>OGHD01000002.1_pt1 | contig 154053 bp, 157 predicted proteins | sample 1571341 | NCBI WGS metagenome assembly OGHD01 (sample SAMEA2582026, study PRJEB24529) | metagenome | biome: Human gut stool | place: China | collected 2011 | reverse complement strand
TATGGGTCCTAACGTAGCAGGCGTTATCGGTACTGCAGTTGCTGCAGGTACCATGCTGGCTATGATTGGTCCTGTTGGCAAATAATCATTAGCTAACTTCAAGAGCTCACACATTAGTGTGAGCTCTTTTTTGTATCTAAAATGTAAATTTTATTGCTGGTGATACTCTAAGACTAATATTTATAGTATAATAAAAAAGAACTGTTCAAGAATTGAATAGCATTTCTATACAAGAGGAGTCTTGAGTATATGCAACGTTTTAATTTAACCAGACAGTTTTTTAGGGATGTCTGGTATCTTACGAAAAGCTATTGGCAATCAGAAGAGAAGAAAAAGGCTTTCTTTTTATTAGGCTGTATTATAGCGCTGACACTCGGCGTGGTTTATATGCTTGTTCTGCTTAACCAGTGGAACAACAGCTTTTACAGTGCATTACAAAACTATGATGCAAAGAAGATTTTTGACGAGCTTATTCATTTTTCGTGGCTAGCTGCCATTTATATCTTATTGGCAGTATACTCATATTATTTACAGCAGACGCTTATTTTAAATTGGCGTCGCTGGCTGACGACACGCTTTATTGACATCTGGCTGCAAAACAAAACCTATTATAATTTGCAGATGTTCGGTAAGGATACTGATAACCCTGACCAACGTATCAGTGAGGATGTGCGTCAGTTTGTCGAAATGACTTTAAGCTTTGGCATAGGTATCCTCAAGGCATTTTGTACGTTTGCATCCTTTGTTGTCATTTTATACAATCTTTCCGGCAGTCTTAGCTTTACCTTTATGGGTAAAACGTGGACGATTAACGGCTACATGCTGTGGGCATCGTTGCTTTATTCTGTAATCGGTACCTATATTACCCACATTGTCGGTCGTAAGCTGGTAAAAATCAATTTCATCCAACAGAAATATGAAGCAGATTTCCGTTTCAGTATGATTCGCCTGCGTGAAAGTGCGGAAAGCGTTGCCTTCTACCGTGGTGAAGCACAGGAAGGCAGTGTATTCAAACAACGCTTTAAAATGCTTTTGGATAACTTCTGGAAGCTGGTTAATAAACAGAAGCAGCTTGTCTTTTTAAATTCCGGTTATTCGCAAATCGCTATAATTTTTCCTTTTGTTGTAGCCATGAACCGTTATCTTACGAAAGAAGTAACACTTGGCGGACTGATGCAGGTTGCCAGTGCCTTTGGCCGCGTGCAGGATTCGCTTTCGTATTTTGTCGATATGTACAGCAGCATCGCTCAATGGCAGGCTGTTGTAATGCGTTTAACTTGCTTCGGCCATCATATGCATGATGTTTATCAGCAGGCGGAACGCTTTCATGTGGAACGCTTTGCTGCTGCCGATGTTGTTGAGGTCAACAATATGCAGATTAATTTGCCGGACGGAAAGCCACTCCTGGAAAATATCAGCTTTACACTGCATCCGGGGCATAATGTTTTGATTAAGGGTGTCAGCGGCAGCGGTAAAAGTACCTTGCTGCGTGCTATCTCCGGTATCTGGCCATTCGTCGACGGCAAAATCTTTTTGCCGGAGCGTGATAAGCTGATGTTTATTCCGCAGAAGTCTTATCTGCCTTTAGGCACTCTGCGTGCTGCACTTAATTACCCGGGAAATAAACCTATAGATGATACTGAATTGATTTATCTGATGGATTTGTGCCAGATTGGTTATCTTAAGGATAAGCTTGATTTGGAAGCTGATTGGAGCCATGTGCTTTCAGTCGGTGAGCAGCAGCGTTTGGCCTTTGTACGTGCTCATATCCAGCAGCCACAGTGGCTTTTCCTGGATGAAGCAACCTCTGCTTTGGATGAAGATACTGAGGCGACTATGTACAGCCTGCTACAGGAGCGTTTACAGCAGACTACTGTTGTAAGTGTCGGTCATCGTAGTACGCTGAATAAATATCACGAGCTTGTTTTACGCTTAAATAAATCAACTCGTCAGGTTACTCTTGAAAAATTGTAAGGAGGTTTTCTTATGTTCCCATTACAAATTGCAGAAAACATTTATGACGTTGGTGTTCAGGATTGGGCTGTGCGTGATTTTCACGGCTACAAAACAGAGAGAGGCGCAACCTATAACTCTTATCTGATTATGGATGAAAAGATCACCTTGATTGATACGGTTAAAGCGCCTTTTACCGAAGAGCTGCTTGCCAATATCAGCAAGGTAACACCGTTGGATTCCATTGACTATATTGTCATCAACCATGTTGAGCCTGACCATTCCGGTGCTATGCCTGTGTTAGCCAAGGCTTGCCCCAAAGCAAAGTTCTATATTACGATGCAAGGCAAAAAAGAGGCTATTCAGCATTACGGAGATATTTTTGCTTTTGAGGTTGTTAAGGACGGAGCAACCTTAAATATCGGCAAGCGCACCTTGACCTTCGCTTCTATGGCAATGCTCCATTGGCCTGACAGTATGGCTACCTATAGTGAGCATGATAAAATTCTTTTTTCCAATGATGCCTTTGGTCAGCATTACGCTACCAGCAAGCGCTTTGATTCTGAAGTAAATCAGGACGAGTTATTCTACGAAGCAAAAAAATACTTTGCCAATATTCTCTGGCCTTATGCAAAGCTGATTGGCAATGCGCTGAAAAAGCTTGGCGGTCTTGATATTAAAATGATTGCGCCTTCCCATGGCGTTATCTGGACCGAGCATATTGCCGATATCCTGCGCTGCTACAGCGAATGGGGCAGCGGCGTACAGGACGGCAGCCTTGTTATTGCTTATGACAGCATGTGGGGCGGTACGGAAAAGCTGGCGCGGGCGATTGCGCGCGGTGCAGCTAATGCCGGCATTGTTGTTAAAGTATTTAAAATGGGTGCTACACCCAACAGTACGGTAGCAGCAGAGCTTTTTACCGCCTCCGGTTTTTTGGCAGGATCTTCAACGCTCAATTGCAGCATGCTGCCGAATATGGGCTCTTTGCTGATTTATCTTAAAGGCCTTGGCGCTAAAGGTAAAAAGGCTGCAGCCTTCGGTACCTTTGGTTGGGCAGGTGGTGCGCAGAAGGATATGGAAGAGCTTCTCGCAAAAAGCTGCTTTGATGCAGTAGAACCCGGCTTCAACTGCAAGTGGACACCGCAGCAGGCTGAAATTGAGGCTGCGGAAAAGTATGGTTATGATTTTGCGCTCAAATTAAAGGCCGAATAAGCTGTGAATTTTATGTAAAGAAAACATATTTACTAATAAAAAAAGTACGCACATAGTGATAATAGTGTATAATAGTATTATAACGATGAAAGCGAGGTCTTATGATGAATAAGAAAGCTGAAGTGTATCAAAAGTTCCTTGAGGAAAATAAAATTAACTGGAGCGATGTTTTCGAAGTTCCGAAAGCAGACGAGGTTCCGGAAGAATCCTTCATGCATCCTGTTGTTTTCCGTTCCGCTATCGGCATCCAAGGTCAAAATCTGCCGACCATGTTAGTAATTGATGACAGCATTTATGTAATGCTGCAGGTTTGCGTAGGCGCAGGCTTGGTTAAAGAAGCTAATAAAGCTGCAGTTCTGGAACACTTGAACGCTCTGAACGAAAACTACAAGGTATTCAAATATTATGCTGATGAAGCAGGCAACATCATCATTGAAAGCTGCATTCCTTCTACCGATGATCAATTCGTACCGCAAATGATTCATGCAGTAATCGATGTTATTGTTGACCACCTCAACTCTGAATATCCTAAGCTGATGAAAGCTGTTTGGGCTGAATAAGCTGAATAAAAAAATATGGTACTTTCTTAAATAAGGGGAGTAGCCGGCACAAGCTTTAGGGCTGGTGTTTACACTGCCGTCAGTACGATTCGGAAGAATCCGGCTTTGTAATTAAGTGGCGAGACTTTGTTGTAAAATATTTTTATTTTACAGCATTGTCTCGCCCTTTTTTAATATATAATATAAGGTGAAGAGTGTACTTGCACGATTTACCGCAATTTTCGACAAGTAGCAGACGTAAAGTCAAAGGAGGAAGAAAATGAGTAAATATGGCTTAAGCAAGGAGCAGATTGAAGAGTCACGGCGCAAGTACGGTGATAATACGTTGACGCAGCCGCCGCGGGAAACATTTTGGAGCAAGCTGCTGGGTAATTTTCAGGATCCTATTATCCGCATACTGGTAGTAGCGTTGCTGGTAAATGCTTTTTTCGTGTATCTTGGTCATGGCGATTGGATTGAAACAATAGGTATTTTTCTGGCAATTATTTTGGCAACCTTTGTTTCTACCTGGTCCGAATACAGCAATGAGAATGCCTTTCAAAAGCTGCAGGAGGAGGCCAGCCGTATCCGCTGCAAGGTATGGCGTGACGGCGAGCCACATGAAATTGCTATTGATGATGTTGTAGTCGGTGATGCAATTATTTTAGAGGCCGGCGATAAAATACCGGCAGACGGTATTTTGCTGGAAGGAACCCTGAAGCTGGATCAGGCAGCGTTGAACGGTGAAAGTGAGGAAGCTAAAAAAACTGTTGCACCTGCTGAGTTCCAATGGGATGACGGTAAAATTGATTTTCTGGATGAACATAAGCTGTTCCGTGGCAGCGTTGTGGTAGAAGGCACCGCTGTGATGCAGGCTGTGAAGATCGGTGATAATTCCGTTTACGGCCAGCTGACGCAGGAGCTGAAGGATGAAGAACGTGACAGTCCGCTGAAGCTTAAACTGAAAGGACTGGCAGAGCAGATAAGTAAATTCGGTTATGCCGGCGGTGTACTGATAGCCGTTGCGGTAATACTGCATAAGATATATCTGGCAGGAAGCTTTGGAGCTTATTTTGCCGATATGACAACAGTAATTGCCGATTTGGTGCAGGCTGTAATCTTGGCGATTATTATTATTGTTATGGCGGTACCGGAAGGCCTGCCGCTGATGATTGCGATAGTTTCTTCGCTCAATATGCGCAAAATGCTGCATGACCATGTATTGGTGCGTAAGCTTGTCGGCATTGAAACTGCAGGCAGCTTAAACCTGCTGTTTACCGATAAGACAGGCACGATTACTAAAGGACAGCTGGAGGTAGTACGCTTCTTAACCGGCGATTTACAGGAAATTACTGATTTTACATCATTGCCTGCACGTCTTAAGGAGCTGACTTGTCAGCAGGTTCTGATCAATACATCATCTACCGTTACCGACGGCAAGATTGTCGGCGGTAATATGACAGAAGCAGCATTAAATAATTATGTCGGTGCTTATCGTTTACCGCAGCTGCCGCAGCGCCAACGCTTTATTCCGTTCAACAGCGCCAATAAATATTCCTGGGCGCAGGTTGCTCCCGCTGATGGCGGCGCAGCATATTGCCTCATTAAGGGCGCACCGGAAAAGCTGCTGCAGGCTACCGATTGGTATTGGTCAAAAGATGGCTACCGTTTGCTGTTGACTGATGAGATGAAAGCAGCTCTGGATAACAGAATGCTGGAGCTTGCAGGACAGGCGATAAGAATGCTGGCCTTGTGTACGTATGAGGGAGTACCTGCTGATAACCTGCCGGATAAAGGACTGACGCTTGCCGGTGTTGTTGCCATCCGTGACGACGTGCGTCCGGAAGCAGTGGAGGCTATTAAGGCTGTACAGCAGGCCGGTGTGCAGGTAGTAATGATTACCGGTGACCGTAAAGAAACAGCGGTTGCCATTGCTAAGGATGCAGGCCTGCTGCAAAGTGCGGAGGATGTAGTCTGGACCTCCGACGAGCTGGCACAGATGAGCGATGATGAGGTCAAAGCTAAGCTGACGCATCTGCGTGTAGTGGCACGTGCTCTGCCGATGGATAAATCGCGTTTGGTGCGTTTGGCGCAGGATTTGAATCTTGTAACCGGTATGACCGGTGATGGCGTAAACGATTCTCCGGCACTGAAAAAGGCTGATGTAGGCTTTGCTATGGGCAGCGGTACAGAGGTAGCCAAGGAAGCAGGCGATATCGTTATCATGGACGATAACTTCCTGAGCATCAAACAGGCGATTTTGTACGGAAGAACGATTTACAATTCTATCTGCAAATTTATTGTTTTCCAGCTGACGATTAACTTCTCAGCTGTGGCTATTAACTTTATTGCTCCCTTTATCAATATCGATGAGCCGTTGACGATTACGCAGATTCTATGGATTAATCTGGTAATGGATACCCTAGCTGCGCTCGCCTTCGGTGGTGAACCGGCACTGGCGCAGTATCTGCGCGAGGCGCCGAAACGCCGCAGTGCGCCGCTTGTCAGCAAAAAGATGCTTACGAGCGTTATTATCAGCGGCCTGTATATGACTATTGTCGGTATTGCCTTTTACAAGAGCGCGTGGGTCGACCATCTGTTCCGTGATGCTGATAACCATATCTATACCTACACGGGCTTCTTCTGCGCCTACATTTTTATGGCAGTAGCCAATGGCTTTAATGTGCGTACTGACGGTTTGAACCTGTTAAAGAATATCAGCCTGAACAAGGGCTTCTTACAGGTAATGGCGCTGATTGTTGCAATTCAGGTGCTGCTAACCTTTGTTGGTGGGCGCGTACTGCGTACAACACCACTGAATGCGCATGAATGGGGCGTTGTTATCCTGTTTGGCACTTCAATCATTGTTGTTGATTTACTTCGTAAGCTTATCAGCAGCAGGTAAAGTTATGCACAGTTGTTGATAACTCTGTTGATAATCTGTGGGTAAAACACATAAGCTGTGGATAAGTTCTTATGGATAGAAGCACACTAAACGCTGTTACATTGTTTACAATATTGTTGTTAAAAAATTAATTTTAGAAATAGTGTTGACAATTAAAAGCGGAATGCGTATAATAGCATTCAACGAATCAAATATCGTCCCTAAAAAAACGGTGAAGGGAAGAAGATATGACCGGATGGGCTAAGAGAGTCGCTGGCTGGTGTAAAGCGATGTCAATGGTTATATGCATACTGATCCTGGAGTTGCCTTTCCGATATGTAGGGAAGGACGTGTGGTCACGTTACAGGCAAAGGCCTTGTTGGAGGCTGAGAGGACAGCATTGCTGAAGTGCTGTTGAAATAGGGTGGTACAGCGTGGAATTGTTCCCCGCCCCTAATTGTGTTATAAAAAACACAGGTTAGGGACGGGGATTTTTGTTTATAATCGCTAAGAAAAGCTAGGGGGAAATTAATCATGCAGCAGGAGAAAAAATATATTCCGTTTGAACAAATAAAAATTACCGACCGTCAATGGCCTGATAAAACGATTACTAAAGCACCTGTATGGTGCAGTGTTGATTTGCGCGACGGCAACCAGGCATTGGTAACACCGATGGGTATTCCGGAAAAAATTCGCTTTTTCCACACTTTGGTAGACTGCGGCTTTAAGGAAATCGAGGTTGGCTTTCCTTCCGCCTCGGAAACAGAGTACGAAATTCTGCGTACCCTGATTGAAGGCGGACATATTCCTGATGACGTAACCGTACAGGTTCTGGTGCAGGCGCGTGAAGAGCTTATCCGCAAAACCTTTGAGGCAGTGCGCGGTGCTAAGAATGTTATCATCCATTTTTATAACTCTACTTCAACACTGCAGCGTAAAATTGTTTTTGGCAAGGATATGGACGGTATCACCGATATTGCTGTGCAGGGCGCACGCCTTATCCGCCAGCTGACGGAAGAAGAAGTTGCCCGCAGCGGTATGAATATCCGCTATGAATATTCTCCGGAAAGCTTTTCCGGTACGGAAATAGATTTCTCTGTGGCAATTTGCGAGGCTGTAATGCAGGAAATGGGCTCGACAAAAGAAAACCCGATTATCCTCAACCTGCCCTCTACTGTTGAAATGTGTACGCCGAATACATATGCCGATCAGATTGAATACTTCTGCCGTCATATTAAAAACCGTGAAGCAGCAATAGTCAGCGTGCATCCGCATAATGACCGTGGTACGGGCGTTGCCTGCGCCGAGCTGGCACTTTTGGCCGGTGCGGACCGTATCGAAGGTACGCTGTTCGGTAACGGCGAGCGTACCGGTAACCTGGATATCGTAACTGTAGCCCTCAACATGTTTACGCAAAATGTTGATCCCGAGCTGGATTTCTCGCATATTCTTGACATCAAAAAGGTTTATGAGGAATGCACAAAAATGCATGTGCCTGAGCGTCAGCCGTACGCCGGTGAGCTGGCCTTCACCGCCTTCAGCGGTTCGCATCAGGATGCTATCCGCAAGGGTTATGAATACATGAAAAACAGCGGTACAGAATATTGGGAGGTACCGTATCTGCCGATTAACCCGGCGGATATCCATCGTGAATACGAGCCTGTTATCCGCATTAACAGCCAGTCCGGTAAGGGCGGCGCTGCCTTCGTGCTGCAGCATACCGTCGGCTACAATCTGCCTAAGGAAATGCATCCTGAATTTGGCAATATCGTGAAGGCTGCTGCTGACGAATACGGCGACGAGCTTTCTAGCGAGCAGATTGTGCAGCTCTTCCGCAAGGAATACATCGACTTTGCCGGCAAATATCAGCTGCTGCGTCATCGTTTCACCGAGCTTAATGAAGCTGACGGCAGCATCCACAGCCGTTTTGAAGGTGAAATTTCGGTTGCTGGCGAAAAAAAGAGTGTAGTTGGTGTAGGTAACGGTCCTATCGATGCCTTCTTCCAGGCACTCAACGGTGTCGGAATTAATGGCTACGAATTCGTCAACTATCATGAGCATGCAATTTCCAAGGGTTCTGATGCGAAGGGTATTTGCTACATTGAGCTGAAGCAGAAAAACAATGGCCATATCTTCGGTGTAGGCATTCACTCCAACATCAACGTGGCAGCGCTGCGTGGCATCATCTGCGCTATCAACCGCGCGGAGAAGTGATTAGTGATTAATAGTTATCAGTGAATAGTGTTTAGTGGTTAGTAAACAGTTGGCAGTACGGGGTAAAGAGAAAATATATTAGAAAATCGCCCCTGTATATATTATTTTGCTAAGGGCCGGCGCCAGAAAAACAGATAAGCCGGCTTTGATAACCTCCAAAATAAGGGAAAGATTTTTTGGAAAAATAAGGGAAAGAACTAAAAATAAGGGAAAGAAGCAAGCGCCGTCGGCCGTAAGGCAGGCGGCGATTTGCGCATTACAGAACAATATTTCCTTAAATAAAATTGTGGAGCAGGCTTTGCAGCGTTTTTTGATGCTGGAAAATTAAATATATAAAAAATTTTTATAGCTGTATGATAGCTGGCGAGCTATATTACGTCAGACCAAGAATATAGTTGTAGGTTAGTTGACGTGTAATCACAATATAATAATGCTTTAATCATTAAGGACTTCATTGTAAGAGAATGGAGTCTTTTTTTATTTATCAGGTGCCTTAGGCACCTGCAAGCCAAAAGTACTCGATGTACTTTTGCTTGACGGGGGGGGGACAACGTGCTATAATTCTAGCAGTGACTAATTATGTAATTAAAGTTATTGTAAAATAAGAAAAAAGCCAATATACATAATTAACAATTTAGAGAGTTTCTCATGTAAGTATTTTTTTCTTTGAGGAACTACAAACACTGCATGATATATTGCTATAAAATTTAAGAACCTAACGAGAGAAAAAGAGAATAAAAGCGTATCAGGTGTATTTATACTTAATAGGTAAACAGGTGCAAAACCTGTGCTGTCCCGCAGCTGTAATGTGGAGCTGGCCTTATATAGTCACTGGGAAACCGGGAAGACAAGGCTGGCAGTGAAGCAGAGCCAGAAGAACTGCCTGATATAGGGCCTTTCAAACAACCTGCGATGTACAGGATTGCGCTTTCCTAGGGATAAGAGCGTCTTGCTGTCACAGTACGGCAAGACGCTCTTATTTTAACTGAAATATTTGCATAAAGTATATTTATTATTCTTGCATATTAACATCTGACAAGCGGAACAAGGATAGCTTGGTCAGATGCTTTTATGAAAATAAATTTTTTCCCAGTATGCTCAAGAATTACGAGAGAAAGGAGGAGCTATGAAAAGGATATTTATGCTGCTGACCTTAATTTTGGCCCTGATGTGCCCAGCACTTGCCGGTGCGGAGGTATCGAGTGACAAAATGATTTTGGATTGGACAACTTCCAAAGTATGGGTTAACGGCGGCGAACTGTGTGTAACAGGCACTTTTGTCAACAAGCGTAATGACGTAGCTATCACTAAGCTGAACGACTTTATTATGCGTGTTACCTACACAGATAAAAATGGCGAGCAGAAGCAGTTTACCGGCAGACCGGTAAAGTTTCCGCTGTGCAAGATTCCTGCCAATGGTTCGCGTAAGCTGAATCTTAACTTTGGCAAATTTGCTGACGAAAGCGTTGGCAACTGGGTAACGGCGCAGACCTATACGTTTACGTATATTAACGGTGCGCGGTTCTGATAATGTTTTTGATGAGTATTAGGCGTTGAGTTTGCAAGAAACTCAAATTTTACAGAAAGAAGTGTATGAGTAACATGAAGAGAAGATATACAGCTGCGGCTGCTATGATGATGGGAATGGGCCTGTGCGCAAGCGCAAGCGCAGCATTTGACGAAAACCTGAACGATTATACCCTGGATACAATGGTAGTAGAGGCTGACGCAATTAAAAACAAGTTCGGCGATACTATTACTGAGCAGTCCTACTATCGTACCGGCGGTGACGTTAAGGTTATCACCCGTGAAGAGATTGAAAAACGTCATTACACTGATTTGACTGAAGCAATCAAACGTATTCCCGGTGTAACCTTCCAAAACCCCGGCTATCGTGGCGGCGAATACGGTTATCAGTTCTATAATAATGGTGTTTCCATCAATGGTGATACCCGCGTAATTATTTTGGTCGACGGCCGTCGTGTAGATAATGCGGCAAGCACACGTATCGGTAATAGCACAACATCTGGTTCTAAAGCTACCGGTGTAAACCTTGATCAGGTAACCAATATGGAAAACGTTGATAAAATTGAAGTTATCAAAGGGCCTGGCGCTTCCGTATATGGCAGTGATGCTTTGGGTGGCGTAATTAATATTATTACACGTAAAGGTGGCGCAACTAATACAGGTAGTATTGATCTAGCTACTGGTTCTTGGGATAAACATAAATATGCTTTAAGCTATTCCGGTAGCGCAGGCGATGATAACTCCTGGCATTATTTTATTTCTGCAAACCGTGATATGTCCGGTGATACCAAATATAAAGATGGCACTTTTGGTGGAAATGGCACTTTGGGAGGTTCCAATTGGAAAGAAGATGGCGTTAACGTTCGTATTGATAAAGATTTTAATGAAAAACAAAGTTTGAAAGTTTGGTATAATTTCAAACAAGGCAGAGACGGTTATCCTATTGCTACCCCTAATATGAAATATTACAATCAAAAAGATTGGAATGATATTATTTTTAAAGCAACTGTTGGTAAATTAGATGCGAATAATAAGTTGATTTGGGATGGGAAATTCAAAGAAAAAGGCTGGAGAGATCCTGCTGGAACCAAATATGAAGAATATACTAAACAAGATGGAACGAAAGGATATTATGTACTTGATGCAAGTGGTAATAAAATCAAGACTTTTACCAAATTGAGCGGTGATGCTAAGAATCCAGGCTATCATAACTTATATGCATTAGATGGTAAAGCTTATGGTTCTTTTAGCAAGTTCAAAAATAATGATTGGGATATTCAATATACCTTTGATAAAGATAACGGTATGGAAAGCTTTATCCGTGTATATGATCAAAATCACCGTTATGCACATAGAGATAAATACAGTTGGACGACTTTGAGTGATGCAAGTAATGCTTATAATGATATGTTCCCTACAGGAGCGACTAGTGAGCAATTAGCACAATGGATAAAGGATAATTTAGCTCCGTTCCCGGGTGGCGATCAAGCCGTATTAAAAGAGTGGGTTGAAAAAACTGGTGGTGCAGCATCTGAACCTACAAGTTGGCATGAAGAGAAAAATCGTGGTGTACAACTGCAGTATGCAAAATCTATTGGTATTAATGATATTATTGCCAGTGTTACTTATGACAAAGCAAAGAATTACTCTAAGAGCTATAATAATAAAACTGGTGCTCTTGAGAGCAGTCATGTTGATAGAAAGACAACAACTGCTTATGTTCAGGATAAAATCCATGTAAGCGATAAATGGGATCTTACTCCTGCTTTACGTTATGCTAAATATAGTTCTTTTGAAACTACAGATGCTAAGGGTTCTACAGTTCAAGGCAAGGGAAATACTCATTTGCTGACACCGGTACTCAATACAGAGTATATGTTTGATGATACCAGCAGCATGTATTTGGGCTGGACAAAGATTTATCGTCCGTTAAAAGAAGGCGACTATAGCACTGCTGATTATATTAATAAAACACCGTTGGATGATGAAAAGGGTGATGCGTGGACTTTAGGTGTTCGTAAGGATCTTGACGACAAGACTAGCTTAGCTGTTCATTATGATTTGACACGTATGAGCAATGCGATTGCTACATTACCTGTTTGGAATGATTCCAAAGGCGAATTTACTAGTTCGCCTCTTAATGCTAAAGAAGATAAAAAGTCCTTCAATGTAACTTTAGATCACCAATTTGATGATCACTTTACCATCAGTGCCTCCTATTCTCATATGAAGGATAAATGGTCGGCAAAGAATGGTTATATTCTTGATCCGAGCTGGGGTTATAGCAATTCTAGTGATATCAATACTGCTATTAACAGCTTGCGTCCTCAAAACCATTATTCTTTGAATATGTCTTATGAGAATGGTAAATTCTATACTGGTTTATTGACCAACTGGTATACCGGCTGCAGTGATTATGCTTTCACAAGCAACAGATTCTTAGTTCTTGACTGGAATATGAATTACGAAGTTACTAAAGATATGACTGCATACCTGACCGTTACTAACTTAACCAATGAAGCTTATGAGACCTCTTATAACTCTTGGAATGGTAAAGGTAGTTCTGCAATGCCTGGCCGCTGCATCATGGTTGGCATGAAATATAGCTTCTAAATTTTAATCGATACATCATACTCTATCTCTTTTTAGGTAAAGCACTACTGCTGGCGCAGTAGTGCTTTACCATATTCGTACTAAGCTGAGGAAGTAAATGAAAAAATTATTAACAGGAGTGCTATTGGGAGTATGCTTGCTGCTCACCGGCTGCGAACGCAACATCTTTACTCTGCCGGTAAAGGAAAATCCGGAAGCGTTGCTTCGCTTTAACCAACCGGCAGAATATGCCTATAACCCTGCGCACTATCCGGTAACGATCGAAAACTACAATACTCAGGGCGAGCCTGAGAAGATGACATATACAAAGCCGCCGGAGCGAGTGTTGGCAGTCTGGCAGAACAGCATTGAAACATTGCTGGCTTTGGGTGTGGGTGACCGCATTATTGCCGGTAACGGCGTGTCGGACAAAAAGTTTTTCCGTAAGGAATATCAGGAACAGTACAGCAAAATACCCTATACCGGACTACAGCTTTTAGACCTGGAAACTACCATGATGCTGAAGCCTGATTTGCTTGTAGGCTGGCATTCTACATTTATGCCTAAGGTGCTGCGTAGTACCGATTTTTGGCATAAGCGTGGGGTAAATACCTTTATCGCACGCTCTTCTATGATTGATGCGAAGCCGCGTACTCTGGCAAACGAATACAAGGATATTCTTGACTTAGGAAAAATATTTGACAAAAATGAAAGGGCGCAGCAGCTTGTAGGGCAGATGCAGCAGGAGGTTAATTTTGCCATCAGTCATACTGCAGGCTACCAAAAGCGTCCGCGTGCTCTGGTGCTGGAGTTTATGGGCAAGGAGCCGACGGTGTATGGCGAAAAATCTTTGGCTGGCAATATTGTCAAAGAGCTGCACGGTGAACTGCTGGCAGAAAAGCAGCGTGCTATTGGTCTGGAGCAGGTTGTAGAGCTTGATCCGGATGTTATTTTTTTGGTGGTAACGGAATTTAACTACGGACACGAGCAGGATGTACTGGACCGCGTTAACAAGCACAAGGCGCTGAAAAATTTGCGCTGCGTGAAGGAAGGACGTGTTGTAGCCTTGCCGCTGTATGCTATTTACAGCTCAGGCGTGCGTACCTATGATGGCATAAAAATTATTGCGGTCGGAATGTACCCGGATTTGTATAAGGAGAAATGATGATGGTTGATTTTTTGAAGAAGCAGGGGTACCTGTTCATCTGCCTGGGATTGCTTGCTTTGCTGGTAATTGCCTTGTTTTGGGCGTTGTCCATTGGTACAGTTAAGCTGCCGTTGGTAAATATTTATAATACTGTTGTAGAGCAGCTGTTTAGCGGACAGCCAATCGAAGGCGTTGACCGCGGACCGGTGCATGATATTGTCTGGCTGCTGCGCCTGCCGCGTCTGGTACTGGCTGCCTTAGTCGGTATGGGTCTTTCTGTCTGCGGCGTTATCATACAGGCTGTAGTAAAAAACCCCTTGGCAGACCCATATATCCTGGGCATTTCCTCCGGTGCATCTTTAGGCGCGACGGCAGCAATTCTGCTGGGCATCGGCGTAGCGTTGGGTGAAAATTTTGTCGGCATTGCAGCCTTTATCGGTGCCTTTGCTATGTCGCTGGGCGTACTGTTTATCTCTAACCTGGGCGGACGCAGCAATTCCGTTAAGCTGCTTTTGGCAGGCATGGCGCTGAGCGCAGTCTGCGGTGCGTTTTCCAGCTTTATCGTTTACTTTGCCAATAATAAGGAAGGCATGCAGACTATCGCTTACTGGATGATGGGCAGCTTTGCCGGTGCCAAATGGGAAACACTGGCAGTCATCGGACCAATCGTAGTGTTGGCAGTAATGTTCTTCTGGACGCAGAGCCGTATGCTCAACCTGATGCTTTTAGGTGATGAATCTGCGTTGACCTTGGGAACTGATTTACATATTTACAGACAGATTTATCTGCTTGTAAGCTCTCTTATCGTAGGCTTTGTAGTATATGCCGCTGGTATGGTAGGCTTTGTCGGGTTGGTAGTACCGCACGTTATCCGTATGCTGGTAGGCACCGACCATAAAAAACTGATACCTGTTTCTGCTTTAGCCGGTGCAGTATTTTTAGTAATCGCCGATGGCCTTTGCCGCGTAATTATTCCGCGCACGGAGCTGCCGATTGGTATTTTGATTTCACTTATCGGCGCGCCCTGCTTCGTTTACCTGATGATTAAGAAAACCTATGGCTTTGGAGGTAACTGATAATGGAGATTTTAGCAGAAGCAGTAAAAATGGCCTTCGGACCAAAGGAAATTCTTAAGGGAATAGATTTCAGTCTGCATAATAAGGAATTTGTGGGTATTATCGGGCCTAACGGCAGCGGTAAAAGTACCTTTCTGAAATGCGTTTACCGTGTGCAGAAGCCTACAGACGGTAAAATTACCTTCAACGGAACGCCGTTGGACGAGCTTTCCTACCGTGAATCGGCGCTGCAGCTGGCGGTAGTAGCACAGCATAATGTTTACAGCTTTGATTTTTCGGTGTTGGAGGTTGTGCTGATGGGACGTTCTCCGCACAAGAAAATGCTGGAGCGTGATAATCTCAACGATTATCGTATAGCACGCGAAGCGTTGGCGACTGTAGGTCTGGCGGACTTCGAAGAACGCAGTTTTGCTACCTTGAGCGGTGGCGAACAGCAGCGTGTAATTTTGGCGCGGGCACTGACGCAGCAGACGGAATGCCTGGTGCTGGATGAGCCGACAAACCATCTGGATATCAAGTACCAGCTGCAGATTATGGATATTGTAAAATCACTTGATTTGAGCGTTGTGGCAGCAGTACATGATCTGAATATCGCAGCGATGTACTGTGACCGTCTGGTTGCGATTAAGGAAGGACAGATTTTGGGCATGGGAACTCCGCGTGAGCTGCTGACGGAAAAGTTTATTTATGATATGTATGAGGTGCGCTGCAGAGTGGATGAGGAAAAGTCTACGGGACGTATAAATATTGTGTATCTGCCACAACATTGGATGTAGGACGGCGGCGAATAAGGCGCCATCTGCGGCTTCACCGCTCCTCGACGTACTTCTAGTACTCCGTCGTCGAGCTTTAACCACATATGCCACCTTCTGCGCCGCCTAGCGTGAAAATAAGGTTTGAATAGAACGGCGGCGGATAAGTCGCCATCTGCACTATAATATTTTTTTGTTCAAGGAGGGTAAAAAATGAAAAAGCTATTATTGATTCCGGCGTTCATGACAATGTTCTTTGTCGGCACCGTCGCAGTTTCTGCTGCCTTCGCTGCTCAGCCTGCACCGCCGCAGAAAAGCAAAATGATGCTGCTGCCGCCCAAAGATGGCAAGCATCCGCCGATGCCACCGCGTATGCGCCGGCCACAGCTTTCCAATGCAGAGGCTGCGGAAAAACTGCAGTCCGCATACGGCTACCGTTATTCTGATATGCTGCGACTGTTGAATATCGGCCATAGCTATGGCGATATGAACACAGCCTGCTTGTATGCGTATCTGTCCGGTGAGCCGGTAGAAAAGGTGCTGCAGCTGCGTCAGCCTGCAACCTGGGGCAGGGTGCGTGCGCAGCTAGGGCTGACGCCTAAGCTGTATGCCGAAAAATATATGGAGTATCAGGCAAGCTATCTGCCTGCCGACAGCCTGGCAGACAGAGAAACGGCGCTGAAATATCTGCGACAGGGTTATCCGTTGGGCGATATTCAGCAGGCTGCCAAGCTGGCCAAGGAGAGCGGCAAAACTTTGGCACAGGTATTGCCTATGCGCACTGTTACCTGTGATTGGCAGCAGGTTAAGGAAAAGCTGGGCTTGCAGCAGGAACAAAAACAGGACCAGCCTTTCGCCTTCAGAGGACGCGGCCAGCGTAGCGGCGCAGGCTTTGCCGGCTTGCATACACGCAACATGACAGCAGAAAGAGCTGTAAAGATTTTCCACGCTGATTATCTTTTTGATGAAGCAGAGCTGCTGCCGCTATATGAAAAGTATGGCTTTGAAGGCTTGGAGGATATCTGCCTGCATGCCTACATGAGTAAAAAGACACTGCAGGAAATTATTGACCTGCGCGATAAATATTCTTGGGAGCGTATGAAGTATGTGCTTGGCTTGACACCGCAGGTATATTTTGACCGCTGCGTGGATTATCAGGCACGACGTCTGGCAGAACGCATGGATATCCAGCAGAAGGTAACGAAGAAGTATATGCATATGGGCTACGCAATGCATCATATCAACAGTTCTTATCTGCTTGCACAAAAGGCCGGTCTGGATATTAAGGATGTTATTGATTTGAAGACGCCGAAGAATTCCTGGCAGGATGTGGCGCTGAAAATCGGTCTGACTGTTGAAGATTGCCGAGAGGTTAAGAACAAAATCAGTAAGGACTTTGGGAGGCATGAATGAAACGTATAGTAATTTTACGTTGCCTGCGTTCCAATAATGTATGTACCGGTGCAGCCTGCATGCGTGCTTTTAATACAAAAAGCGGTGCCTTCGCCAGATATGGCGAGGAACCGCTGGAGCTGGAGGCTTATTGGAGCTGCAACGGCTGCGGTGACTGCCGTTTTGAGCATCAGGCCGGCATTGAAGAAAAGCTGGAGCGTATCATCGGCCTTAAGCCGGATGCTGTGCATGTTGGCGTTTGTGTTAAGCACCGCACGCAGGATGGCCAGGTTGTTACCTGCAAAACTATTGAAGAAATTTGCGAGCGCTTGGAGGCTGCGGGACTGACAATTGTGGAAGGTACGCACTGATGGATGTACTTAGATTTGCAGAATACAAGACCTACAATGAAGCCGAAATTATGGCGTTATATAGTAGTGTTGGCTGGAGTAATTATACCAATAATCCGGCAATGCTAAGAAAAGCTTATAAGAATTCACTTTATGTTTTAGCTGCTTATGCTGATGGAAAGCTTGTGGGGATACTCCGTGCTGTCGGTGATGGTGCTTCTGTGGTTTTTCTGCAGGATTTAATAGTGCTGCCGGAATTTCAGCGTCATGGCATTGGTTCACAGCTTATGCGGAAGGTTATGGAAAAGTATGCCGATGTCTATCAACTGCAGCTCCTTACAGAAGCAAGTGAAAAAAATATTGCTTTTTATGAATTCCTTGGGTTAAAAAGAGTCGAAAAGTATGGTTGCTGCGCTTTTATAAGATGAGGATGTTAACATCGGTTATAAGCTGTAATCAATATAACACTATTGCAACAAATCTAAGCAAATTAGATAATTTTTGCAAACTTTAGCAGGAGTTTTCGTTCCTATAGCGAAATATAAAAGCAAAGGGATAAAGCCCGAGCCCTTGATAGAAAAATGGTAGCACCGAAGCAATTTGGCGACATACCAAAGGAGGCATTGATTATGAGTGTAAACGTAAAAGGCAGAAACATTGATGTGACCCCGGCTCTGAAAGAGTATGTGGAGAAAAAAATTACCAAGGTTACTAAGCAGTTTAAGACTGTTGGTGACATTTCTGCAGTACTGAAGGTTGAGAAAGGTAACCATATTGTAGAAATTACGGTTCCTGCAAGCGGCATTTTGCTGAGAGCACAGGAAACCACGAAAGATATGTATTCATCTATTGATTTGGTTGTAGAGAAAATTGAACGTCAGATTCACAAATATAAAACTCGTCTGATGAAGAGAAAATACAGCAACTTTGCTGATACCGCTGTTCCTGCTCCGGCACCTGCTGCGGAAGCTGCTGACGATGGCGAATTCGAAATCATTAAGAATAAACGCTTCATCATGCATCCGATGACTCCGGAAGAAGCAATCCTGCAAATGAATCTGTTGAATCACGATTTCTTCGTATTCTACGATCCCGATCTGGGTGCTACCAATGTAGTTTACCGCCGTAAGGATGGCAAATACGGCTTGCTGAGCCCGGAACTGAAATAAGTGAATATTTTAACCTAAACTTCACAAAAAAGCACAGGATTTGCTCCTGTGCTTTTTGCTTTTTAAGAGAGATTCTGTTATAATTTAAAATTAGGTGTATAGTCTTTTCAAACACCATAATTTTAAGGAGTGATCGTGTTGCTCGAAGGCATTTTAAAGAAAATTTTTGGTGACCCCAACGAAAAAGAAATCAAGAATATTCGTGTAATCGTAGATAAGATTAATAGTCTTGAAAAGGATATGGAAAGTCTTAGCTCTGCCAATTTGGCAGCCAAGACCAGCGAATTTAAAGTACGTTTGCAAAAGGGCGAAACTCTGGACGATATCCTTCCGGAAGCATTTGCCGTTGTCCGTGAAGCTTCCAGACGTGTTACCGGCATGCGTCATTTTGATGTGCAGTTAATCGGTGGCGTAGTGCTCCATCGCGGCAAAATTGCCGAGATGCGTACCGGCGAAGGTAAAACTCTGGTAGCTACTGCGCCTGTATATCTGAACGCACTGACCGGCAAGGGCGTGCATGTTGTAACTGTTAATGATTATCTGGCACGCCGTGACAGCGAGGATATGGGCCGTATTTACAAGTTCCTCGGTCTGTCTGTAGGTCTGATTGTGCATGATATGGATTTCCCAGATCGTAAGGCTGCTTATGCTGCAGATATTACTTACGGTACAAATAACGAATTCGGCTTTGACTATCTGCGTGATAACATGGTAGTTGATGAAAATCAGATGGTTCAGCGTGAGCTGAATTACTGTATTGTCGATGAGGTCGACAGTATCCTGATTGACGAAGCGCGTACCCCGCTGATTATCTCCGGCCCCGGTGAAAAATCCACCGAGCTGTATCAGGTTCTGGCCCGTGTTGTTGCCAACATGGAAGAGGGCGAGGATTACACTGTTGATGAAAAACAAAAACAGGTAGCACCTACCGAAAAGGGTATTGCCAAGGCAGAAAAAATGCTGGGCATCGGCAACCTGTATGACAATGAGCATGGTGTGGACTACTCTCACCAGATTATGTGCGCTCTGAAGGCTAAGGCTTTGATGCACCGCGACCGCGATTATGTGGTTAAGGATGGTCAGGTTATCATCGTTGATGAATTTACCGGCCGTCTGATGTTCGGCCGTCGTTTCTCCGAAGGCCTGCATCAGGCTATCGAAGCTAAGGAAGGCGTAAAGGTAGAACGCGAAAGCCAGACACTGGCAACTATTACCTTCCAGAACTACTTCCGTATGTACAAAAAGCTCGCCGGCATGACCGGTACCGCTAAGACCGAGGAGCAGGAGTTCCAGAAAATTTATAATCTGCCGGTTGTTGTTGTACCTACCAATAAGCCGATGATCCGTATTGACTATCCTGATGTTATCTATAAAACACGTATTGCCAAATACAAGGCAGCAGTCAACGAGATTGAAGAATGCCATAAGTCCGGCCGTCCGGTACTGGTTGGTACTACTTCCATCGCTCAATCCGAAGAGCTGAGCGCTATGCTTAAACGCCGCAACATTCCGCATAACGTGCTGAATGCGAAGTACCATGAAAAAGAGGCTGAGATTATTTCTCATGCAGGCCAATACGGTGCTGTAACCATTGCTACCAACATGGCAGGCCGTGGTACCGATATTACCTTGGGTGAAGGCGTTCCTGAATTGGGTGGTCTGCATATCATCGGTACCGAGCGTCATGAAAGCCGTCGTATCGATAACCAGCTGCGTGGCCGTTGCGCCCGTCAGGGTGACCCCGGTTCCTCCAAGTTCTTCCTGAGCCTGGAGGATGATCTGATGCGTTTGTTCGGCAGTGATAATATTGCCGGCATTATGGACAAGCTGGGCATGGAGGACGATGAGCCGATTGAACACAGCCTTGTTACCAAGTCCATTGAAAATGCGCAGAAGAAGGTTGAAGCACGTAACTTCAGCATTCGTAAGCACGTTCTCGAATATGACGATGTTATGAATCAGCAGCGTGAGGTTATTTACTCTCAGCGTCATAAAATCCTGCATCAGGAAAATCTTAAGGATACCATCAAGGAAATGGTTGATGAAACCGTTGAACGTACTATGACCATGTACGCACCGCCTGAGGTTTACTCTGAGGATTGGGATCTGCAGGCTCTGATTAACTACGCTGAGGATTTCTATGCTCCGCGTGGTCTGCTGACCGTAGATTATCTGCAAAACCTCAGCCGTGAAGAGCTGGCTGAATATCTGCAGAAGGTTGCTGATGACAACTACCAGGCACGTGAGGACGCAATTGGTCCTGAGCTGATGCGCGAGCTGGAAAACCTGGTTATGCTGAAGGTTGTAGACAACCACTGGATGGAGCATCTGGATGCTATGGATATGCTGCGTGAGGGCGTTGGCCTACGTGCATATGGCCAGAAGGATCCGCTGGTTGAGTACAAATTTGAAGCCTACGATATGTTTGAAGCCATGATGGAGGCTATCAAGGAAGACGTTGTTCGTTACATTTACCGCGTCAATGTTATTACCCAGCCGCAGGTTGAAGACCCGCTGGAAAATGCTTCCACCAATAACCCGACTCCCGAGGGTGACGAGGGTAATTTGAAAGCTGAACCCAAGAAATAATTTTTAAGTCAGCAGCCTTGGCTGCTGACTTACTTAGCCTTGTTTGCAAGAACTCGGCAAAACGGCTGAGGCCGTAAATAACTAATATTTGCTACACGAAAGGTTGTGAGGAATTTTGTTGATTGAAGAATATAAGCCTGAAATTACAAATCTGCAAGCAAAATTAGAGGAAATGAGGGGATCTCTTTGACATCGCTGTCAAAGAAGATCGTATTGCAGAATTAGAACATAAAATGGGTGATCCTACTTTTTGGGATGATCCGGAAAAGGCACAAAAAACTGCGCAGGATGTTAACAGCTTAAAGGAAGAGGTTGACGGTTTCCATAAATTAAGCGCAGGTGTTGATGATTTGGAAGCTTTGCAGGAGATGGCTGCCGAAGAAAATGATGAAAGCCTGCTTCCTGAAATGGATGAGCTGCTGGCAAAATGCCGCAGCGAGCTGGAGCATTTGGAATTAGGTATGCTGCTCAGCGGTGAATATGATGCCAATAATGCTATCCTGACACTGCATGCAGGTGCCGGCGGCACCGAAGCGCAGGATTGGACCAGCATGCTGCTGCGTATGTTTACCCGCTTTGCGGAGCAAAACGGTTTTGCGTTGGAAATGCTCGACTATCAGCCGGGTGATGAGGCCGGTGTAAAAAGTGCTACTATCCAGGTTAACGGCCATAATGCTTATGGCTTCTTGCGCTCTGAAAAGGGTGTACACCGCCTGGTGCGCATTTCTCCGTTTGATGCCAATGCTCGTCGTCACACCTCCTTTGCTGCGGTAGACGTAATGCCGGAGCTGGATGATACTGTTGATGTAAATATTAATATGGATGAGGTGCGCGTCGATGTTTACCGTTCCAGCGGTGCCGGCGGTCAGCACGTCAATAAAACCTCCTCTGCTGTACGTATGACACATGAACCGACGGGTATCGTTGTTCAATGTCAGAATGAGCGTTCCCAAATTCAGAATCGTGAGCGCTGCCTGCAGATGCTGCGTGCAAAATTATATGAATATGAAAAGGCTAAGCAGGATGCTCTTGTTAGCGATATTGCCGGTGATTACCAGAATATCGAATGGGGCAGCCAGATCCGTTCCTATGTGTTCCAGCCCTATACTATGGTTAAGGACCATCGTACCGGCTGCGAAACCGGTAACATTCAGGCTGTTATGGATGGCGATCTGATGCCGTTCGTAGAAGCATATCTGCGCAGTCAGCAGAAAAAGGTTTAATAAAGCGAGGTCTGGATAGGTGAATTTTATGAAAAGCCGATATAATCCTTTGCTTTTGGCAGTAATCGTAATCGGTCTGGTTTGTGCCTTATGGCTGAACGTTGTCCGTCACGATGTTGAACAAAAAAACAATACTGTAGAAATGGCTATGGAGTACGAGGGCTTACGTAAGCTGGCCGCTTTGCAGGGCCTGCCGGAGGAGGATGTACTGCGTCAGTTTAAGGATGCAGGCATCAACTCGCTGATGATTTTCGATACTACGTTGGAGCGCCTGACTAAAAACGGCGAAATCCAGACGGTAACAGGCGGTGAGCTGCGTCAGGCAGCTGCGCTTGGTTCCGGCATGGGTGTTTTCGCTAATGTGGGAGCCGGCGATATTGAAGAAAATGCTGCTTACGTTGCTGCTACTGACAAGCAGTCTGTCTTAGATGATGTAGAGCAGGATTTGTGCCTGCGCTACGGTGCTGACCGTGTAAAGGTTGTAAGTGAAAATCCGCGTATTATCAAAATCAAGGGCAGCACTACACCTCTGCCTGAGGGCAAATACGATGAGCCTCAGGGACTGCTGCAGGCTCCTTTAGGCTTGCCGGTGCAGGATATGCGTAAGGTTGCTGCTTTGGGCTTCAAAATTATCGTACGTCCGCAAAATTATGTGGATGTAACTGATGAGCAGATTGACGGCATTTTTGCCCGCATTAAAGAAGCCGGTGTACCGGTTGATGCCCTGATGCCATGCGGTACAGAGGTTGTAGGTTATCCTAACAAAATGCAGCATTTGGGCGAGCGCATGAAGGAAAACAATATGACGCTGGTAATGCTGGAGCATTACACCCAGCTGCAGTTTGCCAAAATCGACGGCCTGTTGCCGTTGGCTGAGTTCAATGACTACAAGGCTGCCCGTTCCTATGTTATCGACCCTACCGAGCAAAAGAAAATCAGCGTGGGCGAGGCTCTGCGCCGTTGGGCGCTGACGGACGAGGAGCGCAATATCCGTGTGAACTACATCCGTCCCTTCCTGATGCCTGAGGGTGGTCAGGATATTATGAAGACTAACCTGAAATATGTGCGTGATATCAAGGCCAGCGTTGAAGCGCGTGGTTACACTATCGGCGAAGCAGGTGTTTTCAGTGCCGAAAACAAAGATGGCTTTGCACCGTATTTCCCCGCTAAGGTAAGCTTTATTCCTATTGTATTGGCGATTGCCGCCGGTGTAGTGCTGTATCTTGCGCTGCTCTTTAACCTGGGCGGTAAGCAGCAAATAGCACTGTGGGCTGTTTTTTCTGCCGGAGCTTTGGCACTGCTGTTTATCGGCCGCGGCCTGTTTACGCGTCAGCTGCTGGCTTTGGCGGCAGCAAGTGTTTTCCCGGTGCTTTCAATGAATGTTATCTTTAACATTTGGGATAAAAATACGAGTGATAAGCACAGCCTGCTTGCTATCTGCTGGAACGGTATCTGGCAGCTGGCGTTGGCTATTGCTTTATCTTTGGTGGGTGCAGCCTTCCTGTCGGCTATTTTGACAGACAGCCGCTTCCTGCTGGAGATTGATATCTACCGCGGAGTAAAATTAACCTTTATTTTGCCGGTTATGCTGACAGCTGTTCTCTTTATGAAACGCTATGACCTGCTGCAGGTTGTGGGCAAGGGATTGAAAACTCTATGGGAGCGTCTTAACGGTCTGCTGGACACAGGGATTACCTTCCGCCATGTAGCAGTGCTTGCGGTACTGCTGTTTATTGCTTATTATTTTGTCGGCCGCAGCGGTCACACAGGTGGTGTGCCTGTACCGGCAATTGAATTGAAGATGCGTGCTTTCTTAGAGCAGCTGATGTATGCACGTCCGCGCGAAAAAGAATTTATGATCGGGCATCCGGCATTTTTCGTGGCAGTGCTTGCTGTTTACCGTTGCGCACCGCGTTGGTGGCAGTTTGTACTGACCTGTGCTGCCGTTATCGGACAGGGCAGTCTGGTGCAGACCTTCTGTCATATGCGTACACCTGTTGTTATGAGCTTTGTACGTGCTCTCGACGGCTATGCTGTTGGCGTTGTATTCGGCGTAATCGCTGTACTGGTGCTTGGCATGCTGTTGCCTTTAGTTGTTAAGTTTAGAAGGAGATACCTTGAAGAATGAGTAAGATCGTGATTTCCGGATACTATGGATTTGCTAATGCCGGAGATGAAGCTATGCTGACCGCGATCATTAAGGCTTTGCGCAGTACGGAAAAGACCGTGGAGCTGACGGTTATCTCAGGCAATCCGCCCGCTACTGCCGCAAGACACAAGGTGAATTCTCTTCATCGTTTCAGCTTTTGCAAAATTTTTGCTGCCCTCATGGACTGCGACCTGCTGCTCAGCGGCGGTGGCAGTCTGCTGCAGGATGTTACCAGCAAGCGCAGTCTGTTATATTACCTGTTTATCCTGGCTTTGGGCCTGCTGCTCAAAAAAAAGGTTATGCTTTTCGGCCAGGGTATAGGTCCTATCCATAACAGACTTATGCGCAGGATGACTAAATTTATCTGCAGCCGGGTGGATTTAATTACCGTGCGTGACCAGGATTCTTTGTATGAACTGCGTCGCATCGGTGTACCGGCGGAAAAGGTGCAGCTGACAGCCGATTCTGTGTTGACCTTGCCGCAGGAGAGTAAGGAAAAAGGACTAGAGCTGCTGCAGCAGTTTGGTGTGCCGCAAGATAAAATGCTGATAGCTATAAGTGTACGTAAATGGCAGGAGGATGACAAGTACCTGCTGGAGCTGGCTAAGGCTGCGGATATTCTGGCTAAGGAATATAAGGCACATATTGTGCTGCTGCCGCTGCAATATCCTGTGGATGTTGCTGCCTGCAACAGATTGCAGCACTTTATGAGGCGCAAGGCAGACAGTACTGTTTTGGAAACCGGCTGTGATACCGAGCAGTTTTTGTCGCTGATGGGTAACTTTAATCTGCTTATCGGTATGCGTCTGCATGCACTGATTTTTGCTGCAGTTATGGAGCTGCCTTTTGTGGCTGTATCCTATGATCCCAAAATTGACGGCTTTGTCAAAGACATTAACGGCATCAGCGCAGGAGCTGTGGAAACACTGCAGGCTGCGCAGGTAGTTTCTTCTGCGCGTAAGGCGCTGGCCTATGCCAATGCTGCTCATGGACTTTTGGATACATTGAGAGCGAAAGCTTTTTTAAATGCAAAGGAAGCCTTTGATTTATTAAATTGAGAGGAGATTGAAGGTAGTGCTGAAAATGACTGATGTAAGCAAGGTATATCCCGGTGGGTCTGTTGCCTTGCAGAACGTCGATATTCATATTGAACCAGGCGAATTCGTCTTTGTTGTAGGACCTAGCGGCGCTGGTAAGTCTACCTTTATCAAAATGCTGTTCCGTGAGGTTCTGCCGACCACGGGCAGCATTTTTGTTAATGGTGTGGATATTTTATCGCTGACACCCAATGAGATTCCGTATATGAGGCGTCAGCTGGGCATAGTTTTCCAGGATTACCGTCTGCTTCCGGACCGTACTGTTTATGAAAACGTAGCTTTTGCTATGGAGGTAATAGAAACACCGCGCCGCAAGATTAAGCGCAGAGTGTTGAACGTATTGGATCTTGTCGGCCTGCGTCACCGTGCCAATGCTTATCCTAATGAGCTGAGCGGCGGCGAGCAGCAGCGTATCGCTATTGCCCGTGCTATTGTCAATGATCCTATTATGGTAATTGCCGACGAACCTACAGGTAACCTGGACCCGGAAACAAGCTGGGATATTATGGAAATCTTTAAGGAAATTAATGCTGAAGGAACTACGATTGTCATGGCAACTCACGATAAAGAAATAGTTGATGCCATGGGCAAGCGCGTTATAGCCATAGAGGACGGGCATATCGTACGTGATGAAGCAAGCGGGGTATATGGCTATGAGCTTTAGTACAAAAGAATATTTTGTTAAGGAAACCTATAAATCTATCAGGCGTAACGGCTTTATGAGCTTTGCTTCTATTTCGACTGTTGCGGTTTCGCTGTTAGTGCTGGGAATGTTTCTGCTGATTTTTCTAAACACCAACAATTTGGCACAGTATCTGGAAAGTCAGGTACAGGTGTCGGTCTATATGCAGGATAATGCTTCTGCGGAGGAGCTGAAAGCAGTAGAGGCGAAGCTGAAGAAGATGCCCGGTGTAGTTAAAGTAACACCGGTAAGCAAGCAGCAGGCTCTGGCACGCTTCAAGGAGCGTCTTGGCGATCAGGAGCAGCTGCTCAACAGTTTGGGTAAGGACAATCCTTTCCCAAATTCCTTTGAGGTGCAGGTGGATAATCCGGAGCGCATCAAGGTTATCACGCCTTCTATCGGACAGCTGCCTAAGGTAGAAACAGCTAAATTCGGTCAGGAGGTTGTGGAGCACCTGTTTTCTCTGACTAAAATATTGCGCTTCGGCGGCATTGTGCTCGTTATATTTTTAGCTATGGCAACGCTGTTTATTATTTCCAATACTATCCGTCTGACAGTTTTTGCCCGCCGTAAGGAAGTTGTCATTATGAAATATGTAGGTGCAACCGACTGGTTTATCCGCTGGCCGTTTTTGCTGGAAGGAATGACCTTAGGCTTTTTCGGCGCTGTGATTGCATCTGTCTGCATTAACAGCCTTTACGCCGGGCTGTTGGAAAGAATCCATGCTACTCTGGCCTTTCTGCCGTTACTGCCCACATCTCCCTTATTGTTTTATGTAACAATATTTTTACTGGCGGCAGGTACCGGTATCGGCGCTTTGGGCAGTTATATCTCCTTGCGTAAGTTCTTGCGCGTTTAAGGGAGGCAGAAGTGATGGAGAAAAAGAAGCTGGGCGGTCTGCTGCTGGCATTATGGCTGGCGGTGCTGCCGCTTTACGGAGCCATGTGCTTTGCCGATACTGCTGATGACAAGCGTGCCGAACTGAATGATGTACGTCAGCGTATGGAGCGGATGCAGACCCGCAAGGAGCAGGCGCGCAGGAAGGCTGAAAGCGCCAGCGCGGAGCTTAGCGAGGTTATGGGCAGCCTTAACGAACTGCAGGCACAGGCTAATAATCTGCAGAAAAAAAGCGATGCTTTGCAGGGAAAAATAAATGATAACCAGGCTAAGCTGGAGAAAAAGCAACAGGAAATGCAGGAGCGGATGCTGATTTATCGCAAGCGTCTGCGTGATATTTATATCAACGGCCAGATAAATTATCTGGATGTGCTTTTGGGTGCCAAGGATTTCAGTGATTTTTCCTCGCGCATGTATTTGCTGCAAAAAATCATCAGCCGCGACCTGGAGCTGTTGGAAAAGCTGAAGCAGGATGCTGCGGAAATCAACAGCCGCAAGGAGCAGCTGGCAGCTGAAATGAAGGAAATCAAGGCTACCCAGACAGAGCTGGAAGCAAAAAAAGCTAAAGTAAATAAGCTACGTGAGCAGCGTGCCTATATGCTTTACAAGGCACAGGAGGAAGAGCAGTCCAGCCAGGAGGAATATGAGCGTCTGCTGGCTATTTCGGAAAATATCGCCTCTATGCTGCGTAATATGGAAAACGCAGGCGGCGGTGCTCCTGCAGGACAAGGCGGTACAGGTCAGTTTATGTGGCCTTGTAACGGTCCGATTACCTCCTACTATGGTTGGAGAACGCATCCGATTTTCGGTACAACCAAGTACCATAGCGGTATGGATATTGCGGTTGATTCGGGAACGCCGATTCACGCTGCTGACAGCGGCACGATTGTTTACAGCGGTTGGCTTGGAGGCTACGGCAACTGCGTAATGATTGACCATGGCGGCGGTCTGGTAACGCTTTATGCACATAATTCGGCGTTAAATGTTGGTGAGGGGCAATATGTAAGCAAGGGCACGGTAGTTGCCTATGCCGGCAGTACCGGTTATTCTACCGGACCGCACTGTCACTTTGAGGTGCGTCTGCATGGCGAGCTTACGGAGCCGTTAAATTATTTACCGTGACAGATATAAACGGAGGCAAGAAAAGTGTTTAGAAAAAGAAGATGGCAGCTTGCAGCCTGCTGCCTGCTTACAGCGCTGGTGACTATCGCAGCGGTAGTGGGAACAGAAGCTGTGCTGTTAAACAGGTTAACGGGCAGTGCCTCTGAATCGGTGCGTTTTTTGCGTACTATGAATCTTTTAAAGCGTAACTATAATGGTGAAGTAGACAATCACCAGCTGTTTGACGGAGCAATAAAAGGTATGGTAGAAGCTGCAGGCGATCCTTATACAGTTTATCTTAACAGCAAGGATTTTCAGCAGCTGAGTGAAATGACAGGGGGCAGCTTTGGCGGTATCGGTATTGTTTTTGGCAAACGCGGTAATGACTATGTAGTTATTTCTGCTTTGGAGGATAATCCCGGCGCAAAGGCCGGTATTAAGAGCGGTGATATTATTACTGCGATTGACGGCAACCAGACGCGTGATATGAACATGGAGCAGGTAGCCAACAAAATCCGCGGCAAGCATGGCACCGTCGTCAAGCTGGAGCTCAAGGGCAAGGATGGCAAGCTGCGTACTGTGAGCGTTGAGCGTTGCGAAATCAAAAATCCGTCTGTTGGCGGTCAGCTTTTGCCTGATACAAAAATCGGTTATATCAGAATAGCCGTATTTAATGAAAATACCGGTGATGACTTTGCAAAAAAATATGCAGAGTTGGAAAAGCAGGGCATGCAGGCCCTGGTGCTTGATTTGCGCGGCAATCCCGGAGGTGTTTTTGATGCAGGTGTTGCCGTCGCCGGTATGCTGGTGCCTAAGGGACCTATTGTTTCTGTTGTAGATAAAAATGGCAACAAGTATGAAGAAACCTCCAGTCTGGAGAAGGTGAAATATCCTTTGGCTGTGCTTGTTGATCATGGCAGTGCCAGCGCTGCGGAAATTGTTGCCGGTGCGATTAAGGATACCAAAAGCGGTAAGCTTTTCGGTACCAAAACCTTCGGTAAAGGCAGTGTGCAATCGGTATACCGCCTGGACAGCAATACGGCAGTGAAAATTACGGTAGCCAAATATTATACACCGTCCGGTGTTTCTATTCATAATGTAGGTATTGAGCCTGATGTGAAGGTAGAGCTGCCGGAGGATGCTACTGTTGATGTTCAGCTGAAGGCAGCGGAGGACTATCTGCTGCAGCAGCTGCAGTAAGGAGGTATAAAAATGTTATTTATCTGTTACCCAAAATGTTCTACCTGCAAAAAGGCAGAGCAGTATCTGCAGGCTAAAGGCCTGAGCTTTACTGTGCGTGATATCAAGACTGATAATCCGACAGCTGACGAGCTGCGTACCTGGTATGCAGCCAGCGGTTTGCCGCTGAAACGCTTCTTCAACACCAGCGGTAATCTGTATAAGCAGCTGGGACTGAAGGATAAGCTGCCGACAATGAGCGAGGACGAGCAGCTTGAGCTGCTTGCAAGCGATGGTATGCTTGTTAAACGTCCGTTGGTAATTTATGACGGAGGCGTGTTGGTTGGCTTTAAAAAGGCTGAATATGACGAGAAGCTCTGATATATTAATTTAAAATAACTTTGAAAAAACAGGCAGAACTTATGCGACAGGTCTGTCTGTTTTTTCTCTTTCGGAAGAACAGCTTACTTTATCGTCACGGAAACGGCAAATGTGCTAAAATATACTTAGAATTATTTTTGGGAGGGGTTTAATGAAAAAGTTGTTATGCATATTATGCAGTTTATTGATAGTGCTGTTTGCAGCAACAAGCTTTGCGGCAGCCGGGGAAAAAAGAGTTGTATTAGGTATTGAACGCATTGATGAGCCGTTTGCTAAGCAGCTGCTTGCAGGGAAAAGGCTGGGACTTTTTACTAATCAGTCCGGCGTGGACAGCAAGCTTCGCAGCAGCACAGAGCTGCTGCAGAAGAGCTATAATCTGACGGCACTGTTTGTGCCTGAGCATGGATTGTTCGGCGCTGTGGCGGCAGGCGAAACCTTTGAGAGTCACACCTATAAGGATATACCTGTACACAGTCTGTATGGAGAAGATCGCAGGCCTACGGCAAAAATGCTGGATGAGATTGACACTATGGTGGTTGATATTCAGGATGTCGGCATTCGTCACTATACATATTTTTCTTCGCTTGCTTATATAATGGAAGAATGTGCCAAAGCGAAAAAGCAGGTTGTTGTTTTGGACCGCCCTAATCCTTTAGGCGGTGCTATGCAGGGACCGGTTCTCAAGCCGGAATATAAAACTTTTATCGGGCTTTACGAGCTGCCGTTGCGTCATGGTCTTACTATAGGTGAATTTGCAAGCTATATCAACGCTACGCAGCATATCGGCTGTGAGCTGGCGGTGGTGTCTATGAAGGGATGGTCACGCAGAGAGCTGTGGCAGGATACAGGCCTGCCATGGGTACAGACATCTCCGCTGATTCCTACGGCGGCGACCGCTTTCCTGTATGGCGCTACCGGTGTAAGCGGTGACAGTAATCTTTCAGTGGGTGTCGGGACAGCTAAACCGTTTTATTTTCTGGGAGCACCTTTTGCTGATGCGGATGCCGTAAAGGCAGCCTTAGATGAAAAGCAGCTTGCTGGCGTGGCTTTTAGAGCAGCACGCTTTACACCGCGTTACGGCACCTATAGCGGTGAGCTGGTGCAGGGCGTAGAAATTTATCTTACGGATTTACGTAAGGTTAATCTGCCTGAGCTGGATTATATTTTGTTTACTACATTTAAAGAATTATATCCGGAGCAGGTAAAAACGCCGGAGCGCGGTTATGGCAGCAAAGGCTATAAGCTGGATATTGCGCTTGGAGAAAGCAGCTTGCGTGAAGGTGAAGCGCCAAAAACAGCTTTTGCGCGTTGGCATCAGGAGTGCGCGGCCTTTGAGCAGCAGGTAAAGCCTTATCTGCTGTACAAGTAAAGCTGCAGAGAAATTAACATTTTTGTTGCATTTTCCGGCAGGATAATAACGGCGCAGGCAAGAATAAAATTAATACAGCGTAACAGCGTAAAATTTTATTTCATTAACGATAAGGAGCTGACATATAATGAATGCAGAATTACAGGCTTTAAAGGAACGCAGAAGCGTTCGCAAATATAAGGCAGACATGGTGCCGCAGGAGCTGATTGACCAGGTTATCGATGCCGGTCTTTATGCTGCCAGCGGTCATGGTACGCAGGAAGTAATTATTGTTGCGGTAACCAATAAAGAGGTTCGCGACAAACTGGCGCAGATGAACCGTGAAATTTTGGGCACAAGCATCGACAGTTTTTATGGCGCACCTGTGGTTCTTGTTGTTTTGGGACCTAAAAGCAATAAGCTTACTCCCTATGACGGCAGCCTGGTAATGGGCAACCTGATGCAGGCGGCTCATGCCGTAGGTCTTGGCAGCTGCTGGATTAACCGTGCTAAGGAAGAGTTTGCTTCCGAAGAAGGCAAACAGTTGCTGAAAGAATGGGGTATTGAAGGAGAGTATGAGGGCGTAGGCCACTGCATCCTCGGTTATGCTGACGGACCTGTGCCTCAGGCTGCTCCGCGTAAAGCAAACCGTGTATTTTACGTAAAATAAAAGCGTCCTTAACGAAAGGGGGGAAGAGGAATGCTGAAAAAAACTGTTCTTTGCTTAAGTCTGCTGCTGATTGCTGCATTTCCCTGTATCGCGGGAGCTGCTACTCCTATCAACAGCGCAGGCTACTATAAAAATATCAAGCTGTGCGGTAAAGTGAAAATTGTTGACAGTTTTCCTGATATTAAGGTAAAGGTTGTCGACAGCTTCCCTGATTTAAAAGTAAAGGTTGTCCAAAGCTTTCCCAATAATATAGGCGAGTGGCAATTTGTAGAGTACGGTGAAGATTTCAGAGTTCAGTTTGTTGATAGTTTTCCGGATATAAAAATCAAATACGTTTCTTCCTTCCCGGGCGTGGCAAAATAATATACATATGAGCTGTCAGAAGTGTTGGCAGCTCTTTTTTTATGCGATATTTAAGGTGAAAGCTCTGTTGAAAAAGTACTCCTTGGGTGTACTTTATGTATGAAGAAACAGTCAATGAAACACTTGGATACGTGTAAAGAAAGAAGCGCATTAACACGGCAAAAAGCGCTACTAAATTTTTTAAAAAAGTTGCTAAAAAGTGTTGACAGCTTGTGCATGAGATGTTACAATATACAAGTATCGCGGGAGAGCTATGCGCTCGATGAAGGAGGTAACATGATGGCACTTGAAGCTTTAAAGCAAGCTGAAAAGCATACTGTAGGCGTTAAGCAGACAGAAAAAGCTGTAGCAAGACAAGTTGCCGCTGTCGTCTATATCGCAAGTGATGCGGACGAGAGAGTTACCGGCAGGCTGATGCAACTGTGTCGGGAAAATTCAGTACCGGTTGAAAACACAGAAACGATGCTGGAAATCGGCAGAGCCTGCGGCATAAACGTCAAAGCAGCAGCGGCTGCGATACTTAAAGCCGATAAGGGCTTGGCGTGAGCTGAGTTTTTATAATCATTAAAATCTAATTGTTTGGAAAGGAGGTGCCGATATGCCCACAATTAACCAATTGGTTCGCAAAGGTAGAGAGGTTCTGAAAAGCAAATCTACTGCACCGGCATTGAAAGAATGCCCGCAAAAACGTGGCGTCTGCACTCGTGTTTACACCACTACCCCGAAGAAACCTAACTCTGCACTTCGTAAAGTAGCTCGTGTACGTTTGACCAACGGCATCGAAGTTACTGCTTATATCCCGGGTATCGGCCATAATCTTCAGGAACACAGTGTTGTTCTGATCAGAGGCGGAAGAGTCAAGGACCTTCCTGGTGTGCGTTACCATATCATTCGTGGTGCTCTTGATACTGCAGGCGTTGCTAACCGCAACCAATCTCGCTCCAAGTACGGTGCAAAACGTGCTAAAGCAAAGAAATAATTTCAAGAAAACATTAAGAATGATTTAATCCTAAGGAGGGAAACACATGCCGAGAAAAGGCCCTGTAACTAAAAGAGACGTACTGCCGGATCCGGTGTACGGTTCTAAGCTTTTAACTAGATTTATCAATAAAATTATGCTCGACGGCAAAAAAGGCGTTGCAGAACGTATTGTATACGATGCATTCGACCTGGTTCGTGCAAAGACTGGCAAAGATCCTTTGGAAGTGTTCGATGCTGCTATGCAGAACGTAATGCCGCTGCTGGAAGTTCGTGCCCGTCGTGTTGGTGGTGCAAACTACCAAGTACCTGTTGAAGTACGTGCTGACCGCAAAACCACCCTGGGTATCCGTTGGCTGGTAAACTACTCTCGTCTGCGTGGTGAGCGCACCATGTACGAGCGTGTAGCTGGTGAGATCATGGACGCTTCCAATGGCACTGGCGCAGCTGTTAAGAAACGCGAAGATACCCACAAGATGGCAGAAGCAAACAAAGCATTTGCTCATTACCGCTGGTAATGACCTGTCTCAGTTAATTTGAGGAGGATAAAGAAGTGGGCAGATTAATTCCGCTTGAGAGAACTAGAAATATCGGCATCATGGCTCACATCGATGCTGGTAAAACCACCACAACCGAACGTATTCTGTTCTATACCGGCAGAGTACATAAGATTGGTGAAACCCATGAAGGTGCTGCTACCATGGACTGGATGGTTCAGGAACAAGAGCGTGGTATTACCATCACCTCTGCTGCAACCACCTGCTACTGGGAAGGTTCCGAGCACCAATTCGATAAACATCGTATCAATATCATTGATACCCCGGGTCACGTTGACTTTACTGTAGAAGTTGAACGTTCCCTGCGTGTACTTGATGGTTCCGTTGCAGTTTTCTGTGCTAAGGGCGGTGTTGAGCCTCAGTCCGAAACCGTATGGCGTCAGGCTGACAAATACCATGTACCCCGTATGGCATATGTAAATAAAATGGATATTACCGGTGCAGACTTCTATCGTGTAATTGACATGATGAAGACCCGTCTGAATGCCAATGCAGTACCTATTCAACTGCCTATCGGCTTTGAAGATACTTTCCAAGGCATGATCGACCTGATCAAAATGAGAGCAATCGTTTATGATGATGCACTCGGTAAAGAAGAAGAGTTCGTAGAAATCCCGGCTGACATGAAAGAAAAAGCTGAGGAATACCGTGCAGCATTGGTTGAAGCTGTTGCTGAATCCGATGACGAGCTGATGATGAAATATTTGGAAGGCGAAGAGCTGACCGAAGAAGAAATCCTGGCTGGTATCCGTAAAGCAACTATCGCTTGCAAAATGACTCCGGTTTGCTGCGGTTCTTCCTACAAAAACAAAGGCGTTCAACCGATGCTGGACGCTGTAATCCAATTCATGCCTGCACCGACAGATGTTCCTAACATCAAAGGTGTAAACCCTGAAACCGGCGAAGAAGATGAGCGTCCGTCCAGCGACGAAGCTCCGTTCTCTGCACTGGCATTCAAGATTGCTACCGACCCGTTTGTTGGTAAGCTGGCATTCTTCCGTGTATACTCCGGTACCTTGACTGCTGGTTCTTATGTATATAACTCCACTAAAGGTAAACGCGAGCGTATCGGTCGTATCCTGCAAATGCATGCTAACCACCGCGAAGAAATTGAACAAGTTTACTCCGGTGATATCGCAGCTGCTGTAGGTCTGAAAGACACCACTACCGGTGATACTCTCTGCGATGAGAAAAACGAGATCATCCTCGAATCTATGGTATTCCCTGATCCTGTAATCTCCGTTGCAGTTGAACCTAAAACTAAAGCTGACCAGGAAAAAATGGGCATCGCCCTGCAAAAACTGGCAGAAGAAGATCCGACCTTCCGTGTTCACACTGATCCTGAAACCTCCCAAACCATTATTTCCGGTATGGGCGAGCTTCACCTGGACATCATTGTTGACCGTCTGCTGCGCGAATTCAAAGTAGGCTGCACTGTTGGTAACCCGCAGGTTGCTTATCGCGAAACCATTCGCAAAGCTGTTAAATCCGAAGGTAAATTTGTTCGTCAGTCCGGTGGTAAAGGCCAATATGGTCATTGCTGGCTGGAAATCACTCCGCGTGAACCTGGCGAAGGCTTCCTGTTTGAAAACAAAGTTGTTGGCGGCGCTATTCCTAAGGAATACATCGCTCCTATCGAAGCAGGCGTTAAAGAAGCTATGGAAAACGGCGTAGTTGCTGGTTATCCGATGGTTGATATCGCAGTTACTGTTTATGATGGTTCTTACCATGAAGTCGATTCTTCTGAAATGGCATTTAAGATTGCCGGTTCTATGGGCTTCAAGTCCGGTGCTGAAAAAGCTAACCCGGTTATCCTTGAGCCTTACATGAAAGTAGAAATTACTGTTCCTGAAGAATACATGGGCGACGTAATCGGCGACATCAACTCCCGCCGTGGCCGCATCGAAGGCATGGAAGCTCGTAACGGTGCACAAGTAATCAATGCATTCGTTCCGCTGGCTGAAATGTTTGGTTATGCTACCGACCTGCGCAGCAAAACCCAAGGCCGTGGTAACTACTCCATGGAAGTAGACCACTACGAAGACGTTCCCAGAAACATTGCTGAGGCAATTATTGCTAAAAACAAAGGCACCAACTAAGCCTAGTTTTAACAAACAACCTTAAGGAGGAAATTCACAATGGCAAAAGCTAAATATGAAAGAACTAAACCGCATCTGAATATCGGCACCATCGGTCACGTTGACCATGGCAAGACTACTCTGACTGCTGCTATCACCAAAGTACTGGCTGAAAAAGGCGGCGCTGAATTCATGGACTACTCCATGATCGATAAAGCTCCGGAAGAACGTGAACGTGGTATTACCATCAATACCTCTCACGTTGAATATGAAACCGCAACCCGTCACTATGCACACGTTGACTGCCCGGGCCATGCTGACTATGTAAAGAACATGATCACCGGCGCTGCTCAGATGGACGGCGCAATCCTGGTAGTATCCGCTGCTGACGGCCCGATGCCTCAGACTCGTGAGCACATCCTGCTGGCTCGCCAAGTAGGCGTACCTGCAATGGTAGTATTCCTGAACAAAGTAGATATGGTTGACGACGAAGAGCTGCTGGAACTGGTAGAAATGGAAGTTCGCGAACTGCTGAGCTCCTATGACTTCCCCGGCGATGACATTCCTGTTGTTGCAGGTTCCGCTCTGAAAGCTCTGGAAGGCGACCCGAAATACGAAGCAAAAATCATGGAACTGATGGACGCAGTTGACAGCTACATTCCGCTGCCGGAACGTGCAACCGACAAACCGTTCCTGATGCCTGTCGAGGACGTATTCACCATCACCGGTCGTGGTACCGTTGCTACCGGCCGTGTAGAGCGTGGTACTGTTAAAGTTGGCGATACCGTAGAAATCGTTGGTATGAAAGACGAGAAAAAATCTACCGTAGTAACTGGCGTTGAAATGTTCCGCAAACTGTTGGACGAAGCAGTAGCCGGCGATAACATCGGCTGCCTGCTGCGTGGTGTTGACCGTAAAGAAATCGAGCGTGGCCAAGTACTGTCCAAACCGGGCAGCATTCATCCGCACACCAAATTCAAAGGTGAAGTTTATGTACTGACCAAAGAAGAAGGCGGTCGTCACACTCCGTTCTTCAACGGCTACCGTCCGCAATTCTATTTCCGTACTACCGACGTAACCGGCGTAACCGAACTGCCGGAGGGCGTAGAAATGGTAATGCCTGGCGATAACGTAACCATGGAAGTAGAACTGATCACCCCGATCGCTATCGAAAAAGGTCTGCGTTTCGCTATCCGTGAAGGCGGCCGTACCGTTGGCGCTGGCGTTGTTTCCGAAGTAGAAGAGAAATAATTTTTCCGGCATAGTAATGCAAAATACAAGACCGGTCAGCTTATGGCCGGTCTTGATTTTTTAAGACTGATTGCCAAAGAAACGCTTTAGAGTAATTAAGCACTGTTTGGACAGAAAAAATTTGCGTCAGACGGATATTTATAGTTGACATAAAGTGTTAACTGTGTTACTCTATATTAGCGACAATTTGTGATTGGTTTTATTATTATGTACGTAAGCGAGGTGTAACTAAATGCGTAACCTGATTACTTTGGCTTGCACTGAGTGCAAACAGAGAAATTACCAAACCAACAAAAACAAAAAGAACGATCCTGATCGTATCGAGCTCAATAAATATTGCAAGTTCTGCAAAAAACACACTCTGCACAAAGAAACCAAATAATATTGGCTTGTGCGTAACCGGGTAGTAATAGCAAGGATGTGACAAGATGGCCGTTCCGGAAACTACAGACACTGAGAATAAGGGATTCAGCATTACAACCTTTCTTAGTGAAACTAAAGTAGAATTAAAAAAGGTTACCTGGCCTACCAAACAAGAGCTTATTGCTAACACTATAGTGGTAATTATTGCAGTTGTTTTGTGCGCAGCTCTAATCTGGATTATTGATTCCATCTTTAGTATGTTATTCCGCATGATTTTGCAATAATGAGCTGTAAGGCTTAAGTAAGGAGGGAAGGGGAAGCGTTGCTTTCCGTTTATTCATGGAAGAAGAAAAGCAAGGAAAACATTGGTATGTAATCCATACCTATTCTGGCTACGAAAATAAAGTGCGCGCAAACCTGGAACGAAAAGTTCATTCCTTGGGTATGGAAAATGAAATTTTCCGTATTGAAATACCTACGGAAAAAGAGGTTGAAATCACTTCGGATGGCAAGAAAAAAGTTGTTGAGCATAAAGTTTTCCCAGGCTATGTACTGGTGGAAATGATTGTAAATGAGCGCAATTGGTATGCTGTCCGCAATACTGCAGGTGTAACTGGTTTCGTCGGTTCTGATTCTACCCATCCGACTCCGCTTACAGCTGAAGAAGTAAGGCAGATTATGCCTTCGATGGGTATGGAAGTTGAAGAAACTGTCAAACCCGCAAAAATTGATTTTCAGTTACATCAGAGAGTCCGCATCAAGACTGCGCCCTTCATGGATTTTGAAGGCACAATCAGTGAAATCAACGAAGAAAAGGGTAAACTGAAGGTACTCGTTGATATCATGGGACGCGAAACTCCTGTTGAAATTGACTTTACACAAGTTGAAGAAATTGAGTAAGGAGGTGTAATTAAATGCCGAAAAAAGTCGTTAAAATGGTAAAATTACAGGTACCGGCTGCTAAAGCTACTCCGGCTCCTCCGGTAGGTCCTGCACTTGGCCAGGCTGGTGTTAACATCATGGCCTTCGTTAAGGAATTTAACGCACGTACCGAGAAACAAGTTGGCCTCATCATTCCTGTTGAGATCACTGTATTCGAAGATCGTTCCTTTACTTTCGTAACCAAAACCCCTCCGGCTGCAGTTCTGCTGAAAAAAGCTGCTGGTCTGGAAAAGGCTTCTGGTGAACCTAACAAAAAGAAAGTTGCTAAACTGGGTCGTGACAAAGTTCGCGAAATCGCAGAAAGCAAAATGCAAGACCTCAATGCTGCAAACGTTGAAGCTGCTATGAGAATGGTAGAAGGCACTGCACGTAGCATGGGTATTGTAATCGAAGACTAATTTTAAGTAGTCTTCTCAATTTAGTGGGAGGCAAAAGCCGCTTGTACCACATAGGAGGATTTTATAACAATGGGCAAAAAGTATGATGACGCTTTGAAATTAATCGAAGCTGACAAATTCTACTCTCCGAAAGAAGCAGTAGCTCTGGTTAAGAAAACCGCTTCTACCAAATTTGACAGCACTGTTGAAGTTGCTTTCCGTCTGGGCGTTAACCCTAAATACCCTGATCAGCAAGTTCGTGGTGCACTGGTTCTGCCGAACGGCACTGGTAAATCCAAGACCGTTATGGTTTTTGCTAAAGGCCCCAAAGTTGCAGAAGCAGAAGCTGCCGGCGCAGATTTCGTTGGCGGTGAAGAATATGTTGATAAAATCAAGAACGGCTGGATGGCATTTGACGTGTGCATCGCAACCCCTGATATGATGGGTCTTGTTGGTCGTCTTGGTAAAATCCTTGGCCCTCGTGGTTTAATGCCTAACCCGAAGGTTGGTACCGTTACCATGGACGTAACCCGTGCCGTTAAGGAATCCAAAGCTGGTAAAATCGAGTATCGTACCGATAAATCCGGCAACGTACAAGCTCCTATCGGTAAAGCATCCTTTACTGAAGAGCAACTGTTACAAAACTACATGACCTTGGCTGACACCCTGGTTAAGGTTAAACCGGCTGGTGCAAAAGGTCAGTACATGAAGACTATCACCATGTCCTGCACCATGGGCCCTGGCGTTAAAGTTGACGTCCTGAAAGCTAACAGCGACAAATAATTGTAGTTTTACTTAATTTTACTAAATCAGAAGATAATCGGGCCATAGACAGCAGGTGCCACATGCGTAAGTTTTAACTACGCCTGCCGAGGCTGGAGCGTGAAGATATATTAGACCTTCCGACCTCCGGCTACGGCCGAGAGGTCTTTTTGATTTAATAAAAACATCAAAAAAAGGAGGTGCAATCTAAATGGCAGTTATTAGACCTGAAAAAGTAGCTAAAGTTGCTGAAATTCAAGAGTTGCTTTCTAACTCCAAATGCACTATTTTAGTTGACTTCTGCGGTTTAACTGTTGCTCAGGATACCGAGCTGCGTCGCAAAATGCGTGAAGCTGGCGTTCACTACAATGTAGTTAAGAACACCCTGCTGCGTATTGCTGCAGAACAAGCTGGTATTGAAGGTCTGGAACCTTCTCTGGAGAAAAACACCGCTATCGCTGTTTCCCCGGAAGATCCTGTTGCAGTTGCAAAAATCGTTTGCGAATTCGCAAAAGAAAACAAAGAACTGAAAGTTAAAGTTGGCGTTCTTGATGGCAAAGTTATCGGTGCTGACGAAATCAAAGCACTGGCTTCTCTGCCGCCGAAAGAAGTTCTTATTGCCAAGATGCTGGGCAGCATGAATGCTCCTATCAGCGGTTTTGTCAATGTACTTCAAGGTACTATCCGCAATGTCGTATATGCTCTGGAAGCTGTACGCAAACAAAAAGAGTCCGCTTAATTTGCGGCATGCTGCATAAGGCAGCTTAAAAAATAAAAACTTACTTATTATTGGAGGTAACTATAATGAATAAAGATCAAATCATCGAAGCTATTGAATCCATGACCGTACTCGAGCTGTCCGAACTGGTTAAAGCTCTGGAAGAAAAATTCGGCGTATCCGCAGCTGCTCCGGTAGCTGTTGCTGCTGCTCCGGCTGCTGGCGGCGAAGCTGCTGCAGCTGAAAAAACTGAATTCGACGTAATCCTGGCTTCCGCTGGCGCTTCCAAAATCGGCGTAATCAAAGCTGTTCGCGAAGCTACTGGCCTGGGCCTGAAAGAAGCTAAAGAGCTGGTTGACGGCGCTCCGAAGGCTATCAAAGAAAAAATCTCCAAAGCTGACGCTGACGCTCTGAAAGAGAAACTGGAAGCTGCTGGCGCAACTGTAGAAGTTAAATAATCTTGTTTGCTACGATAGTAGCACAATAGATTGTTGATTCGTCTGCAATCCGACTCCCGATGCACTTAGGTGTATCGGGAGTTTTTTGATTTTCTGCCTCAAAGAATATATAATATTTGCAACGGAACCAAGAGGCGAGTAGAGGATGAAAGTCAATTATCAAGGCAATCGCGATGCAAAAATAGTCTTGCTGCAAATAATAGGAGAACACGAGTTGCCGTTTATTGAAGAGGAGCTTTCACATATAAAAGCTATAACGCAGAGTACAGATTTTTTGTTTATTACAGTGCAGGTTGATAGCTGGAATGACGACCTTTCGCCATGGATGGCAGAGCCGATTTTTGGAGATGCTGCCTTTGCTGGCAATGCGGAAAAACTTCTAACACGTATAAAAAATGAAGTAATTGTTCCGTTATTAAGTGAGCATCAAGATATAAAGATTTTTGCTGGTGGCTATTCCTTAGCCGGATTATTTGTATTGTGGGCGGCTTATCAAACAAATTTATTAGAAGGTATAGCAGCAGTATCTCCGTCTGTGTAGTTTCCTAAATTTGTTGATTTTGTACATAACAACAAAATATTAACCAATAGAGTCTATTTAAGTCTTGGCGATAAGGAAGCAAAGACACGCAACCAAATTCTGTCACAGGTGGCAAATGATATTTATGATGTGTATTGCTCATTAAGAGATCATAGGTTGAGCAGTATTCTTGTTTGGAATGAGGGAAGTCATTTTAAGGAACCTGCTTTGCGTATGGCAAAAGGATTTGCATGGTTGATGAACAATGAAAAGATTCACTCATAAGAACACCCATAGATTGTTGATTCGTCTGCAATCCGCTTCCCGATGCACTTAGGTGTGTCGGGAGTTTTTTGATTTTGTGAATGAAGCATAGTCATAGTGCAATTCAGCTGCTTCTTATGCTATAATATGAAAGATGACCTACTATATTGCTGTGTAAAAATGATAGAGATTTTTTATAAAGGAGTTTCATATGCTTACAGATGAAAAACGTAAAAAGCTTTTGGCCGGTGCGCTGGCGGTAGTTATGCTGACAGGTGTTGCAGGCTGTGGTAACGATAAAGACAGTGAGTGGAAGAATGATAACTCTGCTCAGAATAATCAAGATGAAAAGAAGGATGAAGATAACGGCGGAGACTTTTTTCATGGCTTCTTTCCCTGGTACTTCATCGGCCGTACCTTTGGTGTAGGCCCGATGGCAGGTGTGCGAACTGCGCCTGCAGCTAACCAGAAGCAGAATACTGCACCCGCAGGTTCGTCTACTAATCCTAAACCAAACGCTAACACCGCCAACGGCTCTACTGTGCAGCAGGGAACTGCAGGAAGCACGCAAAATTCCAAGCTCGGCAGTACGGGAAGCACAGGCAAAAGCGGCATCGGCAGTGGCATGAGCCGCTCCAGCGGCAGCGCAATTTCCTGAGGTGATGAAGATGTATAAATACCGTAAGCCTGATACATGGCTTGATAAAATTGATTTGAATATGATGCCGTATGTGGATGCGCCGGAGTGGGAAAACCGTTATCCTACTATCAGCGCGCTGCTGATGAGCAATGCCAATAAGCGGGAGCTGCAGCGCATCAGTGCCGGCCTTACAGCAGCACTGTCACGCCTGGCAGAGGCTTTGCGTACCAATAATAATGGCGCAATGCCCTTTAATCTGTTTAATATGACGGATAAGCTCACACCGTATATCCTTGCGGATAACTCGGACCATGTGAGCTATATCAGCCGTCTTGACTTTGTAAAGAATACCGACGGCTGCTATAAGCTGGTAGAAATTAATTCGGATACACCCTGCGCCTTGCCGGAAACCTTTTATGCCAACAAGGTAGCGGAAGCATATTTTGCTAAGGAGTACGGCCTGCATTTGCAGCCGCGTTCAGATGGTGAGGAGCTGGCAGAGCCCTTTTTAAAGCTGTTGGAACAGCCTAAATATGCAGATAAGGATGTAGTGCGCATTGCTTTTGCTGCTGATAAAGGCTACAGTGAGGATTGGGCTAACGCCAAATTTTTATTTGAGCGTGTGCAAGAGGTGTTGCGTGAACGCATTTTGAGCAAGCAGCCATTCGTTTGTCGCCTTGTCGGTTTAGATGAGCTTATAGTACATGATGACGGAGTGTACATTCCTAATGAAATATTCCATAAGGAAGATAGAATTGATATACTGTATCGTCTGCATCCGCTGGAGCTTTTGATGGATGATGAAAGCGAAGACGGCTATCCTGTAGGCTTAAAACTTATGGAGCTGGCAAATTTCGGGGCTGTGGATCTGGTTAACCCTGTAAAATCCATTGTACTGCAGAATAAAGCGCTGTTGGCACTGGCATGGTATCTATATCAGCATCGTCTTTTCTGGACACCGCAGGAGGAAGAACTGTTGGCTGCGCATTTAACGCCGACCTATTTGGACAGCAAGCCGCTGGCAGGTCAGCGTTATATTAAGAAGCCTATTTTTGGGCGTGAGGGTGCAGGCATTGCTATTGTAGAGCCTGATGGTGCAACGAGCTACGAGGCAGAGGAATGCGATGACTGCGATTTGATTTACCAGCAGTTTGTTCCTTCAGCAGATGTACAGCAGGAAACAGATAACGGTGAGGCAACCGGCAAGTACACTTATTCCTGCTTTGTAATCAACGGTAAAGCGTCGGAAACCTTTGTGCGTTTGCAGCCGGGAGAAATTACCGGCGTGGAAGCATATTTTGTACCTGTTCTCGATGAAATATAAGAATTTGAGGAATATCCGAAATGAATATCCAAGTATATCAATCTTTTTTGACTGTTGTACAGTGCCGCAGCTTTACGCAGGCTGCGAAATATCTTAATTTTACCCAGCCTACAATCAGCAATCATATCAACGCTTTGGAAGAAGAATACGGCGTTATTCTTTTTACCCGAGATGGCAAGAATGTTTATCTGACGCAGGCAGGTAAAAACTTTGTGCCGATAGCACAGCAGCTGATGGCTGATTATCAGAAAAGCCAGGAGGTAATGCGCCAGTTTCAAAAGAAGAATTACAGTCTGAAAATAGGCGTTTCTACTCAGGGCATAAACTTTTATCTTTTGCCTGTGCTGCTGAAGCTCAAAAAGGAATTTCCCGAGCTGGATATAGAGGTCAACCGCTGTATGACGGTAGAATCGACAATAAATGATGCTTTTGTACAAAAGCTGTATGATTTTGCCTTTGTGCATATTGATGTGCAGCCGCTTTATACCAAGCGTGTACAGCTTTGGAATCAGCCGATGGTTTTTGTAGCCTCCAAAGAACTGTATGAACAGATGGGAGAAAACAATAATATTTATGATTATCCCTTTATTTCCTATCCTGCAAGCGAGGTATACTATAAGCATCTGAAATCTAAGGTTGATTTCACGCGTCTGCAAAGTATATTGACCTTCAGTGATTCGGAATCCGTGCTGATGGCAGTTGAGCAGAATCTTGGTATAGCCTTGACACCGCGGGTAAAGGTAAGGAAGGAACTGGAGCAGGGGACATTAGTCGAATTCCCTGTCAAGTATTCGGGAAATATGCCTATATCGGTTCTTTATGATTATGAATTTAACTTTACCTTGCCTACAAAACGCTTTTTGGAGCTTTTAAAAGAGTCGCAGGAAAAGATAAAGGGTTAATTTACTTTCTGTTCTTTATATAAGAATAATTTATCAAAATACTATAACAGGGAAAATAATCTTATTGATTTTTTAATTTAGGGCTTCTTCAGCATGTTTGAAGAAGTCCTAAATTTTTAGTATAAAAAAGCGTATGGTTAAGCAAATGTCCACGAATTATAGTACAAATTTTGTATACAAAATACAGAACGGCGAATAAATTGCTTATGTATACAAGAAAAATTCCAATAAGTATAGATAAAGAAAACTGTTGAGATAATTAAGCTATAATGATAAAATTTTTATAGATAGCGTTGCTTGCGCAAAATTAAGCCGGCTGGATGACTGGCAGAAACGAGGGTATTATGTCAAAGGATATGCAAAAAACTGAAGAAAAAACAAATAGGCGTATGCCAACCTTTACGGAATCCGTTATTCCTATTATTGCCATGATGGTTATTCTGACTGTCGGCAAAGGTTATCTGGGTTACGCAACCGAGCCGCTGCTGCTTTTGGTAGCTGCTATTGCCGGCCTGATTGCTTACCGCGTTGGTGTTACCTGGGATGAAATGATGGACGAAATCTGCCAGAAGATTGCTAAGGGCATGCCGGCAATCCTGATTCTGACCTGCGTTGGTGCGCTGGTTGGTACCTGGATGGCTTCTGGTACTATCCCGATGATGATTTATTATGGTGTACAGATTGTAAACCCGACCTTCATGCTGGTAACCGCGTTCCTGATTACCGCAGTAGTATCTATCGTAACCGGCACCTCCTGGGGCTCCGTTGCTACTATGGGTGTTGCACTGATGGGTATTGCAAGCACTCTGGGTGTAAACCTGGCAGCTACTGCAGGTGCTGTAATCGCCGGTTCCTATTTCGGTGATAAAATCTCCCCGCTGTCCGATACCACTAACCTGGCACCGGTTGCAGCTGGTTCTACTCTTTATGAGCACATTGCTCACATGTTCTGGACTACTGTTCCGGCAACTATTATTTCCCTGGTTGTTTACGCTTTCGTAGGCTTAAAGGGCAATATCGGCGGCGATGTTTCTTCCGAAGCAGTAAGCACTATGCTGACTCAGCTAGATGGCATGTATAACTTTAACATTCTGCTGATTCTGCCTGTACTGCTGATTCTGGCAGGCTCTATCTTTAAGAAACCGACTCTGCCGGTTATGATGGCTTCCACTGTTCTGGCTGGCGCAGAAGCATTGATTTTCCAAAACATCAACCTGAAAAACCTGCTGCTGGCTACTGTAAAAGGCTTTAAAATTTCTATGCTGACCACTCCCGGCTTTGACCCCGCTACTGCTGCTCCTCAGATTATCAAACTTCTGAACCGCGGTGGTATGGCTGAAATCATGGGTACCACTCTGCTGGTATTCTGCGCATTCTGCTTTGCCGGTATCATGAGCAAGGCCGGCTGCCTGGAAGTAGTTCTGCAAAAAATCCTGACCTTTGCTAAGAGCACTGGCGATCTGATTGCTTCCACCGTTGCTTCCTGCATTACCATGGGCCTGTGCACCGGTAACTCCTACCTGTCCATTCTGATTCCCGGTGAAATGTTCCGTGATGCTTATAAAGCAAGAGGTCTTGCTGCGAAGAACCTGTCCCGTACATTGGAAGATGCAGGTACCGTATTTGTCCCGTTGGTACCCTGGTCTGCAGCAGGTGCTTATATGGCCGCCTGCACCGGTATTGAAACTCTGGATTATGCTCCGTGGGCAATTCTCTGCTACACCGGTTTCATTATCGCTCTGTTCTACGGCTACACCGGTATCGGTATTGCTAAGCTGGAAGACGAAAAGAAATAAGCCGGTTGCGCAAGCAAGTCGGCAGTACTGAGCCGTTGCTTAGTACACAATGAAAGGAAAAGTGACACATTTTGATTAAGTTAATTAGAAACGCTGACGTTTATGCACCTGCGCATCTTGGTAAAAAAGATGTGCTGGTTATTGCAGATAAGGTAGTGCGTATTGCTGATAAAATTGAAGGCTACGAAGGTATGCCTGAGGTTGAGGTATTTGATTTCAGCGGCAAAAAGCTGTTGCCAGGTTACATTGATATGCATATGCATATAACCGGCGGCGGCGGTGAGCAGGGTCCTGCTTCCCGCGTACCTGAAGCAATGCTGAGCCAGATTACCAGCTGCGGTATTACTACTGTTCTGGGCCTGCTGGGTACAGACGGTGTAACCAGAAGTGTAGAAAACCTGGTAGCTAAAGCACGCGCACTGACGGAAGAAGGCATTACCGCCTACTGCCTGACCGGTGCTTACGGTATCCCTTCTCCGACCATTACCGGTTCTATCGAAAAGGATATCATGATGGTTCCACCGATTATCGGCACCAAGATTGCAGTAAGCGATCATCGTAGCTCTAATCCTCAGGGACCGGAGCTGATTGAGGTTGCTACCGCAACCCGTCGCGGTGGCCTGTTGGCTAATGTTGCCGGTTTGGTAACCATGCATATGGGTTCTGGTATCGGCAAACTGGACCCGCTGTTCTACGCATTGGAACATTCCGATGTTCCTGCAAAGAACTTCCTGCCGACTCATATGCTGCGTACTCGCGAGCTGATGGAAGAAGGCGCAAAGCTGGTACGTCGCGGCGGCTATTTTGACATGACTGCCGGCAGCACTGATGAGGATATGGAAATCGGTGCAGAGCAGATTATGGAAATCCTGAGCTGGGAAGGCATGAGCACCGACCACCTGACGATGAGCAGTGACGCCTTCGGTTCTCAGCCTAAGTTCAATGAAAACGGTGACTGCATTGGTCTGACCTACTGCTCTCCTAAATATCTGCATCTGACTATCAAGAGTCTGGTGCGTCGCGGTCTGCCGTTGGAGGAGGCTATCAAGCTGCTGACCTCTACACCTGCCGAGCTGCTCGGCAAAACCGGTGTAAAAGGCTGCGTTGCAGTCGGTGCGGATGCTGACCTGCTGGTGTTGGACGAAAACCTGGATATCGACGCATTGTTTGCTAAAGGCCAGGTTGCATTGCTGGATAAAGAGATTGTACTTAAAGGCCGCTTTGAATAAGCTGCGCCTATGCGAATACAGACACATCGAAGATGGTGTGTCTGTATTTTTTTGACAAAAATCTTGACAACTTGCGTAATTTATGATAACATATCATACTACATCATTATTATTTTTGCAGGTGTAAATTTTGACAACAAATACTGCCGGGTCAGTGGTTGAACGGCGTATCTTGCTTATAATGAAAGATGAGGCAGATCATCGAAGACAACTGACAAGGTCCTTGTGGTAAGAACCTTGTTGTTTTTTTTGTCACGCATGATTCGCCGAGTTTAGTGTGCTGATAATACAAGAAGGGGTGAGGAATTACATGTTTAAACCGGTTCCAGTAGGTGATAGGACTCGGTATAGTTATGCAAGAATCAATGAAATTTTGGCAATGCCTCATTTGATTGATATCCAGAGAAAATCCTACGAATGGTTCGTTCAAAAGGGCCTCATGGAGATTCTGCATGACATTTCTCCTATTAAAGACTTTGCAGGTAATCTGGAGCTTTCCTTTGAAAGCTTTGAATTAGGAACTCCTAAATACAGCGTTGAAGAGTGCAAGGAGAGAGATGAATCCTATTCTGCACCGATGAACGTTAAAGCACGCCTGATTTTCAAAGACAAGGAAAAAGGCGAAATTAAGGAATCCTCTGTATTTATGGGCGACTTCCCGCTGATGACCGATACCGGTACCTTTGTTATCAACGGTGCTGAACGTGTTATCGTCAGCCAGCTGGTGCGTTCTCCCGGCGTTTACTATAGTGTAACTATGGATCCCAGCGGTAAAAAGATTTACGGTACTACTGTAATTCCTAACCGTGGCGCTTGGATTGAATATGAAACTGACATTAATGATATTATTTCTGCTCGTGTAGACCGTACCCGTAAGGTTCCGGCAACCGTGCTGCTGCGTGCTCTGGGCTTGTCTTCCAATGATGAGATCCTGGCTTGCTTCGGCAATCATCCTGCGCTGCTGGCAACTCTGGAAAAGGATACTACCACTAACAGAGATGAAGCTATGCTGGAGCTTTACAAGAAGCTGCGTCCGGGCGAGCCTGTTATTCTGGAAAACGCCGTACAGCTGATTGAAAACACCTTCTTCGACAGCAAGCGTTATGACCTGGCTAATGTTGGCCGTTATAAGCTCAACAAAAAGCTTGGCTGGCGCAACCGCCTGAGCGGTACCGTACTGGCTGAGGCTATTGCTGATGAAGAAACCGGCGAAATCATCCTGCCGGCAGGCACTAAGATGACCGATGAAAATCTTGATAAGATTGCAGAAAGCGGCATTTATAACGAACGCGGTCTGCGTGCTGTCAAGGTTCAGAACCATGAAGAAGAAATGCTTCTGATGTTCACCACCGGTATCGATGAAAAAATGCATACTGTTACCAATGAGGATGTATTTGCTTCCTTCAACTATTTGCTGAACCTGATGGATGGCCATGGCACCGGCGATGATATTGACCATTTGGGCAACCGTCGTGTACGCTGCGTTGGCGAATTGCTGCAAAACCAGTTCCGTATCGGTCTTTCCCGTATGGAGCGTGTAGTAAAAGAGCGTATGACCATTCAGGACAACGAGGTTATCACCCCGCAGGCTCTGATCAACATCCGTCCTGTTGTTGCCGCTATTAAGGAATTCTTCGGCAGCAGCCAGTTGTCCCAGTTCATGGACCAGAATAACCCTCTGGCAGAGCTGACTCATAAACGTCGTCTGTCTGCCCTCGGCCCCGGCGGTCTGTCCCGTGAGCGCGCAGGCTATGAAGTCCGCGACGTACACAACTCCCACTATGGCCGTATGTGTCCTATCGAGACGCCTGAAGGTCCTAACATCGGTTTGATCGGTTCTTTGTCCACCTATGCTGTTATCAATGAATACGGCTTTATGGAAACTCCGTACCGTGTTGTTGATAAAGAAAATAAACGTGTAACTGAAGAAATCAGATACATGACTGCGGACGAAGAAGATAAATATATCGTAGCACAGGCCAACGAACCGTTGGATGATGACGGCTACTTCCTGGGCGAACGTGTTACCGCCCGTGCTAAGGATGATGTCCTCTCCATTACTCCGGATAAGGTTGACCTGATGGACGTTTCTCCTAAACAGGTAGTATCTATCGCAACCGCGCTGATTCCTTTCCTGGAGAACGATGACGCTAACCGTGCTCTGATGGGTGCGAACATGCAGCGTCAGGCTGTACCTCTGCTCTGCACTCAGGCTCCGATTATCGGTACCGGTATGGAATACAAGGTTGCTGCCGACTCCGGTGTCTGCGTTCTGGCTAAACGTGCCGGCGAAGTTATCCGCGTAGTAGGCAACGAAATCCGTGTACGTGCAGAAAACGGTGAAGTGGATGTATATCCGCTGCTGAAATTCAAACGTTCCAACCAAGGTACCTGTGTTAACCAGCGTCCTATCGTTTTCAAAGGCGACAAGGTTACCGAAAAGCAGATTCTGGCTGACGGCCCTGCTACCGATCATGGCGAGCTGGCTTTAGGTCACAACGTAATCGTTGCTTATATGCCTTGGGAAGGCTATAACTACGAGGATGCTGTTCTGCTGAACGAGGATCTGGTAAAGGCTGATATCTTTACCTCTATCCATATTGAAGAATATGATTGTGATGCCCGCGATACCAAGCTTGGTAAAGAAGAAATTACCCGCGAGATTCCTAACGTATCCGACGAAGCTCTGAAGGATCTGGATGAACGCGGTATTATCCGTATCGGTGCCGAAGTACGCCCCGGCGATATTCTGGTAGGTAAGGTTACTCCGAAAGGCGAAACCGAGCTGACTGCAGAAGAACGTCTGCTGCGTGCAATCTTCGGTGAAAAAGCGCGTGAAGTACGTGACAGCTCCCTGCGTGTACCGCACGGCGAAGCAGGTAAGATTGTCAGCGTTAAGGTATTCAGCCGTGAAAACGGCGATGATCTGCCGCCGGGAGTAAACGAACAGGTTCGTGTACATATTGCCCAGAAACGTAAGATTTCCGAAGGCGATAAGATGGCAGGCCGTCACGGTAACAAGGGTGTCGTTTCCCGTATTATGGCACGTGAGGACATGCCTTTCCTGCCGACCGGCGAACCGGTACATATCGTACTGAATCCGTTGGGCGTACCTTCCCGTATGAACATCGGACAGGTACTGGAGAACCATCTTGGCTGGGCAGCACGTGCGCTGGGTATGGAAATTGATACTACCAACCTGGCAGCTAAGCTGAATGCCGTTGAAAAAACCGGCGCAGCAGAAGGTACTCCGGAATTTGAAGCAGCCTTCAAGGAAGAGCTGGCTAATTCTGAAACCGCTAAGAAATTAGAGCATTACGGCTACGATTATGAAAAATATGGTATGCCGGAAACTGTTGAAATTGATAAATTCGGTGGCAAGAGCGTAAAAGCAGTACAGATTTCCGTACCTGTATTCGACGGCGCGCATGAGCAGGATATTGCTGATGCACTGGAGCTTGCAGGCATTGATAAAACTGCTAAGACCACTCTGTATGACGGTCGTACCGGTGAACCCTTCGATAACCCTGTTACCGTTGGTCTGACCTATTACCTCAAGCTTCACCATTTGGTTGATGATAAGATCCATGCCCGCAGCACCGGCCCGTACTCCTTAGTTACCCAGCAGCCGTTGGGTGGTAAAGCACAGTTCGGCGGCCAGAGATTCGGTGAGATGGAAGTTTGGGCGCTGGAAGCATACGGCGCTGCTTACACTCTGCAGGAAATCCTGACTGTTAAGTCCGATGACGTTGTTGGCCGTGTTAAGACCTACGAAGCAATCGTTAAGGGCGAAAATGTACCTGATCCTGGTATTCCTGAATCCTTCAAGGTACTGGTTAAGGAATTGCAGTCCATCGGTCTGGATATCAAGGTTCTCAACGAGGACGAGGAAGAGGTTTCCTTGCGCGACGATGAGGATGACGATATTGCAACCACCGCTCGCGAGGTTGATTTAGACATCAACGGCCAGGTTGTTGAAAATGCACCTGAAAAGCCTGTTGATGATTATGCTGATAATGACGCTACCGAGGATGATAGTGATTCTGGGGACATCATTGCCGATATGGGTAATTTCACTATTACCGATAATCCCGATGGTGACTTAGATGATCCGACTAATATGTAAGAGAAGGGAGCGAATGATTCTTGATCGACGTAAATAATTTTGTGTCTATGCGTATCGGTTTGGCTTCTCCGGACCAGATTAGAGCCTGGTCCTACGGCGAGGTAAAAAAACCCGAAACCATCAATTACAGAACCCTGAAGCCGGAACGGGATGGCCTGTTCTGCGAAAGAATCTTTGGCCCTACTAAGGATTGGGAATGTCATTGCGGCAAATATAAACGCATCCGTTATAAGGGTATTATCTGCGACAAGTGCGGCGTTGAAGTTACCCGCAGCAAGGTTCGTCGTGACCGTATGGGCCACATCGAACTGGCTGCGCCGGTTTCCCATATCTGGTACTTCAAAGGTATCCCCAGCCGTATGGGCTTGATTCTGGATATTTCTCCGCGTAGCCTGGAAAAAGTTTTGTATTTTGCCAGCTTCATCGTACTTGACCCGGGTGAAGGCACTGACCTGGTTAAAGGCCAGCTGCTGACCGAGCCTGAGTACATGGAAAAACGTGATAAATATCCTGAAGCAGGCATCCGTGTAGGTATGGGGGCTCAGGCTATTAAAGAGCTGCTGGAAGCTATTGATCTGGAAGCTTTGACAGAGCAATTGCGCCATGAAATGAAGGAGCTGAGCGGTCAGCGCCGTGTACGTGCTATCCGCCGTTTGGAAGTAGCCGAAGCATTCCTGAAATCCGGCAACCGTCCTGAATGGATGATTATGGATGTAGTTCCGGTTATTCCGCCTGAACTGCGTCCTATGGTACAGCTGGATGGCGGTCGTTTCGCAACCTCCGACCTGAACGATCTGTATCGCCGTGTTATTAACCGTAACAACCGTCTGAAACGTCTGCTGGAGCTGCATGCGCCTGATATCATTGTCCGCAATGAAAAACGTATGCTGCAGGAAGCAGTAGATGCTTTGATTGATAACGGCCGTCGCGGCCGTCCGGTTACCGGTCCCGGCAACCGTCCTCTGAAATCCTTGTCCGACATGCTCAAGGGTAAACAAGGCCGTTTCCGTCAGAACCTGTTAGGTAAACGTGTTGACTATTCCGGCCGTTCCGTAATCGTTGTAGGTCCTGAGCTGAAAATGCATCAGTGCGGCCTGCCGAAGGAAATGGCTCTGGAGCTGTTCAAACCCTTCGTTATGAAGCGTTTGGTAAACAGCGGTGAAGCAACTAACATTAAGAGTGCTAAGCGCATGGTAGAGCGTGCTACCAACGCTGTATGGGACGTTCTGGAAGAGGTAATCAAGGAACATCCTGTACTGTTGAACCGTGCACCGACTCTGCACAGACTGGGCATTCAGGCTTTCGAGCCTATCCTGTCCGAAGGCCGTGCTATTAAGCTGCATCCTCTGGTATGTACCGCTTATAACGCCGACTTTGACGGTGACCAGATGGCTGTCCATCTGCCGCTTTCCGTTGAGGCTCAGGCTGAAGCACGTATGCTGATGATGTCCGTAAACAACATCCTGGCACCGAAAGACGGCAAGCCTGTTGCTGTTCCTACACAGGATATGGTTTTGGGCTCCTACTATCTGACTATTGAAAAGACCAGCAAGGATGACCCGAACGTTAAGGGTGAAGGAACCCGCTACAGCAGCGTAGATGAAGCTCAGCTGGCTTACTTCCACCATGCGGTAGATCTGCAAGTACCTATCGAGGTTTATATTCCCAACAGCGAAATCTATGATGAAGAAAAGGGTGCAGCTGTCGGTGAAACCGGTATGTCCCTAGTAGTTACAACTGTAGGTAACACTATTTTCAATGGCGAGCTGCCTCTGGAAATGCGTTACTATCATAAAGAAAAAGATCAGGTTGTTGAAAAGCGTCTGGATGCTTCCGGCAATGTTGTTGAAACAACCGTTGAAGTTGAACGTTGGCATCTCGGCAAGCTGATTGACAAGAAAGAATTGGGCAGACTCGTTGCTAAGGCTCACAAGCTGTACGGCAACCTGCGTACTGCCGAGATTCTGGATATTGTTAAGAAAATGGGTTACGATAATGCTTGTAAATCCGGTATTTCTATCGCAACCTCCGATATTCAGATTCCTGCTGAAAAAGAAGTTATTCTGGAAGCAACAGAGCATGAGGTTGATAAGGTTGAACGCCTCTTCCGCCGTGGTTTGATGAGCGATGACGAACGTTATCGTAAGGTAATTGACCTGTGGAACGAAGCAACCGATAAGGTTACCGATAAACTGATGAAATCCACCATGAACAAGTTCAATCCTGTATCCATGATGGCTGACTCCGGTGCCCGCGGTAACAAACAGCAGATTCGTCAGCTGGCCGGTATGCGTGGTTTGATGGCCGATCCTTCCGGTCGTATCATTGACCGTCCTATCAAATCTAACTTCCGTGAAGGCCTGACTATTTTGGAATACTTCATTTCTTCTCATGGTGCTCGTAAAGGCTTGGCCGATACCGCACTGCGTACCGCTGACTCCGGTTACCTGACTCGTCGTCTGGTTGACGTTGCACAGGACGTAATTGTCCGTGAGGATGATTGCGATATCGTTGGTATGAACCTGGTTAAGGAACGCAGCCGTCTGAGCAAGGCTGTTCTTGGCGCAAGCCAGAACAAAATCCGCGAAAAGGTTATGGGTCGTACCCTGGCTTCCGGCGTACTTGATGAAGAAGGCAACCTGATTGCTGAAGCAGATACCAACATCACCGAAGAGCTTTTTGCTAAGCTCAATGATGCAGGTGTTGAAGAAATCAATCTCTATTCCGACGAAGATATGAACGGTGAGGATATCGAAAATGTCCGCATCAACATCAGCGATACCTTTGCTCATAATGTGCTGAAGGAAGCAATGATGCATAACTTCAACGGCAAAGAAGTGGCAGCAGATATTGTTAACGGTGCAGGCGAAGTGCTGGCACATACCGGCGAAACTATGACCGAAGACATTATCAACGCTGTTCTGGCTGACGGTACCGTTAAGGAGCTGCGTATCCGCAATAACGAAATTGCCGGCATTGAGGTTGAGGCAATTACCGAAGGCAAAAAAGAGAAAACCATCATTGAAACCCTGCATGACCGTATCATTGGCCGTAACCTGGCTGAGGATATTCTGGATGAAAATGGTGAAATTCTTTATCATATCAATGAATATGTTACCGAGCCTATGGCAGAACGTATCTGCCAGCTGCGTGAAAAGGTTAAAATCCGCAGCGTACTTACCTGTAAGGCTAAGTTCGGCGTTTGCCGCAAGTGCTATGGCCGTAACCTGGCAACCGGCAAGAACGTCGATGTTGGTGAGGCAGTCGGCACTATCGCTGCACAGTCCATCGGCGAACCTGGTACTCAGCTGACCATGCGTACGTTCCATACCGGCGGCGTTGCTGGTGCAGACGATATTACTCAAGGTCTGCCTCGTGTCGAGGAGCTGTTCGAAGCACGTAAACCGAAACATCCGGGCATTCTGTCCGAGGTTGCAGGTCACGTACATATTACCCAGGAAGGCAACAGCCGCAAGGTAACCGTAATGGCACTGGATGGCGAAAACCAGGAATATCAGATTCCTTACGGCGCTAAGCTGTCTGTTGTTGAGGGCGAGGAAATCGCTAAGGGCGACCGTCTGACCGAAGGTTCTCTTAACCCGCATGACGTACTGCGTATCAGCGGCGTGAAGGCTACCCAGAACTATCTGGTATCTCAGGTAGTAGGCGTTTATAAGTCTCAGGGCGTAGATATCAACAGTAAGCATATCGAGGTTATGGTTCGTCAGATGATGCGCAAAATCCGCATCGAGGAATCCGGTGACACCACAATGCTGCCGGGTGAAGACGTTGATGTGGCAGAATTTGAAGAGCAGAATACCGAGATGCTGGAAGCAGGCAAGGCTCCTGCAGAAGGCCGTGCTATCCTGCTGGGTATCACCAAAGCTTCTTTGGCTACCGACTCCTTCCTGTCTGCTGCTTCCTTCCAGGAAACCACCCGCGTACTCACCGATGCCGCTATTAAAGGCAAAGTTGACCCGCTGCTGGGCCTGAAAGAAAACGTTATCATCGGTAAGCTGATTCCGGCAGGTACCGGTATGAGCCGTTATCGTGATATCAAAGTTAAATATAATGTTCCGATGCCCGAAGTTGCAACTGCTGAAACTGTAGCAGAAGAAACTCCCGATAAGGAATAACGTATAAGCAATCGCGCCTCAAAGCCTTAAGCTCTGAGGCGCTTTGCTCTCTAAGGAGAACGAATTTATGCTGATAAAAAAATTTCCTGTTCCCTGCCGCGTGGATTATGTTCCTTCTCCCTATGAGCCGGATGAGGACGGCGTGCAGGATGTCGGCTATTATAACGGTAAGCTGAGCGACGGCCGTGCCTATCGCCTGGAATGCTGGCGTATGGACGATATGCTGATGCTGACAGTAATGTTTTCCGACCGCTGTCTTGAGGGCTACAGACGTGAGGATATGGCGCTTTTGCTGGAGCTGGAAGATATCATATGTTTTACAGGTACCAACCGTAAGCTGCAGGCTACACGCACGGAGGATGACCGCGGACAGACTGTATGGGCCATTAATATTATGCTGGCCAATAAAAAAGGCACCTATGCGGAAATTGTGCCGTCATTGAACAGATATATCATGTAAGACAATCGCTGCTGCAGGCAAAGCCTCGGCAGCGATTTTTCAGTTGAAATTAATTTTACATGCCTATACTGCATTGTGATACAATAGCTGTAACGGAGGCGGAAGCAATGAAAATTTTGTTAGCTGAGGATGATATAAATTTAGGTAAGCTTTTGAGCATGCTGCTGAAAAAGCAAAATATAACTGTGAACTGGGTGCAGGATGGCGAGGCTGCCTACGATGCTGTATATGCCGACGGCTATGATGTGCTGGTGTTGGACTGGATGATGCCGCTTCTGAGCGGACTTGACCTGTGCAAGCGTTTGCGTGAGGAGGATTATCAGGGAAAAATATTGCTGCTGACGGCCAAGGATACGTTGGCGGATAAGGTGCAGGGCTTAAACAGCGGTGCCGATGACTATCTGGTAAAGCCTTTCGAGCTGGAGGAGCTGGTGGCGCGTCTGAACGCTCTTTGCCGTCGCCAAGGACAGTACAGCGCGGAAAAGCTGCGTTACGGTGCTTATACTTTGGAAAGCTCTACATATTGCCTGGCATACGACGAGCGTCGTGTAGAGCTGCGTCCGCGTGAATTTAAGCTGCTGGAGCTGCTTTTGCGTAACCGTGGGCAGGTTATGCCGCGTGCGGTGCTGCAGGACCGCATCTGGGGCATTGACAGCGATGTGACGGAGAACAATCTTGATGTGCATATCCGTCTGCTGCGTAAAAAAATTATGGAGCTGAACGGAGAAGAACTGATTAAAACGATGCGGGGCGTGGGCTATTATGTGGAATAAGCCTTTTGAAAAGCTGCGCCGGCGTATGACCTGCTTATATGCGGCAATCTTCGGTGCTTTGATTTTAGTTATTGTAGCTGCTGCCTATACCTTTATCTGGTGGGAAATATTGGCGCATGAAAAGGAAAATCTTGTAGCGCAAATTTACCATGAGGGCGAAGAATGGGTAGAATCGGAGGAGGCTCCCTGCTCCGAAGCAGCTATCCGCAGCGGGAAGATGCTTGCATACTTTGTGAATGCAGATGGCTCGAAGGTAATTTTAAACCAGCTTGGAACAGGTGAGGCAGGGCAGGAGCTGATGAGTCATAAAGATGATTGGCCGAAGAAGCTGAATACATCGCGTCTTTTGCGGATGCAGAGTGCAAATGGTGCGCGTTATAGATATCTTGCCGCTGTTGCTCCCGTTATTGACGGTGATAAGCAGATTGGCAGGCTGTATATGTTCAAAAATATGCAGTTTTATTATCATGCGGCCTATAAAACACTGTTTATGCTTTTGTGTATGGCATTGATACTCTATTTTGCTGCCTGTTATTTCGGTTATTGGCTGGCAGAACGCAATATCCGTCCTATAAGCAACATGTATGCCAAGCAGCAGCAGTTCACAGCGGATGCTTCGCATGAAATGCGCACGCCGCTTGCCGTTATGAAGCTGGCTGTGCAGGGACTGCAGGAGGATGAGGACAGCAGGCTGAGCGATTTTGCCAAAGAGTCGGTAAACATGCTGCAAAGCGAGTCGGAAAGACTTAGCCGTCTTACGGAAAATCTTATGACGCTGGCGCGCAGCGATGAGGATATTCTTCCCGTGTATACGGCGCAGGTGGATATAACGGCGCTGTGTAAAAAGGTTGCATCGCAGATGTCGCTTTTGACAGCAGAAAAAAAGCTGCAGCTGAAGCAGGAAATCCAGGATAACTTGGTAATGCAGGGTGATGAAATGGCTTTATCGCGCTTGCTGATTATTCTGTTGGATAACGCTATGAAGTATTCACCGGAGCAGACGCAAATTACTCTGCGTGCAGCCAAGGTGAAAACGCATCTGGTACTGGATGTACGTGATGAGGGCTTTGGCATCAGTGACGAAGATAAGCAGAAGATTTTTGACCGCTTCTTCCGCGTGGAGAAGGCGCGCAGCCGTAGTCATGGGGGCTTGGGCTTAGGCTTGTCGCTTGCGCTGGCTATTGTGCGGCAGCATGGCGGCAGCATCAAGGTTCTCGACAACAAGCCTCGGGGAACTGTCATGTATGTGAAGCTGCCGACGGCTGCAAAGTAATTATTAGGCTTTCTTATAAGCTGAATTTAAGATGAATACCCCTTTCAGTAATCATTAAGTGAAGGAGTTTATACTGTGCTTAATGAAAGGCGGAGTGTAAAAGCTCTGCTGCTGAAGGGGGATTTTTTATGCCACGAAAATATTGGCTGCTGCTTTTTGCAGCTGCCGCAGCATTGCTTTTAGCGGGTAATGGCAGCCTGCTGATTACAGACAGCGTAGAATCTAATTATGCCTTGACGGCGAAGGAAATGGTACTGAGCGGCGATTGGCTGTCACCGCAGATTTACGGTCATTACTGGTATGATAAGCCGATTTTCTTTTATTGGATGACGGCGCTGGCTTATAAAATGTTTGGCTTTACGGAATTTGCTTCACGCTTCTTCCCGGCGTTGTTCGGTTTAGGCAGCGTGGCATTATTGGCGTGGGGCGGCAGCAAGCTGGAAAATGCGCGCAGCGGTTTTATCAGTGCATTGGTACTGCTGAGCAGTGTAGAATTTTTTCTGATCAGCAAGTCGGTAATTACAGATGCTGTATTGTTCTTTTTCTTCAGTGCGACATTGCTGTTTTTCTATCTTGGCTATCGTGACGGCAGGGCGCGCTATTGGTACATTATGTATGCTGCAGCAGGCTTTGCGGTTTTGACTAAGGGACAGATTGGCGTGCTGCTGCCGGGATTGATTATTACGTTATTCCTGTTGTGGCAGCGTGATTGGCACGTACTGAAGCGCATGCATCTTGTAAGCGGCACATTGCTTTGTGCGGCGGTTGTCGTTCCCTGGTATGCTGTAATGTACAGCCTGCACGGAAGCGACTTCATCAATACCTTCTTCGGCACGCATAACTTCCTGCGCGCAACGGTATCGGAGCATCCGCGTGACGATGTGATTTACTATTATACGCTGGTAAATCTGCTGGCGCTGTTTCCGTGGAGCGGACTTGTTCCCAGGGCTGCTTATAAATGGTGGCGGCAGGGACAGCGCAGCTTGGAAGAGCAGCAAAAATTTTTACTGCTGTGGGCAATTGTTGTTTTCATTTTCTTCCAATGTATGGCCACGAAATATATCACCTATACCTATCCGCTGCTTTTCCCAGCAAGTCTTTTGCTGGGAAGCATGCTGGCAAAATATACGGACTGTGTGGATGGCGGTTATATGATATTTGTCGGCGGAGGCTTTGGCTTGCTGCTTGTGGGAGCATGGTTTGCGGTAAGTCATCAGCTTATAGCATCTGAGCTGCTGTTCTTGCTGCCGTTGGCGCTGATTATCGGCGTGATGCTTGATTATATACTGCGCTTAGTGACGGGAGAGCGTGTCTGCAGTATTGCGGCTATGTCGGCAGTATTTTATATTGCGCTTATTTTCAGCCTTGCTATACCATTCAGTGAGCAGCGCAGTGCGAAGAATTTGGGTGAGATGCTGACGGAAAATGATGTACATGAGGTAGGCTTATATGGCAAATATCCTACTTCTGCAGTTTTTTACAGCAGCAGTAAAATTGTCAAGCTGATGCATGAGCGTGAGGTTGCAGGCTATGTTCCCAAGGATTTTTCCTGGACAAGCAAGAACGTTATGCCTTACGCAACACTGGAGCGGAATCCGTATCGTTTTGTTGTTGTTACGACTAAAAGCTATGATAGATTTATTGCTCAGCAGAATAAAAAATGGCAGGTTATTGATGCCGATAATAGTTGGATTATGCTGAGAATGAAGCATATATGATTACAAAGCGAGATTTAGTATGTATTTTTTACAATAAGTAGTATTTTAGCATGCTTTAAGCAATCTGTTTTGCTTCAAAAGTTACACTCCCTTATGTATTCGTGTATACATAAAAAATTGTTAAAAAAAGACTTGCGTTCTTCAAAAAGTGTGTTATAATAGCGTACATAAGTAAATAACGAGTGGATGATGTATATGGGAGAAGGCACTGCCTACCGAAGGAGCAAAACTCTCAGGTGCTTAATTTTAAGCAGGAACCGTATGCTGACACAACTCTGGAGAGTCCCTTAAATGGGCGCCGAAGGTGCAAAGATGTCTTCTGAAATTCAGAAACGTCCTTATCTCTCAGGCCAGTGGACAGAGCAAAGCTTATGTGATGGCGCTATTGCCTATCATATGTCATTGACTTTTACCGGAGTATTTTTTGTATACTCCGGTTTTTTATTTGCTTGTAAATAATTAATGGGAATTTAAAGGGAGATGTTTGAATCATGTTGGAAATTTTGAATGAAATTGATGCGTTTGTCTGGGGTCCGCCGCTTCTGGTACTTTTGGTTGGTACCGGTATTCTGCTGACCTTCCGTCTGAAGCTGCTACAGGTTTTCAAGCTGCCGCAGGCTTTGGGCTTGATCTTCAGTGCCAAGAACGATGGCAGTGGTGACGTAAACAGCTTTAAAGCATTGTGTACCGCACTGGCTGCAACTGTTGGTACCGGTAACATCGTTGGTGTTGCAACTGCAATTAAAGCAGGTGGGCCGGGCGCTTTGTTCTGGATGTGGATGGCAGCCTTCTTCGGAATGGCAACCAAATATTCCGAATGTCTGCTGGCTGTAAAATATCGTACTGTCGATGCTAACGGCAATATTTCCGGTGGCCCGATGTACTACATTGAAAATGGTCTTGGCAAAAAATACAAACCGCTGGCTGTTATGTTTGCTATATTCGGTGTTCTGTGCGCATACTTTGGTATCGGTACCTTTGCTCAGGTAAACTCCATTGTTGAAATTACCCAGATTTCTGCAGGTATTCCGGTTGTTTACACCGGTATTGCTCTGACTGTAGTTGTTGCTGCTGTAACCATCGGCGGTCTGAAATCCATTGCAACTGTTGCTGCAAAGGTAGTTCCTGCTATGGCTCTGCTGTACTTCCTGACTACTGTCGGTATCATGATTGTGTTTGCAGATCAGGTTCCTGCTGCAATCGCAACTGTACTGAATTCTGCTTTCACTCCGACTGCTGCTCAAGGCGGTTTCCTCGGTGCTACCGTTATGCTGGCAATGCGCAGTGGTGTTGCTCGTGGCGTATTCTCCAACGAATCCGGTTTAGGTTCTGCTCCTATCGTTGCTGCTGCTGCTAAAACCAAATGGGCTGCAGAGCAAGGCTTGATTTCTATGACCGGTACTTTTATTGATACTATTATCATTTGTACTCTGACCGGCTTGTCCCTGGTTGTCAGCGGTGTATGGTGCGGACCTCTGAACGGTGCTGCAATGACTGAATCTGCCTTCACCATGGCTTTCCCTGCATTTGGCAGCATGCTGCTTTTGGTTGGTCTTGTACTCTTTGCTTTCACCACCATCCTTGGCTGGAACTACTACGGCGAACGCTGTGTAGAATATCTGATGGGCGTAAAGGCAATTCTGCCGTACCGCATCATCTTCATATGCCTGATTGCCTGCGGTCCTTTCCTGAAGCTGGAAGAGATTTGGGTTTTGGCGGATATCGTTAACGGCCTGATGGCCATTCCTAACTTAATTGCTTTGATTGCTTTGTCCGGTGTAGTTGTTGCCGAAACTAAGGCTTATCAGAAGCATCTGGCTGAAGAAAAGAATAAATAAGTAAGCCTAATATTTCATCTTTATATAGCAAAGCGGCGTTGTGCGACTCTCCCCAGAGTTCCCACAGCGCCGTTTTGTTATTAAAAAAATCAATAAACATACTTTAGTTTACAGTTTTGTATGTATGCGTGTATACATTGCTGTAAGATCTTGAATTTTGTTTTACATGTGTTATAATCAGATACATAAGTAAATAGTGAGTGGATGAAGTACATAGGAGAAGGCAATGCCTACCGAAGGAGCAAAAACTCTCAGGTGCTTATAAAAAGCAAGAACCGTGTACAGACACAACTCTGGAGAGTCCCTTGAATGGGCGCCGAAGGTGCAAAGATGTGAATATTTACATCCTTATCTCTCAGGCCAGTGGACGGAGCAAAATAACAATGATAGCACAGCTATCATGGCCGCTGACAAACCGGAGTATCAGGTAATTATACTCCGGCTTTTTATTTACTTAGGGAACTTTGAAAATGAGAGGGGAAATCATCATGTTGGAAACATTGAATGCAATTGATTCGTTTGTCTGGGGTCCGCCACTACTGGTATTGCTTGTAGGTACCGGCATTATGCTGACCATTCGTTTAGGCTTGTTGCAGGTATTGAAGCTGCCGCAGGCATTGAAGCTTATCTTCTGTGCCAAGAATGATGGTCACGGTGACGTAAACAGCTTTAAAGCATTGTGTACCGCTCTTGCTGCAACTGTTGGTACCGGTAATATTGTCGGTGTTGCTACCGCAATTAAGGCCGGTGGTCCCGGTGCATTGTTCTGGATGTGGCTGGCTGCCTTCTTCGGTATGGCAACCAAATATGCAGAATGCCTGCTGGCTGTAAAATATCGTACTGTCGACGCTAACGGCAATATCTCCGGCGGTCCGATGTATTACATTCAAAACGGCCTTGGCAAGCAATATAAACCCTTGGCTACTATGTTCTGCGTTTTCGGTATCATGTGCGCATACTTCGGCGTAGGTACCTTCGCTCAGGTAAACTCCATCGTTGAGATTACCAAAATCTCTGCAGGCATCCCGGTTCTTTATACCGGCATTGCGCTGACAATTCTTGTTGCTGCCGTAACCATAGGCGGTCTGAAATCCATCGCTACTGTTTCTTCTAAGGTTGTTCCCGGTATGGCAGTAATTTACTTCCTGACTACCTTAGGTATTTTGATAGCTTTCGCTGATCAGGTGCCGGCAGCTGTAGCACTGGTTATTGAAAGTGCCTTCACTACTACTGCTGCACAGGGCGGCTTCCTGGGTGCAACTGTTATGCTGGCAATGCGCAGCGGTGTTGCCCGCGGCGTATTCTCCAACGAATCCGGCTTAGGCTCTGCTCCTATCGTAGCGGCTGCTGCTAAAACTAATTGGCCTGCTGAACAAGGTCTGGTTTCCATGACCGGTACCTTTATCGATACCATCATCATCTGCACCATGACCGGTTTGTCCTTGATTGTTACCGGCGTTTGGAACGGTGAACTCAACGGTGCTGCAATGACTAATGCAGCCTTCACTTCCGCCTTCCCTGCTTTCGGCAGCTGGCTGCTGTTGGTTGGCCTGGTGCTCTTCGCCTTCACTACCATCCTCGGCTGGAACTATTACGGCGAACGTTGCGTAGAATACCTGATGGGTGTTAAAGCAATTCTTCCGTACCGCATCGGTTTCATCATTCTTGTTGCCTGCGGTCCGTTCCTGAAACTGGAAGAAATCTGGGTTATGTCCGATATCGTTAACGGTCTGATGGCTTTGCCTAACCTGATTGCTCTGGTTGCTCTTTCCGGCGTAGTTGTTGCTGAAACAAAAGCTTATCAGCAGCATCTCAAGGAAGAGGCTGAGTTGGTTCCGGTAAAATTAGCCGAAGAAACCAATCATTAAGTTATCCCATTTAATTTAATATAGTGCAGCGGCACCGTGAGACTCTCCCCAGAGTTCCCACAGTGCCGCTTGCCTTTGCGCTTGCGCAAAAGTTTGCGGTATGCTAAACTAGCCTTAGAGAGATTACTTACAATCTTTTAAATCAAATGTATCAGTAACCAACTACGTGTATATTTTTTCGCTGTGCCGGTTGGTTTGTCGGTAGATGAAAGGAAGTGCGCAATGAGCATTATCGGTAATATTATCTGGTTTTTATTTGGCGGTATTTTAGCAGGCATTATCTGGTATCTGGTAGGCCTGTTATGGTGTTTGACGATTATCGGTATTCCGGTAGGACTGCAGTGCTTTAAGCTGGGACGGTTGAGCTTCTTCCCCTTTGGCAAGGATGTAGCTTTGAGCGGTGAAACAACCTCGTTGCTGTTAAATATTTTTTGGCTGATTTTTGGCGGTATCGAGCTGGCAATTACGCATGCAGTTTTTGCTGTAATTTTGTGCTGTACGATTATCGGCATTCCCTTCGGCATGCAGCATTTTAAGCTGGCTAAGCTGGCACTGTTGCCGTTTGGAGCACAGATTACGGATAAGTAATAATTAAATTTGAATGCAAGCGCAGTTCATGCAGGAATTTTATTCACGATTTCTTCAAAACTTTGCCCTTGCTATGTCACAGCAATATAGTATACTATGAGTGTAGCAAGAAGTTGCTACACCCTTCCCATCAAATTCATCATAAACAGCTTTCCTAAGAGAAACAGCCTGCAATATCCCCTGCAGGCTGTTTTCTCGTTTTCTAAAGCTCGTGTTGCTTTGCTGGCATTAAAATTGAACGTTTTGATTTATAAAAATAAGCCGTAAACGTGCTTTAGCGTTTATGGTTTACTCTTTTAGCATTATGGTTAACCTTATAATAAAAGAAGGTTGACTAATCTTTTTATCACGTATATAATTATTAAGTACACGAATTTATGATGGAGGCACTGTTGTGATTAGTATAAAGAATTTGAAGCATTACTATACAGATGCTGATGGCAACGAGGTAAGAGCATTGGATGGTGTGAGCCTGGAGATTAAGCAGGGCGAATTTGTTGCTGTTATCGGCGCTAACGGCAGCGGTAAATCTACGCTGGCACGTCACTTGAACGCTTTACTGCTGCCGACTGACGGCACTGTGCTGGTAGATGGCATGGACACTGAAGATGAAAGCAAAATGTGGGATATCCGCCAAAAGGTGGGCATGGTGTTCCAAAATCCCGACAACCAGATAGTTGCTGCGATTGTCGAAGAGGATGTGGCCTTCGGTCCGGAAAATATCGGCGTACCTGGTCCGGAAATACCGCAGCGTGTAGCAGATTCGTTGGCTTCTGTAGGCATGACGGAATATGCCAAACATGCACCGCATCTTTTGAGCGGCGGCCAGAAGCAGCGTGTGGCTATAGCAGGTATTCTGGCGCTGCAGCCGGAATGCATTGTGCTGGACGAGCCTACAGCGATGCTTGACCCGCAGGGACGCAAGGAAATCGTGGGCACTGTACGTAAGCTCAATGAAGAAAAAAATATGACTATAGTTTATATTACGCATTACATGGTTGAGGCACTGGCTGCTGACCGCGTAGTTGTTATGGAAAAAGGTCATATCAGATTTATGGGTACTCCGCGTGAGGTTTTCAGCAGAGTGGATGAGCTGGAGGCCTTGGGACTGGAGGCTCCGCTGGCAGCGAAGGTAGCCAGCGAGCTGCGCAAAAGCGGTGTAAAGCTGCCGCAGGATATTATTACAGATGAGGAGCTGGCGCAGGCATTATGTCAATAAAACTTTCTAATATATATCATACATATTCCAAAGGCACGCCGTTTGAACGCCTGGCGCTCAATGATGTATCGCTGGAGATTTCCAAGGGCGAAATAGTTGCTATTATAGGACACACAGGCAGCGGTAAGTCTACCTTAGTACAGCATTTAAACGGCTTGCTGAAGCCGGATAAGGGCAGCGCAAGCATTGATGACATTAATATTACTGCTAAGAGTGCAGAGGCCAAGACTGCACGCCAGCAGGTTGGCATGGTATTTCAGTATCCAGAGCATCAGCTGTTTGCGGAAACTGTTTTTGAGGATATCGCCTTCGGCCCGCGCAATAAAGGCTTTGCCGAGGATGAGGTAGAAAAGCAGGTGCGTGAGGCTATGGCCTTCGTCGGCCTGGATTATGATACCTATGCGCAGCGCTCTCCCTTTCAGCTGAGCGGCGGCCAGATGCGCCGTGTAGCTATTGCCGGTGTGGTTGCGATGAACCCGGATTATCTGGTTTTGGACGAGCCTTCCGCAGGCTTGGACCCGCGCAGCCGTAATGCAGTATTTAAGGAAATCATGTCACTGCACAAGAGCCGTGGCATTGCTATTGTGCTGGTAACGCACAGCATGGAGGAGGCAGTAAAATATGCTGACCGCCTGCTGGTTATCAACGCCGGCAAGGTGCTGTTCGACGGTACTCCCGCAGATATTTTCAAGCAGCATGCCGATGAGCTGGTCAAGGTTGGCGTAGATGTTCCGCAGGTTTACAAGCTGGCGGATTTGCTGCGTAAAAACGGCCTGGCAGTGAAAGAGAATATTAAAGACGATATGAGCCTGGTTAAGGCGATTAAGCAAGCAAAGGGGTGGAAATAATGCTGACAGATATAACCTTAGGACAATATTTCCCCGGTAACTCCTTTATCCATAAGCTTGATCCGCGTACTAAGCTGTTGGCCACCTTGATTTATATCATTGCTATTTTCTTTGCGGTAACGCCGTTGGCTTATGGCATTCTGACTGCCTTTGCCGCTGTAGTAATTCTTATTTCAAGAGTACCGTGGATGCTGGTCTTCAAATCCTTGAAGCCTATTTGGATTATCGTTATTCTGACGATGCTGATTCATATGTTTACCGCTCCCGGTGAGCATATTGTTTTTACCTGGAAGTTTTTGAGCGTAACTGCCGAAGGTATCGACATGGGCGTAAAGATGGCAGTTCGCCTGATTCTGCTGCTGCTGTTTTCTTCGGTGCTGACCTTTACGACATCACCGATTGTACTGACAGACGGTATTGAAAATCTGCTGCGTCCGTTCAAAAAGCTGGGTGTTCCTGCGCATGAGCTGGCTATGATGATGACCATTGCTTTGCGCTTTATTCCTACATTATTGGATGAAACAGACCGCATTATGAAGGCACAGACCTCTCGCGGAGCTGATTTTGCCAGCGGCAATATCTTCCAGAGAATGAAAAATATGCTGCCTTTGCTGGTACCGCTGTTTATCAGTGCCTTCCGTCGTGCCGATGAACTGGCTGTTGCAATGGAAGCACGCTGCTATCGCGGCGGTGAAGGACGTACACGCATGCACGAGCTGGTATATGCCGGCCGCGATTATCTGGCCTTTGCTTTGATTATTATACTGGCGGTTGGCCTGGCAGTATTGCGCTGGGGGAATATATGCGTACAATAAAGCTGGTCGTAGCCTATGACGGCAGTGCCTATCATGGCTTTCAGAAGCAGAAAAACGTGCAGACGGTGCAAAATGTTTTGGAAGAAGCGTTGACTATGCTGTGCGGCGAAAAAGTAGTAACCGCAGGCAGTGGGCGCACGGATACAGGCGTGCATGCTTTGGCACAGACGGTGACCTTTACTACGAACGGACGCATTCCCTGTGCTAATCTGGTGCGTGCGGCGGCAAGCCTGTTGCCGGAGGATATCGTGGTTGTGAGCGCCGAGGAGATGCCGGAAGGCTTTCACGCACGCTTCAGCGCACAGTGGAAGACGTATCATTACAAGCTGCTTGTCAATGAGCACGTCAATCCCTTTATGGTGCGTTATGCCTGGCAGCTGCGTCAGCAGCTTGAGGTGAAGGCCATGAACGAAGCGGCGGAGCTGCTGCTGGGAACGCATGATTTCAGTGCCTTCCGCAGTAGCGGCAGTGTTGATACTTCGCCGATAAAAACAATTTTTGCTGCCAAGTGGCAGCAGCAGGGAGAAGAGATTCTTTTCCGCATCAGCGGTGACGGCTTTTTATATCACATGGTACGCAACATAGTCTGGTCCCTGGTACAGGTGGGAATGGGCAAGCGCACGGTGCAGGATTTTGCCGCCGAGCTGACGGCACAGCGCTGTGAATTTTTAAACGAGCCTGCTCCGGCACAGGGTTTATACCTGGCGGAGGTCGGTTATCGGGAGTATCCGCAGCTTTAAGGGAAAAACTCTTGGAAAATGTTAAAATTTTAACAAAAATACTTGACTTAAACTCTTAAGTTTCGTATAATATATCTATGTGATTTTCCGCTTGATTTCACTAGCCCCGAAATACGGTGAGAAGATCGCAACGAACTGTATATTTGGAAAATATCTAGGAGGGACACAAGCGATGAAATCTTTTATGGCTAATCCGTCTAACATCGAACACAAATGGTACGTTGTTGACGCAGCTGATAAAACTCTGGGCCGCCTGGCTGCAGAGGTTGCAAAAGTCCTGCGCGGTAAACACAAACCGACCTTTACCCCGCACATGGACACCGGTGATCACGTAATCATTATCAATGCAGATAAGGTTGTTCTGACCGGCAAAAAACTGACTCACAAAATCTATTTCCGTCATTCCGGTTATCTCGGCGGCGACAGCTATGTAAAAGCTGGCGACATGCTGAAGAAAAACCCTGTAAGAATGGTAGAGCTCGCTGTTAAAGGCATGATTCCGCACAACAGCCTCGGCGCTCAAATTTTCTCCAAACTTCATGTATATGCTGGCAGCGAACATCCGCATGCAGCTCAAAAACCTGAAGTAATGGAAATCAACGTTAGATAATATCCGGGAGGGAACAAATAAATGGCAGTAGTTACTTATAACGCAACTGGTCGTCGTAAATCTTCTGTTGCTCGCGTTCGCCTGGTTCCGGGTGAAGGCAACATCGTTATCAACGACCGTGAATTGAACAAATACTTTGGTCTGAAAACCTTAGAGCTGATTGTTAACCAACCGCTCGAAGTTACCGAAACCAAAGGCAAATATGACGTACTCGTTAACGTAAACGGCGGGGGCATTTCCGGCCAAGCTGGTGCTATCCGTCACGGCATTGCTCGCGCTCTGCTGAAAGTTGACGCTGAATTCCGTCCTGCTCTGAAAAAAGCAGGCTTCCTGACTCGCGACCCGCGCGAAAAAGAACGTCGTAAATACGGCTTGAAGAAAGCTCGTAAAGCTAGCCAGTTCTCCAAACGTTAATAGAGAAGGCTATCTCAATCAATCACAAATCGCAAGAAAATCCCGTAACCATGCAGGTTGCGAGATTTTTCTTTGCTTTCGTTATTTTCAAAAAGTGTCCACAGCTCATAGAAAATAAGCTACGTATGTAACAGGTATGTAACGGGTATGTAACACGTATGTAACAAACTATATTAAATTAATAGCCTCTAACAGTTGTTCCAACGTCTTATGAGTGTAAACCCTTTCCGTTACATCGGAGCTGGCATGCCCCAGAATTAATTTCTTGATTTTTACATTTACGTCTTTATCATCAAGCAGGCTTGCGCAGGTGTGACGGCCGTCGCCGGGCAAGTGGTTCATCTTAAACATATTCATTACCGGTTCCCAATATCTGCTGCGGTATGCGTCATATGATATGTTCTTGCCTTTCTCATTTGAAAAGATACATTTACCGGTGCTGCGCTCACAAGCAGCCTTGAAAAAGTCGAAGATTTTATCAGCTATCGGGATTCTTCTGCCACGGCCTGCCGCAGTTTTCATGCCGCCAACGAAGAATTTATTTTCAAAGTCAACGTCTGCTTTCTCAACCTTCACTAGCTCGGTAGGCCGCATGCCGGTATAACAGAGGATAAGCACAGCTTGCACTTTTATATCCTGGCTGTTCTCCCATAATATAGCAAGCTCCTTTTTGGTTAGCGGATTGTGTATTCTGCTTTCAACCTGCGGCGGCAGACTGGTAAGCTCAACATAATTCTTTGCTATAATATCATTAGCAAGCGCATATTTGGCCATCAGATTACATACGATTCGGATTGCCTTCTTGGTGGCGTAGCCTTTGTCACAGTCATTTATGATCTGCTGGAATTGCGCTGTCTTAATATTCTTAAATGGTATATCCCATAGCGGCGCGCAACGTTTATATGCTGCCTTATATTGGTTGGATTGCTCCTTGCCGTCAACGTAGGTTGCGGCTTCCCATCTCTCATGTACCTGGGCAAACGTCAAGCCCACGCTTTCAACATCATAGGGCGATTGATTGTATTCGGCAAGGGCATTAAGTGCTTCCGTGCGCTTTGCATAGTAGCCTAGTATTTTCATAAGCTGGCGGCCGTCATTGGTAAAGCCCGTTGTGATGCGGACCATATACGGCCGCCGCCGGTTCCCGGTCAGCTTGGCAACAGAACCATAGCCGTTAGGTAATTTCATGTTTGGTTGCTCCTTCCTTTTTTCAGTTGTTGCATTTTTTGCAACAGTTGGGGATAAACTGTGTCTTAATTCTTTCAAGCGTTTATATGAAGTTATTATTCACAAATTAAACATATTATCATGATATAATATAAGTAGGTGTTCGGGGCGGTTGTGCGGCTCGGTAAAGCGCAGTAGGCGGCGCAACCTCCGTGAGCACATATACAAGCACCATGTACTTTCATTTTTCGGGGTGTTAGATGAAAGCACGATTCTTGATTTTTTCTTAGCTCTCCTTTTTTCTAGGTTTCCATGCTTTTCAGATTTTTTCATGCAAGACAACCTCCTTTCAAAATTGTTCATGATTAGGCAAAAACAACAGCAACAATAGCTCACGTGTACGGCGTGGGCTATTGTTGTTTTTGTTTGAAAATATCGTTGCTTATTGCTGCAATGGATTTGGACCATATTCGTTTGCGTTGGGATTACCTTTTTTGCAAAATAAATAAAGCAGTACAAGAAAATAAATCGGCGCAACAGTATTACTTGCAAGGAACATTGCCAATGTCCAGTTTGAGCTTTTGTCGATATCATGAAAGCGTCTGTTCATATTGGCGTATAAGAAGAGGGTAAACGGAACCATAAAGGCAAGTATTAATGCGATATATAGAGGATTTTTTTCTATTTTACTTGTTGAATCTGTCAACCATGCAAAGAATAACACTACCAGAATAATTCCTAAATATGCAAAAGCGGTTCTTTTAATAAAAACTTTTCTTCCTATTCTGCCTTTGAAAGTAAAATAATTATCATCAGATGGAATAAAGTCGTAATTTTGTTTAGTCTGTTGAATTGGTGCATCAACAGGCTTCTTTCCAAACATCTTTTTTATTTTTTGGGGCAGTTCTAATATAGTTTCGCATAACGAATTAGGAATAAGAGATATACACACGGTAAAGATTAGCATACCAATAAGATAAGGATTTCCGTTAAGCAACTCATAGAAAAACTCTATTGGATTAAATCTCATTATCAGCACTCTCCTTTGTAATAAAAAAATAATGGGCAGCTTTTTAGACTGCCCATGTCACGCCTTGCGCCAATGGCACAGCGAAAATTGTTTGATAGAGGTTCTTAATTTGTAGGCTTGTAGTGTCACTGTCAACCATGTTAACCACCTCACTTTCTGTCTTTATTTGATTTAATAATAGCACATTTAAATGTAAACTGCAATTTAAATAATTATCTTTCCTAAAACTCTTTATCTTTCCTAAAACTCTTTATAATGAGCGAGCTTAGTGGTAGAATATAAATAGGTTCTTAGTGTTGTAGGCCTGCTTTAATTTGAATGGAGGGCGCAATGCAGGTTTTATTGAGTAGGATAATCGGTATATTGCAGGAAGTGAAAGATGAAGAAACGCTGGCTGTCATATACAGCTTTATCCTTGGACTTGTAGACGAAGATTGATTTTTTATTTGCTGCACTAATTTAAAAGGCATAGCAAAATCCCCCGTACCGCGGATGGTACGGGGGATTTTTTTATTTGCCGGTTATTTGCTTTTTGCCAGATTGTGAACGAAATCTTCAAATAAAGTTTTCATTTCGGGCGGCAGTTTGAGATATTCAAGAAACAAGTTTTTCGTAAACTCATCATCTGTCTTTAACAGTTTGCCGATTTGCAGTGCTAATTCTTCGTTGGTTGTATTCCTGGCGCGGAACATATTTCCTTCGCCAGTACGTAGCCAATCTTCATTAACATAGAACACGCGGCAAATATCACGGATGGACCTATCTGTCATATTAGTAAGCCCGTTTTCATAGCCTGCCAAAGTGGAACGTCCTATTTGTATTTTCTCCGCGAATTCTAACTGATTCAGTTTTAAAGCTTTGCGCAATAGCTTTAAACGCTCATTCATTGCAAGTCACTCCTTTCTAGTGTCGCCACCAAACATTACGTGTTTATTTTAACATAAACATAGAGAGAATACAAGAATTAATGTTGAAAATAGACAAAAATAGTTGACGAGAAGAATTGATAGTAGTATAATAACAGCATAAGGTGTTGAAAAAAAGAATAAAATGTCTAAATTAGGCATTATGTATCTTGTAAAAGGGAGGTGGCAACAATGGAAGTAAAAGAGATGCTTGCTGAAAAACGCGTAAAGCGCACGGCGGTTGATATGTCCAAACTTAAAGCGGACGGCCTTATGGTTGCGGCCGCATATATGCAGGGCTTGCAGGCTGCCGTAAGACTGTGCGAACAGCAACAACAGGTAGTCGGCCAGTAGGGCTGAAATAGAAACAAGCCCCGCGCCTAGCGTCGGCGCGGGCAGGAGGTGTGCTTTGAAGAAGAACACTGACAAGGATATGCAGCGAATCATGGCGGCTGTCTGCTGTGACACGTTGGAAAAGAAAGCCAAAAAGGAAAAGCGTGCTGGCGTTATTGAACGCATGAATCAGCGTTACGAAGCGGCAATGCGCTTTATGAAAAGGAGGAAATAGAAATGCTTGGAAACGTTCCTATTAAAACGGCCGCACGGCTCATGCAAAAAAGCGAGATGTTTGTGCGTATGGGCCTGCGTAGTGGCGCGTTGCCGTTCGGCGTGGCTATTCACGCTAGCAGTAAAAAGAGTTGGGCTTATCACATCAGCCCCGCAAAGTTTGCCGCCTATATGGGTATTGAACCTGCTGACCTGGCGGCAGAGTGTGGAGGTATGAATGACTAAAAAGAAAAGAAAATGCTCCGTGTGCGGTAAAGACTTGTCGCGCATGAACTTCTCTAAAGTAATAGATAAGGAAAGCGGCCTGCTTGTTACCGTGTGTAGCGGCGGCGAGTGCTGGCGCAAGATTGTAATGAAAGGATGGGGAAAATGAGCAAGACTACTAAAGGCTTAGTGAAAGCTTTTTTAATTACTGTTGTACTGCTTGCCGGTCTTATCTTTCTGACAGGCGGCGGCGCCGCAAAACTGGCCATTAGAGCACATAGTTTTTTGTTCCCTAGTTATAAGCAAACGTTGGTTGCATACACCGTAGGCGAAGGACAGACGCTGTGGGAGATTACCGGGCGTTATATGGACCAGCAGGATAAGTACCGTGATTGCCGTGAGCTTATGCACGATATAGCCGAGTACAATAATCTGAACGGTGTGAAGTGGCTTCAAGCGGGACAACAAATTGTTATCCCTTTGTATAAAGAAATTTAAGGAGGCATGAAAAATTGAAGGGTAAACTGATCATGACAGTTGAGCAGGCGGCTGACCGCGTGGCGTGGGAACGCGTCCGCAATAGCGGTATCGGCGGCAGTGACATTGCCTGCATCATGGGACTGAATCCCTGGAAGAGCGCTTACGCACTCTATGCTGAAAAGCATGGAGACGTTGAGCCGGAGGACCTTTCCAATAATGAATTTGTTTATTGGGGAACCGTCCTTGAACAGGTGGTAGCTGACAGATTCTGTGAGCTGACCGGCAAGAAGGTTCGCAAGTGCGGCACGCTGCAAGATGAATCATACGAATTCATGCTTGCGAACGTTGACCGCCTTGTGGTTGGTGAGAACGCAGGCCTTGAATGTAAGACCGCAAACGGCTTTAAGTCGAAAGATTGGGACGGGGACGAGCTGCCAGATAGCTACTATTGCCAGTGTCAATGGTACATGGCTGTTACCGGCTGTGACAAATGGTACATTGCTTGCTTGATCGGCGGCAACCATTTTGTATGGAAAGAAATTCCCCGTAACGATGAGTTCATCGAGGATATGAGAGCGCAAGCGATTATATTCTGGAATAACCTACAGAGCAACATTCCGCCGGAGGTTGACGGCAGCGAAAGCACTGCTGCAACCATTGACAAAATGAATAAGGATAAGTTAGCGGTTGACAGTATCGCACTGCCTAGTGCAGCAGAACAATACATTAAGCGTATTGACGAGCTGACGGCAACGAAAAAGGTACTGGAAGAACAGTTAGGCCAGGCACAAAACGCCTTGAAGCTCATGCTTGACGGCAGCGAAAGCGGCGTGTTTATGGATAGAAAGATTACCTATAAACAAACTGCTGCAAGAGTAACGCTGGACAGCAAGGCACTGAAAAAAGATCTGCCGGACGTATACGAAAAGTATGCTAAGGTTGGCAAGCCTAGCATGAGGTTTACGTTAAAATGAGCCTTACAGAGCAGGAGAAATTAGGTTTAACCTTGTTCCATAAGCGGAAGGAATTAAGCCTGCTGCAAGTTGATGTTGCTGCAATGGTCGATGTAGAAAAGCCGACCATTAGCGCATACGAATGCGGCGTAGTAAAAAATATTGCATTGCGCACACGTATAAAATTGGCACAAGCATTGGACTTGTCGCTAGAAGAAATTTTGTATGACAGTGAAAAAGACTGTTTGAAATTAAGGAGGTTAAAAGAAGATGGCAACCATTAACGGTATCACAAAAAGAGCGGCAGCACCTGCGGCCGCTAGCAAAGCACCTTCTGCATTAGGTGTGATGATTGGTTCTCAAAGCGTTCAACAACGTTTTGAGAAGATGTTAGGCAAGAAAAGCGCAGGCTTTCTTTCCTCTTTGCTGACATTGACTAACAATAATAAATTGCTGGCCACGGCAAACCCGAAAACTATTCTGGCGGCGGCTGCGACTGCTGCAAGCCTGGACCTGCCTATTAACCCGTCTTTGGGTAAAGCATGGATTGTTCCGTATAAGGGCAGCGCTCAATTCCAGATTGGTTACAAGGGCGTGATTGAGCTTGCAATGCGCACCGGCAAAATGAAACATATCATCATGACGCCGGTGTACGAAGGCGAAATCAGAGATTGGAACCGCTTTACCGAGGCATACACGCCGGGTGAAAAAACTTCCGAAAACATCGTAGGCTACTTTGCAAGATTTGAAACCATTAACGGCTTTAGCAAGACCGCATACTGGACTAAGGAAGAAGTTATCAGCCACGCTAAACGCTTTAGCAAGGCTTTTAATAGTGGCCCGTGGCAGTCTGATTTTGATGCTATGGCTTGCAAAACCGTTCTTCTCTCTATCATGAAAACTTACGCGCCTATGTCTATCGAGATGCAGGAAGCGTTAGAGAGTGACGGAAAAGCCGCTGTGCTCAACGAAGAAACCGGCGAGACTGAATACATCGACGTTGACGCAGAGAACGCTACAGAGCAAGCGCAGGAGCTTGCAGAGGGCGGCAAGGCTGATACTGCAGCCGGTGAAATCTTCACAGCAGAAGAAATTGAAGCAAGCATGAAATAACTAAAATCATTGGGGACAAAATGTCCCGAAAAGTGGGGACAAAATGTCCCCTAACTTTGGGACAAAATGTCCCCTAAAAATTTGAAAAGGGTGGGACAAAATGTTGAATGTAAAAGCGACACCGTGCGAAAAAAGTAAAGCAATAGTTCTTGTCGGTGAAGGACGCTTAGGCTTCAGCAACAAATTTATGGACGATTTAGAAGAAGCAAAGCCAGATGCTTTCGACTTATTCTTTGAGCTTGTCAAGAGAGCGAGTGGGCTTCATCTTATTTCTACGTACTCTTATAGAAGAAGTAACCCAAAACGTTGGTACAGATTTTTGAAGTTCTGCAAGAAGGATGGAAGAATTAAGGTATACCGCAAGAACAATAAAATGGTGTATGAAGTGCCGACATACTTCGAGGAGTAAAACATGGCTGGCAGGTATTATTGGTTAAAACTCAACGAAAACTTCTTTGAAAGTGATGTTGTTGAGTGGTTAGAGGACCAGGAAAACGGCGAAAAATACGTGCTCTTATACCTTAAACTGTGCTTAAAGTCACTGAAAACCGACGGCGTACTTGTTCGGCAGGTCGGCAAAATGACTATTCAGCATACTGCTGAATCAATCGCTAAACAGACGCAATTTGATATTGAAATTGTCGAAAGCGCACTTGCTTTGTTTGAACAAATTGGCCTGATCGAGAAGAACGATAAAGGCGAAAGCTACTTGCCGGAGGTTGCTAATATGACCGGCAGCAATAGCGCGTCAGAATCAGCGACGAAAAAAAAGACGCAACGTCAAAATAAAAAGGGACAAAATGTCCCGAAAAGTGGGGACAAAATGTCCCCTAACTTTGGGACAAAATGTCCCCACGAAAAGGGGACAAAATGTCCGACAGAGATTAGAGATAAGAGTATAGAGTATAGAGATAAAGAAAAGGATGATTATCATCATCCTAAAAGAAATGACGATGACGAGGAAAAAACGCATACTGAAATTTTTTCCTTGTGGGAGAAAAACATGATGCCGCTTACTCCAATCGTCGGAGAAAAACTGAAAGCCTTGTTAGGTGAGGTTGGCGAAGCTGCCGTAGAGCAAGGAATACTAGCGGCGGTAGAGCACGGCGCAAGAAACTTTGCGTATGTGCAGACCGTAGCAAGAAACTATGTCAGCGGTAACAGCAAGAAGCAAAATGCAGGTGCCGGATATTCTAGCATGGACCTGGTAAACGAACTTTACGGAGATGTAGGAGGTGAGGGCGATGCTGCAACAGCAGAGAATAGCCCAAACGATTGTTAAACTGCAACAGGCAGGCAAGCGGATGCCGCAGGATATACGGCCCGGCTTTGACCGCCTGGAAGAAGCGAAACGAATCTTGTCTGAAACAGTAAACCTTTGGGCAGGAATTTTTAATCAGCAAAATATAGGCATTGACCGGTGGGAGAAAGCAGAGCAGATTGCGCTTACCTTGACCGGTGCGAACGGCCTTAACGTAAATATAATCAGCCCGGCGCTGATGCAGGCTGCTTTAAAGCAGGCGGAAGAAGCGCATGTGCAGGAGAATATCAACCGCTGCAACATGGAGAAGCTGGCCGACGATAAGCCGCTAGCTGATAGGCTGAATGGTATGCTGCTCAAATGGACGGCGGCAAAATTGAAAGAACACCGGCTCATTATGCCGTATATGCCGCAGGATAAGGCTGTATTTGAGTACGGCCACCAGATTGGCTTGAATGATAACGCTATTGACGATCAATTCCGAATCCTGCAATGTTACATGAATGACTTCGCATACAGTTGCAAGCATCATGAACCTTGTAAAAGTAAGCTGCTAAAATGTGGCGATGTGCTTACTTTGGAGGTGCTGGCGTGAGGGATTGGACGGCGTGGATTGGCGCTAAATACGGCACGCTGACCGTTGAAAAGTATTTGGGCAACCAAGGAACCAGTCACACCTTCTTTTTAGTGCGGTGTGACTGCGGCAAAACAAAAAAAGTTATAACTAGCGACTTCTTAAAAGGTAAGGCAAAATCTTGCGGCTTACTGAAATGCAAACGCGCGGTTGCCAGTGCCAAGCTGTTGGATTTACCCCGACCGCCTAAAGACGACGCGGACCCGAATCGACAAACTGTTAGCGCAATAGAAGCACGCTTAAAGCCTAAATACTTTTGCAAGGCTGTTGCCCCGGAGTGCACGATAAGCACTCTGCTGCACATCTGCTGTTGTGAGTGCGACAGACCGTGCAAGCGGTGTAGCAATACGCCGCAGAAATGTGGGGCGAGGGAGAGAAAGAATACCGCGAATCACTCATCCTAACAAGGGTTGTTGAGGTGGCGAGCTGCACAGGCTCAAAGGTTGATTACCTGGGAACACCGCATTGAGTGCTAAGAATAAACGTAAACGCTGGCGATAACTGCGCAGTTAGTCTAATCAGCTTACTGTATGGGTGGCTTGCTGGCGTGCCCGGCTCATGTGTAATAAAACACGAAAGAGCTGGCGTGAGTGAAGCACGTAGTATTTTTTAGCGGCGGCGCGTGTAGTTATTGCACCGCCAAGCGAGTTATAGAAAACGTCGGTAAAGAGAACGTTGTCCTGCTTTTTACCGACACCAAAATAGAGGACGAGGACTTATACAGATTTATCGACGAGGCAGCGGAGAAGCTAGGCGCTGAACTGATAAAAATCGCTGACGGAAGAACACCTTTTGAAGTGTACCGGGATAGCAGATTTTTAGGGAACAATAGGCTGGCGCCGTGCAGTCATATCCTAAAGCAGAAAACAGCTCATGATTATATTTTCAGCAATTATGAGCCGGAAGAAACCAAGTTGTATCTGGGATTGGATTGGACGGAAACACATCGTTTTAATGCACCGAGGAAAAATTGGGCACCGTTCAAGGTTGAATATCCAATGAGTGAAGCACCATATCTCAGCAAGGTTGATATGCTTGAAGTGTTAAAGGCTGATGGCATAGAACCGCCAAGACTGTATGCTATGGGATTTGCGCATAATAACTGCGGCGGCTTCTGCTGCCGTGCGGGGCAAGGGCATTTCGCAAAACTACTTGAAGCGTTGCCGGACCGATACGCAAGAGCAGAGCAGGAAGAAAATTTCATGCGTGAGTTATTAGGCAAGGATATAGCGTTTATGAAAAAGACTACGAATGGCGTTACCAAGCCTTATACATTAAGGCAACTTCGATTGGACGTGGAAGCTCATAAGGAGATTGACTTATTCGATATTGGAGGCTGCGGCTGCTTTGTTGATAGCGATTAAAGGAGGTTGAAGAACATGGAGAAAGAACAAGAAAAATTGATCAAGGCTGTTAATGCGGAACTGGAAGAATGGCTGCTTAGCGGCGATGTTGATTATCTGCATAAGGCTATGGCGGCTATTCGCACGGCGATTGAAAAGGAGGAAGAGTAAATGACACCAGAACGTAAACAATGGTGGGATAGCCTGTCGCAACGTGAAAAGTTGTTGCGTGAACAAATTTTAGATGTCAAAAGAGAAATCTCAATGGCTAAGTATAGTCTTCAACTTGGCTGCTTTACGCCTAAGGTTATAAAACTTATTATCGCCGGAATGAAAAAACAAAAGGTTACGTTAACAGCTTTAAAGCATGAGCTTGACAATAAAACAGTGGCGACGTATATGGGATACTATCAAGAGGCGTTCCCGATGTATCGCTGCAAAAAGTGCGGTGGCACGTTTGAAGATTTTGGGCAGTCGTACTGCTGCTGGTGCGGCAGAAAGATTAAGGAGCGGAAGTAATGAAAATTACGCAAGAAAAATTAAAGGAAATAATCGCAAGCCATGGCAAATGGCTGCGCGACGAAGAGGGCGGGGAAAGAGCAGACCTTAGAGGCGCAGACCTTGAAGACGCAGACCTTAGATACGCAGACCTTAGAGGCGCAGACCTTAGAGGCGCAGACCTTAGATACGCAGACCTTAGAGGCGCAGACCTTGAAGACGCAGACCTTAGAGGCGCAAACCTTAGAGGCGCAGACCTTAGAGGCGCAGACCTTAGAGGCGCAGACCTTATAGGCGCAGACCTTAGAGGCGCAAACCTTGAAGGCGCAGACCTTAGAGGCGCAGACCTTAGAGGCGCAAACCTTGAAGACGCATACCTTATAGGCGCAAACCTTAGAGGCGCAAACCTTAATAAAACATATTATCAAATTACATGTATAGGTAGTAGAAATGCCACGACAACTTACTGCGTTGAAGATGACAATATTGTTTGTGGCTGCTGGAACAATTATAGAGGCGGCACGTTAGAAGAGTTTAAAAAACGTGTAGAAAGTGTGTATGGCAAAGAAGGGAAAATGCCTCATAAAAAATATTGCACTCAGTACACGGCTGCTATTGAGTTTTTTGAGAAAATGGCAAAGTTGGCAAAAATGGAGGAGGAATAATGGCTAAAAATTTAATCCCCGAAATCGCCAAAATGCTCGGCGTGGAGCTGTTGGCAATAAGCTAAACGACTACAAACATTTGAAACCGCCAGGAAGTGAATTCTTGCCACGCTTAGTAATGATTAGACGTGCCGTAAATGTTGTTTTTAGAAGAAATAGATATGCGTGGTGCAGTTTAAAAAATTTGTTTGTGCAAAGAATGAAAGCAAAGCACCCGGAAGCTGTCAAAAAATGGCCGAAAAATCGTAGACAGTAAGGAGATAAAAAATGATTAAATATTACGATATAGAAGCTTTAAGTAACAGAGTTAGATATGCAATTCGCGGAACGTATTTGTTCGGCGAAGACCAAATAGTCGTAGAATACGTTATGTATATAAATGGCAGTATTTTTGGTAATGAAATTCTGCAATCTTTTACCAATGATGTGCCGGATTTTATAGACGACGCTTACATTTGTGTCAAAGGAGATTTAGAAATTGACATAGATGAGGAGTTCGGCAATGTTGAAGAAATTCGCGTCTTTAACAGCAATGGTAAAATAGTGTTCTGCTGCTATGATGCGGAGGTTTTACAGCAATACCTTGTAGGTGTTGAAATTGTCGGAGTTGAAAATCGGGGGTTAGAAAATGACAGATGAAAAATTAATTGTCCTGCTGTTCGCCTTTCGGTATGCCGTGCACAGAATTCCTACACAGAGTTTGGCTACTATCCAAGGCGAACTGGTGACAAATCTTCACCGCTTCCCAGACTGGATGTTGGCGCAGATGGAACGCGACATAGAGTGGAACTTCGAGATGATGGAGATACACAGAGATGAGGACGGCAGAGCAGGCTTTTACGATGACTGCGAATACCAACGTCCGCTGTTAGAAGCTATTAAACAAGAAAGGGAAGCGAGACAATGAAGTATCTTGTAACCTGGAAGAGTATCGCTTTTCCCGATATGGACCTGCAAACCTGCGTTGAGGCTGATAACGCTGATGCAGCGCAGGTTAAGGCAGAAGCGGAAGCGCCGGAAGATTTTAAGGCGGTCTATTATGTTGACTATGTAAAGGAGGTACAAAAATATGAGTAAAGGTTTAAGCAAATTTATGTATAGCCAGCTTAGCGAATTGGGGGAATTGTTCAAGAAGAAACATGAGCAGTATTCCTCCGGCGCAGATGAGCTTGCTAATTTCCGCCGCGGCGCGCTTCTGAACGGCCGTGCGGACGATGCAGAGGGAATGTTTGAGGAGCTGAAAGCGTATGCAGCAAAGCATATCGCTTTTGTTTATACTCATGATATTCACGGTGATAAAATCACCGAAAGTCTGAAAGACATTGCCGTATACAGTCTGATTGGCTTATACATGGCGGAGCTGGCAAAGGAAGAAAGTGAAATGCTGCAAGCGCACAGAGATTGCATTAACCTTTTGTGCCGCTGCTGCACTGATGAGGATATAGCGAAATGAATTTAACATTTACGATTCCAGGCGAACCGACGGCGCAGGGCAGACCCCGCTTCTCTACTCACGGCGGATTTGTAAAAGCATATGATCCGGAAACAAGCCGGAACTATAAAGCCTATGTCAAACTGCTTGCTAGTGAAGCAATGCAAAGAATAGGGCTGACGCTCACGGAATTGCCCCTAGAAGTAGAGATAATAGCTGACGTGGGTATTCCTGCCAGCAAGTCAAAAAAATTCAAGGAGCAGGCTTTAAACGGCTTGCAACTGCCAATCAAAAAGCCGGATGTTGATAACGTCGCAAAAATTATTCTTGATTCTATATCTGGTATTGTCTATAAGGATGATAAACAGATTGTTAAACTTACAGTTTCTAAAAAATATAGTGATACGCCGAAAGTTGAGGTGAAAATTTATAATGTTGAATAATTGTTTGATACTTGGCTGGGTAAAATTTGAACCGGATGCAAAAGTTATGAAGAACGGCAAAGAGGTATGCACCCTGGAAATACAGTGTGCTCGCCAATATCGGGATAAAGATAATAAGCGCGTTTACGATTACATTTCTTGCCGCTGCTTTGCGCCTGGACTGATTAAATATATCAGCAATTTTGTTACAAAAGGCTCACAAGTTATTGTGGGCGGCCGCTTCCAGACTGATTTATATGTGGACAGAAACGGCAAAAACTCTAAGGCAAGCTACTTGCTGATGGAGCATTTGGAATGTGTCAGAATTGCGGAAAACACAGCGCCGTATCCTTCGAAAGAGGAACGGAAAGACCCGCTCGATGATGTGGACTGGTAAAGAAAATGGATTACGCAGAAGCCGCGGATTATGCAGAAAGCTTACTCTTTGCAAAAAACGCGATTGGTAAAGCGGTTGTTTCCGCCAGGATGCAACAGAGGGCGGAACGCTTGGAATTTGACATGAGGACCGGCGGCGATTCTACGGCACGCCTTGCGATTCAAGCAATAACGCCGCTTGCCGCAGTCCGCTGTATTTATCTTGGGCAGGCGTTTTTGGTTTACCAACCGGAAAAATGGCTGGATGTCATCGAACGTTCGCTTCTTCTGTTTCGGCAGCGGTTCGGCGATAAGTCGTATAAGGCGATTCAACACCGATATATATACCATTGGACGGTCCGCAAAATTTCTGTAATTGATGAGATTAGCCCGCAGGTGTATGCGCTTCGCCGCCGCTCGTTCATTGACGGCCTACTCATGCTGGCGATTCAAGAAGGGCTATTACGGATTGACATAAACGCCAACAGCTTCCAGAAGGCCAGGGCAGAACAGAAGCAAGAAAAGTAAAGGCAGGCGCACGGCGCTGCCGCTTCTAAACATTAAGAAAGTACTTGCTATTGGTTGGACATTATGCTATAATAGCCTTGTCGATAAGCGTAAGCGTCTTTCAAGTATTGCGCTTGTCGGTCCAGCTCTAAAGGCGTAAAGCTGGCGCGGATTGAAAGAATTATATTTTTATGTTTCACACGAAAAACAAAAAAGCCGGGGCTTTCGCCTCGGCCTTTTTGTTTTTTCGCTTCCCTAAAGTATGCGCTGCACGCACGGAAAAGGGCCGCCACGCATTCCAATCATGGCAGCCCTAGTGATTATACCTGTAAAACATTTCGATTTCAAAAATATATAGCCTGCTCGCGTTTGCAGGATACAGAAAAGCCCCGGGGCGTTTGCCCTGGGGCTTGTTTTTTTATAAACTGCGCTTCCCTTTGTCGCTCATCGGCGTGTTATCTGCTTCGCGCTCATAGTAATTAGAACCGGCGAAAAACTCCCAGTCCTCGCTTTCATCGTCGCGGGAGTACTCCGCTTCTTCCACGTAGTACTCAACGTAGAGGATGTCACTGCCGCTCTTGTTGTCAATGTAGGGGCGGCAAGCGTCAGAGTTTAGAACAGCTTTCAATTCTGGCAGGCTTTCGCTGCGCTTGATTTCTACGGGGTCGCAATCATCCTGCGCTTCCAGGCTGATTAACGGGGCGTAGGCTTTGTAGTCCTTGCCGTGGTTGCGGCGCGGCAGCCAGATAGAGTTTCTTTTCAAGGTGTAAAGGGTTTTAGTTTTCATATTTTCGCTTCCTTTCGATAATAGCCCGGCTTGCGCCGGGCGGGTGATTCGGGGTTACAGTTCGGTTGCATCGTCACCAAAAGTCAAGCTCATTTCGCCTGCGTAGTCCGGGCTATAAACGGCTTTAACATCTCCGATGATAGCGGCGGCCATCTTGTAATACCGGCAGGCCTCCGCGCGCTTGCGCTGCGCTTCAAGTACCGCGTTATATTTATCGCTTGTTTCGCGGGTTGCTTCTTCACGGCCCATATAATAGGCCAGCGCTAACAGTTTGTTAAGGCTGTCGCTTTCCATGTCTTTGTCAGCATATACCGCTTCTTTGATGCGGTCGCGTACCGTCTTTACTTCCAGGTAAATATCTTCTCTGCCAAAGGTCCAGCCCAAAAAATGCTCCGCGTTGATGCTGGGGCGAAAACCTTCTTTGATCTGTAAGGTAGCGGGGGTTGGTTTGACGTATTTTGCCCAAACCTTGCACACGCGCACGGGCTGCGCGCCTGCTTTCGCTTCGCCGGTGGCGGGGTTACACTCAATAACCGGCGTTGCCGTCATTCCTGCGGCGTGCTGGTCGGCCCAGCGGTAGCAAGTGCCGTTTTGAGGGTTGCGCAGTCCCCAGATATAAGCGGGGCGGCCGTCCCATTTTTGCTCAGTCAAAAAAGTTCTCATGTTTGATTCCTCCTAAAAAATCGCTTCTGCCTTTTAGATATTCGACGCTGGCGGCGGCATTCCTGCCAGCGTAGTTGGACGGATAGTTTAAAATTGAACTTCCTTAATTTCTGCGGTCCATTCGTTCCGGCTTTTAAAGCCGCCTGCTTCCGCAACCATAGCGGCGATGATACGGCATGTAATATCGTGTTCTGCTTCGTGCATCGCCGGTTGTTGGCGGTATGCTTCGATTTTCAGCAACAATTTTAACGCTTCTTCACGCTTCATTTTTTAAGCCTCCTATTGTCCTTTCGTCGCTGATTTTGTCCGGCGCTTCTTCTGCGATAAAAGCTTCTACCTCTTTCATATCTTCACAATATTTGCCGTTTCCGCAATAATATTGCGGGCCGCCGGGGTAAAGCTGCGTAAAGATTTTTACGTCTAAGCGCTTCCCGTGCTTCCGCGCCGGGTGCGCTGGTGTCAATGTGCTTATAATAGCTATTTTCATTTTTATCTCCTTTCGTTGGCCTGCCTCATCAGTACCGGGGCGGCCGGTCCCCGGTATACGCCGCGCGGGGCGGCGTTTCGGCTATTGTAATAAGGGCGTTTCCGGGCGGTATTTTAAAAACTCGCTGCCGTGCAGGTCGCGGATTTGCTCCATGCTCAACGTGCGGCGGACCTTCTTCACCCACTCGCCAGCATGCCAGTACCAAAGTTTTTTCTTGCTGGCCCATCTGCAGCCGGCGCCTTTCAAGGCGTCTTTGTTCTCTTTCGTTTCGCCTCCGATCCATAGCCAACTACCGCAGATTTCAATTTCAAGGCCTTTCAAGCCCATGAGAACGCCCAGAATTTCGGCGAATTCCGCTTGTTCGGCTAGGATTTCGGCGGCAGTTTTATAGGTGCCGTCCGCTTTCTTATTGCGCTGCCACTCCTGGCGGCTCTCGCTTTCGGCAAGTTCAGCGGCGCGCTTGTCGTGCGCTGCGCTCATTGCCTTAAATTCGGCGGCGCTGCCGCCTTTGTCGGGGTGGCAACTCATGCAGGCCTTTTTAAACGCCTTCTTTAATTCCTCGATTGTTTCGCAAGCGGCAAAAATCTTTCTCCAGTCCATTTTCTTTTCCTCCTTTTTCGGTTCCGGGTTGTATTTGGCTTTTAATTCGGCGAATTTCTCGCGGCTGACTTTGGCAACCAATTTAACAAAACGGCGGCTGCTGTCCCATGTATCATAGATAACGCCGTTTACAACGGCTACAGCGTGCTTTGCTACAAAAACAACGTAGCTAGCGCCGGTATCGCAATGCTTTGTAAAGCTGTTAACCGTTTCACGGCTGGCGCGCTCTACGCTGATTCCCAGGTCAGCCAGGGCGGCGGTAATGTTCTTAACGGTGTTCCAGGCGGCACCGCTTTCAAATACCTTTGTTTCCAGCAGCTTTTTAGCCTGCTGGTAGGTTAACGGGGTTGCCGTGCAGATTGCTCTAATTGAGCAGTCACCAATATTTTTATTTTCGGGGTTCGCATTATACTTTTCAAAAGTCATTTTCTTATTCTCTCCTTTCGGCATGTATACCGCTATGCGGTATCTATATCTTGATTACAGTTATATTATAACGTCGCTGATTATGCTTGTCAATACCTTTTTTGATTATTTTTTTATTTTTTTTGGTGACAATCGCACCGCTATGCGATATAATGTAGATAATCAATAATGGAGGTGTAAAACATGGATAACAGTAAAGCTATAATCAAGGGGCTAATTGCTATGCGCTGCATGAGTTCGCAGGCATTGGCTGACGGCCTGGGCATTACCGTTCCGGCCGTGCGGAATAAATTGAGCCGTAACAGTTGGGCTATTGACGATCTAATTAAGTTATCGCAGGCCTGCGGCGTTCGCCTGGCGTTCGTAGATGATGCCGGGCGCGCCGTTCTGACGTTCCCCGCGCCGCCAGCTGATAGCGACGGCAGCCCAGCAGATGATACGCAAGCCAAATAACAACATTATAAGAGGATAGCAACGGCCGCACGCTGGCAGATGTTCAGCGGCGGCCGTTCTTCTTTATTCAGCAACATTTATAATAGATTGACAGCGTTCACAAAAATATAATAATGTATCATTGACTTAATAGCATTTTTTAGGGTATATAATTCAAAACAAGATAATTAATATAAATTTATTGAGATTGACAGTTTTTATTTGTCAATCTTTTTTTATTGTTTGATTCTTGCAAATAAAGATTATTGATTATATTTATATTATTGATATTTACAAAATCTGTTGTGATTGATATTAATAATATATTATATAGGTGTTGTAACAAAAGTGTTAGGTATTGTAACAAAAGTGTGATGTGATGTTTAAGATTAAAAGTTTATTAAGTAATACAAATACACCAACAAGAGGCAGACCTCCGGCAATCGCCACCCAGCCGCAGACCCTAGAGGACTGTGCGGCGCTGCTCAAGCAGCAGGGCGCGGCTGTAGCCGTCCTGGCTGTGCAGGACCTGCAGGCCTATTGGCTAAAGATCATGACGGACCCCAAGGCCAGCAACAAAGACAAATTAACAGCGTCTAAGCTATATGCTGATAGTGTGGGCGCGTTTGATAAGCAGACGCACGCCAACAAGGGCCCGGCCGTGTATCATTGGGGCGCTGCGGATGATGCAGTTATAGTAAACGATTGTTCAGAAAATGCTAGCAAAACACAAACATAGATAGAGATTTTAACATAATATTTATTATCGGACGTAAAATATTATCCTGCTGCTGCGGCTGCGCTGCTGTTTCCAGATGTTGGCGGCAGGCATTCGCCTGGCATATGCTGCGGCCGTTCCTGCGTGGCTCATGCGGCAGGCCTACCAAGTTTTTGTTTTTGTTTGGCGTGGGTTCTGATTGGTTGGTTGGCGGCGCTGGCGTTGGTGGTTTCCCTGGGTTTTCGCAAAAAATGATTTTGGTTCTTGCCTTTTCCACTGACATTGAGTGGGGGTGGGTCCCCAAAAATTCGCAGCCGCCTGGGGAGGTAAATACCAAAAATTACCAAAACGATTTTTTCAAGGGGGTAAACATGGAAAACATAATACAAATACCATATACTCCGCGACCTGCATGGGCGAAGGTACTGCATAAAGAATTAAGCAGACACCGCTTTGCAGTAATCGTAGCACACCGCCGCTTTGGTAAGACCATCGGAATGGTGAATCACCTTATAAGGGATGCTTTGCAGAGCGACTTAATCAGTCCGCAGTATGCTTTGGTAGGTCCGTTCAGCGCGCAGATGGAAATTATCGCGTGGGGACCATTGAAGTATTACACAAGCGTCATCGAAGGCATTAAGGTGAACGAAACTAAAAAGTATGTTGAATTCCCCAGTAAGATACCTGGAGCGCAGGGAGCAAGGATATATATCGTTGGTGCAAATAATCCGGACGCGTTGCGTGGTACATATTGGGACGGCGTAATCCTTGACGAATATTCGGATATGAAGCCGGAGATGTGGACGCAGATAATCCGACCTGCGATAGAGAACGGCGACAGAAAAGGCTATTGCTATTTCATCGGTACACCTAAGGGGCAGAACAACTTCTATGAGATGTACAAGAAGGCCAAGACGAACAAGCGTTATTTTGCGTATTTGTCGAACGTGTACGATAGCGGAATTATAGACGCAAAGAGCATAGAAGAACTGAAAGAGGATATGCCGGAGGTAGAATTCAGACAAGAGTATTTGTGTGACTTTAGTGTATCGGCAATCAACGAGCTTTTCAGCCTGGAGGAACTAGATAAGGCTTTCAGTAGGGAGCTGACAGAAAAGGATATTCCCTATGATATGCCGCTGGTGCAGGGAGCAGATATAGCACGCTTCGGCGATGACAGAACGTGTATATGGCAGCGTAAGGGTTTAATGGTATATCCACGACCGAGAGTGTATAAGAAGCTGAACACGATGCAGACGGCAGATTATATTGCTTTGGCAATGGATGAAAATAAAGCAGATATGACCTTTATAGACGTTGGCAACATGGGCGCTGGCGTAGTCGACAGATTGAGGCAGATGGGGTACACGGCGCTAAGAGAAATACCATTCCAAGGCGCAGCGATTGAGAATAAGCGTTATGAGAATATCAGAGCAGAGATGTACTTCAAGCTGAAAGAGTGGATAGAAGCTGGCGGAGCTTTACCGGAAGAACCGGGATTAAGAGAAGAACTTGCAGTCATTCACTATAAGTATTCTAAGAATGGGCGTTTAATGTTAACGCCTAAAGAAGAAATAAAAGAAAAGCTAGGGCGTTCCCCAGACCTTGCAGACGGCCTAGTATTAACCTTTGCAAGGAATGTTCCATTAAGGCAGTTAGGGCTTGACGATAGAAAGCCTAAGAAATTAATGTGCAACACAGAGTATTCGATTATGGAGGTAGTGTAAATGGGTGGCATTGCAAAATTATTCGGTGGCGGTAATACTCCGACTATTGAGAAGGTGGACCCGGCGCCGACAACTGTTGCAACCAGCAGCGAGATTGCGGCAGATACTAACAGTAACAAGAAGAAGCGTAGAGGCTTTGCGTCAACGCAGACAAGCACTATTGCTAGCGGTGGTGAGGGCGGCCGTAATACTTTAGGTTAAGAGGTAACAGCTTATGAACTTTCAAACGATAGCGGCGAGCAAGCCACAGGGAACACTTCCTAGTGACGGGGTGCCGCTGAAAAAGAACTTGCCGGACCGCCAACGTTTGGTGCGTAAGCTCAAAAGCATGTACGAGGACAGGCGAGATTGGGAGGACAGGTGGAAAGAGATAAGAGATTATCAGCTTCCGTTTGTCGGCGAGTTTGACAATACGGCAGACAAGACCAATCCTGCACGCAGACGTGACTTGAAGATTGTGCATGGCGTAGCGTGGAGAGCGGCACAGGTATTCGCTGCTGGCGTTATGAGCGGACTTACACCGCCGAGCCGTCAGTGGTTCAGATTTGCATATAGACGGCCGGAACTGAATACGAATGTTGAGGCTATGAAGGTGCTTGACACAAGACAAGAGATTGTATCTAGCGTGCTTGCAAAGAGCAACTTCTATAACAGCATACATACTGTATATTTGGAATTGCCTTTTGGGCAGTGCCCGATGGCTATATTCTATGATCCGGAAAACGGCGTGCGGTTCCAGACTATGACAATCGGCAGTTATGCACTTGAAGCGGACGGCTTTGGCAAGGTAACTACTTTTGCAAGAAAGTATGATATGACATTGCAGCAGTTGGCAGATTGTTTTGGCGTGGATGCTTTGCCCGACAATCTGAAAGGACTGCTAGACAATCAGACTAATCTTAGCAAAAAGTATAAAGTCTGCTGGTTGGTAGAACCTAACAACGATAAACTCCCAGGGCATATAGATAAACTGAATATGCCGTATAGAAGCGTGTACTGGTTGGAAAAATCAGAGAGCGACGAATACTTGTATGTTGGCGGCTTTGAAGAAGAAGCAGTACCGGTAGCACGTTACCTTGTTAGCGGCAATGAGGCATACGCAAGAGGTCCTGCCTGGTTCGCAGAGGGTGACAGCAAAATGCTGCAGCTTCTGAAAAAAGATTATCTGACCGCGGTAGAGTTAGGCATAAAGCCGCCGATGCAAGGCAGCGCAAGCCTTATGAATAACGGCGGAATTAACTTAATGCCTGGCGGTTTAACGGCCGTGGACGACCAAACACAAGATATGGTAAAGCCACTGTTTAACGTCAGCCTTGACCTAAAGGATGCGCAGGAAGAAATTATTCGCGTTGAGGATGCTATTAAGAGGGCTTACAGTGCTGATTTGTTCTTGATGTTAGATAACCTTGATAATAGCCGTATGACTGCTAGAGAGGTTATGGAGAGAACGCAGGAAAAACTGCAACAGCTAGGCCCGGTGGTTGAGCGATTGCAGGATGAATTTTTGACACTGATTCTTCAGCGTGTATATAACATCATCGACAGAAGCGGCGGATTCCCTCCGGTGACGGAAGAACTGCAAGACCTTTTGAGTGAGGAAGATGTGGAAGTGGACTATATTTCACCTTTGGCGCAAGCGCAGAAGATGAGCGGCCTTGTAAATATCGAACAGGCGATAGCGCAGACGGCGCAAATGGCGCAAGTGTGGCCAGAAGTCAAAAAGAAGATTAATCCGCTGGGTGCTATTACAAAATACTTTGAAATGCTTGGCGTGCCTGCAATGGCATTGCGTAGTGATGAAGCAGTACAAGAGATGCTCAAACAAGAGCAGCAGGAAATGCAACGGCAGCAGGAAATGCAGGAAGGCTTGGCAATGGCACAGGCTGCGGCTCCTGCGGCAGAGGCGGCCAAAAATCTTACTGCGGCGGCGAATGATTCTAACCCGGCTATTACAAGCTGGCTAGGCGTGCCGGGAGGTTGGGAATAATGAGCGAGCAGTTTAAATATAAATCCAATACCGGCGAGGATAGAAGGCAGGCACTGCTGACGGAGTACATGGTAAAAGAGCAGGCAAGAAGGGATAAAGAAGCCCTACTTGACCTGCTGGGGAGTGAGAGCGGACGCTGGTTTTTGATGCGTATGCTTGACGTAACCAAAGTAAACTCTATGTGCTTTACCGGCAACAGCAAGACTTTCTACAACGAAGGCCGCCGCGACGTAGGCTTAGGTATTATAAAAAGCATTTTGGCACTTGGGCTGCAAGGCATAGAGCTAAAACAGCAGGCTGAAATGGAGTATGCAGAATTCCAACTAAAGCTACAAGAGCTGGCAGTGGAATATGTGGATAACAACAAGGAGGAATAACTAATGGGTGAGAACGGCGAAAACGCAGTTGTAAACGGCGAAGGCGCACAGCAACAGGCTGAACCTAGTGCCGCAGAGCAACAGCAACAGACAGAACCTACTACAACTACTAATGCAACTAATAATACAAGTGCTTCCGGCACCATTGCAGGAAACGGAAGTAATGGGCAAGGTACACAACAGCAGCCCGGCACAGTGAATTATGACTTTGCAGGAGTAGAGATGCCGGAAGGCTATGAGCTTAGTGCTGATGAACAAGGACGCTTTGTGGATGTTATTAAGGGGATGAACCTTAGCAATGACCAGGCAAGAGCGCTTGTAAAGTACGGCACAGAGTATGCAAGCCGTGTAGTGCAAGGCGTGGAACAGCTCCGCGCGCAGGAAATCGCTAAATGGGGCGACGATGCAAAAACAGCACTGGGCGCAGACTTAGGCAAAGTGCAGGGCCTTTGTGATACTGCCTGCCGTAAATTGGAGGCGATGTATCCGGGTTTGAACGTGCGTGAAGCGTTAGAGGTTACCGGCGCAGGCAATCAAATAGCTATCGTGAGAGCATTTGCAAAACTTGGTGAACTGCTTGGCGAGGACCCCGGCTTGGCTGCACAAAACAGCGCACAAGGCTTAAACGCTGCACAAGGCGTTGCCGCAAACATGTACCCGAAAACCGACTGGAGCAGGTACAAATAATTTATTAACTTTTAATTGAAAAAACAGGAAGGATGATGAAACTATGGCTACTATTGGTTACTCCCAAACTATGAGTGACTTACGAAAGTATTTAACTCCGCAAGGCGCTATTGACCGCGTTATGGAAGTGCTTAACGAATCCAATCCTATTATGGAAGATATTCGGTGGATGGAAGGCGATTTGCCGATTGGTACTAAAACTACTATTCGTGCCAGCCTGCCTTCTCCGTCTATCCGCCGTATTAACCGCGGTACTTCTCCGACTAAAGGCACTGTAAAGCAGCGCATTGATGTATGTATGCACTTGGAGGACCGCTCCTGCGTGGACGTTGAATTGCTTTCCGGCAAACCAAATCCGCAGGCTTTCCGTATGGCAGAGGACGATGCACATGTAGAAGGCATGGGCCAATACGTCGCACGTCAATTCTTGTACGGCAACTTGGACGAAGACCCGGACACTTTCAATGGCATTGCGGTACGCTACAATACTTTGACCGACGGCGGCAAAGGTACTCCAGGCCACCAGGTAATTTCTGCTGGCACTGCTGGTACTAACACTAATGCTTCTATCTACTTTGTAGACTGGGGCGACCGCCGTGTAATGGGTGTATATCCTAAAGGCACCCAGGCGGGCTTAAAAACTGAGGACTTGGGCGAAAGTGATGTATACGACGAGAACAACAAGCCGTTCCGTGCATTGCAGACCTTGTACTCTTGGAAGTGCGGCTTAGCAGTACAGAACGTTCGCTCTATTGTACGTGTATGCAACATCGACGTTACCAAACTGAACTCTTTGACTGACAGCGCACAGCGTGAACTGATGAATAAATTCATCTTTGCAAAGAATAGACTGCAAGACCCGAAAGCGCCGGTTGCGTATGTATCTGACAGCGTATACTCTTGGCTGGAGTGCTATCTGAACAACAAGAACAATGTTCATGTTACCCGTCAAGATTTTATGGGCGCACCGCCTAAACTGTACCTTGCAGGTATTCAGATTAAGAAACTTGACTGCCAAAGCGAAACCGAAGCGGCAGTACAGTAACCGGAAGGAGTGAATAACAATGATTTTTGACCAGCAAAATATGTACATGGATAATTCCTTGACCAGCAATGTAATTGCGAACGTTGGCGGTGGTGATGCGGCTGATCCGTTATTTCTTGTTATTACTGCGCCGACCGCCTTAACTGGCAGCGGTACTATCACTGCGGCGCTGGAAACTTCTGACAACGAAAACTTCAGCGCTAAAACCGTTGTTGCAACTTATACTCTTGCTGCCAGCAAAAAAGGCATTTTGGTTGCGGCAAAACTGCCGTATGGCATGAAGGCTTTTTCCAGACTGACTGTTAGTGGCGCAAGCGGCGGCAAGCTGACTGCTGGCTTGACTGAAACTGTTCCGAACTGGCCGGGCTGATTTGGTACTTTAAGGGGAGGGCGTTGAGCTCTTCCCTTTTTTAATAATCAAGGAGGAATAGTTAAAAATGCTTAACATTACTGATGTATGCAATATGGCTTTAGCACATATTTCTAAAGGGCGTATCAGCAATATAGACGAACAATCAGAAATGGGCAGGCAGTGCAAACTGTTTTATGAGCCTACACGTAAAGAATTATTAAGGAGCTATACTTGGGGATTTGCAAAGCGCGTAAGCAAGCTTGCAGAGCTTAGTATTGAATCTCCGTATTGGTCCCACGTTTACGCCTATCCCGAAAAGTGCCTTGCTGTGCGCAAGATATTTGATGCTGAAACAGGTGCAATGATAAGGGCTGGTGAGCAAGAGCAGGAAGAATGGGACTTGTATATGGCAAGCGACAACGTGCTTGGTATAGGCTGCAATATTCCTGCAGCGTGGCTTGAATACACTTATGACGTGGACGATGTGGAAATGTTTTCCAGCGACTTTTTGAGCGCGTTTACTCATATGTTGGCGTTTAATATCTGCGTACAACTAACCGGCAACAGTGGCTTGCAGCAGACGCAGTATCAGCTTGCAATGGCGGCATTACAGAAAGCGAAGTATACCACGGCAAGCGAAAAAAAAGAATTGCCGGACTATCCGAGCAAATATTTTGACGGGAGGGCGTAATTATGGCTAGTGGGTTAACACCTTATTATTTATTGCAGCCTGCGTTTACCGGCGGCGAAATCAGCGCCGAAGTTGCCAACCGCGTCGATTTAGATAAGTACCAGTTTGCAGTACTGCAAGCCTATAATTGCCTTATCAAGCCGCACGGCCCTATTTATCGCAGACCGGGCATGAAGTATATGGCACGAGCGAAATATAACGATAAAGCGTGCATCCTGGTACCATTCAACGGCGCAGACAATACCGACTATCTTTTGGAGATTGGCGAGAAATATATAAGGGTGCATAAGAACGGACTTTATATAAACATAGAAGTTATGACACCGTACACGGCGGATATGCTGCAAGATTTGAGATTTGTACAAAGCGCAGACACTATGTTTATTGCAAGCGGCAAATATCCCGTGAAACAGTTTGCAAGGTATTCAGACACCGACTGGCGCTTTACTGATTTTACAATTACTGATATGTATTTTGATGAATCAAATTCACTTGAAAATTATAGCGGCATAAGTTATACATCGCCCGGAACTTACCAATTCCAACCGACTGTAACTGGTGAATATCAGATTGATATATCTGGCGGCGGTGGTGGCGGCGGGGGCGCCGCCAAATACAGGAAGAATATGGGTGAACATTCAAGTCGTACTGTATATATCAAAGGCGGCAACGGCGGCAGCGGGGGGCGTATTATTAAGACTTTGACTTTGAACAAGGAGACGAGCTACACAATAACTGTCGGTGACGGCGGCGCAGCAGGGAGCAATGGAGGCAGCTCTGCGCCTAGTGGAAGTAATGGTGCGAGCAGCACTGCATTTGATATGATAGCAAGAGGCGGTGGCGGCGGCGCTGGCGGCAGAAAAGGTGAACCGAATACTCCAGGAGCAGACGGCGCGAGCTACGGCAACGGTGCTAACGGAGGAGCAGGCGGATACGGCCAATTTGTGTTTGTTGGCAGTGAAACTCAGCCAACAGCGGGTGCTAATGGCTGGGTAAAGATTTTATATACCGGCAATAAAGAATTGACACCTTCGGGAACGCAAGGCGATATTACCTTGACGAGCGACAAGAATATTTTCGCTAGCAGCAAGCCTGGCACGTATATCAAACTTAAACAAGAGATTGCAAGCAAGACTGTATCTACCAGCAACGGCACTACTGAAAGAGTGCGCGTAGGTGAAAATTGGAAGGTTATCAGTCACGGAACCTGGAGCGGCAGTTTTGCTATAGAAAAAAGCGACGATGGCGAAAGTTGGAAGGAATACAGAAAATATACATCTAAAGATGACTACAATCCGTCTGAAAGCGGCAGTGTAACAGAGCCGGTATTTTTAAGGGCGGTATGCACTATAACTAGCGGTACTTGCACTGTTGATTTAACAGCAATGGCCTACAATGCGGAAGGTGTTGTAAAACTCACTGAAATCATTAGCAACAGTACAGCAAACGCTCATGTCGAAAAAGAGCTAGGATCAACAGATATGACAACTAATTTCTTGTGGGGCGCATGGAGTGACGAATTCGGGTATCCGCAAACATTGTGCTTTTTCCAGGACAGATTATGTTTTGGCGGCACAAAGAAGCAGCCTTATATGGTATGGATGAGCAGAACCGGCGACTACGGCAATTTCAGCGTAGAAAAAGCCAGCGGCACTGTTACCGATGATAGCGCAGTAGCACTTGCATTTGTAAGCCGCAAGCAGTTTAAGATTTTGCACTTGATCGCAAGCACTGACTTAATCGTCTTGACTGCCGGTAACGAATGGACAGTAAGCGGCAGCGATACTGTAACACCATCTAAAGCCGTTCCCAAAATGCAGACTACACGCGGATGCAGCGCTGTTGAGCCATTGATGATTGGCGGCAGAATCGTGTTTGTACAAGGACGTGGAAGCACTGTAAGGGATATGGCATATAGTTATGAAACAGACAGCTACGGCGGTAATGACTTAACATTGCTAGCAAAGCATATCATAGAGAATGTACAGATTGTCGACAGTGCATATAAGCAGGAACCCGACAGCACTATATACTTTGTGAGAAGTGACGGGACTATGGCTTGCTTATCCTACATCATGGAGCAGAAAGTATATGCCTGGTCGACGATAGAAACGCAAGGTAAGATTGAAGCTGTGGCAGCAGTGCAGGAAGGCGATGAAGATATTATTTATCTTGCAGTACAACGAGAGATAAACGGCGTGACAGTACGCAATATCGAGTATCTGGCAAAGAATCCTGCAAAAAGCAATAACCCCGATGATTATATTATGCTTGATAATGCTATTGAGTATAGCACTGTTGAAAAGAGCAGTGGGGAAACGGAGATTGATGCAGCAGAGTTGGCAGGCGAAAAGGTTACTGTTATCGGTGACGGAAGAATGTATAGCGGACTGACAGTAAGTCAAGACGGCACTGTGACGCTTCCGGCGGCCGTACAACACGCTTTTATCGGCTTGCCCTATAGAAGTATCGTGGAACTGCCAAACGTCGAAATTAAGACAGGTGACGGAACTATGCAAGGGCGTAAAAAGCAAATTAGTAACTGCATTCTGCGTTTAAGTAATTCTCTTGGCGGTATGGTCGGCCCAGATATAAATACTTTGGACTTGATGAGTTTTGATGAGCAGAACGCAGTGAGCGATATTAAATTATTTACCGGCGACAAGCATATGACTTTGCCTATTGGCGGCTTTAACAACGAAGGCAGAGTGATTATCGTTACGGATGAACCATATCCTTTTAACTTGCTGGCGGTAGTGCGGGAGGTGTCTTTCGGTGGCTAAGAAGTGGACTGTTGAAATCCTTGATAATAAGTCAAAAGAAAATGTTGTGCTGTTGATTGAAGAACTTATGCAAGATATACGGCCGCACGATAAGGAAGATTTGGAAGCAAGCAGTGATCCGGTATTTGTACTCATTGGCAGTATCAAACTTGACGAAGAAACAAGGGTGTACCGTGGTGAGGATGGCAAACTACTTGCGATATTCGGCAAGGGCGTTATGGAATGGGGCGCACCAGGGCGCGGAATCTGGATGGTAGGCACGAACGAACTTTACAATGGTTACACAAAGAGCCTGCTTTTCAAGGAAGCGAAAAGAGTGCTGAATGAATGGGTACGCAAGCATGGACTGCTGCACAATATCGTCTACGAGAAGAACCGCACTAGCATTAACTATTTAAGACACTTGGGAGCGGTATTTTTGGTAGAGCCTAAAACAGGTTGGGACGGCAAGAAATTTTATCAGTTTTATATTCCATATAGAGGGGAGTGAGCGTAATGGGTACACTTGGAATCTTAATGGGCCTGCAAACTGTCATGCAGTTAAGTGGCCAACATCAGCAGGCCAAACAGCAGGAGCAGGCATATAAAGCGCAGGCGCAGGCTGCACAGCAGAACGCGGCTATTATGAGCCGCCAACGTGAGCAGCAGGCAGAAGCGTATGCGCAGAAGCAAAGCCAACTCAACGATAGAATGAGGCTTGCAAGAGGGCAGGCACTGGCGGCGGCCGGCAGCAGCGGCCTAACCGACAGCGGCAGTGTTGCTGATATTCTTTCAAGCAGCGAGGACGCTTACAAAAAAGACAGTATGAATCTGTTGCAGAATCAGCGTAATGATGCGTGGAGCACTTATGTAAACGAAGTCAATTACCGTAACCAGGCAAGCGCATATAATGCGGCGGCGAAGAACGCTAAAGCCAACGGCAAAATGCAGATGTTTAGTACGCTTGTAGGTGCGGCGGCGAACGCTTACTCTAAAGGCATGATCGGCGGCAGCAAGGGAACAACTACAGTAAGCGGTGATGAATGGTACGATGCTAACAGTGATTTCAATCTTCCTGCTAGCAATATGAACGGCTTTAATCTCTATAACCAGGCAAAGAAGAATAACCCGTTCATGGATAATACAGGCTTTACTAAATGGAGCTGGTAAGGGAGGTACAGTATGAAGATTGCAGGTTATCAAGGCAGCGTCAATTTAGGTACCGGTGGCGGTGCGACTGTCAAGGTATCGAGTGACCTTAACGCTTATGGCAGCGGCGGCAAAGGACTTGCCGCTATTGCCGGTGCTGCCAACAAATGGGCGGTAGCAGTAGAAGCGCAGCAGGAAGATGAAGATAAACAGTCTATCCTTAATGCTATGGACATATTCAATAAGAGCCGCTATAACATCATGTACAATGACGAAAGCGGCCTTATGAATACAAAATTAGAAGGCACTGCCGGTGCAGGTGCAAGCTACACAGAGCAGATAAATAAAGCAAGGCAGGATGTGTTGAGCAACACTAAATTGCATAGCAAAAAGAATCAGCTTGCACTTGACCATTTAATGTATCAGAGTGCGCAGCAAGGCTTCCAGACCGTCGACCAATACGAGCAGAAGCAAAAAGAAGCAGTCACTGATTTACGCTATGACAATAATATTCAGAACTCCTGCGAGTTTGTACAGAAAAACTGGAATAATCCGCAGGCGCTGCAAGATGAGATTATTCGCACACAGTTACTGACAAGTGCTATATATGGCAAGCGTGGCGCAGAGTTTATCGAATCTAAAAGCAGAGCTAACATCGGGCAGGTGGTAGCAAGTGCCGTCGACGCAAGTATCACCAACGAAGATTATAGCACTATGCGTAACATCATGGATAAGTACGGCAGTTACCTTACTGCTAATCAGAGAGCCGCTTTTGAGAAGGTGGCATACGATAAAGAGAGCAGCGCTTTTGAAAGAAATACTGCTAAAGATTTGTATGCTAAATATGGCGACAATGAAGAAGCAGTACGCAAAGCACTTGAAGGCATGAAAGGATTTTCAGAGGGTGGTAATGAATTTGACAATCTTGTTGCTGCAATAGGCGGGCAGGAAAGCGGCGGCAATTATAACGCCAAGAATGGCCGTACAGGCGCAAGCGGCAAGTATCAGATTATGCCGGATAACTGGCCTAGCTGGAGCCAAGAAGCAGGCTTGCCAGCAGGTGCAGAAATGACACCGGAAAATCAAGAGATTGTAGCACGTTTTAAGTTAAAACAATACTATGATAAATATGGTGCACGTGGCGCGGCTATTGCATGGTACGGCGGTGAAGGCGCGTTAAAATATAGCGCAGACGCTATGAATCGCAAGCAAGGCAACGGCGACGAACCCAGCATTAACGAATATGCAGACAGTGTATTGGCAAGAATGGGTACAGGACATAGCACTCACAACATGAGCCAGGATGAGCAAGACCGTATTATGAAGCAGTACCGCACTATTAAGGCAGACCATGACAGAATAGAAACTTACAAAAAGAACAAACTTTTTGAAGGAATAAAGAGTGAGATATTTAGTATGTTTAATAACGGCACAAGCTATAGTGATGCTATGGCGTGGGCTACTAACCAGGCAGGCAGTGACCCCGACAAGTACGTAACATACCGTAATGCGGTGACGGCGATATACGGACCGCAAGGCAGAAGTGGAAGCAGCGGTAGCGGTGTACGTGAAGCCATAGCTAAACTTGGCAGTGACGGCAAAGAGGCAGTAATCTCTATGCTGGAAGCAGGCAGGTTTAAATCTAAGGCAGAATTTTTAGCTTTTGCAAGAAGCCACGGAGCAACTAATTCAGATATGAATTCATTGGATAAGTCTTATGATAATTGGTTGAGTGGCGCAGGCGAATATGCTTATGATTGGGACGGCCTTTGCAAGTATGTAATGGGTAATTCTTCTAACGATAAAGTAAAACAAGGGCTAAAGATATACGGCAAACAGTGGGTACGAACGTACCGCGCCGAACACAACGGCATGAACCCAGATGAATCAGTATTAGTTGATGCCATGAAGCAGGCTATCACCACACGGACTTTTGGCTCTTATGTAACAAAGCCGGGCTTCTTGTGGGACAGCACAAAAACTTTTAGCGGCAACGATGCACTGTTAGCAAAAGCAGGTATAGCCAGAGCTGAAAAAATTGCTGACGATTGGTATCACGTAACATATTTTGACGGCAGCGACGGCAACGTCAACGGCGGCTATCTTGATGAGGTTATGAATGGAGATTATTAAATGAGCTGGGAAGATAACGAAAAAGAATTTCAAAGACTGCGAAACGAAAAACAGGATTGGTATAATGGCGGTTATGCGACCGGTGCAGACAGCAATTTAACTCCTGCTGAAACTCTAGGTTATTATGACCTGCAAAAAATGAGCGACGATGAATACAATAAGTTTTCGCAGGCGGTAAAGAGTAATAGCTCACCGACGATTGATACTAGCAGCATCATCACCGACGATAAGCCGGGCATAGGCACTGCCGTAATGAACGGCCTTAAAGGTTCTGTGCGTGGCTTATTCGGTGCTGCTAAGGCGGCGATTGATTCTAATATTGAAGCTCACAAGGGTGACAAGAATGTTGTCAAAGAGTATGACCAATCAGAGAACATCAGCAAGGCTTTAGGCTATGTCACCGATGAGATTTTGAAGCGCGAAGAAGTTAAGGCTGATACGGCGACTGGGCAACTTGGTTATGATTTGGCTGAAAACGCTATTCAGCTTTTAGCTCAACTTGCGCTGACTAAGGGTGTAGGTGCTGCCGGTGCAGGTGCAAAAACTGTACACGCTATCAGTATGCTTTACAATGGTGCAAACATCAGCGGCGAACAATACCTGCGACTGCGAAAAGAGGGCGTAAGCGCAACCAGAGCAGCGGAGGCAGGCTTGATGAATGCAATCCCGCAGGCGGTACTTGAAGAACTGCCGCTTGGCAGACTGCTTAAAAAGATGCCTGCCGGTAGCGGTCTGAAAGCTAAGATATGGGAAGTTACTAAACGTGGCCTTGAAGAAGGCGTTACTGAAGCATTGCAGGAATTCCCGGAACAGGCTACAGACTTATGGGCAAAGAACCCCGGCGCAAGCACTGCTAAACTTGCGGAAAAGTGGGGCGAGAACTGGCAGCAGAATTTGAAGGAAGCAGGATATAGCGGCCTTATCGGTGCTATCCTTGGCGGCAGTGTTAGCGGCGTAAGCGTTGCCGTTGACAGTGCCGTTGAGCACGTCGCTTTGAAAGCCAACGAAGAACGCAAGGCAAAGTTAGTAGCGGATGCTGAACGAATCAGAGAAACAGGCATTAACCCGGAACGTGCGGCAGCTGAAATTGAAGCGAACAATCCAAACTTTGAGGACGATACTGTTACTGTATCAGCGCAGGACTTGGAAGGCTACAAGCAGACTAGCAATAACAATAAACTTTTTGACGAGTTAGGTGTGACGGCGGAAGAAGTGGCAACTGCGGCGGAGCTGGGACAGGATATTGATATTAGTCGCGGCAAGTTTACTGCGGCAATGGCTAAGGACACCGCATTGTTTGAAGCTACGAAAGACAATATGTACTTTGACAGCAACGGCGAATTGTCGGACGGCGGCGCAAAGACACGTAAAGAACTGCGAGAAGGCTATAACTTAACCAGACTGGCAAGTACGGAGCTTGACGCAGAACTTGACGCTATTGTTGGCAGCGCTACTAAAGCCGGTATGAATAAATCTCATGCTGGTAATTTGCGTTTAGTATTAGAGAGCCGCGCGCTTATTGCAGACCCGGAAAATCCCGCTGCATGGCTACAAAAAAACAAACTGCGTTTTGAGGATGGCGGCAAAGGTACGGCAGGCAGAAAACAAAGAGGCTGGACGCAGAAGGTGTGGGGGCGTGCTAAAGGCTGGAAGCAGAATAGCCAGACTGAAATAAAGGGACAGTTTAGGCAAGCCGATGACGGCACTTATATTATCGACCTTTTCAAGGGTGCAGACGCAAGCACGGCTATCCATGAAACAGGACACTACTTTACGGAAACCATGATTAACGAAGCACTTGCAGACCCCAGCAACACAAGGTTAAATGCTGATGCAAAAAAACTTATGGAGTATGCAGGCATTGACGCTGACACATGGGCAAGCGGTGACGTTGAAGCAAAGAGAGCCGGGCATGAAAAGCTGGCAGAAGCATTTGAAACCTACATCATGGAAGGCAAAGCGCCTAGTGTTGGCCTGCGCGGAGCGTTCCAGAGGTTCGCTAATTGGTTATCAGCTATTTATAGTAAGATAGCAAGAAGTGAAAATGCGGCAGAATTAACGCCGGAAGTACGGCAGGTATTTGACAGAATGTTGGCGTGCCGTGAAGAGATTGAAGTTATGGCACGCATGGAAGGCATATTCGGCGGCTTGCCGGCGAATATAACATCCAAGTTATCAGACCAAAACAAAAAGACCTTGCAGGATAAAATCTTAAAGGCTAAAGACAAGGCCGTGGATATTCTGACAAGACGCGCGATGGCTGATTTCAGTGCAAAACGCAGAGCTGAAAAAGCAGCGTTCGTCGAAGAAATACGGCCGCAGATTGAGCAGGCAGTAGCGCAAGAACTTGTCAATCGTGCAAGACACCAGGTAGGTTATGGGTTTGGTCAGGAAGTTAAGGTTGTTGATTCGCACTTTATAGACGATGAGCACGGCATGGCTCATGCTAATAATTCGGATACTCCATGGCGCAAAACAAAGCTTGCCAATCCTGCAATTATAGCAAGAAAGTACAGGCACGTTTTAGGGAACGTACTGCCAAACTATAATGATATGCTGAACGATACTAATGCCAGCATTGACGATATACTTAATCCGATAGTTGAGTATCTTCAAGCAGAAGTCGACACATACGGCACACTTTCTAAAGAGCGTGTTGCAAACGCCGAAGATATGTTGATTGCTATGTTCAGCAAGTCAAGACAGAAAACTGTTACCAATCCTACATTCGTTGTTGATGAGCACGGCATGGCTCATGCTAACTTCAAGCAGAAAATCAACGAATGGGAAACAATCGAAGTTAATCCGCGTAGGCTTGCAAGAAAATATATTTATGGCAATGAACGCATAAACTATAACGAACTATTAAAAGATACAAATGGAGCTATTGATGATATTTTAAATCCTATTGCTGACAGAATAGAAAGTGAGCTTGCGGAATATCAAGATACAGTCAAGAGTGAGCGTGCGTTTTTTATCAATGGCAAGTGGGGCTACTTCGCCGCAACCAATAGAACGGAAGGCAAGTATGCAAACGATTTTGCAGGCATACCGGACCAAAGCGCAGTCTTGGTTGACTTCGGCGAGATAGGCAAAGACGGAAAACGTCATTGGACTAAGCGAGCTTTAGAGCAAGCGGATATTGAAGGCCTTGTATTCCATGAAGCAGGCGACAGTATTCGTAATGTCAACTGGGTGTCAAGATACGTTCACGATTACGGCGGCAGCGTAAGCGACTTAACCAGCAAAAAAGGACGAAGGAAAATTGCCGAAAAGATTGCAAGGGGCGAAGATATAGCGGACTACTACGATTTGCGTAGCACTGGTTTAGATTATGGTGATGCCGAAATTAAGGCAGACTTTAAACATATAGTCGATGAACTGGACAGACTGCAAGCGTTGAAGCATAGACTTGAAACAGACCCCGAAGGTGTCGACCTGGTAAAAGAAAGTAAGCGCAACCAATTATCGCAGGAGCAAAAAGAACTCTTTGACCAGATAGCAGAGGAAAACGGCTATGCCAGCGGCTACGAAATGGCAAGGGAGATCGTCGAAGGTTACACCGTCAATGAGAATGAAAGCAGCGACGTACAGGATAACTGGGCGAGAAACTACATCCGTAATGGCGGTGACAGAGCAAAGCTTAAAAGTGAAGAAGGCTTGAAGGAGATTGCCGAAACTTTGGTAGAGGGTGAGCAGCTTACAGAGCTTAACGAGCTTAAAGCCTTGAAGCACGAGCTTGAAACTAACCCGGATAAAGTCGACCTTGTGGAGATGAGCAAAAAGCGTGCCTTGTCTAACGAGCAGAGAGAACTGTTTGACTGGGTGGCTGACAGTTTGGGCTATGACAGTGGCGATGCTATGGCGCAGGATATTTTGACTTCACCGAGCGAAAGAGCTATGGTACGTCAAGAGATTGACAAGGCTGTGAAACGCAGATTCCCTGACTTCATGCAGGAGCGCGAGCAGGCAAGAGAAGCGGCAAGGGAAGCACTCTACAATGACGAAAGTGGCGAAGTGGTTGCACTTGAACAGCAGCTTATTGATGAGGCACTCAACGAAATAAGCGACAAGGATATTAAGCAAAAAGAGCGTGAGAATATTGCTAAAGTGCGTAAGCAGAACGCAGACAATTTTGCTAAACGCTATATTCAGACTTTGCCAGCAGGCGAAGTTATGAAGCCTAGAAGATTTGCTATGGCAGAACGCAGAGCGGCGGCTAATGCAAACAAGGCTGCGAAAGCTGGCCTTTTGGAAGAAGCGGCTATGTATAAGCAACAGCAGATGATCAATCACGCTTTGTATCGTGAAGCAGTCAAGGCCAAACATCAGATTGAAAGCGCAAGAAAGTACGTCAGAAAGCAGATGCACAGCAAGAAAGAAGTGTGGGGAACAGAGCAGCACTTCTTCCAGATGTGCGCATTGCTGGAGCGTATGGGCTATCGCCGCAAGGACTTTAACACCAACGGCAGAGAAGTGCAGCCGCTTAGCGATTACATTGCAGAGATGCAGGCAAAGTACGGTGACGAAATTATTTCTATGCCGGAGTTTGTTCTGAACCCGAATAATGATTTGACCAATGCGCCGCAGCTTAGCCTTGCGAACTATATGGACGTTATCGACGCGCTGAAAAACATTCGTGCTATTGCAAAACAGGATACGCAGATGAACAAAATCGCCGCCGGTGAAGCCTTTGAACAGGTTAAGGCTGATACGATAGCGCACCTGCAAGAATTGCCGGTAGAGTATGAGGCGGAGATTGGCAGCGACAGCAAAAAGAGCCTGCGTAAGCGAATTGTTGAATGGCCTAAAAATATCGTGGCTACACGGCGTAATGCTGATAACTTTTTCTTGATGATGGATAATTGGACGGAAGAAGGTTATTTTACTAGGGAGTTTTACAACAAAATCAACCATTGTGCAGATATGGAAAGCACAATGCTTGAAAGTTATCAGAACGAGCTTATAGATGCTTTGCAGAAATGGGAACCGGACAAGAAAACAGGTATTGCGCACGAGCAGAGAATTTATTACGAAGAGCTTGGCGGTAGCGCAGATAAGCATGCTTTGATCGCAATGCTTTGCAACCTGGGCAGTGACAGCAATGCTGCAAGGCTGTGTTCTCAAAAACCGGTAGGCGTAAAGAATTCTGATATATGGGTGGAAGAATCGGAGCTTATCGGCAGAGAAGAAGCAATGCTGCAAACCAAACAAAACCTTATAGAGTTTTTGTGTAAGCATCTGACTAAAGAAGATATTGCCTATGCGCAGGCACGTATCAATGCAGCAAGTAAATTCTGGCCTATGCTGGCAGAAGTAAACCGCAGAACAAAAGGCTTTGAGCCACCGAAGATTGAAGCATCGCCGCTGGTGCTGAAGCTTGCAAGCGGTGAAAGCGTTGTATTTGACGGTGGCTACTTCCCGTTGAAACGCGATACACGCACCGGCAGTATGCCCGGTAAATTTGACAGAATCGACAGTACCGAAGAAGGCAGCAGACCGCCGCAGCGGACTTTAACTACTAACACCGGTTCCAGCAAGGCGCGTACCGGCGGCAAATATCCCGTTGACTTATCGCGTGGCAGTGAGGTTACGGCGGTAAAAAGCACTATTCACGATATTTGTTATCGTGAAACAATGCTTGATTTCAGAAAGATACTGAATGACGAGGACATTTACCGCAACATGGTTGAGCGTTTAGGTGATACAAACGTAAGACTTTTGAGAGAGTTTTTACAGGCTTGCGCTAACCCATATGGCAATAAGACAGCATATATGGCAGAGAATCTGTTTACGAAAGCCGCTAACGCTTTACGTAATATTGCAACAAATACCGCTATTATGCTTAACTTCAAAACGGCAATGCAGAACTTTTCTAACATCCTGCTATATGGTAATAGCGTAGAAGGCTTTACCCACGCTGACGCTTTCAGAGCTTTGTACCGCGGCTTTACAGGTGAAGGTAGGGCAGAAGTAGATGCGATTTGCGCAAAAAGCGTATTTATGCGTGAACGTATGCAAGTACCAGACGTTACATTGAGGGATATTCAGAACCGTTCCGACCTTAACCCGATTGAAAAAAGGACGCTGAAATATGGTGCAATGCTTTTAGGCTACACTGATATGATGACTGCAAAACCGGTATTTGCAGAAGCGTACATGAAGAAAATCAACGAAGGCAAGACGGAGCAGGAAGCACTAGACTTTGCGAACGCTGTTATTCGCCGCACGTTAGGCAGTAGCCGTATTCATGATGTGTCAAGCCTGCAACGTGGCAGTGGCCTATTCAGACTGTTTACGATGTTCCAGGGATTCTTCAATACGCAGTTTAACCAATGGGACAGAGAAGCTCATATTGCTAAAAGGTTATGGAATAGCGGTGGAAAAAAAGAAATGGCTGAACGGCTGATTGCTTTCGTTGCTGCTAAATGGTTAGGCGTATGCTTATTGAACGTAGCTATTGCAGAGCTTTCTTTGACTGCTCCTTTTGAGAAAGATAAAAAAGACGATTGGAATAATCTTGCAAAAGAGCTTATCAACTACCCGTTGTCTATGGGCGGTCCCGTTGGACAAGCGGCGAATGTTGGCGTGCAGAACTTGCTGGGCATGAGAAACTACGGCTACAGACTGACGGCAGTACAAGGCTTGATTGACAGGGGCTTTACTGTTGTAAGACGTATAAACGATGTTGCGGAAGGGAAGAAAGAGCCGGGCGAGTTGATAGAGCAGACTGCATATGTTGGCGGTGCTTGGCTTGGTATTCCTAGCGGTATTTTCAATATCATATTTAACGGTATAGATATTGCTGCTGATGATATGGACTTTGAACTGCAAGATATTTACAAACGCAGACCAAAAAGCGAACGTAAAAAAGATTGACAAAGATTTCACAAAGTAGCATAGATACGAACATCCAAAAATGGGTATATAATTAGTTAAAGTGAATTTATTAAGCGTAGATATAAAAATATATCTATGCTTTTCTTTTGGCAAAAATAATAAAAGGAGGGGAGCTATTATGCTTGTTCATGTCGATAACAGAATCACATATAACGGCAATGGAAATGCAACAGAGTTTGCGTATCAGTTTAAAATTTTAGACCGAACAGACATTAAAGTTTTGCTGACTGACGCAGACGGCAAAGAAAAGCTGCTGACCAAAGATTATTATGTTGACGTTGAAAAAAGCGTTGTGCGTTATCCGGGTTACGCAGTCGGCGCAGAAGTGCCGGAGAGTGAACGGCCGCCGGTGCTGCCGACAGGTTGGAAACTGACTATTTATAGAGAAGTTCCGGTTACGCAGGAAACAGATTTGCCAGACCAATATCCTTTTAACCAGGTTGAGGATATTGGCGATAAACTGACGATGATTGCGCAACAGCTTACCGACGTTACTAGCAGAAGCTTAAAAATCAGTGTAAATAAAAGCGCTGATATTGATACTACAATTCCGTGGGAGAACGGCAAAAGCTTTAGAATTAGTGACGATGGGGCAAAGATTGAATTGACGGAAGATCCTGCGAGAGTTTTACCGTTGGCACAAGGCGTTTATGCGCAGGCTCAAGCACAAGCGCAGAGTGCATATGCGAGTGCAGCTGCAGCGGCGCAGAGTGAAGATAGTGCTGCTGCATCAGCAAGCGAAGCCGGTAACAGTGCGCAGTCTGCTAGTACGTCTGCTGCAAGTGCTGCGGAAAGTGCGGAGCTTACGAGTGGCTATAAGCAGGAGGCGTTAGCCGCTAAGGCTGACGCTACGGCCTCTGCAACCAATGCTAAGACTAGCGAAACAAATGCTAAGACCTCTGCGGACAGTGCAGGAGCTAGTAAAGAAGCGGCACAGTCTGCTGCTACTACCGCTAGTAACTTTGCGTCTGCTGCAAGAAACAGCGCAGGTGAAGCAAAGACCTACAAGGACAATGCAAAAACCTACATGGACAATGCTAAGAATTATAGTGAGAACGTTAATGTGTTTGTTCCTAGTGTGTCCTCTGATGGTGTCTTAAGTTGGACGAATAGAGCAGGCTTGGCGAATCCTGCGAGCGTGAATATCAAAGGTGCAAAAGGTGACAAAGGTGACACTGGCGCACAGGGTATACAAGGTGTAAAAGGTGACAAAGGCGATAAAGGTGATACCGGTGCGCAAGGCTTACAAGGTATTGCTGGTACTGCTGCTACTATCCGTATTGGTAGTGTGTATACAGGTGAACCCGGTACTAACGCAAGTGTTTCCAATAGTGGTACTGCTAGTAATGTTGTGTTGAATTTTACGTTGCCTAGGGGTAAGGATGGTGTTGATGGTGGCGTTACTGTTGATACTGCGTTATCTGCAACCTCCACTAACCCTGTACAGAACAAGGTTGTTAAAAGTGCTATTGATGCTGTTACTGCTAGTATCCCTACCAAAGTATCCACCCTGCAAAACGATGCAGGTTATCTTACACAGCATCAGTCACTTGATGGATATGTGAAAAATGACGTAGAGAACAACTGGGCAGCACAACAAGCCTTTAAGCAAGTGAAATTGGGATATGAAAAATACCTTGCTCCTGAGGTGAGCGGTACAAGTAATACACCTAAACTTTCCGTAATGCACTATATAGCAACAGGTGCATTTACGCTCGACCTTAGTAGTCTTGTGTCTAAATTAGAAATTAGAGATTCTTCTGTCTTTACTGCCTACATTACATCCTCTGCTGACTACCCTCTGACCATCACCAACGCTGGAACTATTAAATACATAGGTTCAGCGTCTGACGTAGCTATTACAAGTGCAGGTTTGTTGTTAAACATTTTGATGATGAAGGATGAGAGTGCTACTGTGACGAGCATTGTGCAAGCATCTAAGTTAGAAGGTGGTGCATAATGGGACTTAATAGAATGATGATGAAAAATGGTGAAGTAAAGGTTGAAGATGGTAGCAAGTATTGGAGTTATGGTGACGTAGATAATAAAACAATAGCTTTTACTGTTCCACAGGGAATTAAAAGAATCAAAGTGTTTGCAGAGGTTGATTATGCTGAGGATTTTCAAGACGCTAGCTATTATGCTGTTATTAAAAATACAACAAGCAATAATAAATGGGGTGAAGGCTACTCAGACGCTGATGATGCTGGTGTCAACGTAGGCCATCTAGATATTGATTCCATTGTAGGTGTAACACCAAATAAAACCTATACATTGCATTTTAACTGTCTGTGGACATCAGGTGTGACTTTTTCATGGGGTAAAGAAATAAATGCGATGACACCCACAGTTGAAGATTATTAATCAAGGAGGCTAATGCATGAATACAACCTACAAATACAAAGAGAAAACCTATACAAACATCTACCCTTTATCAGAAGCCTTAGGCACAGAGGGTATTTTCATCCCACTATCAATCAGCGATGAATCCTTAGCAGAATTAGGCGTAACCGTTACGCATGAGGAAGAACCTTTGGAAGTGATGAAGCAACGCAAGATTACAGAGCTTAAATATCAGCGTGACGAAGCAGAGGTTACTCCCATTGAATACAATGGAAACCTCTATGATTACGATGAGAAAGCTCGTGACCGCATCAGCGCAGCAATTATTGCGTTGGAACTGCAAGGCGAGGGAGCTACAATAGAGTGGACCACGGCAGATAATGCCGATACGCCAGTAACTGCTAACGATTTAAAGATGATTATTGCTGCCGTGGCGGTGCGCTCAAACAAACTGCATACTGCATATCGTGTAGCAAAAGAAAAAGTTGAGGAAGCAACTACGGCAGCAGATGTAGAAGCTGTGACGTTTGAAATTTAATTTATAGGAGTGTAGTGAAATGATAGAACAGTCTTTAGATGCGGCGTTGAATTCTATTATTAACGTCATATCTGGTTGCGTAATAACGTTGCTTATTACTATGTACCGGCAAAAGAAGAAACAAAATGATGCGTTGAAAGCGGGACTGCAAGCGTTGCTGCGTGACAGAATTATCCAGGCTTATAATCACTATGTCCAGGATAGAGGATGGATACCTATCTATGCCAAAGAGAGTATCGACGCCTGCTATCGGAGTTACGAGGCGCTAGGTGACAATGGCGTTATTGACAATCTTATGCAGCAGATTAATGAATTGCAGAACTATCCGCCGAAGAACAGAGGTGAAGGAGATGCGTAAATTAATTAATATGTTAAAGAAGAATGATAATGCTTATAGCGTGGGCAGAATCTGTGCCGTTATAGGCTTTGCCGTTTGGGTAGTTGTTACTTTATGGCTTGCCTTTTTTGCCAGAACTTGGGGCAACTATGAGAGCTGCACGCTTGGTATGGTGGCGCTGCTGCTTGTGCAGCTGGGCAATAAAGCGATTGAAACGAGAATGTTTAGGGTAAGAAGTGAGGAACGAAATAATGAGCGATTGGAATAAGAACCTTGCAAAGGAAATTGCAAAAGGAATTGTCAAAACAGGCATAGAAGGACCATTTGATACAGTTGTAAAATCTACGGCTTATGATTATCCTAGTATTGGCTGTTCATGTTGGGAAGGCAACAGAGCTGATGAGCTTTTGAGGACTATTCCCGGCGGCGAAGAATTTATTGGCAGAACCTATATCGACATTAAGGCAAGCGGCGAACTGCCGATGCTGAAAGAGCTTTTGAGAAGTGATGCAGGACAGCAGGCGCAGTTAGAGCAATTATCACGTGACTGCCTGCAATACGTCGAGGTGCTGCAGCAGGTGCCGACGTTGGATGATACACGCTGCTTGATTTATGCCGGTATGTGGTGTCCTACGTCAACCTACGTTGTAAAGCGTTTCTTGGAGAATCGTTTTGAACGTGTAGACCTGCGCAGCCTTGAAGCGTTGAACAAACTGTTTAAAAATTATTATTGGATTGCTGCCGATGTTGGCGAGATGTACCGCATCGGTTATGCCAATAGAGCGCAAACTACTTATGAGTATGTTGCTGGTATTGATTTAACCACGCCTTATGGTATTCCTGCATATGGTGAAGCTGGCAATGGAAGATGATTTAAAGCTCATGCTTTAAATACAGTCACCGAGGTTAACGCGTAGCATTTTCTGTATTTTTTATTTGCGTAAACAGCTGGTGACATATTCTATGATGATTGGAGGTGATACAATGGAAGAACTGAAAATGTTTGTGTTTGACAAAAAGTTTTTGGTTGGCCTCATTATAGGCTTTACTCTTGGTGCATTGCATCATTATTTCGGATTATAATAAACTAATAATATTCTTCTACAAGAAGGCGTAAATTCGCACAAAAATACTTCGCCTATGAGTGTTTTAAATTTAGTGCCGCTTATGATTTATCCTGCGGCGAGCTAAAGCCGCTTGTAGGCGAATTTTGTGCTTCTGACGCGATTTATTATATTTAGCAAATATAGATATTTATATGAGGTAATAATGAAAGATGAAACAAAACGCAAGATTGATAAAGCTGTTAAGATTGGTCTTATTGTTGCTGGTCTTTTCCTTATCTGCAATGATTTGTACTGGCGGTGGAACAGTAGAAGCAGCGCCGACACAGATAACAATGTCAATCGAACAGTGGAATCAATTCAAAAATCAAACGAATCTGCTGGAAGCGAAATTGAATCTGGCAGACGAGAAATTGAAACAGCAGAAGAACACGTCAACAGAACTGCTGACGCAATTAAGCGAAGCGAAGAAGCAGTTCACTCTAACGCAAGAAGCGCTGACGAACTCCAAACGCTCATTAGTGAATGCAAAGGAATCGTTGAAGCGCAGCGAGGAATTATACGAGACGTTGATAGAGCAAATGGAATACGACCGGAAGAGGACGAACAGAATTAAGTATCAGCGGAATATTTATGCAGGTACTGCGTTATTCTTCTTGCTTTGTGCAGCTGCAAAATAAAATTATTGGATGGTGTTACGATGGATGAAAAGGAACAAATACCAGCAGGCATTATTACAATGTTATTAAAAGGTTATGTAGATACTATTGCTTTCCAAAGAAAGATAATCTGTGCCGCTTTGTTTGGATGGGCGGCAACAGCTATAGCTTTTATTTATTTAGGTAGGTGACAAGAAATGAACATACTGCTGAAGAACACGCGGGATTGGTTACAAGCTTCAACGCGCCGTTCTTTCAGCGCGGTATTAGAAGAAGCAAAGATAACACCACGGCAGGTAGAAATTTGCGAGCTGAAATTTATAAAAGGTATGACTAATTATCAAATTGCAGCGGAGCTGAATATATCTGTTAAAACGGTAGATAAGGAATTGAATACTGCGTACAAACGAATAACAAATGTATTATCATTCCTTTAAATGCAGGAGCCGCCTTTTAGGGCGGTTCTTTTTTTGTGGGGAATTTGTAGGGATTGTTTTGCTAAAAATCATCTAAACTATAAGTGAGGTGATAAGTATGTACGGACAATATAACCCTTATATGGGCGCAACACCGCAGATGCAGCAACGGCTGAATTATTTGCAGCAACAACAGCAGCAGATGTACCAGCCAACTATGCAGCAGCCTATGCCTATGGCATTAAAAGGCAGAATTGTTACCAGCATGGATGAAGCAAAGGCAGCTCAAATTGACTTGGACGGAACGAGCACTTTTTTCCCGTGCCCAGCTGAAGGCAAAATTTATGAAAAGCTTATAGGCTTGGACGGACTGCCGATTTTCAGAGTATATCAAATTAACAATTCGCAGAAGCAGCCTGCATATGCTGAACAAAACATTGTAGATAGATTAGTAGAACGTGTGGACAGATTGGAAAAGCAGATTGGAGGAATGAACCATGAACCCGATGCAGATAATGGCAATGTTGCAGAACAGCGGTAATCCTATGATGATGCTTACACAATTAGCACAGCAGAATCCTATGATGAGCCGTGCTATGCAAATGGGACAAGGAAAGAATGAAATGCAGTTAAAAGAAACTGTACGTAACCTTGCAAGGCAACGCGGCATGAGTGACGAACAGTTTACTCAGTTTTTAAGTCAATTCGGTTTAAAGCTCTAATAGCGCGCAATGAGCTTTACATATAATTCCTGGAGGTGAAATTTTATCATGGAAGGTGCAAACATTGTTCCGGTAATGGACATGAATCGAAACAACAACTACGGTGACTGCTGGGGCGGCGGTATGTGGTTTATGTGGATTATTGTTCTGTTCGCTCTTATGGGCGGCTGGGGCGGTAATTGGAATAACCGCGGCAATATGGGTGCAGAAATTTTTGCTAATGGCAGTATGACACGCGATCAAATCGCAGACCAGTTCTCTATGCAGGATATTAAAGACGGTATCCGCGGCGTTCAGAACGGCTTATGTGACGGCTTCTATGCTCAGAATAGCACTATGCTGAATGGCTTTAACGGCGTACAGCGTGACATTATGCAGACTGGTTATCAGTTAGGCAGTCAACTTGCGGAAAATCGTTTTGCTCAACAGCAGTGCTGCTGCGAAACTAATCGCAATATTGATGCAGTGCGCTATGAAAACGCGCGTAATACCTGCGATATTGTCAATGCAGTGAAAGAGGACGGCGAAAAGACCAGAGCAGTTCTGATTGCCAACCAAATCCAAGACCTGCGCGACAAGCTCGCAGACCGCGACCGTGACTTGCAGACAGCTAATTTCCATTTATCTCAACAGGCACAGAGTGCAACCCTTATCGGTATGCTGAGACCTTACCCGCAGCCCGCTTATCTGACAAATAGCCCATATCAGAGCATTGCTGCTAACGTAGCTGGTGCTTGCGGCTGTACTTATAACGCAGGCTGACAATAATTTATGTGCATTAACTGCACTGTATTAGGGACGGTGCAAGCCGTCCCTATTGCTTTAACTAAAGAGGTGAAAACAAATGATTTGCAATCAGAAATCCGCATTAACAACAGTTGCAACGGCGGCGCAGACTGTAACAGCGAACGGCTTTGTGAGCTTTCCGACGAACAATCTTCTGACCGGTGTATCTATTAAGCATCCGGCAGGAAGCACAAGCGTTAACCTTATACAGGGACTTTACCTTGTGACTTTGAACGCTGATATTACCCCGACTGCGGCAGGCGATATAGGGTTAAAGCTTCTTCGTAATGGTGTAGCCGTACCGGGAGCAGAAGCAACAGTAACCGGTGCTACAGGTGATACTTATAATATCTCCTTTGCTACATTACTTAGAGTATTGCCTAGTTGCTGTGTGATTGATAATAATGTAGCATTGCAGGTGCAGGCTACGGCAGCAGGCACTATCAGCAATATATCTTTGAGCGTTGTAAAAATGGCGTAAGGGGGCGACGTTATGCACAAACTAAAGAAATATTGGGAGCAAGTAAGCGCCGACCCAGTAAAGATAGAAGAGATGGAAGAAATAGTTTGTGAAGCGTTAGAAGAAGTGCGTGGCCGTTGCCCTCGGTTATTTTGGGATACTGCATATAAACTGCATTGTGTAGCTTATGGCCCGCATTTTGACGAGCATCTAGCAAAGAAAGCTGTTGCCGGGATGAAGAATGTTGACGGCACGTGCGGTGAGCATTGGACATATGAGCAGACAAGTCAGCTCGCAGACCAGCAAGGCATAACACAAAAAGCTGATTGGTACTATGTCATGAATATGCTCTACTCCGACTACTCCGAGATTTACGGCAGCGACATCAATATGTATATCCGTGTAGCAAAAGCCTATATGCGCGACCCCGACGCACCGGAAGGCAAGGTGTTTGATTTGTGGCTTGCGCAGATGGAAGCCTAACTGTAAACCTTAAAGCGATATGAGCACATATAAAGTACATATAGTATGTAACAAGTATGTAACAAATAGTGTAAAAAATGGCTTGAAATAAGGGCGCTCAATTTACCAAACGTTAATTTTTGGTTTACTGTCAAGCACCAATCACAAACACAAATCGCACAAATTACTCCGCAACTGTCTTGGTTGCGGAGTTTTTGTATTTCCCGGCTAAGCTGATTCGGATTGAAAATGTAATTTTAACTAAGCGCTTTGTTTCAGTAGTCGTAGTAAACGAAAATAGCACACCTCATAATGCTTTCGGTATTTCAAAGGAATTTACGGTTTATGCATACTATTTGTCTTCCCAAACACTATAATCAGATATTTTAGAATTGTGCTTTACTCTAATGTAAGAAACACTTGTAATTATTTTTGCGCAAAAATGTATGTTATGCTTGTCAAAAACCTATGAAACATATATACTAAGACAAATCGGACTATTTTCGGACTGAAATAGTATATATGTTTTGAAAGGGGTATTGTTTTGTTTACAAGTATGTTTTTTTATTTATTTATTTATCTGCCTGTTGATTTTTGGCATTGGTGACGTTTTAGGCGTTGCGACAAAGGCAAAGGTATCTGCTTTATTTGTCAGCCTGATGCTTTTCCTTGTTGGTTTTATGACAGGTGTTCTGCCGCCGGATATTATTAAGCTCGCCGGTCTTACCGACATTGGTAAATGGTCTTTGATTTTCGTAGTATTCAGCATGGGTATCAGCCTGAATATTAAGCAGCTGATTGCTGAATGGCGCACAGTTGCAGTTGCTGTTTTATCCATGATTGTTTTGATTGCCGGCAGCGTTGTTCTGATTCCCGTAATCGGCTATCAGGAAACTATTGTCAGCATTCCTATTATCAACGGCGGTATCATTGCTACTCAGATTATGACCAGCGCTGCTATGGATAAAGGCTTTGCTATGGATGCTGCTTTGGGTACTGTTTTGTACGCTGTGCAAAAATTCGTTGGTACTCCTGTTGCTTCTTACTTTGGCCTGCGTGCTGCTAAGGAAGCATTGGCGGAATTCCGTCGTACCGGTGTTAATCCTTATGCACCGAAGGAAGAGGTGCATGGCGGTGCAGCTCCTAAAGAAACCTTCTTTGAAAAACACAAAAAATTCTATGGTCCTTTTGCTTCTCTGACTATCGCAGCCTTCTTCAGTTGGCTGGCATTCGTTATCGGAAAATATACCGGTCTGAGCGCTACTATTTGGTCTTTGATTTTAGGTGCAGTAATTGGCAGCACCGGCCTTGTTCCACTGAAAATCCTGGATCATGCAAAATCCTCCGGTATCTTTAACGTTGGTGTATTTGCGGTAATTATTCCTTCTCTGGCAAAAATTAAAGTCAGTGATTTGCTTGTATTGAGCTTTAATACCATTATGGTATTTATCGTGGTATTTGCTGTACTTTTCCTGTTCTTCTATATTCTGCCGCTGTGGAAAATCCTGGGCAACAGAAACCTGGCTATGGGCGTAGCCGTAATGCAGCTTTTGGGCTTCCCGGCAACCTATCTGGTAGCAAACGAAATTGCTATCGCTACAGGCGAAACGGAAGAGGAAAGGCAGGTTGTCAACGACGCAATTATGCCGAAATATCTTGTAGGCGGTTTTGCTACCGTTACTACCTTCTCGGTAATTACTGCCGGTATTTTAGAGAAATTCCTGTAAGTTGGTAAAGGAGAATAGCAATGAAATTTGATGCACAAAATTATCCGTATGCTTCTAAACGTAGTGTTGTTTATGCTAAAAATGGTATGGTATGCGTAGGTAATCCTACGGCTGCTTCCGCAGGCCTGCAAACCTTGCTTAAGGGCGGTAACGCAATTGATGCCGCTATTACTGTTGCAACCTGTCAGCCTGTAGTTGAGCCTACCGGTAATGGCCTGGGCAGTGACTGCTTTGCACTTATCTGGTATAAGGGCAAGCTGTATGGCATTAACGGCAGCGGTCCGGCTCCGATGGCTGCTTCTATCGCAGCTTTGAAGGAACGTGGCTTTGATAAAATTCCTCCCTATGGTGTTGAGCCGATTAACGTTCCGGGTGCTGTAGGCGCATGGATGGAAATTCATAAAAAGTTTGGCAAGCTGCCTATCAAAACTGTTATGGAACCCTCCATCAACTATGCGGAAAACGGCTATCCTGTTTCTCCGAACATGAGCCGTCTGTGGGAAGAGGCTGACGGCTTCTATACCAAATATAAAGACAGACCGGAATTCAAAGGCTGGTTTGATACCTTTGAGCCTAATGGTCATTGTCTGCAGCCGGGCGAAGTATTCAAGAATCCTGATATGGCCAAAAGCCTGCGCCTGATTGCCGAAACCTATGGCGATGCCTTCTATAAAGGTGAGCTGGCAGATAAGATTGATGCTTTTATGCAAGAACATAACGGCTTCCTGCGCAAGAGCGACCTTGAAGCCTACAAACCGGAATGGGTTGAACCGCTGAGCGTTAACTATCGTGGCTACGACATCTGGGAGCTGCCTCCTAACGGTCATGGTATTACCGTACTTATGGCGCTGAATATTCTTAAAGGCTATAACTTTACCGAGCGCGATACCGTAGAAACCATGCATAAGCAAATCGAAGCTATGAAGCTAAGCTTTGTTGATACTAAAGAATATGTTGCCGAACCTTCCTACATGAAGGTTACTGACGAGCAGCTTTTGAGCGAGCGCTATGCCGCAGACCGCCGTGCTCTGATTAATGATAAAGCGTTGGAGCCGGTTGTAGGCGACCCACGCTACAGCAGCACTGTTTACTTCTGCACCGCTGATGCCGAAGGTAATATGGTCAGCATGATTCAGAGCAACTATCGTGGCTTCGGCAGCGGTATCGTTGTACCAGGTACTTCTATTTCCTTTAATGACCGTGCCGAGAACTTCTCCTTTGATGAAAATCATCCGAATGCACTGCAGGGTGGCAAGCGTCCGTACCACACCATTATTCCTGCCTTCATGACCAAAGATGGTCAGGCTGTGAGTGCCTTTGGTATTATGGGTGGCTTTATGCAGCCGCAGGCTCATGTTCAGGTTGCTATGAACATGATTGATTTCGGCTTGAATCCGCAGCAGGCGTTGGATGCGCCGAGATGGCAGTGGATTGGCGGTAAAACTGTAGAAGTTGAGCAGGATACTCCTAACCACATTATCCGCCAGCTGCAGCGTATGGGCCATAACGTTGTGGTTCAGCCTGATCCGTATCATATGGGCCGCGGACAGATTATTATCCGTGATGAGGATGGCGTGCTGTGCGGTGCAACCGAAAAACGTACTGACGGTCAGATTGCCTGCTTCTGAATTAAAAGCATCTGTTATTTCAATTTTGCAATATCTTTGTGAAAAACAAAAATAAAAAAAGGATTTTAGATATACTTGCAAGAATTAATAATAGTTACAAAGCTGTGTGAAGGAGTGAAAGCGAATGATAGTAGGCGTAGGCTGTGATATTATTGAAATAGAACGTATTGCCCGGGCAATAAAGCGTGAATCTTTTATCCGGCGAGTGTTTACTGCTGAGGAAGCTGCCTATTGTCAAAGAAGAGGACAGCAGGCGGCGGCAAGCTTTGCAGCACGCTTCGCTGCTAAAGAAGCTGTGCTGAAAGCATTGGGAACCGGTCTGCGCGAAGGCTCGCTGCAGGAAATAGCCGTAGATAACGATGTTCTGGGAAAGCCTTTGGTGCAGCTTAGCGGTCACTTTGCAATGCTGGCAAAACAGCTTGGAGTAAAAAATATACAAATCAGCTTAAGCCATAGCAGAGAGCTGGCTACGGCGTATGTGATAATGGAGGATGACAAATGAAATTAGTAAACGTACAGGAAATGAAACAGCTTGATCAACTGGCGACAGCGGAATATGCTGTACCGGGAATCTTATTGATGGATAATGCAGCGCAGGCTGTTTCCGATGCTGTTAATGAAAGCTTAGATGATCTGGATGGCGAAAGCGTAGTTGTTTTTTGCGGTGGCGGCAATAATGGCGGCGATGGCTTCGGTGCTGCCCGTTGGCTGCAAAATTATGGTGCGAGAGTGCGCGTTTTTGTTGTAGGCAAGGAACTCGAGGCTGTGACAGGTGATGCTGCGGCAGAGCTTGCGATGTTGCAAAAAACTGATGCTAAGGTAGAGGCTATTGCCGGCGAGGATGACTGGGTAGTAGCTGAGCTTGCTGCTGCGAAGGCTGATATTTTGGTTGATGCTTTAGCAGGAACCGGCTTTCATGGCGAGCTTGAGGGCGATTTGCTGCGTGCCTGCAGATTACTGAATGACAGCGAAAAATATATTGTAGCAGTTGACGTACCGACAGGTGTAAATGCAGACAATGGTGCTGTTTCTGAAAATGCTGTACGTGCGGATAAAACCGTGACGATGGCTTTGTTAAAAACCGGTCTTTTGCTCTATCCCGGCCGTGAGTATTGCGGTGATATTGAGCTGGCAGATATAGGTATGCCTGCAAAAATGGTAGAGGAATGTGCCAGCAAAAAATATCGTCTGACAGACGATATTGTGCGTGAGCTGCTGCCGCTGCGTAAAGCTGATGCGCATAAGGGCGATGCAGGACGCGCTGTTATCTGTGCCGGCAGCCCCGGCTTCGCCGGTGCCGCTGCTTTGAGCAGCTACGCCGCAGTAAAGGCTGGTGCAGGCCTTGTAGCGCTTTATACTCCGCTCAGCAGCCGTGATGTGCTGGCAGGCAAGCTTACAGAGGTTATGGTGCACGGACTGCTGGAGCGTATGCCCGGTATTCTTGGCGGCGGCGCAACAGGCGATGTAGTGAAAAATGCTAATGCTGCCGATGTACTGGCAATCGGCCCAGGCTTGGGTACAAGTGAAAGTACACAGCAGGTAGTGCGTGATATCCTGCTGCAGGTGCAGGTACCTGTTGTTATTGATGCGGATGCATTGACAGCATTACAGGGACATACGGAAATTCTTGCACAGATGCAGGCAGCTAAGGTGCTGACTCCGCATCCGGGTGAAATGGCACGTCTTATCGGTAAAGAAATCAGCGAAATTAATGCTGACCGTATCAATATTGCTGCGCAATATGCTCAGGAATGGAATGCTGTGCTGGTGCTCAAGGGAGCACCGACCGTTATTGCCTGCCCGGATGGCAGCGTTTATGTAAACAGCACCGGCTCCAGTGCTTTGGCTACAGGTGGCAGCGGTGATGTGCTGACAGGTATTATTGCCGGTCTGGCAGCGCAGGAGATTACTCTGCAGGAGGCTGCTGTGTGCGGGGTTTACCTGCACGGAAAGGCTGCGGATATCAGCGGTATTGATATCGGGCTGGCAGCAGGCGAGCTGGCGCAGTTTTTGCCGGAGGCCCGTCATGAGGTTCTGAAGGGCAATTAATGCTTTAACGGTAATTTTGTTTACAGACTTATGTAATTAGTGTTAAAATAAACTGTTGAAGTAAAATCTTTAGTAAGAGTATGTAAGTTTGCGAGGTGGAACTATTGCGCAAGATTTTCCTGCTGACGCTGCTGGCCTGCTGTATGCTTTTAGGCGCGGTTGCTCAGGCGGCGCAGATAACAGATGTAAAATGGGGTGTCAATAAAGCAGACGTTCTGCGTATTGTTGTTGATGTAACGGATACTGCAGGCTATGCTGTTGATATGGAAGGCGATACGCTGAATCTGACGGTGAATGCCGATAAGGGAGCGCAGGTGCCGCATAGTAAGGCTGTAAAAAGCTCTTTGGCTGATTCCTTGAAAATTGTGGATAAAGGCAGCTATACGGTGGTGCGTGTACCGCTGAAACAGCGTCTGCTGGAAAAAAGCTATAAGGCTTTCGTCTTAAAGAAGGATTCTGCAACAGGCCGTCCCTTCCGTGTAGTGCTTGATGTTATGCCGCGCCAGGCTTCCTACAGTGGTTCCGGTGCTGCAACCACCGTTGTAAGCAACAGACCGGTAGTAAGCAACCGTCCGACAAAAAATAACAGCAGTATCAAGAAAAATATCGTTATAAAAACAAGTACCGCAGCGGATAAGAAAGCGGATAAAAAGAAGAGCAGCAGTAAAAATAAAAACGATAATAAGAAAAATACTGCTGCTGCCAAAACGGAAACAAAAGTAAATAAATCTGACGCTGATAAGCTTGCGGTAATCAAAGGAAACGGCAGGTTCCGCACAAGCGGCGGTCTTGACGGTAAAATTATTACCTTAGATGCAGGCCATGGCGGCAGCGATCCGGGAGCTATAGGCAGTGATGGTACGAAGGAAAAAAATATTACTCTGCCAATTGCCAAAATGCTTAAGGAAATCCTGGAAGATAAAGGTGCCAAGGTCTATATGACGCGCACTACCGATGTTGATGTATTCGGACCTAATGCCAGTGATGCAGAGGAACTGCAGGCACGTGTAAACGTTGGCGAAAAATATAATTCGGATATGTTTGTCAGCCTGCATGTCAATTCTTCGGTCAATAAAAATGTTGGTGGTTTTTCTACATACTACTATCCGAAAACCGATAATGATTTGCGCTTAGCTAAAAATATCCAAAATAAGCTGGCTGCTAATTTCGGTGTAGATGATTTGGGTGTACGTCAGGCAAACTTTTATGTTATCAAGCGTATCAGTATGCCGGCAGTTTTAGTAGAAATGTGCTTCATCAGCAATGAAAAGGAGCTTACCTTGATGAAGGGACAATGGTTCCAAAAGAAAACAGCTCGTCTGATTGCTGAAGGCATTGAAAAATATTTTGCATAATACGGAGGCGGCAAGTAATGAGAAAGCTAATTTTATTGATGCTGCTTTTGTGTGCAGTAATAGCAAGCGGTTGCAGTGAAAATGTTCCGCCGAAAGAGGATGCCAAGAATGCAGCAACAGCTGCGGTACAGGAAAAAAAGGATATCAGCTTTATTGTTTATCGTGCAGCTTCCGATGGCAGCGAAAAGCTGTTGCCGGAAAAAATTACGATGAAGGATAACGGCAAAAGTTTGCCGGAAAATGCTTTGATTGCCTTGGTGACTACTAAGCCGCAGGATGCAAAAATGGATGATGTTGTACCTATCGGTACTAAGGTGCGCAGTCTTAAAATTGAGCAGGACGGCACTGCCTATGCTGATTTTACGCGCGAGCTGGCAAAGAAGGGACAAGGATCCTATGGTGAGATGATGCTTTGCTACGCTATTACCAATACCTTGACAGAATTTCCTGAAATTAAGCGGGTACAAATTCTGATAGAAGGTAAAAAGGCTATTACCTTGAGTGGTCATATGGATATTGAGGATCCGCTGACGCGTAATACGACTTTATTGTAAAAACAAAGAAGCGGTACTGGTAAGTCTGGTGCCGCTTTTTCAAATTATTGATTACTATGGCAGGGGATTTCTTTCTTGCCAAATGTGAGGAGAGTTGGTTATGGAATTTTATTTGCAGGACAGCGCTGCAACGGAAGCCTTGGGAAGGCTTTTGGGAAAGCATGCAGCAAGCGGTGACGTTTTCTGCCTGAGCGGTGACCTTGGCGCAGGCAAAACGCTGCTCAGCCGCGGTGTTGCTGTAGCCTTGGGGGCTGAGGCCGAAGATGTTAACAGTCCGACCTTTGCCATCATGAATGTTTATCAGGGGCGTGAGCTGGAAATAAGGCATTTTGATTTATATCGCCTCAACCGTCCGGAGGAGCTGGAGGACATCGGCTTTGAGGAATATGCCGGAGGCGATGGCGTAACATTGATTGAATGGGCTGAACTGTTCAAGGATGAGCTGCCGGAGGAATATCTGCAGATTACTTTGCTGCATGATGGTGAAGGCCGTCGTGCTGTGCTGCAGGCTCAGGGTGAAAGATATGAAAAACTGCTGCGGGAGGTAGAAAAAGATGCTGACTTTGGCAATTGATACGGCTACTAAGGTGTGCACGATTGCATTATGCCGTGATAAGGAAATTTTAGCTGAATATACGATAAATATGGGGATGACACACAGCGAAGGCTTGCTGCCGCAATTAGACCAGCTGCTGCAGCGTACCGGTGTACAAAAGCAGGACATCGAGCTTTTGGCTGTAAGCATGGGACCTGGTTCCTTTACCGGCCTGCGTATCGGTCTGGCAACGGCAGAGGCTATGGCCTATAGCTGGCAGTGCTGCCTGCACGGTGTTGATACTTTAAAGGCTTTGGCTTATAATATCCAGCTTGAGGGCAGGGTGCTGTCACCGGTGCTGGATGCGCAAAAGGGTAATTTTTATCAGGCCTTGTACGAATGGCGCAACGGTGAGCTTGTGGAGCTGGCACCTGTTGAGGTTGTCAGTGCGGAAAAAGCATTAGAAAGAATTGCGCTGCAGGGAACCCCTGCGTTGCTTTTGGGCGAGTGCAGCAAGCTTGCGAAAAACGGTCTGCCTGATTTTATCAGCGTGGTACCGGAAGCATTGCGTATGCCTAAAGGCAGCTCTGTAGCATTGGCTGCCTTGGCGGAATTTGATGCAGAAAACGATAAGAAAATTTTTGGCCTGGAGCCATACTATATCAGAAGATCGGAGGCTGAGGAATTGTGGGAGAAGAAGCACAAGCAACAATAAGCTTCAGAGCAATGACGGAAGCGGATATTCCGGCTTTGGTTGCCATAGAAGCACAATCCTTTTATGATGCCTGGAATGAAAATATGCTGCGTAATGAAATAGCCAACGAGCTGACTACCTATCTGGTAATGGAATGTGCCGGCAAGCTTGTCGGTTATGCGGGCTTCTGGCTGGTAGCCGGCGAAGCGCAGATTACCCGTGTGGCTGTTGCTGATGAAGAACGCGGCCAGGGTTATGGCACACGTCTGACGGCAGCGTTGGTCAACAAGGCCTGGGAGCTTGGCGCTACGGCTATTACGCTAGAGGTGCGCGAGGGAAATATTGCCGCGCAGAAGGTTTATCTGACCTGTGGCTTTGCCAGCGAAGGCATTCGTCCGAATTATTACGAAGACAATCATGAAAATGCAGTTATAATGTGGTTGTATAAAGAAGGAGCAGGCCATGAATAAAGAGCAGAAGGATGTATATATTTTAGGTATTGAAAGCAGCTGTGATGAAACTGCGGCTGCTGTAGTAAAGAACGGGCGTGAGGTACTGAGCAACATTATCTCCTCCCAAATTGTTATTCACCGTAAATTCGGCGGCGTTGTGCCGGAAATTGCTTCCCGTAAGCATATAGAAAATATTATGCCTGTTATCGACGAGGCTTTGTCACAGGCAGGCGTCGGCATGGAGCAGATAGATGCTGTTGCCGTTACCTACGGACCTGGTCTGGTCGGCGCGCTGCTTGTCGGTCTTTCGGCTGCCAAGGCGCTGGCCTGGGCAACGGACAAACCGTTGATAGGTGTCAACCATCTTGAAGGCCATGTATTTGCCAACTTTTTGGCAGACAGCGAGCTGAAGCCGCCGTTTATGGCGTTGGTTGTCAGCGGCGGACACACGGCCCTGCTGAAGGTTACCGGCTATAACAGCTTTGAGCTTTTGGGACAGACGCGTGATGATGCGGCAGGCGAAGCCTTCGACAAGATTGCCCGTGTTATGGGGCTGCCTTATCCCGGAGGTCCGGAAATTGAGCGCTTGGCATTGGGCGGCAATGACCATGCTATTGATTTTCCGGTAGCACGTTTGGACAAGCCGTATGAATTCAGCTTCAGCGGTTTGAAATCTGCCGTAATCAATTATCTGCACAATCAGCAGCAGGCAGGCCGTGAGGTGAACCGCAGCGATGTTGCGGCATCCTTCCAGCGTGCGGTTGTTGATGCACTTGTTAAGGAAGCGGTGCATGCTATGCAGCATACCGGCTACAATAAAATTGTGTTGGCCGGCGGCGTTTCTGCCAATAAAACCTTGCAAAACACACTGGCAAAGGCTATGGAGGAGATTGGTGCCCAGCTGGTGCATCCGACACCGATTTTGTGTACCGATAATGCTGTAATGATTGCCTGCCGCGGTTATTTTATGTATCAGGGCGGCAGCTTCAGTCCATTGGACTTGAACGCTAATCCATCATTGAAATTAGGCTAAACAAGTGTCTTTTATAGTGCATAAGCCTGTGGATATTGTGGATAAACGGGCAATATCCACATATAAGCGCATTACTGTTGTGGAAAAGCCTGTGGATATAGTGGATAAAATAGTGGATTAATCAGATAAAGCTGTGGAAAGGACAACAGCAGGAAGAAGAGGGGAAACATGCTGAGCAATTTAACAGCAGAACAAAGAAACAGTTTACAAGCTATGCCACAGGTACTCGGTCTGGCGGCAGATATAGCACATGCTGCTGTGACGATTTATCTGCCGGGAGAGAATAAAAAGTTTTTTAATGTTTATAAGCAGGAGCAGCCGATGACACAGGTCGGCAATGTGCGCCCGGATATGACGGGTCGGCGTGTACGTGCGGTTGAAGAGCCGCTCGTTGCGCGTGTGCTGCAAAAAAATGTGCCTGTTAACGGCAAGCGTGAATGGGCTTTGGGCATGTTCAACAGTCTGAAGGTTTTTCCGCTGCGTGACAGCCGCGGACATTGCTACGGTGCCGTCAGCTTTGAAAGTGCTGCTCCCGATGATATTATTATTGCTCAGTCACTGGAGCTTTTGTGCAATCTGCGCCAGGATGTGAGCAATAACAGCAACTATCAGCGGCTGCGGCCTTCTGACGGCATTATGGTGGTAGATGCCAACAGAGTGATTGTTGCTGCCAACAACCGTGCACGTCATATGTTTGATGTTATGGATATTTCTCATCTTGTCGGCTGCCGTACCAACGATGTTGCTATAAATTGGCCGCTGGTCGGTATGGTTATGGAAACAGGCACGGCGGAAAGCAAGGAATTTACGATGCATGGCATTTTGCTTTCCATACGTATTCTGCCGGTAATTCCCAGGCCTAAGGCCGGTTGTGCTATTGTTATTTTGCAAGATATTACCGAGCTGCGCAAAAAGGACGAGGAGCTGCTGATAAAATCTGTTGTAATTAAAGAGATTCATCACCGCGTAAAGAACAATCTGCAGACCATCGCCAGCCTGCTGCGCCTGCAGGAGCGTCGCGCGCAGTGTGACGAAACCAAAATAGTTCTACGTGACTGCGTCAACAGAGTCAACAGCATTGCTATTGTGCATGAGTATCTTTCGCAGCAGGATACCGGTCTGATTGATGTCGGTAAGGTGGCCAAGGGAATTTATCAGGCGATTATCAGCAGCATGCTGCATCCGGAATTTATCCTGCATGCCGATTTCAAAGCAGATCCTGTACAGCTGCCGTCAGATAAAGCAACAAGTATCGCTTTGATTCTCAACGAATTATTGCAGAATACTATAGAACATGCTTACGAAGGCCGGATGAGCGGCAGCCTTAAGGTGCGCTTTGCGGAAGAAAGCAAGCGTTATGTTTTGTCAATTGCCGATGACGGTGTAGGCCTTCCGGAAGGCTTTTCATTAAACAGCAACCGTCAAAGCTTAGGACTGAAAATTATCAAGACTATGGCGGAAGCTGACCTGCAGGGAAGCTTTAGCTTGACGAATCGTGAGGATGGCGGTACACTTGCATTAGTAACAATTCCAAAGGGGGGGCTGGAAGATGTTAAATAAACTGAGAATATTATTGGCAGATGATGAAGCTATTTTGCGTCTTGATTTGCGCGAAATGCTGGCGGATGCCGGTCATAAAATAGTAGGCGAGACTGCCAACGGACAGGAAGCAGTAAAGCTGGCTAAAGAGTTAAAGCCTGATTTTATTATCATGGACGTAAAAATGCCGATTATGGACGGTATTACCGCAGCAAAAATTATTGCTGCCGATAATATTGCTCCGGTATTGCTGCTGACAGCTTACAGTCAGCAGGATATTGTCGAGAAAGCATCGGATGCAGGCGTTATCGCTTATCTGGTTAAACCTGTACGCGAGGAACAGCTTTTCCCGGCAATGGAGATTGCGGCCAAACGCTTTCAGGAAATGCATAAGCTTAATCTGGAGCTTGATAAGCTGAAGGAAAGCTTGGAGACACGTAAGCTGCTGGACCGTGCCAAGGGTATCCTGATGGCAGCGCACGGAATGACGGAGCAGGAAGCATACCGTAAGATGCAGCAGTTCAGTATGGCCAAACGTATCAGTCTGAAGGAGCTGGCGGAAAGCATTATTGCAGCTGCGGCCAAAAGACAACAATGAGCTGAAAGGGCAGTGTGAACTGCTCTTTTTTTGTGTTCAAGCAAAAATTTGGGCCTGAGAAGCAAAAAAACAGGACGCTGAAGCCGATTTTTGAGGGCGTGAAGCAGAAATTGCGACAATTTTGTAAAAAACAGCGAAAAAGTACTTGCAATTTTTCCTAATATGGATATAATAAGAATTGTGGTTAGCACTCGGAACAAATGAGTGCTAATAACCAAGAAGCAAATTGCTCTCACGTAAGTAAGAATACTCGAAAGGGGTTATAAAAATGTTAAAACCATTAGCTGATCACGTAATTGTAGAGGTTGTAGAAGTAGAAGAAAAAACTGCCAGCGGCATTTTCCTGCCGGATACCGCAGTAAAAGAAAAACCGCAACAGGGCAAGGTTCTGGCTGTAGGCAGAGGCAAATACAGCGACAACGGCACTCTGATTAAACCCGAAGTAAATGTTGGCGACGAAGTTATCTTCGCAAAATACAGCGGAACTCCTGTTAAACATCAAGGTAAGGATTACCTGATTCTTAGCGAACGCGATATCTTAGCAACCATTGAGAAGTAACATAAAAACTGTAATTAATTTTTAATTGAATTTTCAAAGGAGCGATATAAAATGGCTAAACAAATTCTGTTTAATGAAGAAGCTCGTCGTAGCCTGGAGCGTGGCGTAAATGCTCTGGCTGACGCTGTAAAAGTAACCCTCGGTCCTAAAGGCCGTAACGTTGTACTGGAAAAGAAATTCGGCGCACCGACCATCACCAATGACGGTGTAACCATTGCCCGCGACATCGAACTGGAAGATCCGTTTGAAAACATGGGCGCACAGCTGGTTAAAGAAGTATCCATCAAAACCAACGATGTTGCCGGTGACGGCACTACCACTGCTACCGTTCTGGCACAGGCTATGATTAACGAAGGTATGCGCAACGTTGCTGCCGGCGCTAACCCGATGGTTCTGAAAAAAGGTATCAAAAAAGCAGTTGATGTACTGGTTGACGAACTGAAAAATGTTTCCCAAAAGGTTGAAACCAAGGCTGCAAAAGCACAAGTTGCTTCTATTTCCGCAGCTGATGATGAAATCGGTAACCTGATTGCCGATGCTATGGAAAAAGTTGGCGACGACGGTGTTATCACTGTTGAAGAATCCAAGACCATGGAAACTCATCTGGAAACCGTTGAAGGCATGCAGTTTGACCGTGGCTACATTTCCCCGTACATGGCAACCGATGCTGATAAAATGGAAGCTGTACTGAGCAATCCGTACGTATTCATTACCGATAGAAAAATCACCATGATTGCTGACATTATGCCGGTTCTGGAAAAAGTTGTTCAAAACGGCGGCGAACTCTTAATCATCGCTGAAGATGTTGAAGGCGAAGCACTGGCAACCTTGGTTGTCAACAAACTGCGTGGCACCTTCAAAGCTGTTGCTGTTAAAGCTCCTGGCTTCGGTGACCGTCGTAAAGCAATGCTGCAAGATATCGCTACTCTGACCGGTGCAACCGTTATCAGTGAAGAAGTTGGCCGTAAGCTGGACAGCGCAAGCATGGCAGATCTTGGCCGCGCAGGTCAGGTTCGCGTAACCAAAGAATTGACTACTATCGTTGACGGCTTGGGCGATAAAGACGCTATTGCTGCACGTGTTGCTCAAATCCGTGCACAAATTCCGGAAACCACTTCTGATTTCGATAAAGAAAAACTGCAAGAACGTCTGGCTAAACTGGCCGGTGGCGTAGCTGTTATCAAAGTAGGCGCTGCTACCGAAGTTGAGCTGAAAGATAAAAAACTGCGCATTGAAGATGCTCTGAACGCTACACGCGCTGCTGTTGCCGAAGGTATTGTTGCCGGCGGCGGTACTGCTCTGCTGCAAGTACAGCCTGCTCTGGCAAAAATCAAAGCTACCGGCGATGAGAAGACCGGCGTAGAAATCGTTAAACGCGCTATTGAAGAGCCTGTTCGTCAAATTGCTTACAACGCTGGCCTGGAAGGCGCTGTTATCGTTGATACCATTAAACGCAGCCGCAAAGGCTATGGCTTCAACGCTCTGACTGAAGAGTATGTTGACATGATCGAAGCCGGTATCGTTGACCCGACTAAGGTTACCAGAAGCGCACTGCAAAATGCTGCAAGCATCGCTTCTATGGTTCTGACCACCGAATCCATCGTAGCCGACAAACCTGCTAAGGAAGGCGCTGCTATGCCGGCAATGCCTCCGATGGGCGGCGGCATGCCCGGTATGATGTAATCTGCAGGCCGGATGTCAAAACTGTATAATATAGCTTGAGTAGGCTATAGATAGCACACTCTGTTACTGATTTGGTAGCAGGGTGTGCTTTTTTGTTACAAAAAACCGCGGCTGAAAAAATTTTAGCTATTAGTGCAGTCTAATTATGTTTTTTGCTGGCAAATATGCTATAATAATTTCATTCTATAGACAGAAGGAGCTGTTGATAATGGGTGAAGCTGCAGCCGAAAAAGATTTTTACTGGAAGCTGTTCAAATCAACCTTTATAATTAGTGCCTTTACTATTGGCGGTGGTTTTGTAATCATTCCGCTGTTGAAGGCCAAATTTGTTGATGAGTATAAATGGATGGATGATAAGGAAGCGCTGAACCTTGTGGCGATTGCGCAGTCTGCGCCGGGTGTTGTGGCAGCCAATGCGGCAATTAGCATGGGCTACAAGCTTGGCGGTATCCGCGGTACGCTTACTGCTTTGCTGGCAACTATTTTGCCGCCGCTAATTACCTTGAGCATTATTTCCTACGCTTATGATGCCTTTGCACATAACCAGTATATTCAGCTGGTTTTGAAGGGCATGCAGTGCGGCGCGACGGCTATTATTATTAACGTTGCGATTGACCTGCTCAAAAAAGAGCTGAAGAAAAAATTGGCACTGCCGCTTTTGATTATTGTCGGTACCTTTATTGCCAATTATTTCTTTAATGTAAATCTGATGTATGCAGTCGTTGTGGATGCTGTTATCGGCTTCTTCCTGCTGCGTGACAAGAAGTACGCGTAAGGAGGCGGCGAGATGTATATTTATTGGGAGCTTTTCTGGAGCTTTGTCAAGGTTGGTGCCTTTTGCGTCGGCGGTGGTTATGCTTCGATGCCGCTGATTCAGGCGGAGGTTATTGAAAATCATGCATGGATGACTATGCCGCAGTTTATTGATATTTTTACGATTTCGCAGATGACGCCGGGTCCTATTGGTATCAATGCGGCGACGTTCGTCGGTACGAAGGTTGCAGGCTTGCCCGGTGCTGTTGCGGCAACTGTGGGCTTTGTTTTCCCTTCTGTATTTATCGTGCTGGCACTCGCAAAATTATTCTTCAAATATGGTGATATCGGTCCGATTAGCGGTATTCTGAACGGTCTGCGTCCTGCGGTTGTGGCACTCATCTGCTCTGCCGGACTGAGCTTTGTAATGTTGGCGCTGTGGAATACGGAAACCTTGCCGAAGGATTTTACCAAGGTTGATTTGCTTGGCTGCATTGTGCTGCCGATTTCCCTGTGGTGTATCCGTCATAAGATGAGTGTTATCCGTACACTGTGCATGAGCGGTGTTTTGGGCTTGATTTTGGGTATTGCGGGTATTCGCTGATATTTAATGCAATAGCGCGCTGCGTTGTGAGCTTTGGCTTGCGGCATGGCGCGCTTTTTATTATGTTGAAGTTAACTCCTGGAAATTAACGGTTGACGCAAGCGGAATTCTGCTATATAATAGATACAGTTAACCAACGAATAGCGTCGGTTAACTACTAAGGTTAGGGATGTGAATTACAATGCAAAAAATTATTACACTGGCCGAGAAGGTTTTAAACGGTCAGGATATTACTAAAGAAGAAGCTGAATTTTTGATTAACGTGAGCGATGACGACACCATGCTGCTTTTGGCCATGGCTGACAAGATTCGCCAAAAATATGCCGGCGATGCTGTTGACTGCTGTGCAATCATCAACGGCCGCAGCGGTAAATGCAGCGAGAACTGCAAGTTCTGCGCACAATCCGCACATTATCATACCGGTGTTAAGGAATACGGTCTGCTGAGCGAAGAGGAAATCTTCAATGCAGCTAAAAAAGCTAAGGAAGCAGGCGCTGTACGCTTCTCCATCGTTACCAGCGGTCGCGGACAGAGCAAAGCCGATGACTTTGAAAATATCTGCCGTACACTGAAACGTATTAAAGAAGAACTGCACATTGAAGTTTGCGCTTCTTTGGGCATTTTGACTGTAGAGCAGGCAAAAGAGCTGCGCAAAGCCGGTGTAACCCGCTATCATTCCAATCTGGAAACCGCAGGCAGCAATTTCCCGAATATCTGCAGCACTCATACCTATGCTGATAAATTTGTTACCATCAAAAATGCACAGGCTGCCGGCCTGCGTGTTTGCAGCGGTGGTATTTTAGGCCTTGGTGAAACACGTGAGCAGCGTGTTGAATGGGCCTTCACTCTGAAGGAACTTGGCATTGACAGTGTACCTCTGAATATGCTGACTCCGATTCCGGGCACTCCGTTTGAAAACAACAAACCGCTGCCGCCGCTGGAAATTCTGCGTGCGTTCGCTGTTTTCCGTTTTGTTCTGCCGAAGGCACAAATCCGTACGGCAGGCGGTCGCGAAGTAAATCTGCGTGACCTGCAGGCATTGGCACTCAATGGCGGTGCAAGCGGCATTATGATCGGCGGTTATCTGACGACTGCCGGCCGTGGTACTGACCGCGATATGCAAATGCTCAAGGATCTTGATCGTCCGCGCAGCATGCCGAATCTTGATTAATTAGTTTTCCATGAATTTTTAATACAAATCTTACACCTTAAAATCTCAAAAAGATAAGCAGACTGTAGTTGCGAGCAGTCTGCTTATTTTTTATATGTGCGTGATAACGCACTATCTTCTGCATCATCAATCCCTCGACGTATGAAAAATACGCCGTCGGGATTGCTTCTTTGAATCCGGTACGTTCTGACGCACATATTTATTTGATAACGCACCTTCTTCCGCATCATCAATCCACATAACCAATCCATCATTTATTTACGGACGCACTGCCCTCTACGGCAAAATTTATGATATAATATAATTTGCTAATGACTTTAAAGAGGTGAAGCAAAATGCAGTCACACTTTCTTATTATTACCGGTATGTCCGGTGCAGGCAAAACGCAGGTTGTGCGTACCCTGGAGGATTTAAATTTCTTTTGCATTGACAATTTGCCGGCGACCTTGATTCCTAAGTTTGCGGAGCTTTGCCGTCAGACTTCGGAGGAAAAGGTAGCTCTTGTTGTTGATATCCGTGGCGGACGCTTTTTTGATAAGCTGCTGCAGGTTTTGGATGAGATGGAGGCCAGCGGCCAAAAATACGAGCTGCTGTTTTTGGATGCTTCCGATGCGACTTTGGTGCGCCGTTACAAGGAAACGCGTCGTCGTCATCCCTTGGGTGAGCGCAATACCTTGCTGAAGAATATTACCTGTGAGCGTGAATTGCTTGATCCGTTGCGCGAAAAGGCTACGCATATTATTGATACCTCGACGCTGACTACAGCGCAGCTGAAGGCTAAGGTAACGGAAATGTTTGGCGAGGGCTCGTCCAAAGAGCGCATGGGTATTGTTGTGCGTTCGTTCGGCTTCAAGCATGGTCTGCCGCTGGACAGCGATCTGGTTCTGGATGTGCGTTTTTTGCCGAATCCGTTTTATGTGGAGGAGCTGCGCAATATGACTGGCAACGACCGCCCGGTAGCGGATTTTATCTGCCGCTATCCGCAGACCTTCCAGTATCTTAAGCTGGAGGAGCAGCTGCTTGATTTTCTTGTACCGCAATATATTAACGAAGGCAAGGCACAGCTTGTTATCAGCGTAGGCTGCACAGGCGGACAGCACCGCAGCGTTTTTATTGCCAATAAATTGTACGAATATCTGCGTGAAAAGGGTTACAGCGTTGATGTGACGCATCGTGATATTCCTCACAGAAAGTAAGGGAGGGGCCTAATGGGTTGGATTAGTTGGCTTTGTCCCGGCATTAATTTGAAGCGCTGGCTGCTGCTTTTTGCGGTAGGTGTACTTTTATGTGCTTTGGGACTGGCTTTGTTTTTTAATTATCAGCTGATGGGCAAGGCGGAAGAACTGCTCTTCCAGATGACCTATCTGACAACAGGACGCTATTCAAACGGCCTGATTATGACGATGGGCGTGGGCTTTCTTATCGTGGGCTTTGCTATTATGGTATACGGAACACGCCGCTTAATCAGTTCGGTAGTATCTGTTGTAGTGCCAGACAAAAACGGTTCATTGATGGAAACGATTTTTATGCAGCGCAAGCTGACACGTGGCCCTGCTATCACCGTTGTCGGTGGCGGTACCGGTTTGTCGACGCTGCTGCGCGGCATGAAGTATATCACCAATAACTGTACGGCTGTAGTAACAACTGCTGATGACGGCGGTTCTTCCGGACGTTTGCGCAAGGAGCTGGGTATTATTCCTCCCGGTGATTTGCGTAACTGTCTGACGGCTCTGGCTGACCGCGAACCGCTGATGGAGCGCCTGATGCAGTACCGCTTCCAGGGTGATTCACCGCTGGCAGGACATTGCTTCGGTAATCTGTTTATTGCGGCGATGGCGCAGGCTGAAGGTGGTATGGAGGCCGGACTCAATGCTACGAGCCAGATTCTTAAGGTACGCGGCAGGGTTATTCCGTCTACGCTGGAGGATATCCGCCTGCAGGCAAGGATGACTGACGGCAGCATTGTGACTGGCGAATCGGAGATTCCCAAGGTGCGCAAGCATATTAAGAAGATGATGATGCTGCCGGCGGATGCACAGGCGGCAAACGGAGCTATCGATGCAATTTTAAATGCCGATGTGCTTATTTTCGGACCGGGAAGTCTGTATACCAGTGTTATTCCCAACCTTTTGGTTGAGGGAATCCGTGATGCTGTTGTACGGTCGAAGGCAATCAAAATTTACATCTGCAATGTTATGACACAGCCCGGCGAAACCGACGGCTACGGTGCTTATGACCATGTGCAGGCGTTGGTTGACCATGTCGGTACACAGTTCTTGGATTACGCTATTGTCAATTCCCAGGATGTTACTTCGGAGCAGCTGCGTCAGTATGATGCCGAGGGCTCGCGTCCTATAACGCCGGATATTGATAAAATCCGCAGTCTGGGAATTACGGTTGTGCCGGCGCGCTTGATAAGCAAGGATGATCTGGTGCGCCATGATCCGCGTAAGTTGGCGCGTGTGCTTATTGCTTTAATTTATCGTCTGCGTCTTTTTGGACGCGGCATGCAGTTTTTCGATTACTTCTTTATGCGTGCGGGCATGAAGAAGCTGTATAAACAAAAATAAAACCAGACGCTGCAGCCTTGTCGGCTGAGAAGGGAGGAGTCTGCTTGTCTTTTTCCAATGATGTAAAAAATGAATTATCTCGTATAGAAACTAACGATGCGACCGGTGACAAAGCAGAGCTGCTCGGTCTTTTGCGTATGAGCGGTGCAATTGTTATCCGCGGTATGAATATAGGTATCCACTTTTCAACAGAAAATGCTGCTTTGGCCAGACGTGTACTGCAGCTGTTGAAAAGCAATTATCAAGTGCAGACGGAGGTAGTTATTACCCGTTCACGCCGCTTGAAGAAGAATAACCGTTATCAGGTACATGTAGTGCCGGCGCCGCAGGTAAGCAAGGCGCTGAACGAGCTGCAGCTCTTAAGTGTAGAGGGCGATTTGAAAAATCCGCTGCTCTCGCATCACGAGGGCAAGCGCACCTTTTTGCGCGGAGCTTTTTTGGGCGGCGGCAGTATCAGCCGTCCGGCCAGTGATTACCATCTGGAGATGGTGACAGGCAACGAGGATTTTGCGCAGACAATTATTAAGGTTATGCAGAGCTTTTCCTTGAAGGCCAAGCTGACCGACAGAAAAAACGAGTACATTGTTTATCTGAAGGATGGCGAAAGCATTATCAGCTTTTTGAGCGTTATCGGTGCGCATAATGCGATGATGGAGCTGGAAAATGTCCGTATTGTCAAAGAAATGCGCAACAATGTCAACAGAGCGGTAAATTGCGAAACTGCGAACCTGAACAAGGTGGTTAAGGCTGCCGTGCGTCAGGTAAGCTGCATCCATTATATTGATGAGCATATGGGCTTGAGCGAGCTGCCTCAGGGATTGCAGGATACGGCGCGTCTGCGTCTGCAATATCCGGATGTGTCGTTAAATGATTTGGTAGAATACTCCGGTGGTTTGGGCAAATCCGGCATCAACCATCGTTTGAAAAAGCTGCAGGATATTGCAGTAGGTTTAGGTATGGAATTGGAGAAAGCAGATAAATGATTAAGAAAGTATGCTTAGTATTCCTGGCGCTGGTTGTCGTACTTTTGGCGGCTGCTGGTGTTGCATGGAAGCTTAACGGCGAGCGTTGGCAGCAGGAATATGCGGCCTTCAGAAAAACCGGTGCACCGGTACTGATGTATCACGCTGTCGGTCCGGAAGAAGGCGCAGACTGGCCTAAAACGCTGATTATGAAGCCGGAGCTGTTTGAATCGCATTTGCAGTACCTGAAGGAGCAGGGCTATACGATTGTGACGGTAGCAGAGCTGGCAGAGCGTTTGCAGCAGGGAAAAAGTGTAGATAAGTATGTTGCCTTGAGCTTTGATGATGGCTATAAGAATAATCATAGCGTGGTGCTGCCGTTACTAAAGAAGTATGATGCCAAAGGTTCTTTCTTTGTCATCAACAAGGATATCGGCGATGAGCTGCATATGAATGAGCAGGAAATTAAGGAGCTGATTGCTGCCGGCATGGAGCTTGGCTCGCATACCTACAGCCATAATCCGCTGGCTGCCATTGACGAAAAATATCTGGTTTGGGAAACAGATACGTCGCGTTATTGGCTGAAGAAAAAATTTGACGGCTATATCGTGCGTACTCTGGCTTATCCTAACGGCAGCTATAACGAAAGGGTTATTGCTGCGGCGAAAAAATACGGCTTTTACAGGGCGCTGACTGGGCATGTAGGTGTCAATACGGCGGCTACCTATCAAAAGGCACCTTTCGAAATGTACCGCGTAACAGTTGCTGATGACGGTAACGGACTTGAAGGCTTCAAGAAACGCCTGGAACAGGCATATTTCTTTGGCTTTTTGCAGACTAAGGGCATTGATATCAATATTGTGCGCGACATATTTGTGCGCTAAGTAAAATTTAGGGAGGCGGTTGTCTCCCTTTTCTTTTGTAAGTAATGTTAACTGTAAAAATAAAATAGGTTGACAATAAATAAAAACTGGCGTATCCTATAAACTATGAACTGTAACAGAGGTTACAGAAGCTTTGGAGGCGTAAAATATGCATTTGAGTACGAAGGAACTGATTTTATGCGCATTGTTTATTGCGCTTATTACTGTGGGAACGTTTATTAAAATTCCGGTAGGCACCGATGTCTATACACTGCAGTTTTTGTTTACTTTGCTGGCCGGTCTGCTGCTCGGACCTCGTCTGGGCGCGATTGCTGTCGGCACTTATGTTGTCATGGGCCTGGTCGGAATTCCTGTTTTTGCATCAGGCGGCGGCCCCGGTTATATTGCACAGCCGACGTTCGGTTATCTGCTGGGCTTTATCGTGCAGGCATGGGTAAACGGTGCCTGGGCGCGCAAGGCTAAGCAAATTAATTTCCGTAGCCTGTTGGAAGCAAATCTTGTTGGTATGGTAATTGTTTATCTGTTTGGACTCGTATGGTTCTATGTAGTATCCAATTATATAATCAATGCACCGATTTCCGTGTGGGCAGTTATCTGGTACTGCGGTATTCTGCAGGTTATTCCTGATGTTGTGCTCTGCATTGGTGCGGCGATGCTGGGTGTGCGCGGTTATAAGGCCGGCATTTGGCTGAAGGCATAAAAAAGCAGTCTTTGCAATCTTATAAAAAGGTTGCGGGACTGCTTTTAGCTTTTTAGAAGGCCTTCTGCAGGAAGGCATCCAGGGAAGATTCGTTCATGCTGCCGACGATACGTGCAACTATATGGCCGTCGGCGCTGATGATGTAGGATGCAGGAATAGCGTCAATGCCGTAGGCTCGTCCAAGTGCCTGGTGGTCGCCGTAGGCAGCGGGGAAGGAGTAGCCTTTGCTTTTGATGAAGCGTGCAGGATCCTGTTCGTTATCATCTACGCTTAGAATAACAAAATGCATTTTATCTTTATATTCGGCGTATTTCTTTTCAATATGCGGCAGCTCGCCTACACAGGGAGGGCACCAGGTAGCCCAAAAATTGATGAAAACAGGCTTGCCCTTCAAGTCACTCAGGCGCATGGTTTTGCCGCTGCCTAACTCCTTGTAGCTGAAATCGGGTGCGGCTTCGGCAGCTGAGGCAGCAGCGGTGTTCATCTGCGGTTTGCTGTCGGCAGTTTTATCGGAAAAAGGACAGCTGCAGCCTGCGGTAAATAATAGCAGCGCAGTCAGAGATAAGGTGAGCAGGATTTTTTTCATGTTGACCTCCTTATAAGAATAAAAGAAAAATGGTATATATAAATTAAAACTTTTTGCCGAGAGAAATTGCCTTTACCGGGCAGACCTTGCGGCATTCACCACAGGCGATACATTCGCTGTCACCTACATGCCGGCAATCCATTTTGCAATGCTCCATACAACGGTCGCAGTTGATGCACTTTACGGCATTTAACTTCATGCCAAAGAGGGAGATTTTATTAAACAGTCCGTAAATAGCGCCTAAAGGGCAGATGAAGCGGCAGAAGGGGCGATAGATGAAGATGGCTGTCAGTACGGTAAGGCACAGCAGTGTTAGCTTCCAAATAAACAGATGGCCCAAAAGCTCACGAATCTGCGGCTTGAAAAATGCCAAGGGCAGAGCAGCCTCCAAAGTACCTGCGGGGCAGATAAATTTACAGAAGGCAGGTACGCCGCTGCCGATGAAATGGTAAAAGGCTAAGGGCAAAAGCAGAAGAAAAATCAATGCAATAAAATATTTCAGATAGCTGAGCAGATAGGTAAAGCGGTTGCGCTGCAGCTTAGGCGTAGGAATTTTGTAGAGCAATTCCTGTACAAGGCCGAAGAGACAGCCCCAGCCGCAGATAAGACGTGCAAAGATTAACGCAAAGAACAGAATAAAGCCCAGCACATAGAAGGGAATGCGCAAAAATACACCGCTGAGTGAGCTTTGCAGCGAACCAAGCGGGCAGGCGCCCAAGGCTCCGGGGCAGGAATAGCAGTTTAACCCCGGCAGGCAGATATTCTTGCTGCTGCCATTCCAGATATTGCCATCGGTAAAGCCTGCAAAATTGCCGTTATATAGGAGGGCGGTGCAAATTTGTACAAGCTTACGTTTAACCAATGCCGATACACTCCAGACAAATTGTCGCTGCCTTGCGCCAAACGGCAAGATATTCTCTGTTGCAGATACCATACGTCAGCATGGCGGCAGCGCTCAGAAGGATTAAAATACGTGTTATTTTCATAGCAAGCAGACCTCCTATATAATTACTAAGAATATTCTAGCATATACGATGAAATTTTACTATGAATGCATGACTATACATTATTGAGGTTGAGTAGCAAATAGCAGAAAATAATATTAAATTATTTCTATCCGCGTGTTGCAATTATTTTCTGACAGGTGTTGTATGGATAAAAGCGTTTAAACAGGCTATAATAAAACAGATAATGCAATGGAAGAATATAGGTCGCGAAATAGTATTTGTAAATGAGCAATTTAAAAAAATCCTTGCAAAATAGGCAAAAACAAGGTAAAATAAAACAAGTAATAATATATTTTTTCGGAGGTAATCGTTATGCGTAAACACATCAAAACTGTTAATAAAGCAATGCTGAACAAAACTCTGCGTACCGGTGGCTGCGGCGAGTGCCCGGCTTCCTGCCAATCCGCTTGCAAAACTTCCTGCACCGTTGGCAACCAGGTTTGCGAACACTGCAAATAATATCTGAGCTTAATGCAGCTCCCTGTCTGGTGCAGGGGGCTGTTTTACTATCTATGCAAAAAAGAAAGGTTGGAATACATGCTGATACATAAAATGCGTCTTGATGACAATATGGCTGTGCTGGATATCAACAGCGGTGCCGTTCATCTTGTAGACGATGTTATTTACGATTTACTCGATTATTATGATGGCAGCAACGATGCTGAGGCTATGGCTGCTTTGAAGGATAAATACAGCGAAGAGGATTTGCGCGATGCATTGGAAGAAATGCACGGCCTGCAGGATGAAGGTCTGCTTTTCAGCCCTTCCTTTGATGTACCGCCGACTTTTGCCGAAAAGCCGATTGTCAAATCCCTGTGCCTGCTTGTAACTCATGACTGCAATCTGCGCTGCGGTTATTGCTTTGCCGACACCGGTTCTTTCGGTGGCTGCCGTCAGCTCATGAGCAAGGAAACTGCGGAAAAGGCTATTGAGTTTGCTATTGAAGGCAGCAAGAAGCGCCATAATCTGGAACTGGATATGTTCGGCGGTGAACCGCTGATGAACTGGCCGGTTGTTGTACATATTACCGAATATGTACGCCGTCGCGAAAAAGAAACCGGTAAGAATATTAAGCTGACGCTTACTACCAACGGTACTCTTTTGAATGATGATAATATCAAATTCCTCAATGATAACCGTGTTATGCTGGTTCTGAGCCTGGATGGCAAGAAGGAAACTCATGATGCTATGCGTCCGTTCCCGAATAAAGCCGGCAGCTATGATGCAGCTGTACGCGGCTTCAAGAAGGTAATTGACAGCCGTGAGGGCAAAAACTACTATCTGCGCGGAACCTATACCCATTTCAGCACCCATTTCTGTGAGGATGTGCTTGATATGACTAAGGTTGGCAAGGAGATTTCCGTAGAGCCGGTAGTAGGCATTGATGAACCCTGGGTATTGACCGAGGAAGATCTGCCGGTAATTTTCGATGAATACGATAAGCTGGCACGCGCATATCTGGAGCGTCGTCGCGAAGGAAATCCCTTTGACTTCTTCCATTTTAATGTAGCACTTGATAACGGTCCGTGCGTAGCTAAGCGCTTGGCAGGCTGCGGCGCCGGTCATGAATACTATTGCATTACCGCTGATGGCGATATTTATCCGTGCCACCAGTTTGTAGGCCGTGAACAATATAAGATGGGTACTCTGGATACCGGTATCGTTACACCTGAGATGGTGCAAAAGTTCCGTCATACCCATGTTCTTACTAAGCCGGAGTGCAGTAAATGCTGGGCACGCTTCTTCTGCAGCGGTGGCTGCCACGCCAATGCGGATTTAATTAACGGCGATATTACCAAGCCGTATGAGTATGGTTGTCGTTTGCAAAAGAAACGTCTGGAAAATGCTATCATTGTTCAGGCTGTTCTGTCTGCCGAAGCACAGGAAGGCGAGGACCTGCGTCCGCATATCAACAACTTCACTTACGAAAAATAACAGATGGTTTCTCGTGCCCTCTGCGAAAGCAGAGCGCATTTTTTTGGTTCTATAATAAGTGTTGGGGTATTGACTTGAATTAAGTCAATACTTCCAACACTTATTTTTTAGGCAAAAAAATAAAGCATAAAATGCTGGAATTGTAGTAAAATATCATCGACCAAAACAATACAATCTACAAAGGAGACCAGACACCTTATGCTTCATGACAATTATACACAATCCATTCCTTTTTTTAAAGGGGTAAACACAAAATACTTTGAGGAAGATTAATCAACAGGATCATATAAAGCCTTTATAGAGATGCCTGTGAAAGAACATCGTTGTCCTCACTGCGGTAATAGTACTACTTATATTAAGGATTACAGACTTCAAACGGTTAGAGATTTAGTTGTTTTAGGCAAGCCGTTAATTGTCACAATAAGAAAAAGACGTTATATTTGTAAAAACTGCAATACTACTTTTACTGAAGAAAATCCATATATAAAAAGATATTGCCATTTTCCAGACAGGCTTTATCTTGAATCAATCAAAGAAACTTTCTGCTTGCAGAGCTTTTCATCAATAGCTAAGAGATTTGGCGTATCTGTAACCAGTATAATAAGATGGTTCGACAATCTCAATTACCCTCATCCTAAGTTACCGGAATGCATAGCAATAGATGAATTAAGAGGTAATGCCGGTGGTGAAAAATTCCAGTGCAATATTGCAGATCCTGTAAAACATCAAGTAATAGATATCCTGCCGAGTCGCAATACGGAGAATCTTTGTAAACATTTCTTGGAATATCCATATAAAGAACGTGCTGCGGTCAAGAAGATAATTATGGACTTAAGTACTTTGTTCAGGTCTGTTGCCAAGTCCATGTTTCCAGAAGCCAAGATAGTAGCAGATAAGTTTCATGTTATCAGAGTAGTCATAAACAGCCTGGAAAACGTTAGAAAACGCATCCAGAAAGAATTTCATGCAACAAAAAGGAAATGGTTCAAGCGAAGTCGTTATCTTTTGCTTAAGCCGGAATACAAACTGACATCTGAAGATAAAACAGAGTTAGCTAGGATGCTTAACTCATCCTACGATCTTGAAAAAGCATATGTTTTGAAAGAACGTTTTTATGAAGTATTCAGGAAACAGACAAGAACTGAAGCAAAAAAAGAACTGGGAAAGTGGTTATTGTTGGCAGCTGATTTATCACTTCCTGAATTCAGGCATTGCATTACGACTTTTAGTAATTGGAAAACTGAAATCGCAAATATAATTGGCGAAAGAGTTTCTAATGGTTTTATTGAAGGCAGTAATAATAAAATAAAAGTATTGAAGCGAATCAGCTATGGTGTGCAGAATTTCGATAGGTTTCGTAACAGAATACTGTATCTGCAATAAAATATTGTGAAAATGCATTAGGATAACTATGTCTTATTTTAGAAAAATAAAACCAGCCTCCAATATAAATATACTAGAGGCTAGTTGAATTGCAAAAATAATTATGTGTTGTCTAGGTCTATGATGTTAAAGTCTTGAATACCCCAAAACTTGACAAAGAACCGCAAAATTCACATGATATGACGGCTTTAAGTATTTATTTTATGTCAGCTACAACTTTATGCAAAGACGATGCCTTATACTCAATCTTTAACTGCTTCAGCGCAGCGTTTGCACAGAGTCGGATGCTCAGCGTCCTGACCAACCTCGTCACTGTAAATCCAGCAACGCTCGCACTTGTGGCCTTCGGCAGCAGCAACGGTAACCTTCAGGTCCTCGCGGCCGGTTGCTTCGGCACCTTCGGCAGCGCCTTCAACAATAATAGCCTGAGAAACAATCAGCAGAGTTGCCAGGTCTTTTTCTACGGATTTCAGGATAGCAAGAGCTTCGCCTTCGGCGTGCAGCTCAACCTTAGCGTCCAGGGAGTGACCGATTTGTTTGTTACGACGAGCCAGCTCCAGCACCTTGGTGATTTCGCTGCGAATTTCAATGAAGTTATCCCATTTAGTTTCCAGCTCTTCGTTGATGTATTCTTCCTTAACTTCCGGCCAGGGCAGCATTTGTACGGATTCCGGAGCATTAGCAGGTTTCTTCATGAACTGCCATACTTCTTCCATAGTGAAGCTCAGTACCGGGGACAGCATAACGATGAGGTCCATGAGGATTTCATGCATAGCGGTTTGTGCACTGCGACGCTCTTTGCTGTCAGCCTTGTAAGCATACAGGCGGTCTTTGAGGATATCCAGATAGAAGCTGGACATTTCAACGGTGCAGAAGTTGTGGATTGCATGATACAGTACATGGAAATCATAGCTTTCGTAAGCAGCGGTAACTTCCTTCTTCAGCAGCTGCAGATGCATCAGAGCCCATTGGTCAAGCTCCAGCATTTCGTTGAACGGAACTGCATCTGTTTCGTAGTTGAAATCGTTGGTGTTGCCCAGGATGTAACGGATGGTGTTACGGATTTTGCGGTATACCTCAGCCAGCTGCTTCAGGATTTTCGGGGAGATACGGATATCTGCCTTGTAATCGGAGGAAGCAGTCCACAGGCGGATGATATCAGCGCCATATTGTTTGATTACGTCCTGCGGAACGATAACGTTACCTACGGATTTAGACATCTTGCGGCCATCGCCGTCAACTACATAACCATGAGTCAGTACGGATTCGTACGGAGCACGGCCTGCAACAGCAACGGAAGTCAGCAGAGAGGACTGGAACCAGCCACGATGCTGGTCACTGCCTTCGAGGTACATAGCAACCGGCCAGGACAGCTCCGGACGTTTTGCGGCAACAGCCATGTGAGAGGAACCGCTGTCGAACCATACGTCCATGATATCGCTTTCCTTATGGAAGTGCTTACCGCCGCATTTCGGGCAGACAGTGCCTTCCGGCAGCAGCTCTTCTGCAGTGTGAGCCCACCATGCATCACTGCCTTCTTTTTCGAACCAGTTGGCAACGGAATCGATGGTAGCTTCGTTGATCAGATGCTCGCCGCAGTTATCGCAGTAGAATACCGGGATAGGAACGCCCCATACACGCTGACGGCTGATGCACCAGTCGTGACGGTCGCTTACCATGTTGTGGATACGTTGTTGGCCCCAGGAAGGAATCCACTGTACATCGTCGATAGATTTCAGTGCTTCATCACGGAAGCCGTCGATAGAAGCGAACCATTGAGAGGTTGCGCGGAAAATAATCGGGTTTTTGCAGCGCCAGCAGTGTGCGTATTGGTGCTTAATGTTTTCTTTGCCCAGCAAGCAGTTCAGCTCAGCCAGATATTTCAGTACCGGGATATTAGCGTCGAATACAAACATGCCCTTGAAGCGTTCGCCGGCTTCTTCGGTCAGCTTGCCTTGGGAATCAACCGGGCAGAGAATCGGCAGCTTGTATTTCAGGCCGGTTTCAAAGTCGACATCGCCATGACCGGGAGCGGTATGTACGCAACCGGTACCGGCTTCGGTAGTTACATAGTCAGCCATAACTACGAGAGAGCGGCGGTTGTTGTATTCAGGGAACGGATGCACGCATTCAGCGAATTCCATATCTTTACCAAGAGTAGTGCCGAGGATATTGCTGAGGTCCTTATGGCAGACAGCGCCAACCTGAGCCAGCAGGTCCTTTGCCATGAAGAGAACTTCGCCTTCGCATTCAACCCAGGCATATTCCAGAGCAGGGTTCAGAGCAACAGCAACGTTGGCAGGCATGGTCCAAGGAGTGGTTGTCCAAATTACCATGTAAGCCTTTTTGCCTTTAGCAGCTTCCGGAGTTTGGCCGTTGTCTTTTACCAGCGGCATTTTTACGAAGATAGTAGGAGTTTTTTGCTCGCCATATTCGATTTCTGCTTCAGCCAGAGCGGTTTCGCAGTGCGGGCACCAGTAAACGGTCTTTTTGCCTTTATAGATATAGCCTTTGTTAGCCATAGTACCGAATACACGGATCTGCTCAGCTTCAAAGCTGTGATGCAGAGTGATGTACGGATTTTCCCAATCGCCCAGAACGCCCAGACGTTTGAAGTCTTCGCGTTGGATATCAACCCATTGCAAAGCAAAGTCATGGCATTTGCGGCGCAGAGTCAGCGGATCCAGCTCATTGCGGTTCAGGCCCAGCTCTTTAATAGCAGCGTGCTCAATCGGCATGCCGTGAGTATCCCAGCCGGGAACATACGGGGTATCGAAGCCGCGAGCATATTTGTATTTCATGATGATATCTTTTAAGATTTTGTTCAGGGCATGACCCATGTGGATTTTGCCGTTTGCATACGGAGGGCCGTCATGCAGAACAAATTTCTTGTGGCCTGCATGCAGAGCCTGCTTTTTGCCATAAATATCGTTTTCTTCCCAGAATTTCAGAAAATCAGGTTCGCGTTGCGGCAGACCGGCACGCATAGGGAACTCTGTTTCGGGCAGATTCAGTGTTTTACCATAGTCCATTACTAATAACCTCCAATTTTATTAAACAAAAAAATATAGCAATAATAAAAAAGCTTCGTCCCTCAGATAAGGGACGAAGCTGTAGACTAACAACGATTAATACGCATGCGTATCATGCATCATTAACAAAACGTGTACTCCGTGGTACCACCCTCATGACGACAGCCTTCGCCGCACGCCACTCGTGTGCGCAATATCGGGCGCTCCCGTATGCAGCTACTCAGGTTCGCCGCATCCGCTCCAAAGTGATTTTCACCTGCTTTACTTCGTCCGGGCTTGCACCATACCCCGGCTCGCTTAACCTGCGCCGCAAGCTACTGTCTTTTTCATCGCGTTAACAAATATCAATAAACGCTAATATTATACATTAGCTGTAGCAAGAAGTCAATGAGTTTTTCTTGCTTCTCAAATTTACTCTTTAGTAGACATTTTTTCTATATCCGTAAAATCAATATAGAGTTTTTTATTCTTATATCCGTAAGAAGTTGTCAAATCTACTATTTTTTTACTATAATCACCACTCACCAGCTTGCCGGAAAAAACTACAACGTCGCCACTTTTCAAAGGTATAATCTTTTTATAAAGCTCGCTGTCGGCAGGGATTAACATTTCATCTGCGGCATATCTTTTTGTTTCAACAGCATATTCCGCTTCAGGAAAATCACAGCTTAGCCTTACATAAGCAGCCATACCTGAGTTTACCGATTCAATTCTATCAACCTTGGCACACCATTTTTTCACATAACCGTCTTTAAAAAATTCATTGAATTCCTTTTCGTATGATTTATTGAATTCCGCTTTCTCAAGCTCTGTCATGGATTTTTTCTCGTTTTGATTATAGCGGGCCTGTATTTCATTGAACTTTTTCTGGCTGGGAATACTTTCAGCAACTACACTATCAGTAATTTTAACAAATGAATTATCTGATTTTCCGATATATAAGCTACTTTCTAAAGCTGTAATAAAAGTCAGCAAAATTATTAAAAGAAAAATACCAACTATCGCTTTGGCAAAAACTCCGTGATACCGCCACAGCAAATATAATCCTACCGGCCAGAAGATAAAAAGCATTAAAACAGCAAACCAGCCCTGTTCCCAAAATTTACTTTCCCGCTTTACCTCAGTTGCTTCTTCACGAACCGCTCTCCCACAACCGGAACAATAGTTGGCGTTATCAGGTATCGTTTGTCCACAGTACTTGCATTGCATAACAATCCGCTCCTCATCATCCATGTATATGTTATTACAACAACATAAAATCCTAAAAACAAGCTAATGATACGCTCTCAGCTCTTTGCCTCTAATCACCTTTATCTTAACATTCTTTAGGATAATTAGCAACAATACTTCAGTTCTCCCCCCCACGCCCATACTTATGGGTACAGTATATACAGTATAAAATTCCCCCTATACCACACGCTCTACTTCTACCGTACTTTACGTCTATCCTTTAGGTAGTACTCTAAAGAACAAGGTAACTACTAGCTTACGCTAGTAGCTTTTATCAACGCAGAAGAAAAAGCGAGAAAGAAAACCAACAAAAGAAAGAACGAAAAAGAAGATTCACTCTTATACTCGGGAAAACCGAAGCAAAATTATTACACTGTTTAAGAAAAAATTTTAAAATTTATTTTTTCAGGTGTAATAATTTTCATCGCGAAAAGACGAGTAATAGAGTGAGAACACAAAAACAACCGCTTAAGCGCTTTCCCCAAGCACCCAAGCGGTCATTCACAGCCTTATTCACTTCTCGTACTTAAACTCAAACACGCCAAAGCCCTTTCCCTGCGTCAGATGACTTACGTCATTCAAGCGGAAAACAGCGTGCTCATGCCATTTGTTAATCCCCAGAACAGTTACGCTGGCAGGCTGCACATCAACCGAAAAGTTAAACGCCGCCACCTGCTGCATATCCATTCCCAGCCAACGGAAAATAATATTCTGAATCGTGCCCTTATGCGCAACAATCAGCAGATTTTCCTTGTCGACATCCGCACAATGCCACAAGCCGTGTACATTACGGCGATAAAATTCATTGCGCGTTTCACCGCCGGGATAGTTGCGGTGATCCAGCTCCTGCTCGGAAGCCGGCTTGCAAAAATGCTTCTTAGCCTCTTCCTCGGTCATGCCGGCAGCAATGCCGTTATTCTTTTCCCTCAGGAATCGGCAATGCTCTATTTCGCCCTTAAAGCCAAGCTCCTCGGCAATAATCTGCGCCGATGCGGAAGCACGCTGCAAATCACTTGCCAGAATCCGCAGCTTGCAATTACGTCCGGCAAAATCCTTCGCCAGCTTTACCGCAGCAGCCTTTATCTGCGCCCTTCCCTTTTCGGTCAGCTGCGAATCCGTCCAGCCGCCGGTCAATCTTTGCGTATGATGCGTTGCTTCACCATGCCTCACTAAGATAATCATCATTCATCCTCCGACTATTCTTCGTTATGACTGGCATAGTTTTTGAGCAGCTCAACCTGCGTTTCCAACAGATGCAGCATATTTTTTCGATGCAGCGCCGCCTTTTTCACCTGCTCGTTATAAGCCTGTTCGGCCATAGCAGCCTTGGCATCAGCCTCAAAAATAATTTTACGGCTGCGTTCCTCTGCATCCCCCACCAGTTTACGATATTTAGTATTTGCATCCAGCATCATTCTGCCGGCTTCGCTGCGAGCATCCTCCAGCAGCTTGTTAGCCTCGCTGGCAGCACTGTTAGCGCGTTTTTTGCAGACATCCTCGGTAGTAACACGCAGCTTTTCTGCATCTACCTCAGCACTGCTGCGCAGCTTATCTGCATAAGCCTTAGCCTCTTCGCGCAGCTTGTTGCATTCAGCCATCGCTGCCTGCAGCATGTTATCGGTTTTGTTCTTTGTCTGATTATACAAATCCTCAGCATGCGCCATGGTATCATCATGTAGCTTTTGCGCCGCAGCCTTCGCTTCTCTCAGTTGCTGCTCGCACTTCACTGCCGTTTCCTTCTCCAGCAGCGCCGCCTTCTTTTCACTGGCGTTCTTTACCTCGTCAGCAGTTTCCTGCGCTACAGCCAGTGTACTCTGCATGGTAGCCTCCATCTGCTGATAATATTCCAGCTTGGAGCTGACGCGCTCGATAGTTTCCTTCTGCTCCAGGTTATCCAGATAAAGGTATTCGTATTCCTTAATCAGCTTAGCAAGAAACTTGTCTACCTCTTCTACCTCATAGCCACGAAAACCCTTGGTAAAAGTTTTTTTCTTTAAATCCTCCGGATTAAGCATGGTTTATCCTCCTAGATATAACGCTTCAGCGTTACGCTGATGCGTCCTTTTTTAGTAGTGCCGCGGATTTCCTCAATCTCTACTCGTCCACGGCCGCGGAAGGAAATTACATCGCCCTCGTTCACCGGCTGTGCCGCCTTCTTGGCCTCTTTCCAGTTTACCTTGACATTCAGGCTTTTGATTTCATCCGCCATACGGCTGCGGCTTACGCCATAGCCTGCCGCTGCCACGGCATCAAGGCGCAAATCAGCGACTGTCGCGTTAATCAGCTTAACCTTTTCTTCCTTATGCAGCAATTCCTCGCGGGGAATTTCCGTAAGCGTTACCGGCGCAAAACCGATCTGCGTCAGATTACCGGTAAGATAATTTACCAGTGATTTTTCTACCACGAACTGCGCTCCCTCGGGCACAAAAACGATATCGCCCAAGGCCTCGCGCTTGCAGCCCGTGCCCATAAACGCACCGAGAATATCGCGATGCGACAAATCATAATAGCGCTTATCCCAAGCCGCCAGAAAATAGGCCATGCCGAAATCCGGCTGACCGTAAAAATCATCGGCAACAAAGGCAGCCTTCACCCTTTCGGCATTACTGAAGCCGCCGTCGCTTTCCAGACGCACATTTTCGTAGTTCGCCGCAATAATTTCCGCAACGTTATAGGCATGAGGATCAAGAAACTCGCTCACACGGAACTTGCGCGATTTATTGGCGCCCTCGGCCAAATCCAGCAGCTTGGCCGCCAGCTGTTCGTCACCGCCGGCTTTAAAGTAACGCAGAATTTTTTCTCTGTCTGCCATAAATTATTTCCCCTGTAATTCCTTATCTCTTTGCAGCACTGCCTGCACCGCATCATAAAAAGCACCGCGCACGCCATGATTTTCCAATGCATGGATACCGGCAATAGTCGTACCGCCGGGGCTTGTTACCTGGTCGCGCAGCTGTGCCGGATGCAGGCCGCTTTCTACGCACAGCTTGCCGCTGCCTGCCATTGTCTGTGCTGCCAGCTTAATAGCCAGCGCACGCGGCAAACCGGCACGCACGCCTGCATCAGCCAGTGCATCGATAATCACAAAGCAATAGCCCGGTCCGCAGCCGGAAATAGCGGTAATCGCCTGTAATGCTTTCTCATCTACAAATTCTATTTCGCCGCAGCTGCTGAAAATTGCTGCCGCAGTCTGCTTCATAGGCTCGGTTACAGCCTCATCGCAGCAGATGGCAGTCATACCGGCGCCTGCTGCTAGCGGAGTGTTCGGCATCGTGCGGATTACCGGGAACCCCGGAGCATAGGCATGCAGCTGTTCCAATGTAACACTGCCCATGATAGAAAGTACCCAGGCATCCTTTTTCATCGCAGCCATCAGCTCGGGCACCAGTGCCACCGGTGCTACCTGAGGCTTAACGGCAAAGATTACCAGGTCAGCATCCTTTACTGCCTCTTTATTATCCGTAGTAACATTTACGCCAAAGGCTTCATGCAGACTGCGCGCATGTGCCTCAGTCGGCTCGCCTACGGTAATCATCTCCGGCGCAATCAGGCCGCCGCCGATAATTCCCTTAATAATGGCTTTGGCCATAGCGCCGCCGCCGATAAATGCAATTTTCTTTACTGCTATTTGTCCCATGGATTATTTCCCCTCTCGTCAAGCTCGTGCTCTTCGCCCGCATCTATATCTACGTTTTTCGGGGCGCAGATAACAATATTGCGTCCCAGCTTTTTCATGCTGCCGCCGATAGCATAAACAGTACCGCTGATAAAATCGGTCATACGCTTGGCAACAACATTATCTGTCTTATCATAATTAACAACTACAGCCTGATTATCGCGCAGATAATCGGCAATCTTAGGAGAATCGTTGAAATCGACAGGCTCCAGCAGCACAACCGTCATCAGCTTGTCGGCAATAGGCAGGTTAATGGTTTTACTGCCCATTTTTTCATTTTTTGCCGGTTCAGGCGTTGCTGCCGAACTTTTAAAGTTCAAAATGGATTTGCGTTCACGCTTAGGCTCCTCTGCCGGTACCGAAGCGGCAGGCTCCTTGCTGCCGAAGAAACGCTTCTTGGGTTTAGCCGGCTCCTGCTCGGTCTTAGCAGGCTTCTGCTCAACTTCTTCTTCGATGATTTCTTCCTCGTCATAAAGACTTAATGCATTCATGATTTTATCAATAATATTCATCACGTCACCAACCTTATCTATGTCTTAAAAATTCAGGCTATAATCACGCTGGCCGAACAAGGCTGTGCCTACACGCACAATATTGGCACCTTCTTCTATCGCAACTGTATAATCATTGCTCATACCCATAGACAGAATATCTGCCTGCGGATACTGCTGCTTTAAGCGGGCGAACGCACGGTAGCCTGCCGCAAATACAGGTCTTGTCTGCTCGATATCTTCGCATTTCTGGGCAATAACCATCAGTCCGCGCAGACGCACATGCTTGTATTCGGGCAGCTTCGGCAGCAGCGCCAGATAATCTTCCTTATCTAAGCCAGACTTTTGCTCCTCATGGGCAATATTCAGCTGCAAAAGGATATCCTGCACCTTACCGATGCGTTCCGCCTCCTTATCAATCGCAGCCAGCAAATGCTCACTGTCAACCGATTCGATAAGGTCAAACAAAGCAACAGCCTGACGCGCCTTATTCGTCTGCAGATGTCCGATAAGGTGCCAGTAGCCGTGTTTGCCCAAGGCCTCCTGCTTATGCTTGGCCTCCTGCACGCGGTTTTCGCCTACGTTGGCAATGCCCAAGGCTTCGATATCTGTAATAATTTCGGGCGGATGATTTTTCGTCACCGCCACCAACGTTACCTTATCTCCTGTGAGCAGGTCTTTATTTTTACGCTTGTCCAAAGCAGACGCTATCTGCTCCTGAACCTGCTTTAAATTATCAGCTAACAATGTATTTGCCCCCCAATTCTCAGCAAAATGATTTGTGGCAAAGATTCTGCTTTTTATTATGCTTTAAAAGCTCTTTATCTTTATATTTTAGCATACGTGTAAACCATTGTCACGAATAAAAACAACAAAGAGCTGCCGCACAAAAGTGCAGCAGCTCTCAATAAATTTATCTTCGTTATGATAGCTATTAGTATAACAGCTTGTTGGCAATAACCAAACGTTGGATTTGGTTGGTACCTTCGTAGATTTGCATGATTTTAGCGTCACGCATCATCTTCTCTACGGGGTATTCTTTAGTGTAACCGTAGCCGCCCATTACCTGAACAGCGTCGGTGGTTACCTGCATAGCGGTATCGGCAGCATAGCATTTAGCCATAGCAGCCTCTTTGGAGAATTCCATGCCCTGATCACGCATCCAGCAAGCCTTTTGAACCATGAGGCGAGCGGTTTCAACCTTCATAGCCATGTCAGCCAGCATGCCTTGAACCATTTGGAAGGAAGCAATCGGTTGGCCGAACTGACGGCGCTCTTTAGCATATTTAACAGCGCAATCCAGAGCAGCCTGAGCGATACCTACGGAAACAGCGCCAACGAACGGACGAGCGCTGTCTAAGGTATTCATAGCAATACGGAAGCCTTCGCCTTCGCGGCCTACGCGATAGGACTCAGGAATAACAACGTCTTGCAGAACCAGCTCGGTAGTATTGGAAGGACGGATGCCCATTTTGTTTTCTTTCTTGCCAACGGAAAAGCCCGGAGTGTCTTTCGGAACGATGAAAGCAGTCAAACCACGGATACCGCCGGTTTTACGAGTGTTAGCGAATACCAGAAAAATTTCTGCCAGACCACCGTTAGTGATGAACATTTTGGTACCGTTCAGAGTGTAGGTACCCTCTTCCTTGTTGTGTACAGCACGGGTAGAAACACCGCCTGCATCACTGCCTGCACCGGGTTCGGTCAGAGCGAAAGCAGCCAGACCGCCGTTGTTCAGGATATCGCAATACATTTTTTTTTGCTCATCGGTGCCTGCCAGCAGAACAGGTACAGTTGCCAGGCTGTTGGCAGCCAGAGAGGTTGCAACACCTGCGCAGCCTTTGCCCAGCTCTTCATAAATGGTAGCAACAGAAATGCTGTCCAGGCCGGGGCCATCTAATTCTTCCGGAACAATAACGTTCAGCAAGCCCATTTCGTTAGCCTTGTCAATCAGGCCGTCACGCATATGGTTTTCTGCATCCATTTCAGCAGCATAAGGAGTAATTTCTTTTTCAACAAACTCCCTTACCATTTCCTGTAATTCTAATTGTTCCTCGTTTAATGCAAAATCCATCATATCCTCCTTGATATCAAGCGGTCTTCCGCGTCATTTCCCTTCCAAATCAACTCAGGCAAGCTCACCATTTGGCGGGTATTTCTTTAAATCTGTCGACGACAAACATTGTTGTTAAAATCGTCCCAATTAAATTCTTTTTGCTGTCAGTCATTTCAGCCTCAATAACCATCGTAGAATGTCCGGAATGCTTAATATGGCTTCGTACCGTTAAGGTTGTCGGCTCATGGACACCTTTGATAAAATTCATGCTGAAATTAAGAGTTGCCACTACAGCGCCCACGCTTGCACCGGTAACACCCAGAACGGAGTCTGCCAAGGCCAACATTACTCCGCCGTGACATATGTCACGATGATTAAAATGCTTTGCCGGATCAACGTCAATGCTGACTTCAGCACTGCCACACTTTATCTCACCAATATGCACACCGAATTGAGTCATAAAATTATTATCTGTGTACATCTGGCGAATATAGGCAGGAACATCCTTGACCTGCTCCACAGCTATCATCGCCTTTCTTCGGACAGCAGAAAATATTACTGTCAATATATCTTTGATATTTTACCACAAAACAGCGCTTAACTCAACAGTTTCATGCAAAAAAATAAGCTGAAAGGAAAGTTTTAGGGATAATTTTTTCAATAATCGCACTTTGATATAAGCGGTAAAGACAAAATGGCTGCCGCACTTTGAGTACAGCAGCCATGCAGGAAGCATATAAATTAATCGATAATATTTTGTTTATAATCGTGATACAGAGTCTTGAGCTCTTCCATAGTTGCACCCATCTCAACCTTGAGCTTGGAAACAGTATCATAGTCGCCTTCGGCAACAGCTCTGCGGATAGCAGTGAAGATGCTCTTCTCCTCAAAGGAATCCTTGGCCAGCTTAGCACGCAGGTTCTGGATTTTACGCCACATTGCCAGGTCGCAGTCGGTGCAGGTTTCCTGGTTATGCAAGCGCTTCATGTCGATAACAGCCTGATAGTTTTCCGGAATCAGACGAGTCAAAAGCTCGGTCTTCCAACGAATCAGCGCACCCTGCATGAAGGAGTCGATATATTCCTTCTTCAGGATATTGCCTTGGGTGAGCACGGCAACCTTTTCCGGATATTTTTCGAAGGCGCAGAGATTTTCCCAAACGGTAGCAGGCGGTTCGCCGAACAGCTTGCTGCGTTCTTCCGCAGTGAAATCTTCAAACACGTCTTCCTCAGTGCGGTATTGACGGTCGGTATCCAGATAGAAGCCCTCTTCGCCGGCCTTCTTGGAAATTTCTTTTTCCAGAGCCTTCAGGTCCTTGCCGGATTCTACGCAAGCCTTGATGCCGTCGAGGCAGGACAGGTAGAAGGCAGCAATGGCGATGTAGGTATTGGTGTACGGATTCGGAGAACGCATTTCGATACGGGTAGCTTTATCGTTGTCCAAATCGCGGATCAGGCCTGCAAGAATGGTTCTGTTACGGGACGGATTATCCGGGCTCAGACCAAGGCTGGTAACGATGCAGACAGGAGCTTCAAAGCCGGGTTTCAGACGGTTCAGAGAGTCAATGGTGCAGGAGATAAACGGATTGGTTACCTCGTAGTTTTTCAAAAGGCCCATGAGAGCGCCATAGCCGACAGCGGAAAGGAAGTCCTTGTGCATATCCTTCGGCGAGAACAGGTTGACGATTTTGCCGTTTTTCATTTTTGCGGCAATGCCTACATGTGTATGCTCACCGCTGCCTGCAACACCGGGAATCGGTTTAGCCTGGAAGGAAACCTCCAAGCCGTTCATGCGGAAAACTTCTTTAACGATGATACGTGCCAGCAGCTCGTTATCCGCAGTCTGAACGCCGCTGCTGAACTTCCAGTCAACCTCCAGCTGCTCCATAACGTGAGTCATATGGCCTGCGGCATCAATCTGACCTTTAACGCCGCCACATTCCTTGTGGCCCATTTCAGGCTCCAGGCCGTACAGCTCCAAAGTCTGAATAGTCTGCTCCAATGCAGTACGCACATTGCCGCGGGTACGCTGCCAATATTGCTCCTGCATTACCTGAGAAGAGCTCAGAGCCTCCAGCGGTGCGTCCTCACGCGGAGTTTTTACCCAAAATTCCAGCTCGGTAGCACTGGTGAAGAGCAGCTTTTCAATCTCAGCAGGATTTACATGCTCCAGGCCGGCAATTACCGGATGCTTAGCAAACAAATCCATAATCTCTTTTTCTACATAAGCCAGAGTATCATTCAAAATAGAACGGGAATCAACATGAT
>OGHD01000001.1_pt1 | contig 195297 bp, 187 predicted proteins | sample 1571341 | NCBI WGS metagenome assembly OGHD01 (sample SAMEA2582026, study PRJEB24529) | metagenome | biome: Human gut stool | place: China | collected 2011 | reverse complement strand
AAACAGCTAACTTAATAAGCAAAGGTATCTAAAGCAGAAGCTAGTTGATATTTAACGGTGAAGTGCACTAACCGTTAAACTTATATAACTAAACTTCTGCTAGGATGTCTGAAGAAATTTGCGCAAAACTATTGACAGTACCTTTTTTTCTTTTGCATCGGTATAATCATCTTCTTAAACTCGATATTTCTCCCGGAAAATTAAAGCTGCCAGCCCCGGCCTAAACCGGAGACGGCAGCTTTTTGCATAAAAGCATCTGCGTATAATTTTTATCTTAAGTTAAAGCTTACCGCACGCGTAACGCGACAGCGTGCGTTCTGACCGTACTTATCTTTGGCAGGACTGAAACGCCATTTGTTGACCGCAGTTACAACGCTGCTATCCATAGCGCTGTTGCCGGAGGAACCGACTACCGTTACATCCTCTACACTGCCGTCGGCACCTACCAGAATACGTACCGTTACCACACCGGTAGCACCGCTGTTGCGTGCGGACGCAGGATATACAGGCGCAACCTCGCGCAGCAGGCGTGGCGGTTTTACCGGCACACCGCGGCCTTCGCCGCTGCCGCTACCATTACCACTGCCGCTGCCACTGCCTGTTCCGCTGTCCGTACCTGTGCCTGTACCGTTACCGGTAGGATTACCGGCAGGAGCCTTCGGTCCGGGGGCTGCAGTCGCCTTTTTCCTGACAACTTTCTTTTGCGGTTTAGGCTTCAGCTTTTGGTCAATAATATCCTCCAGACTTTGGATGACAGGCTCTTCCTGCTGCTCCTCCTGTTCGATTTCTTCCTCCTGAGCTTCAGCGCCGCCACCGCCGCTCTCCAGCGAAACCTCCAAAATTTCCGGAGGCGTATGCACAAAGCGGTAGCCGAAAATGCCAAGGCCGGCGGCAAGAACAAGATGCACAGCCAGAGCTACGGCAAAGCCCTTGCCAAATCGCTTTTGTTCATCCTTCATTTGCTCTCACCTGTATCCGTAGCCAAACCGAAGCGTGTGACACCTGCTCCCTTCATTTTATCCATCAGCTGGATAATAGTTTTATAGGGAGCTTCGTCCTCCGCTCTGATAATAACCGAGAAGGAGGAATCATGCTTGCTTTCAATCGCAGCATTCTGAACCAGCATATCCATCTCGATTTTATTTTCATCAAGATAAAGGCTGCCGTCCTTTTTGATTGTTACATTAAAGTTACTCTTGCTGACATTCTCCGAATGCTTAGCAATCGGCAGGCGGATAGGAATCGTCTTGACCTCGCTCATATACATAGTGCTGACAATGAAAAATACCAGCAACAGGAAAATCATGTCAATCATCGGACTGAGCATTATCGACGGTGGAGTAAGCTCTCTTTTACGACGTCTGCGCATTTTTCAACACCGCCCCTCATTTGCTCTGCTCGTTAGCTTTGAAAATATCAACCAGTGTATCCGCTACTTCGTTGATATTCAGAGTTTCGGTTTTGATTTTACTTGTAAGATAAGCATGGATACACATACCCATAATAGCAATGCACAGGCCGAAAACGGTAGTAATCAGCGCTTCGCCGATACCTGCGGTAACAGCCATCGGGTTCTGAGTTCTTTCGTTCAAAGCATTAAAAGAAGAAATCATACCGGTAATCGTACCGAGCAGACCGAGCATCGGTGAAAGGCCGATAACAACGCTCAGATAGTTGATATTCTTTTCCAGGCTGTCGATGATGCGGTCAGCTTTGGTATAGACAATAGTTTCCAGACGCTGTCCGAGGTCACCCTTAATATCCAGAATCTCCTTAGCCATGGCAGCAGCCTCGCCCTTGCTCTGCTCTGCCAGCTCACTGGCGCCAACCAGATTAAAGTCATTCATCATGCGGCAGAAGCTGCTCGCGAACTTTTCTCCGGAAATAGCCTTCTTATAGAAAAGATATCGTTCCACACCAATAGCAATAGCGGCAAAGGAACACATCAGCAGCGGCCACATGCAGGGACCACCCTTAACAAAATAATCAACAGCTCCGGCAAAAATACTCATACTTAAACCTTCTTTCAAAAAAATAACGCTGCAATTTTTTTGCGGCAAATCGCAAGCTCATCATCCGCCTATACACAGCGGAAGGAAGTTGGCAAAGCCTCCATATCTGATACTTGTTGCTATTTACTAGATGTTTATATTATAGCCTCTTTACTAATCTGCGTCAAGAAAATACAAACTATATAAACAAAGGCAGTACAAGGAAAATTCCCCGTACTGCCACAAGGTACTGCCACAAGCTTTATGTTATTTGAAATACTTGGCGAAGGCCTGCGCCGCCGCCAACTGCACCTCTGCATTGAAGGCTGTATACCGCTCAAGCAGCAAGCGTCCCTCCGGCGTCAGCACACTGCTGCCACCGCTTTTACCGCCTGCCGTGCTGCTGACCAGCGCAAAGCCCAGGTCTGCCTCCGCACGCCGCAGAATCTTCCACGCCTTGCTGGCCGACATACCCATAGCCTTGTAGGCAGCACTCAGCGAACCGGTGGCCTCAATGCGCTGCAAAAGCTCCGCTACGCCCTTGCCGAAATCAATGCTTTCGTTATACACGCGCACCTTCACATGATAATGCTGCGGCTCTGCATAGGTCATTTTACCACCCCTTGCCAAAACCGCAGGCAGGATAGGTGCACACAGCGCAGTTCAGGCACAAACCGCCTTCGCCCAAGGCCGCCAGCTCGTCGGCAGTGACAAGGTCACAGGCCAGCACGCGCGGAAGCACCAGGTCGAAAATCGTGCGCTTAGCGTACATTACGCAGCCCGGCAAGCCCATAACAGGCACCTGCTTTTCACCGTAGTAGGATAGCAAAAACATGGCGCCCGGAAGCACCGGTGCGCCATAGGAAACAATGCGTGCGCCGGTATTTTTGATTGCGAGCGGTGTGCGGTCATCCGGGTCAACGCTCATGCCGCCGGTGCAAAGCACCATTTCCGCGCCCTTTTCCTCAATCGCAGTTTTAATCGCAGCGGCAATCTGCTCCGGTTTGTCATCCAGCACCTGCTTATAAACTAACTCCACATTGAACTCAGCCAGTTTTTCCTCCAGCACGAGGGTAAAGGTATCCTTAATGCGTCCGTGGAAAACCTCACTGCCGGTCGCCAGCACGGCAGCCTTTTTGATTTTATACGGCAAAAGCTGCAGCAGCGGTTCATCACCGCACAGCTCACGCACACGCTGCATCTTTTCCTTTTCGATAACCAGCGGAATAATGCGAGTACCGCAGAGCTTGTCGCCCTTCTTCACCGGCGTATTGCCGTGACGCGTCGCAATCATCATCTGTCCGAAGCTGTTCACCAGGCGCAGACGCGCGCCGTCTACCTTGAACAGACCGTCAGCAGCGGCGGCAAGCTCAATCTTGCCCTCTTTCACAGGCGATTCATCCATCATAGTGTTTTTACAGATGTCGCACAAAATGCGTGCGGCATCATTTTCATGCAGCATGTTTTCGTCGGCTTCCCACACATATAAATGCTCCTTACCGATGGAAAGCAGCACCGGAATATCCTCTGGCTGCACCACATGGCCCTTGCGGAATACGGCATCCTTCGTAACGCCCTTGATAATCTGTGTCAGGTCATGGCAGAGAACACTGCCGACCGCATCTTCAGTACGAATTAATTTCATGCTTATCTACCTCTTATTTAGCCTGCGCAAAGCCGTAGGCGGCAAAAATCTTCATAGCTTCTTCTGTCTGCAGGAAGGCCGCAAAATCCTTAGCAGCCTCAGCCTGCGGAGCCTTCGCTAACACGCCGATAGGATAAATTACCGGCTTCTTTAAGGAGCCTGCCGGAGCTTCGGCAACAACAGTAACCTTATCCTTCATGAGTGCTGCATCAGTAGCGTAAACAAGGCCTGCATCGGCACTGCCTTCGGCAACCCAGTTCAGCACTTGTGTTACGTTAGTACCAAGGCTTACTTTGGACTGAATCGCATCCCACTGGTCCAGCTTGGACAGTGCTTCTTTAGCATATTGGCCTGCAGGAACGCTGGCAGGATCGCCGATTGCAGGATGCTTAGCCTTGCTGAAATCATTAAAGCCTTTGATTTCGCTGCCGCTTTTAGGCACAATCAGCACCAGCTTGTTTTCCAGCAGCGGCTTCACCGTGCTCTTATCCATATAGCCCTTGTCGCTCAGTGCGTTCATCTGCTTGTTGGCCGCAGAAATAAATACGTCAGCTGCCAGGCCGCTTTCAATTTGTGCCTGCAGCTTGCCGCTGGCATCATATACGCCCTCGATTTTGATTTCCGGATGTTTTTGCTGATACAACGGAATAAGCTTTTGCGTAAAGACCTTTTCCATGCTGGCAGCAGCTACCAGACGCAGTGTTTTGCCTGCCTGCGGAGCAGCAGCCTGCTTATCACCGCCGCCGCAGCCTGCAGCCATAACAGCTAACATCAAAGAAAATACTAAGCATAAGAGTTTTTTCATTTTACTCCCCCTGTTGTTGTTTTGTTTTATATAAGTAGACATTAAGACCGATAACTACCAAAAGGCAGATGCCCACAATTACGGCCACATACCAGCCTGCGGCATCCCAATCGCCTGCCGCTACGGCAGAATAAACTGCCAGCGGCAGTGTGCGTGTACGTCCTGCGATATTGCCGGCAATCATCGCCGTGGCACCGAACTCGCCCAGACCGCGGGCAAAGGCAAGCAGACCACCTGCGATAATACCGGGCAGCGCATTAGGCAGATGAATACGCCAAAAGATACGCCATTCCGCCATGCCAAGCGAACGCGCCGCCTCCAGCATGCCCTTGTCAACCTGCGACAAGGCACCGCGCGCACTGCGGTACATGAGCGGCAGCGAAATTACCGCTGCTGCCAGCACTGTTGCCAACCAGCTGAAGGCTATTTTTATACCTGTCAGCTGATAAATAAGCTGGCCCAAAAAGCGGTTGTTGCCAAAAAAATACAGTAAAAAGAAGCCTGCTACCGTAGGTGGCAGCACCATCGGCAGTGTTATTACAGCGTCGGCAAAAATCTTCAGGCTTTGGCTCTGCAGCCGTTCCACCCACCAGGCAATAATTACGCCGATAAAGAAAACTATGACGATTGTTGCTGCCGCAGTGTGCAGCGAAATCCACAGCGGTGACCAGTCTATTGCGCTCATTTTCTCGCACAGTCATGGGTGCTGCCCTTCAGGATACGCAGTCCATGCTCCAGCTGCGGCAAAACGATTGCCAGCGCTTCCTCCACCGCTTTGGTGCTTCCGGGAAGATTCACAATCAGCGTCTGTCCGCGCACTACGCTCACGCCGCGGCTCAGCATTGCCCGCCGCGTAATCTTCAGCGATTCCGCACGGATGGTCTCCGCGATACCGGGCACATTGCGTGTAGCCACCGCCATTGTTGCCTCCGGTGTAACATCGCGCAGTGAGAGGCCCGTGCCGCCTGTGGTGATAATCAGATCCACCTGTCTGCTGTCCGCAAGACGCATCAGCTCACGTTCTATTTTCTTCTGCGCATCGGGAAGCAAAACCTGCTCTACAATTTCGTAGCCTGCTTCCGCCAATAGCTCTGCTGCCCTAGGCCCGCTGGTATCAACACGCTCACCCGCGGCACCCTTATCTGAAAGTGTCATTACCGCCGCACGCAAGGGTGCGTCGGCTGCTGGCAGCGTCACTTCCAGCTCCATGCCACTGCGCAGAACGCCGCCATGCTCTACCGTAGCAAAAACGCCCTCACGTGGCATAATGCAGTCGCCCACACGTGCAAAAATCGTGCAATGGCTGTGGCATTCCTTGCCAATCTGCGTCAGCTTCATCACTACTTCACCGCTGCGCATGATGCTGCCTACCAGCAGCTTTTTGAAGTCGATGCCGCTTACCAAAATATTTTCACCGAAGGCACCGATAGCGGCATCACCGCCGCGCGCATTGAATTCATCCACCTTTTCCGCACTCAGCAAACTCACCTGACGATGCCATTTGCCGGCGTGAGCATCACCCTCGATGCCGAAATTTTCTTTGAGGACAATCTCATTCACAGGATGCTTTTCCGTACCCTTCTTTTCGCTGATACACACAGCCTTGATTATGCCTCTGATGCTTGCTTCCATACAAAATCACCACTCTTTCCGCCTGCTTTGCTCAGCAGATGCACATCTGTAATCACCATCGCCTTATCCACGGCCTTGCACATATCGTAAATCGTCAGCAAGGCAATCTGCACGCCTGTCAGCGCCTCCATCTCCACGCCTGTCTTGCCCGTAGTCTTGACCAGGCACTGTGTCTGTACAGCGTAGCTGCCGTTTTCCGCCAACAGCTCAAAATCTACCGTGCACTTCGTCAGCTGCAGCAGATGGCACAGCGGAATTAGCTCACTGGTGCGCTTGGCTGCCATAATTCCGGCAACACGTGCTACGCCCAGCACATCACCCTTAGCCATACTGCCGGCAACAATCTTTTCATATATTTCTCTGCTTACGCAGATTTTCCCCTGCGCCACTGCAACCCTCGCGGTGTCAGCCTTGTCGCTGACATCCACCATCAGAGCATTGCCCGCAGCATCAAAATGTGTAAATTCACTCATTGTCTGCTCCTTCAAAGCCTGTATTTATCCGCCAATCTGGCTCATATTAAAGCGCGCTGCTTTTACATCAAAGCTGTGTCCCGCAGGCTTGGCGTAAATAATCTCCTGCATAGCCTGCAGCAAATCCGCATCACTTGCGCCGTCACGCAGCAAGTGCTTCAGGTTCATGCCCGCGTCACTGTAAAGACAGGGCTTCAGCATGCCTACGGATGTAAGACGCACCCTGTTACAGACAGCGCAGAATTTATTGTGCAGCGGTTCGATAAAGCCCACCGGCATTGCATAACCGCTAATGCGCCAGTAGCTTGCAGGACCGTTGCCGTAGCGCTGCGCATCGGGCTGCAGCTGTAAACCTGCCTGCTCCAGCAGACTGCGGATTTCGTTGCCGCTCACTCCTCGCAGATTAGCGTTGCAGTCCAGCGGCATCAGCTCAATAAAGCGCAGTGGTGCGTTATACCTGTGCGCCAGCTTTAGCAACTGCATAATATCGGCCGGACCGTTTTCTGCAAGGGGCACACAGTTCAGCTTGAACGGTATCCCTGCAGACTGCAGCTCCTGCAATGCCTGCAGAACGCTGTCCAGGCTGCCGCCGGTAAGCTCTGTATAATACGCTGCATCCAGCGTGTCCAGGCTCACGTTGATGCTGTCCACACCTGCCGCGATAAGCGCAGGCAGCTGATTTGACAGCAACGTGCCGTTCGTTGTCAGCGTCACCTGCTCCGCGCCCTCCAGCTGCTTCAGGTTGGCAATAAAATCACTGCAGCCCTTGCGCAGCAAAGGCTCGCCGCCGGTGATTTTGAATTTGCGGATGCCAAGCTGCAGCGCAGCGCGGCAAATGCGCAAAAGCTCTTCGTAGCGCAATATTTCATTATGCGGCACATGCTCACTCACCTCCGGCTGACAATAGCGGCAATGCAGGTTGCAGCGGTCGGTAAGGGATATGCGCAGATAATCTATTTTGCGGTTGTATTGGTCGTACATGATTGTAGTCCTTTTTTACGTGAATTGAAATTAGTAAAAAGCTGTTAGTTTCTCGCCTGCCCCTTGGAGAAGGTGCCGAACACAGTGAGGTGAAAGGTGGTTATGTGCGTCGCAATTAAATATCATTTCGCTCAGAAAAAATTTTCCTGTGCCATAGGGCACAACGCAAATTTCGTGTGGAAACAGGACGAAGTGCCGCAAAACTCGCGCTATGCAAATAAATTATACTAAGGTAGTTGGCTTAGCGCTCAAACAGTTGCGACACTTCTATGGTGCCAGACACTCATTTGCTAAAATTTTTATTCGCTACACGATATATTAATTGCTCGTTAAGGCTTTGAGCTAACCTGTTTGTGTTCTGCTGTCCTTCTTGCCTGCCCCTTGCACTCTTCGAGTATAACACGACCAGCATTTTTCATTTTATGAAAAATTGGTCTTAGTATAGGGAAGGTGCCGAACGCAGTGAGGCGGAAGGGGGGCGTCCCCAGCGTCATTCTCACCAGAGAATAACGCTTGCCAAAACAAATGTGGTTTTGCAACCACATTTGTTTTCAGCTTATTAAAATCTTATTCTTCGTCAACGCCCATAGCAATTTTTTCCGGGGTAATCGGCAAAGTCATAAAGCGTTTGCCGGTTGCCTGATAAATTGCGTCGGCAATCGCCGGAGCAGGTGTATTGATTACCAGCTCGCCAACGGATTTGGCACCGAAGGGACCGCTTTCCTCATAGCTGCTGGCAAAGTCAACATAGATATGACCGATATCCTCACGGCAGGGAACCTTGTACTGCATGAAAGAGTTTTCGTAAATACGACCTTTAGGACTGTAGGTTACGTTTTCCATCAGCGCCATGCCGATACCCTGCAGAATGCCGCCTTCGGTCTGCACCTTCGCCAGATGCGGATTAACCGGAGTACCGCAGTCAACAGATGCGTAGAAATTCACTACCTGCGCTTCGCCTGTCAGCAGGTCGGTTTCAACCTCAGCCACACCGGCCATAAACGGCGGCGGGGACAGCACACTGTTCTGCTCCACGGTTTCTTCCAGAGCGATATCGTTATTCACCATAGAAGCAGTGGCGATATCAAAGAGGCTTACAGCCTTGTCGCTGACAGTATCACGCACCTCGCGTCCGTCAAAAACAACCTGGTCCGTGCCGCATTCCAGCAGGCGTGCGCCCAGCTGGCAAATCTTGCCGCGCAAACGTTGTGCGCAGATTTCTACGGCCTTACCTGTAATATATGTTGTACTTGATGCGTAGGAACCGGAGTCATAGGGAGAAGCATCGGTATCCGCACCGAATACGGTAATGTTATCGTAATCACATTCCAGAACCTCTGCTGCCATCTGTGCCAGAACGGTATCGCAGCCTGTGCCCATATCGGCAGCACCGATCAGCAGAGTGTAATGTCCCTCATCGTTGATTTTGATGGTAGCACCGCCGACGTCGCAGTAAGGAATGGAGCTGCCCTGCATCGCAATAGCCACGCCCATTGTGCGTACCTTGCCGTCAGGCAGCTGCTGCAGCGGGAACTTCTGCTCCCAGCCGCTCATCTCGCGTACCTGCTCCAGGCAGCGGTCCAACGCGCAGCTTGTGTTGGGCGCACCGTAATAAGCAGGCATAATATCGCCCTCACGCGTAATATTCATCTCACGCAGCTTAATCGGGTCCATCTTCAGGCGTGCTGCCAGCTCGTTCACAGCGGATTCTACGGCAAAGATGCCCTGAGGAGCACCGTACCCGCGGTATGCGCCTGCAGCCTGCAGGTTGGTGTAAACTACGTCAAAGCCGAAGCGGAAGGCCTCGGTACGGTACAGAGGAATAGACTTGTGACCGGAAAGGCCGACGGTCGTAGGACCGTGCTCGCCGTAAGCACCGGTATTGGAAAGAGTATATAAATCAATCGCGCGGATTTTGCCTTCTTTGGTAGCGCCCAGACGCACGCGCACCTCCATCTCATGGCGCGGGCTGGAAGCTATATGACATTCGTAACGCGAGAAAATCATCTTACTAGGCTTTTTTGTTTTCCAGGTAACAAAAGCCGGATACATTTCGCTGACACAGCTCTGCTTAGCGCCGAAGCCGCCACCTACACGCGGTTTAACTACGCGTACCATAGTTTTGGGGATATGCAACGCGTTGGCAATAATGCGGCGGCAGTGGAAAACTATCTGCGTAGAGCTAAGGACATTCAAACGGCCGTAGGTATCAATGGAGCAATAGGTTACGAAAGGCTCCATCATATCCTGCTGCACAGCCTTGGTATGAGTTGTCTGGTCGATAACAACATCGCATTCCTCCAGAATCTTATCAACCTCGCCATCCTCGATAACCTCATGGGCACACAGGTTGCGCTTATTATCGGCGCCAACCGGGCAGTGAGCCTTCCAGGTATCCTCGGGATGCACGAGCACAGGGTTATCCAGCGCAGTACGGAAGTCAAGCACTGCGTCCAGCAGCTGATATTTTACTTTAATCAAAGACAGCGCCTTATCGACAGCCTTTTCCGTTTTGCCGGCAACAATCGCCACAATGTCACCCACAAAGCGTACATGACGGTCGAGCAGCAGACGGTCATAAGGACTCGGTTCGGGATAGGTCTGGCCTGCATAGGTGCAGCGCTCGCCGTCCTGCTCCACGTCCTCCCAGGTATAAATTGCTTCGATGTCAGGCACCTTGGCTGCAATCGCGGTGTTGATGCTTTCAATAATAGCATTCGCATGCGGAGAACGCAGCACCTTGACAAGCAGGCAGTCGTTCGGCACCAGGTCATCGGTGTAGACAGGCTGGCCTGTCACCAGCTGCATAGCATCCTTTTTGCGGTAGGATTGGTTAACTATTTTCATCTGCAGCTCCCCTCCTTATGCCTGCGCCTGAGCTTTTTTCCAGGCGATGAAATTCTGAATTCCGCGCAGCTGTCCCTCATAGCCGGAGCAACGGCACAGGTTGCCTGCCAAAAATTCCTTGATTTCTTCTTCCATAGGCTCGCTGTTTTCACGCAGCAGCGCGATAGCGTTCATAATCATGCCGGGGTTGCAGAAGCCGCACTGCTCCGCGCCCTGGTCGGCAATAAAGGCACCGAATTCCGCTGCCTCCTGCTGCATTCCTTCCATAGTCACAATGCTGTGGCCTGCGGCACGCGCTGCCAGGATAGCACAGGAAAGCACCGGCTTATTATCCATAAATACAGTGCACAAGCCACAGTTGGTAGTGTCACAGCCGCGCTTCACGCTGTAGCAGCCTTCCTTGCGCAGAAAATCGAGTAAAACTGTATCAGCCTCCACCATACGGGTCAGCTTTTTGCCATTTAAGGTTAAGGTTATCTCCATCAGGCCTTACCTCCCAGTTCTGTTAAACATCTTGCTGTCAGCACCTTAATCAGGTGTGTACGATACGCAGCACTGCCGCGCGGATTGGTTTCCGTCGGCAGTAAGCCTGCAGCATATTCCGCAAAGGCCTGCGCCTTCTCGGCAGTCATAGGCAGAGTTGCGAGCTGCTCTGCATCCTTCACCAGTGCAGCCTTCGCCGGACGTGCGCCCACTGCAGCCTGCACGCCTTCCTGCGTCAACGCCGCCGCGCAGGTCAGCACCGGAAAGTCGGTTTTGCTGATGCGCACGGATTTATAGCTGTAATGCGCTGCTGTCTTTTTAACAATAACGCGCACCAGAATATCTCTGTCATACGGCATATTCACAAAATCTGCCAGCGGCACAATACCGCCCTTGTATAATTCCACATAGCTGTCCATCACCAAAAGCAAGGTCAGCACATCCGAAAATCCGAAGCGTCCGAACACACTGCCGCCGACGGTAGCAAGATTGCGGAACTGCACACCTACAATATGGCGCAGCGCCTCCTTATTTGCTCCCTCACTGTAGGCAGTAAAGCCTTCATGCAGCTCCAGTTGGCGCAAGCTCACCATCGCACCGATGCGGAATTCCGTTTCTGTTTCCTCTATTGTATCCAGGCCTAAAGCCGACAAATCAATAGCTGTCTGCACATTGCTCTTGCTCAGGCGCATCCACAGCATACCGCCAAGCAAGCGGTTAGGGCGCTTCTGGTTCAGCTGCCACGCCTCCTCCAGAGTTGTTGCCTGCTTATATTCACGAATTGTCAACATATACTGCCCTCCTGTTCTTTTTTTATTGCATATTTATTCCATTATATTTTACCATATTTTTTCTATACTTGAAAAGAAAAAAAATGCACATTGGCTCATAAGTTACATTCTTCTACGGCATAAGAAAAAATGGATGCCTCTCTGTAAAGCAAGAGAAGCATCCATAATTATTATTAAAAATTCTAAGCAGGCTTATTTGCCTTTTTTAGCACCCTGACGGCGGTTACTGCCGGTTTTGGGAGCCTTGCGCTTATCAACAACGGAATTGCGTCCGCGCTTAGGTCCTGCGGACTTTTTCTTTTTGGCAGCCACAGCGACACGGCGTGCCACAACACCACCCTCCAGATTTTGGCGTTCCATCAAAATACCCAGCTTGGTTTCGATATTACGCAGCCATTTAACCTCGTCGGCAGTATAAAGCGTAATTGCTTCGCCCTCATTGCCTGCACGGCCTGTACGGCCGATGCGGTGAACATACCAGTCGACATCATGCGGAATATCGTAGTTTACAACATGGGTTACACCCTCAACGTCCAAACCGCGGGCAGCCAGGTCGCTGGCAACCAGAATCTGAATCTTAGCATCACGGAAGGCCTTCATAACAGTTTTGCGCTTTGCAGGAGACATTTCGCCATGCAGCACATCAACGTTATAGCCCTGCATGCCCAGCCAGTCGCCCAACTCCTTAGTGCGCTCCTTGCTCATGCAGAAAACAATCATCAGATACGGGTTCAGGCGGTCAATGAGCGCTGCCACAGCCTTATTCTTGTATTCATCGGTTGTTTTCAGGCAAACCTGTTTGATTTTCTCAACTGTAGCCTGATCCGGGTTGATATCAATGAGCGCGCAGTTTTTCGTCAGCTTGCGTCCCAGCTTGCGCACTTCTTCCGACAGAGTTGCGGAGCAAAGCATCGTCTGATGCTCCGGCGCGGTCATAGCAATCAGCTCCAGCGCTTCATCCATAAAGCCCTGCTGCAGCATTTCGTCAACCTCGTCCAGTACCAGATAGCGCACACCGCCAAGGTCGGTGTTGCCCTTGCGGATGTGGTCCAAAAGACGGCCGGGAGTACCGATCAGCACATGGCTGCGTCCCTCCAGCTTATATTTTTGCGTTTCGAAATCGCGTCCGCCGGTAACAGCCAGCACTTTGATATCGCTTTCGCCCAGGATTTTTTTCATTTCGGTGGCAATCTGCTGCGCCAGCTCGCGCGTAGGCGTAATTACCAAAGCCTGCACATAGCTTTTGGCAGTATCGATTTTTTCTGCCAGCGGCACTAAGAACGCCAGTGTTTTGCCAGTGCCTGTCTGCGCACGGGCGATTACATCACGTCCGGCAAACAGCGCCGGTATAGCCTGCTCCTGTACCGGCATCGGCTTTTTAATGCCCATTTTCTGAAGCTGCTCTACGGTGTGGGCACAAACCTTTAAGGCTGCAAATCCATTTGTCATTTCACATTCCTCTTTTCCTCTAAAATTTATCTTCTGACCATAAGGTCTTTTTTCTCTATAACTTTAGTATTATATCATAGATTGGGCAGGAACGGAAAGATGCAGGCAAATTTTTCTGTTGCATATGATTGCTATAGCCTGAAAACTATCTCTGATTTTTATAATTAAGCATATAAAATTGCTTGGCCAAACAAATTGTACATGCGACAAAAAGCCCCTGCCGGCGATTTCCGACAGGGGCCTTGGCTTATTCAATTTATTCAGCTTCGCAAGCTGACATTTGCTTTTACATTACGCCTCTGAAATAGTGGCCTCTTGTAGTACCCGGCAGATTTTCCGGTGCCTCCACCGCACCGCCGAGAATCTTGCGGTACAGCGCCACAAGTTCGCCCAGACGTGCCGCATCGTAATCACGGCCGTCAATTCTCAGCGCCGCTACGCCTGCTTCCGCCATGTGCTGCACATTGGCAGTCATCGAAAGCTCATGCGCATTCAGAATATGCATGCGGCAGAACTGGTCCGTAACAATCGGGAAGCGTGCATCCTTGCGGTCACCCAAGAACAAAGGCTCTGCACAGTTAAACTTGCAGGCACCCTTATCCAGCGCACCCAGGAAGCTGCCGCCTACACAGTATTCGGAAACCATCATTTCCAAACGTCCCTGAATCATGCACTCCAACGGCAACGGGCTGACGCTCACAAGATGCTCTAACTGCGCCATGGTCAGCTCGGGGCTGAGCACTGCACCTGCAGCGCCCTGTTCCTGCCAGAACTGCAGTGTCTGGCTGTTGAAGATGTTCAAAGACATATCTGCTACCAAATTAAGCGCAGCATGCTTCTTCGCCAAAGGCCACAAGCCGTTGTTGTTGATATAAACAAAATCAGGCTGCATCTCCTCCCACAGGGTAAAGAGCTTGTCGAAATATGCCAGCTGTGCTTCCTTGATGATACGCGGTGTAGCAAAGGCCAGCTGACGGCCTGCCTTGCGCACCAGCTTAGCAGCCTTGGCATAATCCGCCTCGGACGGCAGCTGATGGTTAAAGCAGTCACCGCCGAAGAGAATGCGTTCAGCACCTGCCTGCAGCGCAGCATTGACCTTCTCAACGCTGTCGCAATGCACTACCAGAACGGATTCATGCTGCTTGGCCTTATGTGCCTGCGGCACTAATTGCTCGCTGAAGCTGTGCACCGCTGTGCGCGCCGGTGCGAAGGCATTCAGACGCGCTGCATCCAGTGCCTCGCATGCCATACGGCGTGCTTCGTTCATTTCGCTCATCGGCACCATGACATTTTCGTCATGCTCAAAGCACAGGCTGTTCAGGAAATATTCGGTCGTACCGAGGCGGTCCAGCTGCTTGCGCACACCGGCCTCATCCAGCGCACGCTTGCGTGCTGCCTCTACGATAAAATCGGTTTCGCCGTAGCCGACGTTGCCTTCATCATCCGTCAGCGTAACGGTCATAGGCTCGCCCAGACGTGCAGTAACTACGGCATCTACCGGAATACGTTTTTTTGCGTCCGGTCCGAAGAACTGCTGCGCATAGCTCATCAGTCTGCTGTCGAGAGTACGGAAAACACGGTCATTCAAGCGTACACCGTTAGGCACGTCAATCGTTACCTGCCGGCCAGGGGCCGCGCTCTGCACGCTATTGCCGCCGCACAGCATATCCGTAACGGTTGTGCCTACACGTCCGCCTACGCTTACCCAGAATTCCAGTCCGTCACCCAGATGCAGCTCCTTATCCAGCTTGATAACTGCCTTATTGCGGTTTTTATCCAGCTTAGCTACACGGCCGATAAGCACACCGCGGTTGTTGGGACGGCGGTCGCTCATCATTGTGCGACCGGGACGACGCTCCAAATAAGCGGTGGTAAAGTCACGATTGAAGATTTGCTCGATATTCGCCAAATCTTCTTCCGGCACGTTATAGTCACCGGCAAGATAGCTGTCAATCGCCCGGCGGTAAGCATCTACTACTACCGCAACATATTCCGGGCGCTTCATGCGTCCTTCGATTTTGTAGGACACAACGCCTGCGTCAATCAGCTGCGGCAGAATGCTCAAGGTATTCATATCCTTCGGGCTCAGCAGATACTGGCCTGCATCCTTGCCCTGCAGCATATCTTCATCCTTCGCGTTGAGCAGCTTATACGGTAAACGGCAAGGCTGGGCACAGCGTCCGCGGTTACCGCTGCGGCCGCCGATAAGACTGCTCATCAGGCATTGTCCGCTGTAGCATACGCACAGAGCACCGTGAATAAAGGTTTCGATTTCACTGCCGCGGCTGCAGGCTGCACCGATTTCCTTCAGGCTCAGCTCGCGCGCCAATACGCTGCGCTCCATGCCTGCGCCCATAGCAAAGTCTACACCGCTGCTGTTGGTAATGCTCATCTGCGTGCTGGCATGCAGCGGCAGCTCCGGCACAATTTTCTGCGCCAGACGTATAACGCCCAAGTCCTGCACAATAAGTCCGTCTACGCCTACGTTATTCAAAAACAGCAGGTAAGCGGATAAAGCCTCCAGCTCGCTGTCATCAACCAACGTATTGACGGTAATATACAGGCGCACATGGTGCATATGCGCAAAATACACCGCCTTAGCCATTTCCTCTTCATCAAAATTGCTGGCATAGGCACGTGCGCCAAAGGCTTTACCGCCCATATATACAGCATCGGCGCCGGCGTTTACCGCTGCCTCCAATGCTTCCCAGCTGCCTGCGGGAGCAAGCAGTTCTATTGTTTTCTTTTCCATATGTTATCTACCTTTCACGCACTGCTGCCAGCAGTCTGTCGTATCTGGCCTGCAGGCTTTGCAGCTCTTCTACCAGCACAGCATTTCTTTGCTGCATTTCCTGCTCGAGCGCAGCATATTTTTCCTGTATTTTCTGCTCCGCTGCTGCGCACTTTTGCTGCAGCTCCTGCTCCATCGCAGCGCATTTTTCCTGCATTTTCTGCTCCGCCGCCACAGATTGCTGCTGCATTTCCTGCTGCAGCGCAGCGTATTTTTCCTGCAGCTCCAGTCTGTCTGCAGCCAGGTCGAGCGCCGTCCAGATGGCTATTTTATCTGTCTGCAGCAGCTTTTTGCTTTCTGCCAGCTCCTGCATTCTTCTGTCTACCTCTGCTGCTATTTTCAGCACCTGTTCTTCGGAAGCAGAGGTCGTTAATGCATAGGTACTATTATATATTTTTACAGAAACTGATGCTTTTTCCATAAACAAATCCTCTAGCTTATTCTGCGATAACGATAAAGTTAAAGCTTTGCAGGCTCATTTTTTCCCAAGAGCGCTTGTAATCCATGCGGATATTGTAGGTACCGGGCTTAGTAACCGCCAGCACCAGAATTTCAACGCCGGGCGCACCCATTCTTTCCTCATCAGCGCGCGGAATGGTAAACGAGCTGCCTACCTTGCTTACTGCCGGTGAGCTGCAGCTGAATTGCCAGCCGTAGCCGGTGGAAGGATTGCTGTCCAGCTTCAACGCCATAAGTCCGCTTGCAGGCAGACGCAGTGTTTTGCCTGCAGCCTTATCGGTAATTTTCGCCAGCTGCAGCAGGCGTCCCGCTTCGCCGATGCGCAGGGAGGTAACTACATCCCTGTAGGGTACAAAGCTACTGTAGGCAGCATTTTTCTTGCTGCGCACAAACAAGCCCTCTTCGCCGAAAAGCACGTTATCATAATTGCCCAAAGCATTTTTTACGTTATCGTTATCTACAAAGAAATACGTAACCTCGAACTCCTTGCCGGTTGTCAGATCAAGATTCAGTCCGGTGTACGCCTTGCGTCCGCCGTTGTCTGCCTCCAGCAGCAGGCTTACCAGGCTAGGACGGTTCAGCATCACCTTATAGGTTACACTTCCCTGACCGCCTACCTCCTTGACCAGCTTAGCTGCAGCGTCGCGTACCAAAGCGTTGGCCTGTTTTTCCAGCTCTGCGGAATTACTGCCGTCGATGTAGGGCAGCATTGCCGTTGCCTTGCCGACATAGGTCTGTTCGGTAAGCACCGTAGTCTGCTGGTCTGCCAGAACCGGCAGAGATAAGCATAAGCATAATAATGTTGTCATCAGGATTTTCATAGCCTGCAGCTCCTTTCTAAAAACAATGTTCCAAGCCTTGAATCTCTTGGTAAAAATTAAGCAGGAAGAAAAGCCCTCCTGCTTAATTAAAGCAATCGCGCTAAAACTAGCCGCCAATCGCTATTTTACAATCATAAACTTTTAATGAACTCAACAGCCTTTTCCAGACGTGCCAAAGTTCTTTCCTTGCCCAGCAGAACCATAACGTCAAACATACCGGGGCTTACGGTGCGTCCGGTCAGAGCCAGACGAGTCGGATGGATAACCTTGCCCAGAGCCAGACCGTTGTCGGCAGCAATCTTATTGTATGCTGCTTCGGTAGAAGCCAGGTCATATACATCATCAGCCTTAATTGCTGCAATGCACTGCTCCAGTACAGGAATATTTTCTGCCTTGAAGTGCTTAGCTACACCCTTTTCATCATATGCTTCAACATCCTTGAAGAAGTATGTTGAAGCATCGGCAACCTCCTGAAGAGTTTTAACGCGTACACGTACAACGTCTACGAGCTTTTCAAAGTATGCTTCGTTGGCAGCATCGTTGAACCATTCTTCGGTTACCAGGCCATCTTTAACGAAGAAGGGCTTAGCATCCGGCAGAATTTTTTCCAGCGGCAGCTCGGACAGATATTGGCCGTTCATCCAGGTTAGCTTTTTGGTGTCATAAATAGCAGCCTTTTTGCTCATCTGCTCCAGCTCAAACAGCTTAACGGTTTCTTCCAGAGTGAAGATTTCACGTTCATCGCCGGGGCCCCAACCAAGCAGAGTCAGATAGTTGATGATAGCTTCCGGCAGATAGCCTTGGCTGCGGAATTCTTCAACAGAGGTTGCACCATGACGTTTACTCAGCTTGGAACGATCCATAGCCAGAATCATCGGCATATGACCGAACTTAGGCGGTTCCCAGCCCAGTGCTTCGTAAACCAGCAGCTGCTTCGGAGTGTTGGAAAGATGCTCCTCGGCACGCAGTACGTGAGTCATGCCCATCAGATGGTCATCGACACAAACAGCGAAGTTATAGGTAGGAATACCGTTGGATTTTACAATTACGAAATCATCAAACTGGTCCATGTTAAAGGTAACTTCGCCATGAATCAGATCATGCACGGTGATACTGCCTTCGGCAGGAATCTTGATACGGATGGAATACGGTTCGCCTGCAGCGATGCGTGCTTTAGCCTCCTCTGCCGGAATATCACGGCAGGTACGTGCATAGCGGAACGGTTGCTTAGCAGCGCGTTGTTTTTCACGTTGTGCAGCCAGATCCTCGGTAGTGCAGAAGCAGTAGTATGCTTTGCCTTCGTCCAGCAGCTGCTGAGCATATTTTTTGTAAATATCAAAGCGCTCGGACTGATAGTAAGGACCGTATTCGCCGCCGGCCTCCGGGCCTTCATCCCAATTGATGCCCAACCATTTCAGGCTGGTAAGGATTTGGCTTACGGAATCCTCTTTCAGGCGTTCAATATCGGTATCCTCGATACGCAGAATCAGCTTGCCGCCCATTTTGCGGGCAAACAGCCAGTTAAACAGCGCAGTACGCGCACCACCAATATGTAAATACCCAGTAGGACTGGGAGCAAATCTTACTCTGACTTCAGACATTTCATCGTCTCCTTACATTTTAATTACAAATATAGATTGTCAATCAGATTAATTATACAGCTTTGAAGAAAAAAGTGCAAATATTAATCTGCGTTGCCGCCGTTTTTTATTTTTCTTCATGATTTAAAGAAAAAGCAAATCCAAACGACTTCGTTCATAGAAAACTGCTTTTATTGCTATTATTTCGCATTTTTTCGTTTGTCTAACCGCCGTTTTCGTATTATAATATTGTAATGAAGTAAATAAAAGGAGGATGCTTATGTGCCAAACCCCAGATTGGTCCGTCGGTGACCGCTATCTGCGTGAAAACGTTCCAGAGCTCGCCCCGTTAGTTGACCGTTATTCGCCCTGTCCGTTAAAACCAAAATCTAAAGAGGTTTATTTTACTATATTACTGACCGGTATTATTGCCCAACAGCTGCCGCCTGATGTCAGCCAACAGCTGATGAAAAAGCTCGAAGGCCTCACCGGCAATCCTATTACGCCGCAGGCAGTACTTGCTGCTTCCGCCGAGGACCTGCTCAGTATCGGTCTTGTTAAGCAAAAGATAGATTACCTGCGCAGCTTTGCCGAAGCAGTGATCAACGGCAGCGTAACTATGGATAAGTTCGACGATATGACCGACGGCCAGATTACCAAGCAGCTGATGCAAATCCGCGGCCTCGGCCAATGGACTATCGAAATGTTTCTGCTGCTGGCTCTGTGCCGCACGGACGTTGTACCCAGTTCCGACTTTATCTTCAAGAAAGAGCTGCAAAAAATGCTTAATCTGAGCGAAATTCCCAAACGCGGCAAAATCAATACGCTTACGGAAACCTGGCGCCCCTGGCGCTCACTCGCAGTATGGTATATCTGGCAAAAAGCCAACGATAGCGAAAAAAAATAACACCCAAAGCAAAACAAAACCGTCCTTCCCAGTCTGCAATTTTGCAGATAACAGGAAAGGACGGTTTTTCTTATTTTCCGAACACTATTTACTGTTCACTAATCACTGAATACTATTTCAGGCTGGCAATAGCGGCAGCGGTATCTTCAGCACCGTAAACATAGGAGCCTGCTACCAATACGTTGGCACCGGCAGCCTTCACCAGCTTGGAGGTTTCGGCATTAACGCCGCCGTCAACCTGAATATCCACATTCAGGCCGCGCTCGGTAATCATCGCATGCAGGCGCTCAATCTTCGGAACTACGCCTTCAATAAAGCTCTGGCCGCCGAAGCCGGGGTTAACGGTCATCAGCAGTACCATATCAACGTAAGGCAGAATTTCTTCCACCGTACCCAGGCTGGTAGCGGGATTCAGCGCAACGCCGGCCTTCATGCCCTCAGCCTTAATCTGCTGGATGCAGCGGTGCAGATGCTTGGTGGTTTCTACATGCACAACAATCTGGTCGGCACCGGCAGCCTTGAAATCGGCAATGTATTTTTCCGGATTTTCTACCATCAGATGGCAGTCGAAAAACAGGTCGGTTACCTTACGGATTTTTTTCACTACAGGAGCACCGAAGGTCAGGTTAGGTACAAACTGGCCGTCCATAACATCGATGTGTACCCAGTCGGCACCGGCAGCTTCAATTTTTTTGATTTCGTCCGCCAGATATGCAAAATCGGCAGATAAAATTGATGGAGCAACTTTAATCATCATTTTCTTCCCTCTTTCTCTTGCAGGAGTTTTACCTCTGCTAACATTGTCAAATATGATTCATAACGGCTGGCAGAAATCTTTCCTGCAGCCACAGCATCCTTTACACCGCAGACAGGCTCATGCGTATGCGTGCAGGGACAGAACCTGCAGCCTGCCTCATAATCGGCAAACTCACGGAAGGAGGCCAGCACCATTTCGGCTGTCAGGCCCTCCAGCAGCAGATTGCCGAAGCCCGGCGTGTCCGCAATATAGCCTTCGTCAAACGGCAGCAGCTGTGCATAGCGTGTAGTATGCTTGCCACGGCCGATTTTTTCGCTAACCTCGCCCGTGCGCAGGTCAACGCTGCTGTCGATAGCGTTGATGGTAGACGATTTGCCTACGCCCGAAGGTCCGCCAAAAGCGCAGATTTTACCACGCAGACGCTCACGCAGAGCCTCCACGCCGGTGCCGTTCTGTGCCGACAGAGTATAAACCTCGTAACCGATAGGCTCATAAACAGCCTTCACCTGCTCAATCAGGCCCGCAGGAGCATTATCCTCCTTGTTGAGCACCAAAATTGCAGGAATTTTCGCCAGCTCTGCCAACGCCAGCAGCTTATCTGCCAGCAGAAAGCTGAAATCCGGCGCAGCACAGGCAAAGGCTGCCACAAACAAATCCAGGTTAGCCAGCGTAGGGCGTGGCAGAAAGTTTCTACGCGGCAGCACGCCGGTAATCATCCCCTCGCGTTTTTCGCTGCTGCTTACCTCAAAGCCGGCGATATCGCCTGTTGCCAGCGAAAAACGGTTTTTCTTCATTTTCCCCTTTACCTTACAGGTATAGAGCTCGCTTTCGCCCTCAACCTTCAGGTAATAATAGCCGTTATAATTTTTCAGGACTCTGCCCTGCAGCTCTGCCATGTTTACAGGTTCCTTTCGGAAATGAGCTTGCCGTCACAGATGAACTGTACCTTGGCATTGCCTGCATATTCCACCTTCTGACGCAGACGCACGCTGCCGTTTTGTGTACCGCTGTACAGCGTTGCCGTGCCGTTGTCATCCGTCAGCACAATGCGTACGTTGGCAGGTTTACCGCTCGGTACGACAAAGTCAACGTAGGCGCTCTTCTTATCGCCGCCGGCAGCTACGGTAATCGCTACAGCCGCGCCGTCGTTAAGGTTACTGCCTACACCAGGGTTGCAGGCCAGAACTATATTCTTCTTGGCGCTGGCATCCTGAACCTTTTTGATTTCACCCAGCTTCAGACCTGCCTGCTCCAGCATGCCCTTAGCTTCGTCAATGGATTTGCCGATAATATTCGGAACCGGCTTGTCGCCTTCGTTGATTACCAAATCGATGGCAGTTCCTTTGGGAGCCTTGTCCAGGCCCTTCGGCGACTGGCTGAGAACAGCGCCGATTTTACCGCCGTCCACATGCTTGCGCGTCACCTTACCGACCTTAAAGCCTGCATCCGCCAGCTGCTGCTCCGCCTTCGACAGCGACATGCCTGTAACATCAGGCACAGCCTTCAGCTCCGCGCCCTTACAGATAGTCAGGATAATAAGGCTGCCCTGCTTACGTTTTTCGCCGGCCTTCGGGGACTGCTCCATAACAGTACCGGGCTTAAACTTATCAGGATCGCCGTATTTTTCCTCCAGCTCTACCTTAAACTGCTTTTCCTCCAGCAGCTTCTGTGCTTCTACTACCGTCATATTGGTAACATTAGGCACTGCAATTTCCGCCAGATTGCGGTTGAAGATAAAGTGCGCTACCAGCGAAATTGCTACTACAGCAGCAGTAATCATTACTATCAGTTTGGTATAATTCAGCTTTTTCTTAACCACTGGTTTTTCATCCCCTGTTTTTCCGGAAGGCATTGCTTCCTGCTTTTCCTGAATTTTTTCCGGCTCTTCTGTTACAGCCGGAGTTACCTGCTTCGGCGGCAGCTCACTGCGCACCGGCTTCATAATTACCGTAGCACCGTCATCACGGTTATCGATAACATTGCCGTTAGGCTTCACCGCGCCCAGCTCCTGATGATAGTCCTCGCTGCTGAACGGGAAGAGCTTCATCTTCAGGTTCAGCAAATCGCGTCGCATCTGTCCGGCGTTAGCATATCTGTCCTCACAACGCTTTGCCAACGCCTTGTCCATAATCTCCTGCATGCCCTCGGGAACATTTTCCATATAGTCCTTCAGCTGCGGCACAGGCTTTTCTACATGCATCATAGCAACCGAAACCGCCGTTGTGCCGACGTAGGGAACCTCACCCGTAAGCATTTCGAAGAGCACTATACCCAAAGAATAGACATCGCTGCTGGCAGTAATCTTACCGCCGCAGGCCTGCTCCGGAGAAATATAATGCACAGAACCCATCACCGATTTGGAATAAACCATCGTCTGGTTCGTGACCATTTTGGCAATGCCGAAATCAGCGATTTTCGGATTCATATTTTTGTCAATTAAAATATTCTGCGGCTTGATGTCACAGTGAATAATGTTATGGCTGTGAGCATGCTGCAGTGCATCGGCAAGTCGCACAGCGATTTCCAGCACAGTATTCAGGCTCAGCTTATGCTCCTGCATATACTCCTTCAGAGTAACACCGTCAACATATTCCATAACTATATACTGATTGCTGCCTTCCGATACAACATCATAGATATTGATAATATACGGATGCACCAGACGCGCCGCGGATTTTGCTTCTCTGCGGAACTGCTCCAGCAGCTCATTGTCCCCCAGGAACTGGTCGCGCAGCATTTTCACGGCTACATTACGGTCCAAAAGCTGGTCGTGGGCCAAAAAGACTTCGGCCATACCGCCATAGCCAATCGGACGAATAATCTCATAGCGTCCGTTCAAGATGGTCTTGCCATTTTTATCCATTACAGCTTTCCTCCCCCTGCGTAGTTAAATCAATCAGAATCAGAGACACATTATCGCGTCCGCCGTTGTCCAGGCTCTGCTCCAGCAGTTTGTCAGCAGCCTGCTCCGGATCGGCACAGCCGATAATCCGGCTGATTTCGGCTGCACGCAGCATGTCGGACAGACCATCGCTGCACAGCAGCAGCCTGTCACCCTCCTGCAGACGGAAGCTGAAGAAATCAGCATTAACTGTTTCCTCGACACCCAGGGCTTGCAGCAAAATATTACGCTGCGGATGTACAAAGGCTTCCTCGTCCGTAATTTTTCCCTGTTCCTTTAAATCCGCTACCAGTGTATGGTCATGCGTCAGCTGCTCCAGCTTGTCGTTGCGGAACAGATACAATCTGCTGTCGCCTACATGGCAGCAGTAGCCGTGCCCATCCCCCGGCAGATAAAGCGCCGTCATCGTCGTTCCCATGCCGGAATAGCTTTCATTGCTCACCGCCATTTTAAAAACGTGCGTATTAGCCTTGTCAAAGGCCTTCAGCATAACCTTACGGATATTCTGTTCCTTCTGCTCATGGCGCAGGCTATGTGTTGCAGCCTCAAAGGCTTTAATAGTAGACCTGCTGGCAATTTCTCCTGCCGCATAGCCTCCCATGCCGTCGGCAACGGCAAAAAGAGAGGGCTCACGCACCAGCAGCGCATCTTCATTATTCTCTCTGACCAGGCCCACATGGGTTCTACTGATTACCTGCATTATTTTTGCTCCTGTTCCTTGGCAAATTTAGCCCGCAGCTGACCGCAGGCCGCATCAATATCCTTGCCCATCTCCTTACGAACGGTAGCGTTAATCCTGTTTTTCTGCAGGATGCGCAAAAAGCGTTCTACTGCCGCTTTGGACGGGCGCTCAAAGCCCTGCTCCGGTACCGGGTTGGCCGGTATCAGATTAACGGATGCCTGCTTATAGCGCAGGTAATTGCTCAAAAGCTCCGCGTCCTGCGGACTGTCATTTTTTCCCTTCAACAGAATATATTCATATGTTATCTGCCTGCCGCTGGCTTTGCTGTAGCTTTCGGCAGCTGTCAGCACATCCACGAAGGGATAACCCTTGTTGACAGGCATCAGCGCCGTACGCAGCTCGTTTTTGACTGCGTGCAGTGAAATTGCCAGATTTATCGGCTTGCCCTGCTCCTCCAGGCGTTTAATACCCGGAATGATGCCGCAGGTGGAAATCGTCATATTACGGTAGCTCATGTTGCAGGTGTCCTCGCGATGCAGAAAATCCAGCGCCTGCAAAACGCTGTCAAAATTCAGCATCGGTTCACCGCTGCCCATGACCACCACTCTGCTCACCATTGCTCCCTGCTCACGCAGACGCTCGTTGAACAGGTAAACCTGCGCCACGATTTCTTCCGCCGTCAGGTTGCGTACAGCACCCTTCAGGCCGCTGGCACAGAAAGCGCAGTGCATATCGCAGCCGACCTGGCTGGAAACGCACACGCTGTAGCCGTAATCATGGTGCATCAGAACCGTTTCTACCGAATTGCCGTCCGGCAAGCCCAAAAGCAGCTTACTCGTCATGCCGTCGGAGGAATTCTGCTCACGCAAAATTTCCAGACTGTGCGGCAACACGGTGAATTTTTCCTGCAGCACGGCAATATCGGCCTTGCTCAGGTTGTGCATAGCGGTAAAATCAAAGACCGACTTTTGGTACAGCCATTGAAATACCTGCTTGGCACGGAACTTTTTCAGTCCTGCTGCCACAAACAAATCCTGTAATTCTTCTATTGGTAAAGCAAAAATATCTTGCATTCTCTTACCTCTATATTACTGCTTTTTCATCAGCTTACAGATATAAAAGCCGTCGATGCCGTCATTCTGCGGCAGAAGCTGCAGCTCCTGTACCTGCTCACCCGTCAGCGGATGTGTGAATTCCACGCGCTGCCATTCGGGATGCTGCGTTAAAAACTCTTCCACCAGATAATGGTTTTCGCTCTGCTCAATCGTGCAGGTGCTGTAAACCATCGTGCCGCCGTCCTTCACATACTGTGCGGCATTCTTTAAAATTGCCAGCTGCAACGGCGGGAACAGCTTCAGATCCTTGCGTTGCTTGCGCCAGCGTGCTTCCGCACGGCGACGCAGCACACCCAGACCGGAGCAGGGTGCATCAACCAAAACTCTGTCAAACACGCCCAGCCATTCGCTGCGCAGCTGCAGAGCATCGTTCTGCAGTGCTTTGACGCTCTTCATGCCCAGACGGGCAGCGTTTTCGGCAATCAGCTCCAGCTTATGCTCGTGGATGTCGCAGGCGATAACCTCGCCCTTATCCTGCATAAGCTGTGCCACGTGCGTTGCCTTGCCGCCGGGAGCGCTGCACATATCCAGCACGCGCATTCCGGGCTGCGGCGCCAGCACCGGCGCTACCAGCATAGAGCTTTCATCCTGAATATAAAAATGCTGAGGCAGTGCTGCCAGAAGCGTATGCAGCGACGGCAGATGCTCTGCCACAATGCCGTAGGGACTCCATTCGGAAGCATGCACCTGCGCACCCATTTCCGTCAGATCCGCCAACAGCTTGTCGCGCGTAGTCACCAGCGTATTAACACGCAGGCACACCGGCGCAGCCGTATTATCAAACGCCAGCAGGCGTTCGGTACCGCCGCGTCCCCACGGTCCCAGCCAGCGCTTCACCAGCCAGCGCGGATGGTAATACTGCAGCGACAGATAATCGGCATCCTGCTTTTCGGTATCAGGCAGGACGAATGCTCCTGCTTCCTGCTTACGCAGCAGACCGCGCAGAACGCCGTTGACGAACTTGGCGCTGCCCTCATGGCTCACGGAGCGCGCCAGCTTCACAGCCTCGTTTACTGCCGCCGACGCAGGAATGCGCGTCATATACAGCAGCTGGTAGGTGCTGATGCGCAGTATCGCCAGAATATCACCGGCCACCTTGTCCAGCGGACGGCTGACACACTGCGCCAGATACCAGTCAAGCGTACCGCTGGCCTTTACCGTGCCGTATACCAGCTCCGTTGCCAGCCTTCTGTCAAGATCGCTCAGTCTGCTGCCGCGCAGATACTGGTTCAGCGCGATATTCGTATAAGCGCCGTCCTCCAGCACCATACGCACCAAAAGCGCCGCTGCTCCGCGGGCACTCTCAGGATAATTTGCTTTTTGTTCCTTCCGCATGCTTTGTTTCTTCCTCATCATCTTCCATAAATGCTAAAATTGCTGCTTCCAGCTTATTGATATCTACCCGTGTATTAAAGCAGGGACCGAAGGGACGCTCGTTTAAAACGCCCAGCACCGGCAGCGGAAATACATCCTGAATGCCGCTGGTCAGGTCACGCTCACAGGCCACGGCCACAATAGCTTTCGGCCTTGCCTGCTTAACCATCTGCCTTGCCAGCGTACCACCGGTGGCCACAGCAAAATGGCAACCGTACTTGTGCGCCAGCCCCAGCATAGCACCTACGCTGCAGCGTCCGCACTGACGGCAGTTCTCTACATTACGGGTTATCTTATGTACGCAGGTATCCAGCTGGATACAATGCGGTGTTAAAATCATAATTCGGTTGGCAGGCACCTTCACCTTATGCTGCAGCACCAGATTGTTGCTTACCTCGATAAAGGACTGCTCAATGCGGACGCGGGGAATATTGAACAAGCGTCCCAGTACTACCGCAAAGGGGAAGAGAATATTAATCGCCTTCCACGCCCAAAAATACAAAATTTTGAGCACCGGTATTCCCAATAGCGCCATGACAATTCCCAGCACGCCGCTGAGCATTGCCAGCACGATCAGTACGCCGAAAAAGCCGAAAATTATCGGCAGGAAACGGCTGATTTCATAAAGCCCCGGAAAGGTTACCTTCCAGACCACATAAAACATCAGCGCACCTAATACGGCACTAATGGAGGTCAAGGCCATAAATATACGTTTTTTGGGCTTAAATACACTATCTTCGTTCATTAAAAGATTACTCCTTCAATTTACAGCCTGCTTCAGGCAAGCAGATCGCCCTCCTGTACACCGCGGCCGTTCAGGAAAACCTGCGCCGGCATACGTTTTTTGGATTCGGGCTGTACCTCGGTGATTTCCAGTACTCCCTCACCGCAAGCTACAAAGAAGCTGTGCTTGCCGGTTTCGATAACGGTACCGGCAGCAGCAGCGCTGTTTTTGTCAGTCATTTTACTGCCCCATATTTTCAGGCCCTTGCCGTTCGGCAGCTTGGTAAAGGTGCTGGGTGCAGGATTAAAGCCGCGGATAAGGTTGTGTACCTCCTGTGCCGTTTTGCTCCAGTCGATATGCTCCATGCTGCGGTCGAGAAGTGTTGCATAGGTAGCCTGTTCGTTATCCTGCGGTTCCGCAACGGCAGTACCTGCCGCAATCTTGTCGATAACTTGCAGCAGCAGCGCCGCACCCTGCTCACGCAGAGCATAATGCAGCTCGCCCATCGTGGTATTTTCTTCGATAGGCACTACTACCTTATCCAGCATTGCGCCGGTATCCATGCCGATATCCATCTGCATAATCGTTACGCCCGATTCCTTTTCGCCCTTGATGATGGCATACTGAATCGGCGCCGCACCGCGATACTTCGGCAGCAGGGAAGCGTGTACGTTAATGCAGCCGTATTTCGGCAGCTCCAGAATTTCCTTGCTCAAGAACTGGCCGAAAGCAGCTACAACAATCAGCTCCGGCTGCAGCTCGTGCAGCAGCTCAACAAATTCGGGAGTTTTTACCTTTTGCGGCTGGTAAACAGTCAGGCCCTGCGCCAGCGCATATTCTTTAACCGGTGTTTGCAGCAGCTTGTTGCCGCGTCCCTTCGGACGATCCGGCTGAGTTACTACCGCAAGAATTTCATGCTTGCCGCTTTCACACAGCGCCTGCAGACTGCCTACTGCGAAATCCGGCGTTCCCATAAATACTATACGCATTTGTTTTCCTCCGTATATCTTTCTATTTTTTTTCGTATCCCGGTCAGGATTTATCTTAAAGCATCCTCGGGATTTTCCTTCTGCTTAGGCGAAATGGTTTTAGCCTTGTCGATGAACAGAATGCCGTCCAGATGGTCCAGCTCATGCTGAATGCAAATAGCCAGCAGACCGCTTGCGGAAAGCAACATGCGTTGGCCGGTTTTGTCGGTGAATTCGCATTCCACATATTCGGAGCGTTCTACCTCGCCTTCGTAATCAGGCACGGAAAGACAGCCTTCGCTGCCCAGCACCTTGCCCTCGCGTTTAACAATCTCAGGGTTAATCAGCTCGTACAGGCCTTCGCCTACGTCGATAACTACTACGCGCTTGCTTACACCCACCTGCGGTGCTGCCAGGCCTACGCCGTCGGCCGAATACATTGTTTCTGCCATATCACGCAGCAGACGCTGCAATTTTTTATCTATACGCTCTACCGGTTGAGCCACCTCACGCAGCACCGGAGCGCCGGCAATCACTATTTTTAACTTAGCCATTTTTGTTCCTCCTTATATCTATTCCAATAGTTCATTATAACACATTACTACAGGAAAAAACAAATTCTCTGCACAAGCTTCCTCATATATTTAAGTAAAGACTAAAAAGCCTTCTGCATCAGGCGAATTTCGCGTCAGAAGCAGAAGGCTCTTAAGCTTTTTTGTTATTTATTTTTTATAATTGTTTTTATCTGCCATACGGATACCGGTATTTACCAGCTTCTGTGCAGGCTTGCTGCCATCTTTTGCTGCAGCAGCGGCAGCCATCACAGCCTCGTAGCCCATTTTGTACTGATTCTGTACGGCAACGGCGATACTATAGTTCTTGTCCTCCAGGCCAAGCAAAGTCTTTTTACCAAGGTCAAAACCGGTAACGACAATATCCTTGCGGCCTGCAGCCATTACAGCCTCCACGGTTGCATTGGTGGAGCCGTTGTTGCAGGCAATAATGCCTTTAACATTATGAGTGTTTTTGATTTTTTCGGTAACCAGCTTAAATGCGCCCGCTTCATCACCATAGTTGATAATATAATCATGTTCGATTTTCCAGCTTGCAGAAGCAAATTTACCCCAGTTTGCCATAATGCTGTTCAGACGGTCGGAAATCGTAGTGCTGGCCAAGGTGCTGACATGTACCAGAACCGTTGCCTCCTCGGATTCCTTCACGCCGCTAGCCTTCATCTGCTCTACCATTTGCTGGCAAACCTCGGCACCAGCTTCCAAGTTATCGGTAAGGAAGGCTGCATCATAATCATTGCTGCTGAGCGCAGTATCAACCAAAAATACCGGCAACTTCTGCTCGCGCAGTGTTTTCGCACTTGCCGTCATATTGGAGCTGTCCGCCGGAGCAAGAATCACTGCATCTGCTTTTTTGCCGGGAAGCTCCTTGACCATATCGCGTTGCAGCTCCCAATCGCCGTCCTTCATAACGCCGCCGACATAAACGTTAACGTCAGCCTTAGCTGCGCCGTCCTTAATGCCGCGGATAACTTCTTCCCAATAGTTACCCTTCATAACCTTAAGTACGGCATAGACGTTTTTGCGTCCTTTCTTTACTTCCGTCACAGGCTCAAAATCCTGCTTGGATTTGGCGTTCATAACCTTTTGTGTTACCGCGCCCTGTTGCGCATTGTTGCCGCCGCAGCCTGCAACGCCTACAAGCAGTAAAGCCGAGAATAAAACTGCTAATAATTTCTTCATACCCATACTATCAACCTCCGCTTATTTATATGAGTAACATTTCAAAACTTGCTCATATGTTATCAACAATATTATAACACTTTTACAAGAAAAATCAAGCAATTTGTAATCTTTGTTTGTTTTAACCTAAACTCAATAACCACGTAAACATTAAAGAATAATAGACTCAGCAAGCATTGTATTTATCACAAATCAAAGCTGTTTTTCTGCGTTCAAATCAAAGCTAAATATTATTTTTGTCCTCTTTCACTTCACAATAGCTTGCGTCAGATAAAGATAACTTTACAAAAGCCTCTTTCTTCTCATCAAAGTTTGTGCTATAATCTTTTATTAAGCAAGCAAAAACTGACAACAGTACAGCCCGCTTTATGATAATTTAGGGAGGATTTTTACATATGCTGAACCAGATTTCTTTATTCACCGAAAACAACGAGGGTGGTTTGTTCAAAATCACCACCATTCTTGCTAAAGCCAACATCAATATTTACACCATGCTGGCCAACGACAGTGCGGAATTCGGCATCGTGCGCCTGATTGTGGACAAGGCAGAAACTGCTATCGAAGTACTGAAGGCAGAAGGCTACCAATGCCGTCAGGACAAGGTTATTGCTGTAGAGATGAACGATACTCCGGGTTACCTGGACGGCATTCTTTCCGCTATCCACGGTGCCAACATCGACATTTCTTACCTTTACATTTCCTTTAACCGCGACAATGTTAAGCCGGTAGTAGTTTTCAAAACCAACGAGCCGGAAACTGCCACCTTCCTCATCGGACGTGGCTACAAGCTGCTGGAAACATTTTAATAGCTGAAATATTTTAAAGGCCGCCCGCTGAAGCAGGCGGTCTTTTTGCATGCAAAAAAGCTGCCGCAGCCTTCGCTACAGCAGCTCATACTTATCAGTTTACAGTTCTTCCGCCAGGTCAAGCAACAGTCTTTCCGTCTTTTCCCAACCCAGGCAGGGGTCGGTAATAGATTTGCCGTAGACGCCATCATGCACGCCCTGAGCACCGTCCTCGATATAGCTTTCAATCATCAGGCCCTTGACGATTCTGTTGATATCAGCATTCAGCTTGCGGGAATGCACAATATCCTTGGCAATGCGGATTTGCTCCAGATATTTTTTGCCGGAATTGGCGTGGTTGGTATCCACAATAATCGCCGGGTTCTGCAGCTGACGCTCCGCATACATATCAATAACGATTTTCAGCACCTCATAATGGTAGTTGGGGAAACTGTTGCCGATGGGGTCTACATAACCACGCAAAATGGAATGCGCCAGCGGGTTGCCCTTGGTGCGTACCTCCCAGCCACGGAACAAAAATTCCTGCTCATGCTGCGCTGCCGCCACACTGTTGAGCATAACGGACAAATCGCCGCTAGTAGGATTCTTCATGCCAACGGGAATGCCTACGCCGCTGGCAATCATACGGTGGAGCTGGTCCTCGCTGGAGCGCGCGCCAACTGCGGCATAGCTCAGCAAATCGGACAGATAGCGGAAAACCTCGGGATAGAGAATTTCCTCTGCACCGGTCAGGCCGGTTTCTTCTACCACGCGCACGTTCATTTTACGGATAGCGATAATACCACCCAGCATATCCTCTTCACCCTCGGGAGAAGGCTGGTGCAGCATACCCTTATAGCCTACGCCGATAGTACGCGGCTTGTTGGTGTACAGACGCGGTACGATAAAAATTTTATCCTGTACCTTTTCCTGCAGCTTGGCCAGACGATAAACATAGTCCAGCACAGCATCCTCATTATCGCTGGAGCAAGGACCGATAACCAACAAAAAGCGGTCATCCTTGCCTGTAAAAATATTCTTTATAGCCTCGTCACGCTGCAGCTTCAGCAGCTTCGAAGCCTTACTTACCGGATAATCCTCCATTAAGGCCTGCGGTGACGGCAGCACCTTGATAAATTCCATCTGCATGCTCATAAACAATTACTCCCATTAATCAATTTGCTGACACCGGCAGATTTTTGCAACATTCTACCGGTATTAGCAGTGTCAAATCTTCTATATTGTAACACAAACTCTGTTTTTATACAATCATTTACCATGTTAAATTACACTTACAGGGTCAACATTAAAGTAAAGATTAGGCTTTTCCTTGAATTCACTGTTCAGCAATGCTTCCTTTGTTTCCCTCAAATCCTGCGCCTTCAACAGCACATTGAAACGGTACAGGTCATAGGCCTTTGCCACCAGCGAGGGGAACGGTCCTGCAATCAACAAATCCTCCAGTTTGCCTTGCAGCTTTAAGCTCTGCAGATAGAAGACAACCTGCTGCGCCAGCGCCAGGCCTGCACCCTCATCCTTATCCACCACCTGCAGCTTAAGCATCTGGGCGAACGGCGGATAAAAATAGTTCTGACGTTCCTGCAGCTCGCGCTTGGCAAAGGTGTCGTAATCCTGCGTCACCGCCAGCTGCAGAATCGGGTTATCCGGATCATAGGTCTGGAAGATTACATGTCCCGGCCTGTCACCGCGTCCCGCACGCCCCGCTGCCTGCGTCAGCAACGAAAAGGCGCGCTCCGACGCTCGGTAATCCGGCAGATGCAGCGTACTGTCCGCCGCCAGTACTCCCACCAGCGTTACATTGGGAATATCATGTCCCTTCGCCACCATCTGCGTACCAATCAGCACATTAGCCGCACCGTCGGCAAAGCGCCGCAGGATATCGGCATGCGCAAACTTCGCCACAGTCGAATCCTGGTCCATGCGCAACACACGCACCTCCGGCAGCTGCTGCAGCTGTTCCTCGGCCTTCTGCGTACCGCTGCCGAAATATTTGATGCGGCGGCTATGACAGTTGGGGCACTCCTGCGGCAGCGGCATCGTGTTACCGCAGTAATGGCAACGCAAATCCTCGTTCTTCTTGTGGTAAACCATTGCTACGGCGCAATGCGGACAGGTAATCGTCTGGCCGCAGTCGCGGCACATCACAAAGGTAGAATAGCCACGGCGGTTTAGGAGGACAATCGCCTGCTCCCCCGCCGCCGCCGTCATCACTAACGCCTGCTGCAGCGCGCGCGACAGCACGCTGAAATTGCGCGCCTCCAGTTCCTTGCGCATATCCACGATCTCAACCTTTGGCAAAGCAGCACCATTAGGACGTGACGTAAGATGCAAATGTGTACATTCGCCCTGCAGTGCCTTATAATAAGTGCATAAATCCGGCGTCGCACTGCCAAGCACCAAAGCTGCGCCGGTCAGGCGGCAGCGGGTGCGGGCAACATCACGTGCATTATAATGCGGACGGTGGTCCTCCTCCTTGTAGCTTCCCTCATGCTCCTCGTCGACAATCACCAAGCCAAGCTTTTCAAACGGAGCGAACACAGCACTGCGCACGCCAATCAGCACCCTTGCCTTGCCTGTGCGCATGCGGTACCACACGTCGCCTCTTTCGTTCTGCGATAGCTTACTGTGCGCCACGGCAATCTCGCTGCCGAACCATGCCTGAAAGCGCTTCACCAGCTGCGCTGTCAGCGCAATTTCCGGCACCAGCATCAGCACCTGCCAGCCTGCATCCACAGCATGAGCCGCCGCACGCAGGTAAACCTCCGTCTTGCCGCTGCCCGTAATGCCCTGCAGCAAAAAGGACTGCGCACGCTGCGCATCTATCGCCTGATTAATCTTTACTGCGGCATCCTGCTGCTCCGCCGTCAGCTGCAGGCTTTCGCCACGCTCCTGCTCTGTGTTATAGCTGTTGCGCAGCACACGCTTCTGCACTGCGTCCGCCAAACCGTTCTGCGCTAAAGCGCGCGCTACCGCGGAGCTCACACCCTGCTGCGCCAACTCGCTCACGCTCAGTGCTCCTGCAGCCTGTGCCAGTACGCCCAGGGCAGCATGCTGCCCCTTGGCACGTTTGGCAAGCGTTCCTTCAGCCAACGCCTGCCTTCCTGCAGCATTGATACGGTAAGCCAACACAGTTTTTTCCTGCAAACGCTCATTATAAACATAATAAAGCAAACGTCCCTGCGCATCACGCACGGCACGCCGCTTAATGCTCGATTTTCCCGGCACAAAAAGGCGCATCGCCTCTGCCAGCGAACACATATAATAATCTGCCATCCATTTGGCAGTAGCCAGCATTTCCTTATCAAACCAAGGAGTATCGCCCAAGGCTGCCTCCACCGGCTTCAGCTTACTTTTCAGCACTTCATCACTAGGCAGCGACATACGCTCCACCACAAAGCCTTCCACCTTCTGGCAGCTGAAAGGAATAACTACACGCCAGCCGCTGTCTATAAACTGCAGTGCTTCCGGCACACTGTAGGTAAACTGACGGAATAAATTTTTTACTGGTAAATTTATCGCAACATTAACAGCAAACATGGCAACCTCCTGCAAACATACTTGTAGTTTATTATAGCATAAATCAGGGAGAATGCGGAGAGCGTTTATATAAAAAGCGTTCTACCGCAGTCATGTAGAACGCCTTTTGCAGCTTTATGCTGTTTTACTGTTATGCTGTCAATTTGGAGGCAAGCTCACGTACTTCTGCTTCTACCGAAGTTTTATCTTTCATAACCGCTAAGGTTTGCCTTTAATCTTTATGTTTACTTCTTTCGTCCCCGAAAGAAGTAACAAGAAAGGGGCGCGCTTTACCAAAGCGCGGGAAACAGTCGCTTTTTTGCTCGCACAAAAAAACTTAGCAAAAAATGCTTTACCATATTCTCTTTGGTTCATAGTAAACTAACGACTACTGAAACACATTAACGATTATGGAAGTATTTTTTGAGGTTTAGACTAACGCAAAGTTTAATCCCCTGATACAAGTCTTAGACAAACCACAAAGCACTTCATGGGTTACGAAGAACTTTTGCAAGAATTCGAACAAGCGCTAGTAACAGTAAAGCGGCCCTATTCAAACTGTTTGCATAGATCAAAATCACTGTTTCAGCACTTCGTCATATTTCATAATCTCGCACTGAGACTAGCCATTATTTTTTGCTTTCTCTTCCAGTTCCAACATGTACTTATCAAAATCAGACATAAATAATCTGTCTTGAATGACACGATATTTTTCAAATTCAGTTTCGGCATGCAGCTTTGCAATTGCTGCTGACACCTTCCCTGCATCCTGTAAAACACCATATTCAAACATTTCAATGAAACTGTTAAGTCTCTTCTCCCAATCCTCCATAGTAAGAGGAATATGCCTTAATGTCATGTTCTCTGCGAAATCCAAGTATGCGGTAACCATACGGTTTAATTGCTGCAATTCATTTTCGCTCAGATAATTTTTTGCAATCGTCACATCACTTTTTTTAATCTTGCCGTCTGGAGCATCTGCCCATGTAGTAAGTCCCATATGTTCCTTTTGATGGTCGGCGCGTTCTACAATCAATTCAGCTGCAGTGTGACCGTGAATTGCATAGTGCATTTTGTTCTGAATAGTTGCGTAAAACCGTTTCGTTGTTGCAGAGGTTTTGTCATAATCTATCGCAGTAGCATAAATATCTGTGATTTTCTGATAAAACTTCCTTTTGCTTGCGCGAATTTCTCTGATACGTTCAAGCTGTTCATCAAAGTATTTATCCGTCAGATAAGTGCCTTGTTTCAGGCGTTCATCATCCATTACCCAGCCTTTAATGGTGTAGTCCTTGGCAATCTTATTTACCCATTTACGGAACTGCACTGCACGCTCAGAATTGACTTTAAATCCTACTGCAATAATCATCTCCAAAGAATAGTGATTTGTGCTATAGCTTTTTCCATCAGCAGCAGTTATTCGATATTTTCGAATAACTGAACCCTCCTGTAATTCACTATCCTCGAATATCTTTTTAATATGATAATTTATGGTGTTTACACCTACATCATACAAAGTTGCCATCACTTTCTGTGTCAGCCATATATTCTCATCTTCGTAGCGCATCTCAATACTGTCCTGCTGGTCCCCCACAGAGGCAACATAAGTCAGATATTCCGCTGCGCTGGAACGGATGGTTATTTCGGCTTTGTTTTTTACCAATATCCCCACCACTTTCTCTCAAATCAAATTTATCAGCACAGTTTAACAGTACCACAGTTTCAGCGGTTCGCCGTCTCCAATCATGCTTCGCTCTCGCTCGCATTCTTGGACGGCTATCACATGGTGCGCACCAGCTGCTCACCGCGTCGCTCAGCTCCTAGTGAGCAGGGTGACGCACTCAACATGGCTCGAGCTGACACCATTGATTAAAACAGCACATTTTGCTATTTTCAAGGTTTGGGGGAACAAATCAACCCATTTTTCGACAATTCATCTGTCCGTGGAAACATATCCAACAATCAAATTAGTAAAATATATCCCTTTACATAGAGTATAACAATTCCGCCAAACTGGACAATAGTTACAACAAAATCGTAAATTAGAATAATTATAGCCGCAAAGGAATGTATTCATCGCAACCACCATTTTGATACAATCCAACGTTTGCACCCCCTTTTGCACCCCCCTAAACACAGGAGATGCGCTCTCTTCATCCGGGCATTGGATTAGGCTACTTTTCATTTTATGGAGGGTTGCAGAGTGGTCTTTTCTTTCACGAAAAAAGAGAGATCAACGCGCCAAGGTCAATATCTCTTTCTTCTTATTATAATTCACTTGTCAAGCTTCCGCAGCATTCTTCTTCCCAAGCAAAATGTTCTTCTGAGCATTTTTCACACCGATTAAAAGCATCATCCATGATAATTCCCATGTCGGCCATGTCCGCTATGAAATTGATGGGATCATCGACTGGAACCATACTACCACAAGTCTCACAGTGAACATAGATGTTGTTTTCTCTAAGCGGATGAAATGAAATAGTCCCGTCCTCGTTTGTTATTCTCAAATAAAGCATATCGAAATACCTCCTTGCTTTGGTATGTCTATATACGCTCTATATTAAGAAAATAGCAACGATAATTCACACTACATAATCAACAAATTTGAAATCGTCAAACTGAAAGTTTCATGTGTTCGACAAATTGGAATTTGCAGTTATCTATACTCATTTGGAATTTCGATATGAAATGTCTCACACAATAGCTTCACATCATGCACATCATTCTCATCAAATTCGTATCCCAGATGGAACATTACTTGACTATATGGTTCAATACAGGAAACCTCTATCTCCTCAATTTTTCCTTTGCCCGAAAAAATTTCTATCGGAAAACAATCCCCCTCATAAAGAATTTCACCTTCGCCCGTATATTCAAAACAATGCAAATCAACAATTCTGTTTTTCGCATCTTCCCATACAGTATGGTTCAATGTTGTATATTCCATCTTAATTTCATAAAAGTCATTAGCTTTCAACATCTCTATAAAGCTCTGATAATCTTTCTTTTCTACAAAAATATCAATATCGTTATGGACTCTTGACGGATATCCAAGCAACGCATCTACACCCCATCCACCATCAAGAAAGACTTTAATCTCCGCATCTATCGAGAGTTGAAGAATCTGCTTTACATCTGTTATATTAACCATCTTATCATCTCCGCAAATTCAAATTTTCTGTTCCCTATAAAATTAGTTTATCGGGATTTACCAAATCACCAAACAACGAGTCATAAAACTCTTTAAACCAATATTTACTCTTTCTTCCCAGTGTACCTCCTGGCCTTTCTGGACACCGTTTCATCTGCATGACGCTCGATGTTGCTTCTGCTCTCACGCATTTCCTGGACTGCCCGGAACGTCTCTCGTGAAACGATTGCCGGATGATGATCCTCCTGGATGTATTTCTGATGCTCTCCGTTGTTCGGTATTCGCTTGTTCCCCGGGAAGTCTGGCGAGAAGTTTTTATAGAGAATGACATCACCGACATACTTCTCATTTGTCAGTATGGTTTCGATGGAACGCTTCGACCTCTCTCACATTTCCTACGAATCTTCGCTTCAAATATTGTATCATATTCAACTTGACAAATCTACCATTTTGTGATAAAGCCGCAAAAAGTAGGGCATCCAGCAAAACTGCCAGATGCCCCTTTCGATTCGTGTTTCTACATATTAAATAGTAATCTCAATCCCTCCCCGGAAGACTACCGTGCTGCTTTTCTCATCAATGCGGATGTGATCGACCAAACCGCCCCACAGTTCTTCCCGGAATTCCGTCTGTTCTCCGTTCAAATCTTCCAGCTTGTTGATGAAGTTCGTGAGAATTTCCCTCGTGTCATTCTTCTCCTGGATGAGTGCCTCCAGTTCCTGAAATCGGCTATGCTTTTCACAATATAACAAACGCATTTCAACAGCAAAAACACCCCGCCGAAGCGAGGTGCCAATAATCTGAACTGTATTCACCTGTGGATATCCACGCTTGTGCCGGATTTGAATTCCACGATAACTTTCTCATCGTAGACCGTGATTTTCTCAATCAGCCTTCGAACCAACTGCTCATCGTATTCAGTGATGTCCTGCGTCTGCTCTGCGAGAAACTGTTGCATTTCACTGATTCGCTGTTTCATGCCTTCACGCTCCGCTCCCTCCACCTGGGCATTCTGCTTTGCCTCACGAAGCCTATAAATCTCATCGACAATGCTGTCATAGTTTCCTTTCGCATTGGCTACCTTGATCAGTTCATTCTGTAATTCTTCAAGCTGAGAATCTATTGTCCCCAAAGGAATACCATTTACCTCGGTCAGCACTGACTCAATATTAGATGCCAATACAACCTTCATATTCTCCCTTTTGCTAAGTGTCCTATTGATTGCTTGCACAACCAAATCATGCAACTCCTCTTCTAGAATCGCATCTGCATCGCAGGCAGCTGGTCCATTTTCTACTCTATTGCAGCATCTCCAAACAGTATATTTTCCCCCATGAGCCCTCCATTGTATCCTCCGGTAAATATCACCGCACTTACTGCAATAAACAATACTAGATAAAGCATATTTGCTAGAGTACACTCTTTTCTTCCCCTGGCGGCCACTATGTAGGTTAGCCCTTCGATGCATTTCTTCCTGAACCCTCATAAACACATCTCGAGGAATAATGGCTTCGTGACTATTTTCTACATAATACTGTGGCATCAAACCATCATTGGGAACACGCTTCTTTTCTAAAAAATCTACTGTATATGTTTTCTGAAGGAGGGCATCTCCGATGTATTTTTCGTTTTTAAGGATTTTCCTCAAGGCATCCGATCTCCATATCTTCTTTCCAGCGCCTGTCAATATGCCATCAGCCTCCAATCCCATGCATATCTTCTGCAAGCTTGCACCCTCCAAATACTCACGATATATACGTTTTACTACTTCTGCGCCTTCTTTCTCAATAATCAGATTTCCATTTTCGTCTTTGGTATAGCCAAGGAATCTGTTGTGATTTACCTTTACATATCCTTGCTGATAACGGTATTGAATTCCAAGTTTTACATTCTGCGAAAGGGACTGCGACTCCTGCTGCGCAAGAGAAGCCATAATAGTAAGTAAAACCTCACCCTTTGCATCCATTGTATTAATGTTTTCCTTCTCGAAATAAACCGGAATATTCTTTTCTTTAAGCCTCCTAATGAATTTTAGGCAATCCAATGTATTTCGAGCAAAGCGACTAATTGACTTAGTTACAATCATATCAATTTCTCCAGCCATGGCCCTTTCAATCATACGATTAAACTGTTCACGCTTCTTGGTGTTCGTGCCTGATATTCCATCATCAGCAAATATCCCTGCAAAATCCCATTCCGGATTCATGCGAATGTATGTAGTGTAATGCTCTACCTGTGCCTCATAACTGGTGGCCTGCTCATCACTATCTGTTGAAACTCGGCAGTAAGCTGCTACACGAATCTTGGGTGTTTGGACCGCTTTAGCTGTATTGCCTACACGCCTACGCGCAGGAATTATAGTTATATTCTTACTCATGCTCATTACTATTTATCTCACTTTCTATTAAGCTATATTCATATTCAGCCTGCTCATAAGGATCATCAAAAAATTTTGTCGGTAGACCCATTGTAAAACTTATGGGTATGGCAGGCAATTCTTTAGTCTTTAGTTCCCAAATCCTTCCAAGCTTTCTAGCTCTGGATTGTCTTTCCTCCTCTGCTTTTTCGAAAACCTCCCTACAAATAATGGCTGGGTAATAGTCATCACCAAGATAGCGGGTATTTCTAAGTATCTTTCCAGCGCTACTATGAAAGATGTTTAGACCCACGTTTTCTGCAGCTACCTTTAACGCCTTACCGGAAATATACTCCTCAAATAACCTTCTTACCTGTTCTGCCTCATCCTTATCAATAATAGCCTTTCCATCGACAATTCTGTATCCGTATGGTATATTTGTTTTCATCTATTCCACCAACCTTTCTTTTAGATTCAAGCCGCATTTTAGGTGAAACACAAGAATCAATCTAGACTCAACTGTGATTCTTTCCACAAAGTCTATAAATGTTTCCTCTCTGAAGAGCTTAAGCATCTTGCTCTTGGCTGCAAAATCAACAAGTTTTCTCATTTCCTTAACTCGTATACTATCGAGAGCAACTAGTTTCTCTTTTTCAGACCGCAGCATTTGTTCTTCCATATCTAGGGCTACATTCTCCTTGTTAAAAACCGCTGTATCTAAAATCCCTTTTGCCATAAGATTTGCAAGAATATGTTTCCTATCAGCATTTTCATTAATACGAGTTTCTAATTCATTAATCTTAAGCAATCGGTCTTTTTCATACACATGACAAATCTTTCGATATAACGGTTTCAATATTTCTTTGTGACTATAAATCAGCTTATTCATCATGGTCAAAAAAGCCAGCTTAACAGATTCATTGTTGATATATAACATGGAACACTTTTCTTTGTTTTCCAAATGTGTTTCGCAAGTCCACGCAACATAGTTACCGCTTGGCTTATAATGCTGCCTCCGCTTGAATGTCTTACCGCACTCACCACACTTAATTTTACCGGAGAAACAATATCTCTTCTTATATCTGAAGGTTTCGATACCATTACCTTTATCCATTGCTCTCTGGTCGAGAACTGCGCGAACTCTATCAAAAACCTCATGGCAGATAATCGGCTCATGATGGTCTTTACATAGAAACCTGTCCCGCTCACCATAATTGATATGACGATTAAGACTATCATCAGTATATGTCTTTTGAAAAATCACATCACCTGTATACTTCTCGTTTGTTAGAATGTTTTTTATGCTTCCCGCATACCACTTACCATTCTTTTTGGCCTTAATTCCTTTGTCATTCAACTCCTTAGCTATAGCCAGAGTGCCTTTACCTGCTAGGCAGGCTGCAAAAATCTCCTTTACCACCTCTGCCTCCTCCGGCACGATTGACATTGTACCATTATTGTTGTAGTAGCCGTAAGGAGGATAAGAAATTATAAAGGTGCCTTTCTGGAAACGTTTTTTTATAGACCATTTATTGTTTTCTGATATGGATACCGATTCTTTTTCTGCAAAACTGCTCAAAATTGAAAGCATCAGCTCACTCTCCATTGAGCCGGTGTTAATATTTTCTTTTTCAAAGTATATAGCAACACCCAAACCTGTTAATTTTCGTACCATCTCCAGGCAGTCCATTGTATTTCTTGCGAATCTACTAATTGACTTTGTTACGATAAACTCAATCTTACCGGCTTCACAATCTGCAATCATAGAAAGCAGTCCCGATCGAATATCCTTCTTTGTACCTGTGATCCCCTCATCGTAATAAATGCCTGCGAATTCCCACTCCTCATTAGAGCGGATGTAGTTTTCGTAATGTTCTTTTTGTACATCAAGGCTAACAAGCTGCTTATCACTTGCCGTAGACACACGGCAGTAGGCGGCTACTTTTAACTTTTTCTTTTGATGCACAGCATCCCTTATTTTTATTTTTGTTAACTTTTTCATAAGATCACCTCTTTTTTATCAATGACATATTCCCATACTATTGTATATATATCAAGTAATTTAACTCATAATATCAGATAAAAAAGGATAGAAAGATTTGCGATTATAGTCCGATATTTTGTGGTATTCCTCCACTGAAATCATGCCAAACATAAACATGGTTTCAAGCACCTGCTGTGCCCTATAATAATCAAATTCGCACTGCAATTCCTCTTGCGTGGTTTCCCTTAATTCTGCATTTGGAATTTTAAAGTTTTCAACCTGTCTTACTTTCATAAAGCTCCTCCGTTCTGAGGGGTGAAATGTTTCCCTCTACTTATATGCGAAGAGACAGCCTTAATCGAACCCTTTCTATGCTAAAAACTTAAAATAAAAAAAGCCCCACCAGACCAATATGGTCTAGCAGGGCAATTTACTACCTTAGAAGTTGATGCACAAGCAGTACACCGGCAATAGCCATCCATACTGTTCGCTCACTTTTTATCTTCCTTTGTATTGTTTTCTGTTCTGTTTCGTATTTCTTCAACAATTCGTTTGCAGTCTTCAATGAGGCTTGTTGCTTCATGAGCAAGTTCTCCGCTTCGTTCAACTGATTCTTCAATATTATAAGCTGTCTTTTCTGCTTCTCCGACTCGATACCGGATTCCTGTGCTATCTTCTGTAACCGATTCAAGTTCTCCTCTAACCTGCTGAGCTCTGTTTCCGTCACTAGGTATGCTTTCTCTGCCGCTAAACAAGAACCCGGCTGCAAGAAGAGCAAACAGCACAATAATAGTACATAAATGACTACTAATCCACGCTTTACATTTAGCATACATGATCACTCCTCCACTGAGAAATAATCGGTAATGCCACGAGCAATAGCTCTAGCAATTTCATGTTGTTTATTGACAAGTAGCTCTGCCTCTTCATCGTTAGAGATAAATGCTATTTCCAACAGTACCGCAGGCATTACTGTACGTTTCAGGACGATAAGATCAGGACGCTCTTTCACACCACGGTCTACAGTTCCCAAGCTACTAACAAGCTGTTTCAGCATTAAGCGTGCTGCCTTTTCTGAACTACTGCCTAACGAATAAACCAATGTCTCCGTTCCTCGAGCCTTTTTATTTACGGAGCTGTTGCAGTGAAGGCTGATAAACAAATCAGCCTTACTATTATTAGCGAGGCCGCAAACATTTGGATAATATGGATTTTCACCTGCCAAATTATCCGACTGTAGAGAAACCACAGCTATACCGGCTGCAACTAGATACTTTTCTATCATATCTCCAATACTGCGAACAACATTAGCCTCTTTAATATCATGATACTTGTTCACCGCTCCACTGTCTACACCAGGATGATGGCCCGGATTAATAAACACTTTCATCAGTTTCCCTTCCTTCTTATTCACGCCCTCAATTATAATGGCTTTTATATCCGACACTTAATTTTATCAATAATCCTGCCCAGACTACCTACACCAGCATCAGAAAGATTTTCAACTACGCTCAAAGCCTCTGTTACAGTTAGGTAACCAATAATCAAGCTAACAAGCCATGGCTGACTTCCTATGCTGAGCAATAATTTGTCACTGATGGCAGAAGTAAAAACAGCAACGATATAAACCATTATCTTGCTCAGTCCTCTTTCCCTCATAATAGTACTAGATATCTTGCCGGCAGCTCTAGCTCTAGAAATACTGCAAAAGCTTTTCCAAAGAGAAGGCTTCTCCTTTTTTTCATTAGCTACCAGATAATCATGGCTGATTGCCAGCCATCTGGTGAAGCAGTCCAAAAACACAAGGCCGACAAAACAGTAAAACATAATCACATGCTTATAAAGCAACGCCGCGATAATAGCGCCTAAGGCAGTCTTCAAAGGCGCCATATTCAAAACATTTTCAAGACTGTTCCTCAATTGTTCATACCACATAATTTATACTCCATTCTCTATAAAACCTGTTCAATTCCCTTCCAATATCTGTACACGTTCTTCTAAAGCAGCAATCCGTTCGAGCAAAGCCTGCTGATTACTTATGACAAAGTTTTTGCTTTCCTCTGCCTCCGCAGCAGCAGTTTTGGCAGCATCCGCTGCCTTGTTACACTCGCTTAATGCTGTATAAGAGCCAAGCAGTGGAATTTTATGCCACTTGCCCTCATTATCTTTTATTCTGAATGTTGCCATAACGCCCTCCTCAGTTAATTATTCCAGACAGCATGACCATACTCATCATAATGCGGCATATCATCGGGATGCATCTCTATAAACGTCCAATCAGCACTAGAAGAATAACTATTAAAAGCTGTTTGGTAAGCACTCACTGATCCAATAGGAACACATATATTGTATTTTAGTTTTGAAGACGATGATCCTAATGGTAGATTTGACCCACTTCCAGAAAATCCCGGAGGCGTTTCGCCCCTAAAATATAACGCTTTTATTTTAGTAAATTTCCTGCTGTCGCTTGATGCATAATGATTATAAAGAGTCTTCATGTTTTTACCATAAACAACATATTCCAAATCAAAACTATCATTAAACAATCCTGTGGGAGCATACTCTACTCCATCAGGTATGATTATTTTCTTTAAACTTGTTTCAGAAAGCGAAAAAGAGCCTAATAGCTTAACCTTTGGAATTTCAATGGTTTCAAAGCCTTGGCTTCCACAGAATGCACTTTTTCCAAGTTCCGTTGCAACGGGAATCTCTATACCACCTAAGTGGGTTTTATAAAAAGCCCAACCTCCAACTTTAACAGCATGTGGAAAAATCAATCTGTTAGCAATATAGCTATTCATACCTGAACCACAGCCAACATAGTCAGATGATGTAGAAACAGAACGATAGCAGAAATAATCCCTTATCAGAGTAACATTGTACCTGGTAAAATCTACAACATCATATGGGCAGGTTTCTTTTGTATATACGGTGATATCAGAAATGCACTTAAACGGTATGCAGGCTTCCTGTTCAATAGCTGCAGCCATTTCACTAGGCTTAAATCTTTTACTTAAACCATTGATTCCGCGAATGGCGTCAGCAATATTTTTCAAAGTATCTTCATTTATCAGTACCTGAGCCATCAGTATTTCTTCTCCTCTCCGCTTTCAGTTCCCAACATAGCCATAATTTTTTTCACTTCTTCAAGAATTTCCTGAACCGTCATCAATATTCACCATCCTCAGCCTCACGAGGCAATAAATCCTGCATCTCCACAGCAAGACGTGTGACATCTTCTGCAAAACTGCCTTCTGATACATTAAAACCGCTTATAGCTGCGGCCATTTCAGAAGGCTTATATGTGCGTGTTGTACCGCCCTTAGAACGGATTGCCTGAGCTATATTCATCAAATGCGTTTCATCAACGAGAACGTTTCTAGACATTTAGTATCCCACCTCATTAGCATTAATCAGTCCTCCTATAGCATTTGCAATTGCTTCATCAGTTTCTTCTTTAGTGTAGTAGCCGGACAAATCCCCTCCTGTAGCATTAAGTCTACCAGTGCTATCTATAGTTAGATTGTCACCGACTTTGATGCCACCTACAGAAGTAGTAGTCGCTACAGGCAGAACATAGGATTCCGCGATTTCTGCATAGCGTTTCGCATCTTCCGCAGCCTTAAGAGCATCCTCGAGGCTCACCGCAAAATCTTCATCCTCATATGGATTAACCCAGGCATAAGCATTTATTGAAGTAGGAGCTGTATCACCGACATATAGAATATTGTCCAGACTCTGCACCTGTTGTGCTGCTTTATAGGCAGCAAGATAATATTCTTTACAACTACACGGTTCAATCTTTACAACAGGAATCTGCCTTGGATCTGCAAAATCTATTACAATCTTTCCATTAGTCATAGCGCAGCACCTCTCCCACCATAAAAACGCTCGGAGGAACAAGTTCTATTTCAACACCCGCCTGTGAATTTATCAGTGCAAGATCATATACACAAGCACCCATAGGAATTAACTCTGCGTCTGCTTTTGTTGCCTTCACAAAGAACTCACATCCTACATTATTTCCTTCTTCATCAATAATGGGTGTAACATCACGCCACGTAATTTTCTTTTGAAACACAATACCGCTGCGTTCCGGAGACCGCCCTTTACGATTTGTCCCATCTAATGTTCTACGAACAGTAAATAAAAACGACTCTTGCTCAAGCATCGGCCGATTTATAATCGCAAAAGGAATACAGAATGTATCCCTGTAACCTACAGTAATAGCCAGATTGCTTACCTTATAGCTCAATATACTCCCTCCCCAATTATTCATCGAAGGCCACAACTGTCTGAGCACTATCATCCGGTGTTTCAGTGTAACCATTCAAGTCCTGTGTACATACTGCAACAGTATAGTTCCCGGCTTCACTTACATCAAAAGACAAGCCATTTGTAGCCGTACCGATGAAAATCCAGCTTTCTCCTTCCTTCTTATAATAAACTCTGGCATTCATATACTCATTCCAATCCGGAGCTATCCAGTTTACAACCAGATATCTACGGCTGATTGTTGTTACAGTTTCACCATTATCATCAGTACTGCTGTTCTTCTCTACCTCAGCATGTGCAGATAAGTTAGTTACATTCGGAATATCATAAAGCATGACTCGATGGTTGTAATAGTCAACATCATTGACAGACTGAGGACATTTCTCAAAATTGTTGAAACTAGGAAACTTTAAGAAAAGCGTTTTGTCAAGATAGTTTCTTGTAAGCTGAATACAGAATAAATTGCCATCAAGAAGCGCAAAGCCATCACCGATGGCGTGAGCTTTAGCGCCGCTCTGATATTTGCCACGCTCTAGTCCCGCAAGTCTGTATGTATTAGGTGCAATCAGCTGTGACTGGCTATAACTCATACATTCGCCGTTCACCCATATATCCGTCAGTCCATCTGCTGCATTCTCTGCCGAGCCTTCAATGATGCTGACTGTCCCTATGTTAGTAAATTTTACATCGACACTTGAAGCATCTGCCGACATATCAGTCAATATATATCCGTAATTAGAATTATGTTTGTGCTTATTATAAAAAGTGTAGGCGCCGTCTTTGGTTGATGCATACACATCACAACCTCCCCAGTCCTTACTCTGGCCTTGAATAGCCAACCAGATCTCAATACCGCTGCTTGATGTAACAAGATCCTGTGGTGGAGTTATTATCAGAGGTGTTGCAACATCACCTGGTTCAACATTATATTTAATCGTATTATATGTTGACTCTGGAATTATGTAAGTTATACCACTATCGTCCAAATTTCTGCTCAAGGCAGTAATTGTCAGCATTCCAATACTGTCTTCTGATATTTTTTCTACCATACACAATTGCTGCTTAATACCCGCTGATGCATCACTAATAGTAATCAGATCACCCGGTTCAAGCAACGAGCCTATTCCCCAACCAATTTTGAAGTTATATCTTATAATCTCTGTCTTATTGATACGTGCTCTCATAGCGGCAACAACCACAGCACGCGCTTTAGTATGAATCCATAAAGCACTAAAATTGGGGGCTGTTCTAACACCATGTGCACGAATATTATCCGTATCCTCGAAGAATACTTTTTCTTTCTCATATCCGTTGGCACGGTTGGTAAATTCAACACTCCAGCGATTATACAGTTCAGAACTATCTTTCCTGGTATATATCACGCAGGCGCCATTAGCTTGTACTGCCATATCACGCTCCGTGATGTTATAACGGATAGTGGCGTCAGGTCTCCAGCTGCCGTGCTGTCTATCATCACGAGGGACTATTTTAAAACGATTTGTGCTCCAAAACATATAGGCATTCGTAATATCCAGTAGTTCCTTGATATATTCCTGGCACTTCTTTTGCTCACTAAACTCAGTACTAGGCGTTGAAACAAGCAAATCTGCAGCAGCACAGTATCTCCTATAATTATTGAACGATTCTGTATCTATATATTCTTCATGACCAATACGCTTCAATAAATCAATTATGATGTCTGCAGGATTCGCATCCACGCCATCACCTGATTGCCGCAGCAGGCCTTGTACCTCAAAGTTATATGAAGGCATCCCCGCTGAATTGGTACCAAGAAAGACATACCCAAACAGATAAGCCATATTTTTATAGCCAACAGCTAAAGCAGGGTAGTTGCTCTGCATATATGTAGTAGGTTTATCATTATCACCACGGTTTAGAGAAAGCGGCGCACCAGAATTCCCGGCATTGGCATTGAAAGCAGCAAGACTTGCAAAAGTATCGTCACCACTGTAGACCTTTCCGATGCCATCTATAACTCCCTCGCAAAGCGCGAGCTCAAGATAAACATAGTAATTATAGTCAATGCTTGTCGAGGAGGAATGCTTGCCTGTTTTCACGGTAGTTCTATTCTCAACAGTAGTATAGTTTTGGAAATTAATAAGGTTGGGCGCAAGCTTACAAGTACCATATGCAATCGGCAAAGGAGTACCGAAATCACAGGCAGTGCTCTGAAAGCTGGCTATCTTATCAGCCCTGGTTGTTGTCTTGACGCCTCCACCAAACAAAAAACTCATTCTTTAACCCTCCAGAAACCTGAAACACGGCTTCTGCCTCTGCTGTCATAAAAGCATGGAGCATCTGCCTCAACAAATTCGACACCATTAGCCGCTCGGCAGTGTACCACAACATTATCACCAAGATATACCGCAAGATGCGCGTATTCCGCTCTGCCCCAACGATAGCTGATAACATCTCCCGGCTCAAGCTGCTCAACTCTAATACAGTATTTCTCTAAATAAGGCAGAAGGATTTCCTTGCAGCCTTTCTGACAGAACCAGTCCGCACTATAGTTGAAATCAATTGTATAGTCTCCCAGACCTGCTTCATGAAATATCTGAGCCGGTAACGTGCAGCAATCAAGGCCTGCACCTTTTATATTCCCACCATTGATGTGTGGCGTACCAATAAAGCTCTGTGCCAGTTCTCTTAATAAGTTTTTGTCCATAATCATCATACCTTTAGTAATACGTTCATTGATGGCTTTAGTGGAATCAGCATTGATGTTACATCTGTGCTGGATGTGGTTATGACGCCTTTGTTTTCTGAATAGGCATACTGACCGGCAAACATCCTGACAGGTATCGGAGACGCCAGTCCCTGAAGCACACTTTTAACCTTAAGCTTTACAGCCAATCCACCTGAAGTATCCACCTCTGTTTTGCCGGAAAACACCTCCAACATTCCGATACACTTATTATTGTCAAAATAGGCCTTATACAGTGTCAGAGTTCCTTGATCCAGCACTCCGTCATGACAAGCCTTTATAAAAGGAATATCTCCAATCTTATCATCAGGCTCACAATATATAGTCACTCCAAGGCTGTCGACAGACGGCTCCCCGTTTAACTGAATCTGGTCTCGTTTGAATTTGAATGTTTTATGGCTGTAGGTAATACCATTAAAAACAACATCAGCATCATAGGAGGCAAAAAAGTATTTCTTACCATTCTCAAGAGCAAGCTGGTATAAATCGCAACACAGAAAACTCTTTTCATTGACAAAATAGTTCATCAGAGAATCACTGACTTTCTTCATATAAACTACCTCGCTACAGTAAGTGTCAAACTTACTGCATAAACGTCATCGAATAACTGCTTTACAAGTATTTCATCACTGAAATACACCTTGTAATAGAACTCATAGTCAAAACGGATGTCAACGCCCTCTTTATTCACAACAATACGGTTATTTAAGACGGAGAACTTATCCGTCTTTTTGCCATCCACATAAACCGTTACATTATCAATCTGCTCAGGCTCTTCTACGAATCCCCCATGCTCGATTGTAGCTATATACACACCGTCATCTGTCTTTGTTAGAATTTTGTCTTGTACGTGAAAATCCTCATAATCTTTATAATAAAAAGGACGCCACGAGCCTTTGGTCTTAGCATAAAAGCTTAGCAGTTCATCCACCTCATATCTGGACAAACAAGGAAAATTTAGCATAAACGTAATTTTGGGCAATATCTGGGAAGAAATCGTTTTACGTTCTCCGCTTGCAGATATAAACTCAGAAACAGTCCATGTATGCTTGATCTCAGAATTCCAAGATACCTTTCCTGCATCCAAAGGAAAAAAGAGTTTAGTAGCCATCTTTCACCACACCCCCATTTCTCCGGCAAACTGCCTATTGTTCTCAAACAAAGCCTGTTTAATCCTATCCAGCCCTCCATGTTCAAGAAAATCAGCAAAACTGCCGGCGTCAAGGGCAGAAATGTTCATACTGATACTGGTACTGCTTGAAGGCTTAAAATCAGTCTCCCTCTTTGCTGCTGCATATTCCTTAACACTAGGTCTGGATTTGAGATTTTCAACAACTCCCCCTGTGCTAAATGTTCTATACATACCACTATTGAGATTATCCAGAAACGGCACACCCAATCTGTCTACAGCTTTTGCACTGATGACATATTCACCATCTGAAAGCATAGCAGGTATTGAATCCGAGGTGCTTGTCCCAGGGCCTCTTATTCTGCCACCAGTTGCAGCATAAACAACACCGCCTTCTGCCATTGTTGCTAGACCTCCATTACTTAAGCCAAATATTCCATTTATCCAAGGAGCAATGGCTTTAAGTATCATGGCCTGAATAATCATTTGAATAATATACATGATGATAGACTTTGCAAAATCTGCGAAAGCCTGGCCTGCAGTTTTTGTTCCTTCCAGGAAACTCATAAAAGCATTGGTAAAGGAACCAGCCATCTGACTGCTTATCTCCTTTGCCTTGTTTAGCTTATCCTGAAAGGCTTCATGTGCTACAGTAAGCTCATTATATTTTTCAATATACTGTTCAAGGCTAATTATCCCATTATCTGCCTGCGCCTTTAATGCTTCTATGTTTTCCCGATAGCTGTTGCTTTCCTGCAGCTGCATGGTTTCATAGTAATCGGCATTTCTATCTACATGGTTATTGTTATAATCTTCAACAGCCTGAGCTGCCATCGATTTATTCCTTTCCATTTCTGCTTCTTTAACCTTTAGGTCATAGTACTTCTGTTCAGCTTCAGTCCTTTCTCTTATGGAGGCTAATGCCTGATTTCTTATATTTCCATCACTTATCTGTTCAGCCAAAGACCTTTCTTTGTCGAGCCCTTCCAGATAATTCTGGTGCTCTGATTTTATGCTTGCCAGGCTATTTTCATGCTGAGCATCAATAGCCTTATATTTATCACCCATCACGGAAAGCTGCTTGGCATATAACGCAGCTGATGCACTCTGTTTCTTCCATAGTTCATCAGCATAGTTTTTGCTTTCAACAAGTTTCTTGATATAGGCATCAACAGCTTTTTCTTCATCAGTCTGCTTAGACGCAGCTGCTTTACCATTATTTTGCTCTTTATTCAAACCTGCACCTTTGAACTTCGAAAACAAGCCTCCATACTTAGGAACATCATACATATCAAAGTTTTTGCTGTGTATATCCCACGAATCACTGTTCTCATCAGCAGAGCCAGCTTGTTCCTTAACCTCGAAAACCTTCTTAAACCAACTAATAGTTTCTCTGGCAAATGATCTCACACCATCAATAGCACTATCCAACATATTATTCCAATCTTCAAGCCAGCTCGGACAATAGCCACATATTTCTTCAAACATTGCGCCTACTGCATTTACTGCACATTTACCAAGCCACAAAAAAGCTTCTGCTATTGTATCTGTGCCTATAGCAACAATAGTACCGATAGCCTGCATACCTGCATTAAAAGCATTGCATACCTCATCCCAGTACAGCACTAAAGCGGCGAGAGTTCCGGCAATTGCGGCTCCGGCTACAATAAAAGGTCCTGTTGCAGCAACTGCAGCGCCTATTGTTGTAATCAGAGGAGCTAAAGCAAGCACAGAAGCATATATAGCCGGTATTGCTACTGTAACCAGAGCCGTGGCAATACCTATAATAGCAAGCTTAAACTTTGTAGGTATTGCTTCATTGAGGGCACCAATAATGCCACTTTTTTCTACGGCATTAGCAAAATCCCCTAAAGCATTTCCGGCTTCAGTCATTACGCTGCCAACTCCAAGAGCTTCATCTAGTCTTATGCCTATCTGACGAAGGGCTCTCTCTACACCATCCTGTAAGGCACTTAATCCACCTTCAAGTGTCTTGCCATATTCATTCATCTGTCCGCCAAATCTTGAATTCATACCTGTGACAAAGGCATTAATGACCGTTTCAACATCTACGGATTTATCAGCTATTTTCTGCATGGCCGTGGGCACATCGGTGCCCATATACTCAGCCAACATCTCCCAGGCAGGGATTCCTTCTTTTGCTAGTGACTTAATCTTCTCTGCAGATACTTCGCTGCTGCCTATTATTTCTTTAAACGCCTGAATGATTCTGTCGACGCCTGCAGCACCTTGTCCAAGGCCAAAGGAGGTATCTCCGGCAGACTTTAAAATAGCCATTGTCTCTTGTGTATCAAGTCCTAACGAAACCATTTCTTTTGCTAGAGATGTCACTTGGGTAAAGTCTATAGGAGTATTAAATGCAAAATCTTCCAACTCGGATGAAAAACGGTTAGCTTTCTCAGCGTTCTGCATCAAGTTTTGAAAAGCCATCCGCGTGGTCTGCAAATGAGTTGCTGTTTTTAAACTTGCAGCTCCTATTGCTACAATGCCTGCAGTCAGCCCTTCCAGAGTTTTCAAAGCTGTGCCGGACATGGAAAGGAACTCTTTACCAAACGCATTGTTAAGCTGGCGTTTAGCAGAAGCAATCTCCTTATTTAACTCTTTAGTATCAGCACCGATTTTAATAAGCAAGTCAGCTACTTTTGCCAAGGTTATTCCTCCTTTCTTTGTTCCTCAAGCTCTCTGCGTTCTTTATAGAAGTTGTCAAAAAATTCTTTAGCATCGGCTCTTTCTTTTTCTGCATCAATGCTATTAATAAATGGCTTCATAAGCTCATACGGCTGAACCGGATGTCTTGTATGAATGCTTAACAGATTTGATATCCAGTAGGCCATGTCCCAACGTTGACGTTCCAATCTTTTGTTATGTGAAGCCAAAAGCTTCTCCAGTTCTATCGGTGTCAATCTATAAAACTGATAAGGCAGAAGCTGCAGTTCTGTATATGCCGCATCCTCTGCCCATTCAAGCCATTCATAAAAAGAAGGAGCATTTTGCTCCTTACTTAGTTTTTTTCTGATGTTTCCATTTCGTTCTTAACTTTTTCAGTAAGTTCTTCAGGGAATGTAGCATAATAAAGCTGCTTTCCCATAATACCAGTACCAATAAGCGCCTTTGCAATTGGCACGGCAACATCATCCAGAGTAATTTCAAAGCGACTAAACTTATCTGACAGCTTATCAGCATACCATTGAGGAGATTTTAGTCCGTGATGACGAAGGCCAACGGAAAGCAGTACCGTAATAAAGCCTAGATTCAGGTCCTGCTTGATAATAATATCGGTTGCAGATTTTCCCGTCTGATTCTCCACTTGGATCAATCTGCCAATATCATAGTATAAGTATTCATTTTCTCCAAACACATTAAAAGGTACTTGTTTCACTTTTTACTCCCCTCTTTCTTATTCCGCAGCCTGCTTCAGTTCACTAAGCGGACCATCACCGGAAATGGTTCCAGAAATCGTAGCTACATCACTGTGAGGAGTGCTAATTGGATAGCTTGTAATAGTTCCCCACCCGGTAATATAGCTTTTGTCCGGATACTCAAATTTAAGCTGAATCTCTTCACCTGCAGCAAAAGCAGCGTCGAGGTAAGTAATAGCATCGTCTCCAATAAGATATACGGATTCAAGGTCAATGCTCCACTCACGCAGGCCTGCAACAGTACTTTTCCATCCACCGCTTGTCTTGTGTGAAGCATCGAGGCTTTCCGCGCTTCTATTCAAAGTGCCGCTTCTCTGACCACCTATCAGAGTCCAGGTGGGATTCGCTTCGCTTTCTCCAGTATTTATATAGATTAGAAAATCTTTGCCGGGTGTTGCCTTTTTTGAGACTGTTCTCTTTGCAAAACTAACCATAAACTAGTCCTCCTTTATATTTTGAATGTATAGTTCAAAGCTTATAACGCTGTTATACCCGCTATCTTCTTCAGGATAGGTTTCGTAAAAGGTAACCTCCTGTGCAAAAACAAAAAAGTCATCCTGCGATAAATCCAACTGCTCGGATGTAAGCAGGCTAATTATACATTCGGCAATATTGTTAACCTCAAATCTGCCTTTATAGTCACTCCAGATATGGATAGCGACCGTCACCTTTGTTTCTTCTACCACTTTAGCTGATTGATCAGCCACAGTAACATTGCCTAACGTAATAAAAGGCAAAGCAGCCATTTCCGGAAGGTAATCAAAAACCGGAACAGGCTGCTTTTCTTTCAAAAATTTTATAAGAGATTTATGCAAGGCATTGTTTGGCAATCTCTTCATTTTCCCTCCACTGCTTTCATAACAGCATTTATAATATTCTGTTCCTCTGCTTCATATGCAGGTTTCAGAAATGGTTTGCCACTTTGGGCAGGTATACTGACTTCTTTGGGAAATACATAGCCATTATCACTTTGGATTCTGAGACGCTTTTTGTTCTTTGCCCTCACTATATGAGATCTAGAACCGAATTCTATAAGATGGGCATATTGTAACTTGGAAAACACCTCTCCCTGCAGTCTGTCAGCATTGAACTTACATTTTATAGATTTCCTAAGTCTTTTCGTTCTGGCAGAAACCCTGCTCGCTGCCCCCTTTCTTACTGAGACAACCCCTTTGTACAAAGCCTCTTCTACTGCCTTGCGTTTCCTGCCCTCCCAAGCACTGAGTTTACCTATAGCTCTCTGCAGTTCATTCTGGTCAACCTTTACTCTAAAAAATGGCATATCTATACTCCCTGCTCATAACGCCGGACGATAATTGTAGTACTGTCAGCATAGGTGTTGTCAACAACATCTACTATGTATCTTTCTGCTGCATAAATCACAATCCAGCCACGTTGTATTGGTTTTAATGAACGCAGACGAAAACGAAGCTGTTCTTTATTCACTGGTGTACCGAGCTTCTCCTGCTCAGAGTAATCTATTCGCTTAAGTTCTGCCCATATCTTTCCTGCCGGAACATATTCAGTCACCATTCCACCATAGCTGTCTTCATTCAGAACAGGTTTTAATATTTCCAGCCGTTTATTCATATGCGCTATCTTCATCAGAAGCCTGCCTTTCTTTCACCCATCAGCAGAGCACGTAGTGACAGAAGCAGCTCATTATGGTCTGCTTCTTCACGATGTTCATATAGATAGGCGGCAGCATACATTATTGCCATGCGTGCGGCAGATGATTCTTCAATCTCGCATCTAGCAACATCCCGGCAAAGCAGCTGAGCTGTATTTAGCAGGTTCTGAATCAACTCGTCATCCTCATTCCCGTCCACACGAAGATAGTTTTTCATTTCTTCAAGACTAATCATATCTGCTGCCGCCTTCCAAATATTAACCGGTAATAGAAAGAATCTGTACTGCTTCGGGCAGAATCAGTTTACCATCCACACGTTCCTTGGAAACATAAGCAATCATACCATTACCGGCAAAAAGCTCACGCAGTTCCTGCCAGCTACGGGTACCGCGATCACCGATGTTATAGTAGCTATAATCACCAAAGGCAATGGCTGTCTCGGGCGCGAACTGGCTAGTATACAGATTATAACCCAAGAACTTGTCCGGCTCACCTGCCTGAGTGCTCGGCTGCCACATATAAGCACCATTGCTATCTTTTAACTTTCGCAGAACCGCGATATTTTTGTCATTGATGATAAAGGCTGCATTCTTGCGATACGGGCGTTTCAATGCATAAACCAAAGAAATGAGGTCATCAGCTTTGGGCGCAGCAACACTAGATGCAATACTACCGCCTCCGGACACAGCAAAAAGGCCAAGAGGCTTGCCGCTGCCATCACCATTGAGGAATGCATCTTCTTCAGCATTGGCAATTGCCTTACCAAATGCATTCACAATGTAGCTTTCCAGATTGAAGGCATTGTCATAGAGCAGTTCTTCGGTGATTTTGATAGCTACATGGAGTTTGTGTGCATCCAAAAGAACCTGTCCGAAGGTAGCTTCACCGAACTGCAGTGCTCCTCCCTCCTCAATCCATGCTGCGGCAGGCTTGGTTGCTGCAATGTTGATTTTATGCTGGCCGCTGGTAGTGATAGTAGTACCAAGCTTACGCATAATGTTTTCTTCATTCAAAATGTCAATGATACGGCTGTCGTACTCTTCAGGCACAAGATAGCCGCCATCTGAATCCACGCCTTCCTGCAGGATATTGCTGACACGCTTAAAGTTACAACGCATTGCATCCAGCATAGCATTCTTGTAAGCATCACTGGCACGGCCGGTTTTTTCAGAAGGAGTACCGCCTGGCTTTCCAATCAGTGGCTCAGCAAGATTTTTTGCCATTTCCTTTTCATAGGCATCTAGTTTTTCCTGACGGATGATTTCCTTGCCAAGATCATCCAGCTCTTTTTCCATACGGCTATAAGCTGCATCATCTTCAGCAGACAGCACCCCATCCTTGCGATGGCTGTCCAGAAAAGCTTTTGCCTTGTTCCATACTTCCAAACGTTTTTCTCTTAATTCAATCAGATTCATAATCTTCCCTCCATTACATAAATTTCTTTTCCAGGTCCAGACTGCGCAACAAAGCAGCTACAGTTCGTCCCTGCTCTTTAGGTCTATATTTTGCGGACATCTTATTCCATAGTTTTCGACTGACCACATTTTCTGAATACATCATTGCAGATTGCTTTACAGACGATTCCCTAGATAGAATCTCATCGGCAAAACCAAGTTCTACTGCTTTGTTGGCATCCATCCATGTTTCAGCGTCCATAAGCTTTGCAATCTTGTCCCGGCTCATACCTGTTTTGAGTTCATAGGCATTGATAATGCTTTCTTTTACTTCCGTCAACATGGAGATAGCTTTTTTCATTTCAGTAGTATCTCCTGCAGCCATGGTCATAGGATTGTGAATCATAAGCATAGATACAGGAGACATAATTACTTTATTGCCTGCCATGGCAACCACAGATGCTGCAGAAGCAGCAATTCCATCAATCTTTATGGTGACATTGCCTTTATATTCAAGCAGCATATTATAAATCTGTGCCGCGGCTATGCAGTCACCACCGGGACTATTGATCCAGACAGTTATATCTCCTTCACCGCTCATCAGTTCATCCCTAAAAATTTTTGGGGTTACTTCATCATCAAACCACGACTCTTCTGCTATAACGCCGGATAACGTAAGTATTCGCTCCGTTTTCTCATCATTGTTGGTTACTGTCCAGTTCCAAAACTTATTCACTATTGCTTTCCCCCTTTCCCTTATCATAGGCTGCACCTGTATTCTTCAAAGGTGTCATGGAACCATTGACAATATAAAGATCTCCGCCTTCTTCAGCAGAAATTCTATCCATGTTTTCTAGTTCACGGATATCATTGGCGCTCATCCAGCCGTTCTGTCTAGCTGTAGCATAACCGTTCATCCGGCTTTCATAGTCACCACGGAGCAATCCGTCCAGATTAAACTTTATTAGATATCTGCTTCGCTCGTTCATTGAAAGCAAACTTCTTGCCAAAGACTGCTCCCATCTCGTCACCCATGGTTCTAATGTGTATTTCACAAACTCTAATGACTGCTGTTCTATATTAGAAAAGCTTGACTTTTCAAGGTCACCAATCATATGTGGTGGTATGCGAAAAATACGGGCAATTTCATTAATCTGGAATTTTCTAGTTTCCAGGAACTGTGCTTCATTGGGTGATACAGAAATCGGTGTGTATTTCATACCTTCTTCTAGTACTGCGACTTTATTGGAATTGCTGCTTCCACCAAAAGTTGCATTCCAGCTTTCACGCACCCTTGCGGGATCTTTCAGAATTCCCGGATGTTCCAATACTCCGCCCGGTGCTGCACCATTGGCAAAGAATTTTGCTCCGAACTCCTCACACGCCATAGACATACCGATGGCATTTTTTGCCATTGCTATCGGAGAATAGCCTATAAGTCCATCAAAGCCTAAACCAGGAATATGCAGTACATCAGCAGGAGAAAGCTTGACTGTTTCACATGTCTGTTTTCCTGCCTCATCCCCATAACGTGTATATTCATAATACAACCGGCCATTTTCATCACGGTCTACCCTCATGCGGTTTGGCATCAGCGGATAGATTGAAGTTACATCTCCACGCCCATTGCGTATAACCTGAGCATAGGCATTTCCCCAAAGTAAAAGGTGGGTCATTAGCGTTTCCCTAAAAACAAAACTTGTCATTTCGGGATTAGGCTCATCGTGCAAAAGAAAAAACAGCGGGTGCTCCGCTGCCTTTTCTTTGCCTCCTTTACTATTGTATTTGTATACATGAAGCGGCAGTCCGGCTATAGATTCTGCCAGAATACGCACACAGGCATACACAGCAGTCATCTGCATGGCGCTACGCTCTGTCACTACTTTTCCTGCCGTACTTCCACCAAAGATTGGTCTGAAATAGTTCCCGGCAATACGGTCCTTGGGTTTATCTCTCGTCCTAAACCAACTAAATAAATTCATCAGCTACTCCTTTCCAAACATATAAATATTTAAGCAGGATTTTCTAAGCCTATGTCGAATTCCAACTTAGTACATATTTGAGGGGTGTGATACCTTTGAAAAGGCTTCTTTTTTTATCTATATTGCTAATCTTTATACCACTCAATGCATATGCTATTTCATTAGAAACACTACAAAGTAATCCAACTAAATATATTAAACTTGGTGAATATCCAACTAGCACATATTACTTTGAACAAAATAGCATAAAGGTATTACGTAATTCTTTCCCCTACTTAACTTTACAAGCAAAAGTTTATCTGGTAATGTATGATCAACTTGCTATTGCAGATGATTCCTTTACCGTAAGCTACGATTGCAACCGAAGCTTACCTTCATTAGCTATTTCTAAAGCAATAGAATCCCCCAATATTACGACCAATGAATTAACTGATTATGCTATAGCCGAAGCGAAAAAAGACTCTGGGATAGTGGTTAACATCAATGCTAATAATTATTACCAGTTTGATGGCACTATTACCACAAACGGTTCTCCTATTGTTGTCTTGAAAGAAAAGGCGAAATTTGAGACTGTACTATACTCCATTGCGAATAAAATTTTTTACCATCATAATCAATGTAGAGAGTACTTTTTTGCAGGTATGTAACCGAAACATAATATTAGAGCAGGCGTCCAAGCCTGCTCTTTTATTATTTTAAAAAGTTACCGTCATCATAAATGAGATCTACTTTATATCAGAGAAGGTTTTTTGATAATTTTATAGAACTATACACATATCCATTCAATAAATATACTTAGTCAGGAAGGTGGTTTCTATGTTAGGAAAACCGGAAGTCGGATGGACAAAAGTCACAATAGGTGAATTTGAGCAAGACGCCAGTTATACGACTTGCGTTCCTATGGACTGCCTTGAAGCCTGTCTGCATAGAGTAAAAGAAAAAGGTCCTTTAGCCTTTACTTTTGATGCTGAAGGGCCAGGAAGATTTTTTGTTACTTCTACATCTTCAGATACTATTATTTCTTGGGAATACTGGGAAGATCCTGATGACTCATGTATCCGTATTGACGGAGTTAATGACGTTCGATTAGTTTTGGAAATCGTCCATGACATTGAACTGTATATGGATGACTGGTGCAATGAATGGGATTTTTCATTTACAAAAGAAGAATTAACGCATAAATTAGAAGAATTAAAATCTCTCTTGCCAGAATGGTATCCATTAAGAAATATTTCACATAATCTTTAACTTTTTAGGGACCGCTCATAAGCAGTTGTAAACTTATGGGTAGTCCCTTTTTATATAAACAGCAGTCCACGGTCATCATAAACAGAAGCCGTATTGTCATTGCCACAGCGTATAGCACGATCAAGACCCATTATAGTTGCGATAGCTCCATCAATTTTCTCTGTTGATTTCTCCTTATCAGCTTTAATATTACCTGCCGGGTCTGTGCGTATAAAAATGTTGTCCATGTTCCACCGCAACACAGGATGGCCGCCATGAGCAATACGCTCTTCCAGCGTCAACTTCATCAACTCCTTGGTAGGAGGACTCATATCCTTAAAACCTTGTCCGAACGGAACTACGGTGAATCCCATGTTCTCCAGATTCTGTACCATCTGCACAGCGCCCCAACGGTCAAAAGCAATTTCACGTATATTATATTTCTCGCCTAGGCTTTCAATGAAGTGCTCAATAAAGCTATAATGCACTACATTCCCTTCCGTTGTTTTCAGATAACCTTGTCGTTCCCATACGTCATAAGGCACATGATCACGACGCACACGAAGTTCTAGTGTTTCCTCCGGAATCCAAAAATAGGGTAATATTACATATTTGTCCTCATCATCCGTTGGAGGAAACACAAGAACAAAAGATGTCATATCTGTGGTGCTGGAAAGGTCAAGTCCTCCATAGCAGACACGTCCCTGCAAACTTTTCTCATCCACGGAAAATGCGCATCTATCCCATTTATCCATAGGCATCCAGCGCACAGCCTGCTTCACCCACTGATTAAGCCGAAGCTGGCGAAAGGAGTTCTCTTCAGCAGGGTTCTGCTTTGCTGACTCACATGCCGCTTTTACCTTATCGATATCAACTGTAATGCCTAGTGACGGATTGGCTTTCTTCCATACATTGGGGTCAGTCCAGTCATCACTCTCATCCGCCCCATAGATGACCGGGTAAAATGTGCTGTCAACCTTACGTCCCTCCAATATGTCTTTTGCCTTCTGATGGGTTTCAAAACATATGGAATGGGTATCAGTTCCAGCTGTTGTTATTAGGAAGTATAGAGGCTGCATACGGGCATCACCGGAGCCTTTCGTCATAACATCAAATAGTTTTCGGTTCGGCTGAGTATGCAATTCATCAAATACAACTCCATGAATGTTAAAACCATGCTTGGAATATGCTTCTGCAGAAAGAACCTGATAAAAGCTATTTGTCGGCATGTAAATAATACGCTTTTGTGATGCCAGAATTTTGATTCTCTTATTTAGAGCCGGGCACATCCTTACCATGTCTGCCGCCACATCAAAAACTATGGCAGCTTGCTGTCGGTCTGCTGCACAGCCATATACCTCTGCACGTTCCTCTCCATCACCACAACATAGCAAGAGTGCCACAGCCGCCGCCAGTTCTGACTTCCCCATCTTTTTTGGGATTTCTATATAGGCTGTATTGAACTGCCTATAACCATTTGCCTTCAATGTTCCAAACACATCACGGATAATGCGCTCCTGCCAGTCAATAAGTTCAAATTTTTTCCCGGCCCAGGTGCCTTTAGTATGACACAAACTTTCAATAAACATTACTGCATAATCCGCGGCATTCCTGTCATAGTACGAACCATCTGCCATAAATCCTGTTGGTGTATATTGCTTCAGTTTTCTCATCACTATAAGCCACCCCTCCTTTCGCGCAATAAAAATGGTGCTGTAAAAATGCATATCATTTCTTACAGCACCAGCTTTTTATTCGTTTTTATTTAAGTTTCTTGATTCTTTAGCTCTATATTCTTCATTCTCGAAGATTTGTACAGCATCCTTGAAGGCAATAACCCCTAGAACTTTACTCAATCTTTCAGCTTCACGGAAACCTTTACGGCCACCATAAATCTTTATAACCTCGTACAGAGCTTTTCCGGCGGGCTCTATTGCATATCTTAAAGCCTCTAGTGCCTGTTCATCCTTTGAAACCTTTTCTTTGCCCTCGCGCATTTTGGCAATCAGCTTTTTGCATGCCTGACGTTCCTCTTCAGTAATGTTGAAATATGTAGGTTTAGTTCCTTCCGGAAGTTCCTTCTTGCGTCCTGCTCCTTCTCTGTACCCGCCTTTAACAGTTTTTTCAATTGCCATAGATAACAACCCTCTTTCTTTGATTTATAATCGGATAATATCCGTTTTTATTGATTATATTATGACACATTACACTGAGCATGTCAATAGCGTAATCAATAAAATTATTGAAAAAAATATGAGGATTGTTTCATGGGGTTTTCAGCATGGTGTATAATGCCTAGAATACGCTCCTGCCTATTTTACTGTACACCAACACTACCTAACGATTACAGTTTTCTAATGTGGTCTATTCCGTAAACCACATTCAGGCGTGAACCATTATCCCACTTTACCATTATAGAAGCTGTATCATCTACGCCAGTTACAGTGCCTTTAGTACCTATTGGCGGTGCCTGAAAGTCATCCATCTCCAAAAGCTCCACTCTGGTACCTGCAGGATATTTTATTCTCACCCGTTCAACTATTTCTTTACTGGGAAACATCATCTTTCTCCGCCTTTCTTCCTCCATTTTTAAATGCACTGCTACCTGTAAAATTTTTTAACAGCAGCTTACGATCAGCTTTGTATTCTTGCCCTATAAAACCAAGCCGCAGGAGGAAACACCGGAAAGCGTATTTCTCATTTTCAACCATCTTCGCTTTTGCCCTGATGCTTTTCTGATTTCGACTCATTCTACACAAAGCTTCGATAAGCCTAATATAGGCTTGTGGCAATGCCTCTCCTTCCTCTGTGAACCATGGAAAATAAACTTTGCCTTCATCTGCTTCAAGAGCTGTACTGCTAATGCCTAGAGCCTTCTGTATCAATGCCCCTTTAGCTTCAAGTAGATTCTTCAGATTAGCAAGCTGCACCATCTCTAACGGAAAAGCAAGAGTCATTCCCATACTTTTAACTTGTGTGCAATTCTCATCTGCAAAGTGCGCTGTTTGCTCCCCGCAAGGTTCTTCGGTTTGTGGCATTTCTTCGGCAACAAAACCTTTACTGTATAGGAACTCAATGAGTTCCTCAATTTCCTTGCTATCTGCTCGGTCATCAAAGTTCAGGTTTCCATCCTTGTCCACAGTAAAGTAATCAATCTGGTATGAATACGTCGGAGTGCGCATATATACTGATTCTGCTCCGGTAAATTCACTTATGGCTTCAACAAGTAACTTTCTGTTTTGGGCTTTGTAGTAAATCTTCATAATGTTGTACCTCCTTTTTTCGGTACTACATATATCACTCTAAATCTAGAAAATAGCAAGTTATTTTCAATCTTTATTTTGTGAGAAATAAACTATACCCGCTAACACAAAACAGACATTGGGTAATGCTACACCATTACCCCACATCTTATAGGAAGCTGAGTCGGAGTAAGGATTCTGCAGCCATTTTACTATTCTACTGTCACTCCAAGGTTTTGAGGATACTCCCACTATCAGTCGATGCGTTTCAAACACATTATGCCAGAAAGCTATCTCCTCTTGCGTAGGCTCTTCTGACGCCAAATCATCACACCACCAGTCAGGAAACCCCTGCAGCCTTGCGCACTCGGTAGGAGTAAGACGGCGGACGATGTACTCAAGGTTTTCGTCCATGTCGTTGACCACGGGAGGGTCTTTCCAGTCTGCTGCCACCAAGGTGTTTGCCAGTTCTTCCTCAGCAGAAGTAAAGAAGGATACCTTGCTGGCAGAAAATGTTGGAGCAGCTACCGCACCGGGGCCTTTTGCCACCATCGTAGGCTGTGTTTCCTCCTCCACAGCAAATCCATACCGTGCGTTTTTGCCCTGATTGAAGGCGGCTCTGTCGATGCCATAGGCAACTGCATGGTGGTCTATAGTTTTTAAGGTAAAGCAGATCTCTTCGTTGATCCCGTCACCTCGAGAACCGTTTCCATCCTTTCTTCCAATCATGGAATCCTGCACGGAAACCACAGCAATTCCTCCCTGGTTGCAGTTTGGATTGCCACCGTTCTGGTCAAGGCATCTGGAAGTATCAGCCTCATAGAATCCGCTCTTAGGATTGGCCGAACGCATGGAGTTGCTGTCCTTGGCACAGATGCCATATGCAACAGGAACGAAAACAGTCTGGTCATTGTTGCAGGAAAGCGTAGCGGAAAGGTTCTCCTGGATGAGTGCACCTTTCCCACCTCCTTCACAGCCTGAGCGGATCTTCAGCGTTTTCGGTGTCTGCACCACAAAGGGCTGATTATTGCCTCCTGTTCCAAATGTAGAAAGCACAGTTTGCGCCACATCACGGGGACCCGTGTATCGGCTGTCCTGTGAGTGGTTCTCAAACACAAGTGGAGGATGGTGGCTCTCAGCACGAAGAGTACTGGTCACATCTTCCGTCACATCCATGCGATTGCCGCCCTGGTCGTTTAAGCAGATTGTGCTGCCTGTCTCTCCAAGGCTCTCTTCAAAAGTCCCGGAAGTTCCTTTCCACGGGCAGAAGCCCTGCGGAGGATACCCAGACACGCCTTCTGACTCAAATAATATTTTTCCGGCACATCCGCCAATAAAATCTGCGACAAGATAGATACGTCTTCTTCTCTGGGGTACTCCCCAATACTGAGCATCGACTGTTCGCCAGGCAATATCAAATCCTTCTGCCACATCAATGTGTCCTGCCCCTGTCCATTTTCCTTTCGGAGGGACAGGAATAGAAATGGAATCGGCTTTAACTGAACATACGGACTCAAGGACCGCTTTGAAGTCTGCACCCTTGTTTGAGGAGAAGGCACCGGGAACATTTTCCCAGACAATAAATCTTGGATATTTTCCATTAGTTGCATACCTCATTTCCTTAACGATTCGGATGGCTTCATAAAACAAATTGGAACGACTGCCATCCAAACCTGCTCTTTTGCCGGCAATAGACATATCCTGGCATGGGCTTCCAAAAGTGATGATATCAACAGGAGGCAGTACTGCGCCATTCAGCTTGGTTACATCACCAAAATGTATCATATTAGGGAAACGCTTTGTGGTCACCCTGATAGGAAAAGGCTCTATCTCCGAAGCAAAAACAGGCTCAATACCACAAAGCACCCCTCCCAAAGGAAAACCCCCGGAACCGTCGAAAAGGCTACCGAGGGTCAATCTGTCATTATTCATTCTTTGCCTCCACCTCTTTGGCAAGGTCAGGGTACATATACTTTTCTCCGTTTCGGATTACATATACACCTTTAGGATCACCGCCGTTCTCCACGAATCTGCGCAAGATAACAGATGCATACTTCTCGTCAAGCTCCATAGTATAACATATGCGGTTTGTCTGTTCACAAGCCATCATTGTAGAACCGCTCCCGCCAAATGTATCAATTACTATAGAATTTTCCCGACTTGAGTTGCCAATGGGATATGCCAGAAGATCAAGGGGTTTTGAAGTTGGATGGTTCTTGTTCTTCTTTGGCTTATCAAAATTCCAAATAGTAGTTTGGCTTCTGCCTGCGTTCTTACTCCAGTAATGCTTGCCGTTCTGAAGAAAACCGTACAGGACGGGTTCATGCTGCCATTGGTAATCGGAGCGTCCAAGCACCAGGCTGTTTTTCACCCAGATGCAGCATCCAGCAAGATGAAAGCCCGCATCTATAAATGCTCTTCGGAAATTAAGACCCTCCGTATCTGCATGAAACACATAAGCTGCACCACCTTTTTCAAGGTTTGCAGCCATATTATGAAATGCAGCCAGTAGAAATTTATAGAACTTGTCATTCTCCAATTTGTCATTCTTAATGGAAAGCCCATTTGAACTTTTGAAGTCCACATTGTAGGGCGGGTCCGTCACGATTAGGTTGGCTTTCTTACCGTCCATAAGAGCGGCTACATCTTCGGTAGATGTGGCATCGCCACACATGAGGCGGTGTCTGCCGACTGTCCAGATATCCCCACGCTGTACAAAGGATGCTTTCTCAAGTGCTGCGGACAAATCAAAATCATCGTCTTCTGCCTCAGATTTACCATTAGCATCAAAAAGGTCAGCAATTTCATCATCATTAAAACCAGTAAGACCAACATCGAAGTCCATACCCTGCAAGGCTTCTATCTCGATTCTCAAAAGTTCCTCATCCCATCCCGCGTCCTGTGCAAATCGGTTGTCTGCAATGATATATGCTTTTTTCTGTGCTTCGGTAAGATAGTCTACAAATACACAAGGTACTTCCTCTATGCCTTCTTCCTTGGCAGCCATTACTCTGCCGTGTCCGGCAATGATACCATAATCACGGTCGATGATAACCGGATTTACAAAGCCGAACTCACGCAGGGAGGAGCGCAGCTTTGTAACCTGTTCCGGGGAATGGGTTCTCGCATTGTTGATATAGGGTACTAATTTAGAGAGCGGAACAAGCTGCATCTCCGTAGTCGTTTTTGCCATCAGAACAACCCCCATTCCGCAAATTTCTCAAATCCACCCACGGAATTGATGTACGCTCTTGCTTCTTCCACAATTTCGGAATAAGGTAGGCCGTCCACAGTATCATCACCGATGGCACAGGAAAGCACCACAGGCTGGCCTGTTTTCTGCGCCTTCACAAATGCGTGGATGTTTACGGATACATCCGCCTTAGATAGGTCTTTTCCATGCAGACCGCCGCCTGTTACGGACTGTGCCATATCAGAGCCAAGCTTTCTATTGGTTGCTCCGGTATCAACATCCGTACCACCAGTCCAATACCCAATTGGATTAACCTCCGCATTAGGATACTTATTTTTGAGATCTTTTGATTCTGCATTGCTCTGACAAATGATAAGTCTGTCTCCATCCAATAAGTACTTTCCATCACATGGATAGTAGCCATAGATCTCTCTTGCAATTGATGAAAGTTTCTTCTCTTCCTCTGTCAAGGGCATCCCCTTAAAAATCCCGTTATCCCCACAGCGAAACCCTTTGCTCTGATTATCTGACAGTTTTTTATCCTGAGGTTTGATATTGGATACAACATCTACCTTTCCGGCAATACGATGAACTATTCCCAAAATCTGTTCATCATATATTACTGCACTTGTTTCAATAATCACATAGCAAGCACCATGTCCGATTAGTACTTCAACTGCAATTTTGGGGTCATTTTCTGTTCTATAAGCCAGGTCAACAATTGCGCCTGCTATCCTGTCCGCCACTTTATCAGGGTGACACGGGTTTACTTTTTCTATCATAGTTAATGTCCTTTCCGAGCGCGCAACAACCGCTCCATCACATCATCCTGTGGAGTTGCTCCCGTATACTCGACAGAGCAGTTTTCCTTAACAATCTGGTAGATCTGATACCATGACTGATTGGCCTGTTTCGTGAACTGCTGAAGCATAGATACATAAGGGCTCTGACAAGCTGCCCCGGTCGTTGGATGTTTTGCCAAAAAACCATATTCAGATATTGCCTGTTCGCATTGAATCTGTCTTGCAACACTCATAGCATATTGATTGATTAGAAGCGTATTAACCTGTTCAGTGCAGCCGACCTTCTTGAGCCAGCTCCATGTCTCCTTGAAAATCTCCTCTGCACAAAGATCGGTTCCCACCTTCTGTCTTGCTTTCATATAATCCTTAACAGGCGGCATCTCCACTCCCGTGAGCGCTGATACATCCGGCAAGTCAATAACAGTTGTAGCCTTGCCCGCAGAGATTTTCTCTGTCAGAGCTTTGCGTTTTGGTCCGCTTCCTATTCTAGCACCGCCCCTCATTGTTCCGTCTTTAGCCACCTATTTCTCACCTCCTCAAGGGCTCTTCCCTTATAGGCCCTTTGAATAGCAGTTTTTGTGCGTGTGACCCCCGCGCCGTTTCTCATCACTTACGCTTTCAAGATTTTATATCCCCCCGGGTCAATCACATTTCACTCGCAGATTGATTTACTTAAAGACCAGTTTGAGCTTCTTAAGCAGTCTTCTGTCTCACGTAAGAATATAGTCTCTTTATATCCCAGCCATGAACCACTATTTATTGTGCCATCTGTCACCGTTTCTGGCATGAATTCCTGCATGGCAGGATTTGCACAGTGCAATTAAATTATCTCTATCATGAGTGCCACCTTGAGATAGCGGCAGCTTGTGGTGGATTTCTTCTGTTGGTACATAGATACCATTTTTCAAGCACTCCTCACACAGCGGATGGCTTGCAGCATAGCTGTCCCTGATTCTTTTCCATGCTCGTCCATACCTGCGTTTGATGGCCGGGTCACGTTCATATCGTTCATAGCGTTTGTTCTCTTCCTTCTGATGTGCCTTACAGAACCTGCCATCGGTCAGGTTAGGACAGCCGGGGTACGAGCATGGCCGTTTGGGCCTTCTCGGCACTGTCCTCACCTCCATCCGGTTAAAACAAAAACCTCAGGGGGTATTATCCCTTGAGGTTTTTTATCATATATTTTTCTATACTAACATTATACCTATAAAGGTTCTGCCATTCTATGCCAAAGTATGCCAAAGTGTGTCAACCTTCATTTTGGTACAGAAAAATGATGCAGAGCAGCTGAATGAATACGATGCACGGTGCGTACAGACGCATTTAACAGCACACCGATTTCCTCCCATGATTGGTTATCCAGATATCTATACCTAAGCAGAAGGCGTTCATCCACATTGGAAAGCTTCTCAATAGCATCTTCCATCTCTGCCTTAAGTTCAACAAGGGCATCAATCTCATGATTAATTCTTTCCTGGTATTCCATGATTTTAAACAACACCTTTGTGAAAGGAGCATCTGTTGGCCTGTTAGGAGAATGAATATGTTCTCCGTAGCTTACTCCCTGTATGCGTGTAGATAGGGAACGCAGGTTTTCCAGTTCTTCAATATGGGAGTTGATTCTCTCGTTCAGGCGGTAAGCCTGTCTTAAATATTCCTTTGGGGTCATTTTTCAGAGCCTCCTCTCTAAGTTTTTGTATGAGGAATTCACAATCCACGCTTGTAAGCGCCGCATACCAGAATGAACGAAAAAACCGCTCACAATCAGTCATGGTCTTTTTTGCATTTTCATTCGTTGGTGATTTTTTTAGGATCTTTAAAACTGACATATACTCCTTTGCAGCTGACGCAACAATGGCGTTTGCAAGGTTTTCATAAGGGTCTGTCATAAGTATCACCTCCAAAGTCGTGCTTTTACCGCATTGATAAGATCGGACTGTGTTTTTTCTTTTCTGCGGAGCGCCTTCATCACATCCTCATCAATAGTGTCCTTTGCAATAATATGGTGGATAACCACTGTCTCGGTCTGACCCTGGCGGTGAAGTCTGGCATTGGTCTGTTGATACAGTTCCAAAGACCAGGTAAGTCCAAACCACACAAGTGTGCTGCCACCGCTTTGCAGGTTCAGTCCATGTCCGGCACTCGCAGGATGTATGACGGCAACAGGTATCTTACCACAGTTCCAGTCCTTGATATCCTGGGATGTCTTGATTTCATGAACCTTAAACCTTTCCTTGATTCTCTGCAAATCGTGGTTATACCAATAGGCAACTAAAACTGGTTTGCCATTTGCGCCTTCAATGAGGTCTTCCAAAGCATCTAATTTGCGTTCATGGAGATTCACAATCTCTTTATCCTCCGTATATACAGCACCATTGGCCATCTGTAGCAGTTTACCGGAAAGAGCTGCAGCATTCACCGCATCTATTTCTTCCTCTCCCAAAGAAACAACCATATCTTCACGCATTTTTTCATACGAGTTCCTTTCTTTTTCTGAAAGCATCACATGAACTTCATTGATAATGCATTCTGGCATCTTTAGAAAATCTGATGATTTCATGGAAATTGTGATATCTGAAATCAGCTGGTAGATAAGTTTCTCCGCTCCCGGCTTTGGTTTATAGGAAAAAATCATCTGCTGATTCCTCTTATCCGGCACAAAGAACATATTTCGGTAGTTCGTTATGTACCGGCCAAGTCTTTGTCCCATATCAAGTATTCTAAATTCTGCCCACAAATCCATAAGGCCATTACTGGAAGGGGTTCCCGTAAGTCCCACCATCCTTTTTATTCTCGGTCTGACCTTTAGCAGGCTCTTGAAGCGTTTTGCTGAATAGGATTTGAAGGAAGACAGTTCATCAATGATAACCATATCGAAATCAAAGGGCACACCACTCTTTGTGACAAGCCAGTCCACATTCTCTCTGTTAATAAGGTAGATATGAGCGGGTCTGTTTAAGGCAGCAAGTCTTTCAGCCTCTGGACCGATGACTAACGAATAAGTAAGACCTTTTAAGTGATCCCATTTTTCAATCTCCGCAGGCCACGTATCTCTTGCTACTCGTAGAGGTGCAATGACTAAAACGCTTTCTACTTCAAAACGATTCAGCATAAGTTCATGGATAGCAGTCAGGGTACATACGCTTTTCCCAAGTCCCATTTCCAAAAGCACCGCCGCCACCGGGTGTTCCAATATGAAGTTGGTCGCATAGGTCTGATAATCATGGGGATGATATTGCATTGATTACACCTCCTATCTGCTCCTTGGCATCAATCACATAACAGGGAATACCAAGAGCGGTAATCTGCTCTATTCTACGTTTCTGTAACGGCCTCGGTTTTTTACCGGGAGCCTTTAATTCCACAAAGGCAAACTTTCCAAATGGGAGTAGTACCAGTCTGTCCGGCACACCGTCCATGCCCGGACAGTTAAACTTCATACATAGCCCACCCGCTTTCCTGACGGAGCGGACAAGAGTCTGCTCAACTTCTTTTTCACGCATATTCCGTACCTCCATCACGGCTTAATATTGGTATGTGTGCCGCCTTATGCAGGGTATTTTCTATACTTTTCTATATATCTGTTTTTTTAGGCTCTATAGAAAAGTTAGTAAGATAGGTAGCATAAGGTGTCACACATACCGGTATAATGCTTATTCAAACTCAGTTTTCAGCTTTAAGCCTTTGACAAATCTGCCGTTTCTGTTTCTGAACCGTTCAAAACCGAAGGACTCAACAGCAGTATAGAAATCTGCGGAACTACGAACATACTCACCCACCTGTAAGCAGAAGGAACGGTACTCATTGTAAAGTTCTCCTGATTTGACTATGGCGGTATCATCCAGATTACATCGTTCATTTAGGAACGCGCTCATCCAGTCGTTGTTTTCCTTATAGGCATCGATGGCCTCCTGGACTTTTTGCGGGGTTATGATATGGAAGTCATCGGCAATGATCTTCTTGGCACCCTCGATCAACCATGAGAGAATAGCACCACCGGCCTTCACAAACAGATAGTCGGCATAGTTTTTAATATCCGTACTTCCCTCGATTTTGGCACCAAAAGGAATAACGATAAGTCTTCTCCATGTACCTTTATCAATTGCGCCTACCTTTGGCAGGTGGTTTGTATAAAGCACAAGAGTATGAGTAGGCACATAAGAGAAAGGTGCTTTGTACTTCTTCTCAGCATAGATTTCATCTGTGGAGCATAGCTGCTTTACATTGGATGTGTTTAGTCTCATGCCCTCTTCCAGTTCTGCAGCAATGAGCAGCCTTTTTCCTTTCGCCTCGGCAAGCTCCGGCTTTACATTTCTGCGACATCCAACGGTCAGCATATCTGCGGAAATGTTACCGCTATATGTACCAAGAACTCTCGACACCACATTCCAAAAAGTACTCTTGCCGTTTCTTCCTTCACCATAAGCAATGATGAGTGCCTCCACATAGACCTTGCCAACTGCAGAAAGGCCTACGATTTTCTGTACATAATCGATAAGGGCAGCATCATTCTGAAAGAATGTATTCAAAGCATCCTGCCATATATCGACTCCTTCTTTTCCAGGATCAACAGCAGTCTGCTTAGTGATATAATCCTCAGGATTATGGCCACGCATACTGCAGACACCCTTACGGAGGTCAATAGTACCGGACGGACAGTTCAGCAGAAATTCATCCACATCTAGAAACCTTTGCTCAATCTCAAGCATCGGCCTCGCTTCCTTTAGGGCAGATGCAATGTATTTGGAGTCACGGCGTTTGATAGCATACTTCTTATAATTCAGCGCATTCTCATACATCTCGAAGGAATGTGCCTGCTGACGGTTAAAGGCATTTGCTGCTTTCTTCGGTCCCATTGCCACAAGAATCTCCATAGCACCGTTCTTGTTCATCTCATCCATTGCTTTCTTGATTTCTGCTTCAGCCTCTTCCAGCTGACGCTCCGTGAGTTCCTGGGAAATACCCTGAGACTTCGGTGCGGTTTCTTCCCAAAAGCTGCCATTGTAGACCATGTAATCGGTAGCAGGCGAAAAGCGGAGTTTTCCTTTGTACTCTCTTGCAAGGACTACTGCCTGTCCCACATCCGAGAAGTCCTCCGGCTTTAACACGCAGTCGGAGTTATAGACCTTTGGCTCGATATAGCCTTCCTGACCGGATACCTTGATGCCGAACTTGATGGCGGAGTGCCATATCTTATCCAGTTCAGAATCAGCAAGAGGCGGATTGCACTTTTCCGCTGCTTTCATAAACAGGACATGAGATTCATCCGTTGTACCGTATCTTTTGATGAGTTTTCCTGCGATATGACTCAGGGTACTGTTTCTGCTGCCTTCGCTGATTTCTTCCGTGCTAGCATCAAAGTCTTCGAACTCATCATGTTCAATGAAGTCAGCTACATTAATTGCACCATCATATACTTCAACATCCGGCGAATCGGTACCATATAGGAAACGAGCCTCACCCAGTGCATCCGCATCAAAATACGGGAAGAACTCCTGGATGCGTTTCTTCAGTTCCGCATAGGCTTTTCCATCCGTCATGGTCGGGATAGGGAAATACACATGGAACTTCGGTCTTGCCGCCTTACCGTTTTTGACCTTCATATTGTTTCGGCTATAGCTGACAAGTAAGGAAACCTCCGGGAATGCCATCACCACATCCAAGGGATAAATCCAGTCTTTCGGATCATCGGAATGGTCATTGTCACAATCCATCGGAAGGACATCCGTTTTGAGGAAATTGTCATTGCTGCGGTAGTTGTTCTTATAAGCAGCACACACATGATCCAACTTGATGGCCGCCACGAAGGATGCCGAGTCCGTAATGTGAGCCTTATTGGGATATACGCAGTTGGAACTGTCTCCGCAGCAGTTTGCGGTATAAAGGGTAGAATCAATCATGTATAACCTCCTTGCAGTTTCTGTCAAACCATCTGATGGTCTGCTGTCTCTTTTTCGCGATACCAATCTCATGAGCCATCCCCTTCGAGATAACATCCCCAAACACCCATAATTCATTGCATTTCCCAAGGAGTACATAATTGAAATGCATGACATCGGCACGTTCCTTTTGCTTATCGTCATCCATAAACTGAGGATACAAAAGGTGTGGTGTCACAGGAATTGTATTCTGCTCATAGGCAAAACGGCTATACTTTCTTGCCTGTTCACTGTTTCTTTCCGTATCTCCTGAAAACGGAGAACAGATATAAACGAGTGGGCGAAAAGCAGACTGTTTTTCTGCCTTTACCACATTTGTCAAAGCATCAAAGCTTGTCGGGTCATAGTAGCCTTCAGAGTTGCGTTTATCGATATTCACAATTTATACCTCCCTTTCAATTAGAGGCGTATAACCATCTGATTTCATCAGTTCGTAGATGAAAAGTCTGCCTTTCTGCGTCCAGTAGGTATGCACCTTCGTATGAGTTTCGCCATTCGTACCGGGATAGGTATGAGTCTTGGTGCTGGTATAGCCCTCTCGAGCATAACGCTGATATAAAAGCCAGATATCACCCTGCTTGAACTGCACACCCTTTTCGTGGAGATATCGGTTCATCCAGATGGCAGACTTGCCGTAATCCTTGGCAATGGCAGAGGTGGAAATAAGATCTTTGCAGTTCAGAACCACATCGTAGTAGCTGACTTTCGGTTTCATCTCCGTAATCTGCTGATTCTGAATGGCCACGGTTTCTGTAAGAGCCATGTTTTTCTGAGATAAAAGTGCCAGCTGCTGATTGGCAAACTGCAGTGCCCTTGCCATAATGGCCTCCGGGGAGTTCCATGCCTCTTCCACCTGTATGAAGTACTGACGGAACTTTCTGCCGATGTCAGTGCGCTGAATCATGCAGAGCTGCTTTGCCATATCAATGCTCAGCTGATGGTTGACGGCAGGACGCCCACCGGAACTTTCGCTCAAAAATGAGCTAAAGTCTCTGCCTTCCACAAAACCGTACTCACACATTCTCGGAAACCAATCCTTGTATGCGGTCTTCACCTGCAAAGCCTTATGCAAATCACGTCCGTACACAGTAGGGCGCTTACTGTCATAATTGATTCTGATTAATTCGTCCATAGCGAATCCTCCTAAAAAATGAAATAGACAGAAGGACAATCCCTTCTGCCTATATGCGAAGAATCCGAATTAATCGAACCCCCTAAAATCAGTCTTTTTTATAAAAATCACATTCGTATCCGTCAGCACGAAGAAGCAGTCCCTGCGCCCAAGGCGGTGTTCTGCCCATCTGCTCACAGACTGCGCTTAGGCTCATGCGCCTGTCCGCCTCGATAATTAGTTCATCATGGACATGGGCAACGATACTGCAGTTACAGAGAGTCTGCATGGAATACATGAGAATATCCCTTGCGATAGCCTGGATAGCATTTTCACAAAACTTCGGACCATAACTTTCAAGGCGCTCCCACTTTTTTGTAGAACCCACACCTTCATAAGTTACAGACTCACTGCCGAACTTGTTGATTCCCATGCGGGGCTTAACATAGGCAAGCCGTCTGCCTGAAGGAAGTCTCATGAAAAGGAATCCACTCTCATAGGTAAACTTCAGTCCTGCCACCTCAGTCGAAATATGTTCTCTGACCGTGGTCTTCACCGCTCTGTCGATATCCCACCAAAGAGACGTGATCATAGGGTTGGCATTTCTCCATGCGTTCACCAGCGGCTGAAGTTCCTCTTCGGTAAGTCCCATCTCCAAAGCACCCATACTTTTGAGTGCACCGACCGAACCACCATAACCAAGTGCCAACTCCGCAATCTTTCCCTTCTGACGGAGGTGCCCGTTGATACCATGCTTTTCAACCGGAACACCAAACATCTGCGATGCCGAACTGCAATAAATGTCCTTGCCATCGGCGAATACCTTCATTCTCCATTTCTCACCTGCAAGCCATGCAAGAACTCTCGCTTCGATTGCAGAGAAGTCTGCTACGATAAATTTCCTGCCATTTTGGGGAACGAATGCTGTACGGATCAGCTGCGACAGTGTATCCGGGATATCGTCATACAGAAGTTCAAGGGCATCGTAGTTCCCACTTCGCACAAGTTCCCTAGCATCGGCAAGGTCAGACATATGATTCTGTGGAAGATTCTGCAGCTGGATGATGCGTCCGGCAAATCGTCCGGTTCTGTTTGCACCGTAATACTGGAACATTCCTCTCGCCCGGCAATCCTTGCAAACCGCTGTCTGCATAGCGGTGTATTTTTTCACACTGCTCTTTGCAAGCTGCTGACGGAGGGAAAGAACATCCGCCAGATGCTTCGGTGCAGTCTTGAGTGTTTCTGCCACAGCCTTCTTGCCGAGAGTATCCATTTCCAGTCCCTTATCCGAAAGCCACCCTTTCATCTGCGCTACGGAGTTGGGATTTTCAATGTCGGTCAGATTTTGAATCTGCTGTGTGAGGTTTTTACGGCTGATGCTGTCAATGGCAATAGCCTGCTCTACAAGTGTCATATCCAGACCGATGCCGCGGTCATTGATTTCCTGATCCAGATGATATTCATCCCATATGAAATCAGGAACTGGGAAACGGGACAGCTTATTCTGGATGCTCATCTCGGTTTCCACATCACGGAGATTGTATGCCTTGAACTGTTCCCACTTTTCCATATCGTGCAGCGGAAGATTTCTAGTTCTGCCGCCATTGGTCTTGGTAGGGGCGCAGGGAACACAGAAGTATTTGATGAGATTCTTTCCCTCGGCCAGTTTCTGCTTCTCCAGTCCCAAAACTGCACCCACCCCTTCTAGGGACAATGGCAGACCGAGTGTTGCCGACCACACCATCGTGCAGTGCCAGCTGTCAGGAGAAAGCCATGTATCAAGATAATTCGAAAGGCACACACGCTCAAACTGTGCGTTGAATGCCCACTTGGTTACGGAATCATCATATAACGCAGCCACAATTTCTGCTGGTATTTTATCTCCACAGGCAAGGTCTGTGACCTGTACTCTCCCTCCATCCACACTATACCCGAATAACAGAATATCAAAGTCTGGACTCTCGGCATATTTATAAACTCCGGCTTTCTGCAGATTCACGCTAGAGTAGGTTTCGATATCAATGCTTAAATGCTGCATATATTCTCCTTTTTAAGACTAAGGCGGTAAGGACTCTGCCCTTACCGCCTCCACCATTAGTTTATTTGTCAATAGAATCTTCTGATTGCTCTTTATCCAATTTCTTTTGCTTTCTCTTCTTCAGGAATGCTTTACCTTCCTTCAAGATATAGCCAAGCACATCACTAATAAACATAATACACAAGCCGATAATCAGATAGAAGATTACCATGGTATTTACCTTAGTTGCAAATTCATATAACTCATATGATTCGTTCATTACGTTCACCTCGTTATTCAATGTAGGCAGACGGTGGCCGCACCACCGTCCGCAGGTTGATATGTTTAAGAAAGAAAATCGTCATCAGCCACAGTGCTGAAATCATCAGTTGCAGAACTTCTGCCACCAAGACTTTCACCATCACGAATTTTCTGGATGTTACCCAGTCCGCAGGCCACGCCCTTGTTGCCGTTACTGTTGAACGCATAGAGGTTCAGAGACACACGGGCATAACAGCCGGAGTATACTTCGTTGCGGTCAAGGATAGGCTTCACTTGCTTGTCCACAATCTGCGGTGGAGTCGTGCTGTTTGCATTGATGAAGTAGTGACCCTTATAGGCCTCATCATCACGCTCGGTGTCACCATCACGCAAAGGAAGCTTGATTGCTGCCTTATTAGGCTTTTTCCCTCCGAATTTAGCAACTCCCTCTTCGATTGCCGCATCGATAGCTTCGTTGATGGCTTTCACTGTCTGGGTATCGGATTTAGGGATAAGCACGGAAACGGAATATCTCTCAGGTCCGTTGTTGATGCTGGTAGGCTCCCAGCCGTGAAAATAAGAAAGACGAGTGTTGACACCTGTGATAACTTTTGTCTTAGAAATAGCCATGATATTAATCCTCCTGTTTAAATTCGTCATTAGCGTTTGTTACGTCAATTGCCGGACGCTTGTCCGTTACCGGGACCAAGGTCGGCTTGCCCTTGGGTTTCACAATAAGATCACCCAGAATTACTTCAAAATTCTTCTTACCCATCAGCTTCTGCATCTCCGTCATGGTGATAAGACTCTGACGGTAGATGTCGGTATAACCGTGGTCTTTGGCTGCTTGCGCCACCTTATCTTCAGCCTTATACTTACGTACAGATCTGCCTTCAACAACCTTGAATCCATTCCATTCCTTGCCGTGGTTGACTGCTGCATCGGTGGCATAAGCCAGGATGCCGTCTGCCCACTTGGTAAGGTCAGGAAGGATGGTCAGCACTTCTTCAATTTCAGAATCTGTAAGAAGTGGAGGCATTTTGAACTCCTGCTGTGCAAGGCGAAGCTTTTCTTCAGCCCTTGCTCTGCAGCGTACTGCTGCCTTACAGAACTGACACCATTCGCCAGGGTTATATTCTCCCTCGCCGTTTAAGGCCATCTGCGCCTTCGGCTTCAGTTCGTTCTCTGCCCATGCTTTCAGTTCATCTACCGGTATAGTCCAGCTCTGGACATTCTCCCTGCGAGGCTGAAAGATGTGCATCGTTACTTGATTGATGTCATACAGGCTGTCGAAGATGTTCAGCGCACCGATGGAATAACACATCAGCTGCGTATTCTGTTCAGCATCAACCAAAACTCCGATCCCGTACTTGAAATCGATAATCTGCAAGGTATCGTCCGATACTATGATGCAGTCTGCAGTGCCGTAGCCGTCCGGGACATATTCCGAAAAGTCTACTTTCTGCTCAATCAGCACCATTGGGTCTTTGCATGTCTGCTTTGCGACTTCAATCTGCTCCAGCACATAATCAACATAACTATCAGTGTACTCCTGCATCTCGTCACTATCGTAATCGGAGACAGGTCTTTTGCTTCTTATGCGAAGCGCTTTCTTTAATTTGTGTTCGCAAAATGCGTGGGCTACGGTACCTTCTTCGGCAGCTGAACTGCTTCCACCCGGAAACTCGGATTCAAGCAGCGCACTGGGTGTGCAGTTTAGCCAACGGTGTGAACTGGAAGGTGAAAGTAATGCGTGTTTACTCATTTACTAATGCCTCCGCATCTTTAAGAAGTGCCTTGTACTGTGCTGGGTCAATATCCGATAATCTGGTGCCGCCGTATTTTCTTATGAGTTCTCTCACCTCGGCAGTCATACCAGCCTGACTCTTCTGACCTAAAACAGCACGTACATCTTCCAAAGTTACTCTCTTTTCAGCAGCAAGCTTTTTTGCTTCCTCTTCGGCATTTACATTTTCATCAACTTCTACAGTACATCCAGCACTATAGATGTTTGCTATTGCCTCAAACACATCTGCCAAGGAGCGGATACTTCTGCTTGCGTCAAAAAACAATTTGGCCTTTTTATTGTCATTCATACTTCACACCCCCTTCCTTCAGTTCACGGATTTCGACAGTCTGCACCGTATCACCGGGAGACAGGACAATAACATTGACCTGCTGTCCAAAGAGGAAGTCGAGCAGACGCTTGCGTATCTGCATCGTACCACTTCTTACTACCGGGATGGGTCTACCGCCGGGTTTTGCAATGTTGATACAAACTTTGTGTTTCATCACATTGACTCCTTTCCGAGGGTCTTTTGTTTCTCCCCTCTGTCCATATGCGAAAGAAGAGGGAGAATCGAATCCCCACTTCTCAGATTTTTTTCGCAAGGTTTGCGAAAATCTTTTTCAGGCGGTTACGGATAGCCGCCTCGGACACCCCCTCTCCTGATGCAATATCCACGTTGGACATGTTTAGATAAAATTTTTTATAGACGGTGTCTCTCTGCAGGTCAGTTAGTGTGGTGAGTGCTACCTTGAGCCTGTCCAACTTTTCGGAATGCTCCTGCTCATTGATGGAGGCAAGCATCTGCTCCAATAGGTCTGCAGCTGTGTCGCATAAGTAAAGGTTACGGTCAGCCGCATCTTCACCTTCGCCATCGGAGTAAGCCTGATAATGAACCGGGCAGTGATACTCCTCACGGCGGTCAGCATCAAGCTGCTCATCATCCATTGCATGAAGCTGTGCTATGATGGTAGTGTTTTCTCCGTATTCTCCCGGAGTGATGACACACTTGCTGCCGTCATTGAAGTAATAAATGTAGTTGGTACGGTTATCCGCTGCTGTTTTGAACTTTCTCATAAAGTCCCTTCCTTTCTGCCTGGTGGGCAAGAACGGTGGGACACAAAAGGGGCCGATGGATTCCGATTCCACCGACCCCGAGCCTGAAAATGAGCATGCCGAAATACGGTGGGTGCATCGGAGTTCCGCACAGCTTTCGCTGTTTTGGATTCCCTATATGCATCCCGCCGTCCTAATGCGCATCTCAGACGATGAGATATTTATTTGAGTGTCTGGCACTCAGGCGGATGTACAGTTTCCTGTGCATCCGGCTCAATGTCAAACCTGGATTTGTATATTTACCGTGCAAATATCGATTTGGAGAATAATTTCTTCTTATCCGCACATCTATCAAGTGCAAAAGTGTAGATTTTCTCATATTTCTCTGATATAATTTAAAAAGTGACTTAAATCCCACTACACTCCAAAAACCTTTCTGTTTTCCCCAGAAGATTTACTTATCTTTAATCATATAGAACTGGGTTGGTAGAACCCGATAGTGGCGGGTAGGCTTGGATAGTCGTGGGTAGTAATAGATGATGTAGAGGTGAGAACATGGAGTTCGCTGAATTCGCAAGAAAACTGAAACCTATTATTGGAGGTGCAGAAAGCACTAGTGCATTCGCTAAAACTCTTTTGGAAATTGCAGTTTCAAGCGAAGGAAGACCACTGTTGGAAGATGTAAAAGAATCGACTTATAAGTCATACTTCAACGGCTATACCAAAATCACCAAAATGGCACAACGAATTAGTCCATATCTTGAGCCAGAGGAAATGGTAGATTATCTGAACAGATTTTCTGATGAAACTGCTCAACGGATAGTAGATACTTTCATCGAAGAAATCCCCGACTTGGATAACTTCAACATGGCAGAAAAAATGGCAGATTATTTCTGTTCTATGGTCAGGGCTGCTGCTACTGCAGAAAAGAAAAAAGGCACTCCGAAGAGTGCCAAGAAGAACGAGAATACCCCTAATGATATTCTTACCGAAAAGATACTTGCTTCTGGACAGGCTGTTGCGGATGCCTGGGGAAAAATCATGGAGAATCTCGCTTCCGCAACAGATAATTCAAAACCTAATCCAAAACGCAAAGGCCTAAAACTTAATGAAGATATTCTAAATGCAAAGGACATGGCATATCTCGAACGTTTCAAAGAAGGTGCAGAACCTCTCCTTGAATACTGCATTGAGCATGATCCAACTGCTGAAGGGACAAAAATCACACTTGCAGATGAAATAAACGATTTCCTTCGCTCCTGGAAATTTGATGTACGAAAAATAAAAGATCCAACTTTTAGGTCTATCGTCCTTGATACCATGCAAGTGCTTGGTGATTATACATATTATCTTTCCGACAAGTTTCTTCGACTCATCCCTGATACCGATGTTCTGTGGTTTAGAAACGAATCCTGGGAAGAAGGCGAACAACTCCGAGAGGTTCTCCAACCAGGAACAATAAAGAAAAGATATGAAATGAGAGATATTTATTTACGGTTGTACCCTATTCTGGAAGACGATGAATTGCATGAAAATTCTGATATGGTTGATGCGGAGGTCGTGGATGACTGTAAGCCATCAGGTGCCGCAAATGAAAATGCAAACACAACCATTATTCAGAACCAGATCAATGTCGTTCAAAATGGTACAAATAATACAAATATTACAAATACCGGAACACTGAATTTTAATTTCGGAGGTGGCAAGAATGAGCAATGATTTAACCAAAAAGCAGCCATCTTTCTACCCGGAAGTTCCAATGCAGCAGACTGGTGAAAACAATGTAGCTGTAACAAATCAAGTTGGAGGCATCGTAAACTTCAACTATAACATTACCACTAATATGCCTTTGCCTTTTGGTGGTATTAGCTCTGAATTAATGATTGCTGTTCAATCCTTCAGCAAAAAATATTATCAGCTGCTTGTAACCTGCGAAGAGGATGTGTTTGAAAATAACATAATCACAATACCTGCGTCTCGTGCATTGACACAGTACAATGTCCCAGAAGAAATATTTAAACGCTGCTCTACTCTTACTGATGCTGGAATCGAAGAATTAAAGACATTTCCAGCTATCATTTGCCGTGAAAACACTGAATTAAAAGGTGTTACTGACCCAAACCAGTGGGCAATGTACGCCTACATAAAAAAGGTTCGTGTTTACGGTAAAGATATAAAGATTGCATTTCAGCCAATAGGACCAATTCGGCAGCAGGTATTATGCTCGCCGAGAAATGCAATATTTTTTGACTTAAATATGGACTGTGCCATCACTGACCTTAACCATAGTGCTTGGTCAGTTCGCAAAACAAATCTATTTGAAGCATTTAAAGAAGCAGGCATCAACAATTTACCGATACCTAGTGAGGAGGTCATATGAATAAAATCCCTTCAGAAGTAACCCACATTGACCTACTCGATGCAAGTTACCAGGAAACAGGTGCCTATATTGAGCCAACCTATGTCAATTTCTTTTTCGGAAACAACGGAACAGGAAAATCGACCATAGCAAGAGCATTAAAAAACGGAGTTGGAATAACCTATGCACCCGGCAGAAACGCATCAGAGTATCTAACTCTGGTCTTTGATCAAGAGTTCATCGATGAGAACGTAAGGAAATATAGAGGTTTAGACGGCGTCTTTACCCTTAATTCCAAAAACGATCAAGTGCAAAAGCAAATCGATGAACAGATGGAACTACGCAAAAAGACCAAAGAAGATATGAGTAGAGATTCTGAGGCACTTTCTAAAAAGCAAGAAGCAAAAACCAAACTCAAAAGGGACTTCTACAAAGAGGCTTGGGACAAGGAAAAAGCTTTCCGTGAAGAATTTCCAAAAACACAGACAGGCAAAGGAAAATCTGATCCTTTTATGCGTGAAGTACTCTCCCACACTCCAGTCGATTATGACATGGAGGAATTCAGACGCCTTTATAACTCGGCATTTTCGGACACTGCCAAGCGCTATAGTCGTTTCAGCGAAATAACTGATACCTCTGTACTTGATACTGTTTTTGATGAAGCTATTCTTTCTATTTCTATCGTTAACAGTTCAGAAACCGAACTAGCTAAAACACTCCGGGAAATTGGCTCAACAGAATGGATGCACCAGGGCCACGAAGAATATGCTGAAAAAGCAGATGGAAAATGCCCGTATTGTGGTAGAAAGCTAGATGATGATTTCGAGGACGTTTTCATTGCCAGCTTTGACCGCAAATACCAGGACAACCTCACAAGACTGGATGCTTTCCTGGCTGCTTACAAAGCAGCCGCAAACAGTTTATTTGTTCCATTGCAAACTCTGCCTACAGAGGTTTACCCTGGAATTGATACAAAACCTTATACTGACAAACTTGAAGTACTAAAGGCTTTGATTCAGGAAAACCTCACCCAAATAAAAGCGAAAAAAGATAGTCCGGCTACAGTTGTCTCACTTACAAAAGCAGAAACTGTATTAGCTGAACTATCTGAAATAATAAATGGATTCAATAAACTGATTGACGCCAATAACGCCATTGTGGATGCTGGTCCTAAGAAAAGAACGGAATGTACAAACACCGCATTTGACATTCTAGCTTTCCGACTTAAGAATGATATCGCAGCATACCAAAAGAGCGATGCCGATTTTGATGCAGAAATATCCGCCTTGTCTACTGCTATCACTAGCTGCAACACCACTCTCGAGGGTATAAAGGCCAAATTAAAAGTATTGCGTACGAAAACAGTAGAAACGGATACTGCGAAGGATAGCATAAATAAGATGCTGCATGATTCTGGTATGCGTGGTTTTAGATTGGAGCCCAAAAAAGGGGTCGATCATGTCTATGAAGTAAAAAGACCGAACGGTGAGATTGCAGATAACTTAAGCGAAGGCGAAAAAAATTTTATTGCATTCCTTTACTTCTACCATCTTGTTCATGGCAGTACTTCTGAAGATGGTGATACCAGAGAAAAAATTGTGGTTATTGATGACCCGGTTTCAAGTATGGATAGTGGATCACTTTTCATTGTCAGTACCCTTGTCCGTCAGATGATTGAAATCTGCCGGAATAATGCAGATAACAGAAACCGTATTGTGGAAGGGAATTTCATAAAGCAGATATTTATTCTGACACACAATGCCTATTTCCATAGAGAGATAACTTACAGCTATGTTTCCAAATATGAGTATGTATCTTTCTATCTGATTAGAAAGTTTGGGACAAAATCATCCATCAAACTGTGCAATGATGTGAATCCAAATATCCCTACAGAGCGAATAAATATCAACCCAGTTAAAAATTCTTATGCTGCTCTATGGGATGAATATAAAGAAGTTAAATCTGCGGTACCTTTGATGAACGTAATTCGCCGCATTCTAGAGCATTACTTCCTACAACTTTGCGGATATGAAGGTGCAACACTCCGGGAGCGAATCCTCATCCAAGGGAAAGCAGACGGCAGATTCAAAAATGAAGACGGCACCGATAATGATGAACGCTATCAAATGGCATCCGCCATGCTTTCCTACATTAATGCCAGCTCTATCGGCATGAATGAAGGTATGGACTTTGTTGAGGAATGTTTGGATGCTAAAGAATGTAGAAATGTATTTGAGATGATTTTTGATGCAATGGAACAGAAACAACACTTTGACATGATGACAGGAAATAGATAGGAGAACCATTATGAAAATCAGTTACAACAAACTGTGGAAAATGCTGATCGATAAAAATATGAAACGAAGTGACTTAAGAAATGTAGCGAAAATAAGTCCCTCCTCCATTGCAAAGCTTGGACGAGGAGATAACATCACCACGGATGTTCTGCTAAAAATCTGCGAAGCGATGGACTGTAACTTAGAGGATATCATGGAAACTGTCAAGGATTAATCAACTAACGAAAGGAGAAATTCTATGTTCAATTATCTAATCAATAATGGCATTAGATTTGATTGTGGTTTTCCACTATCGGTTGAGGATGTAACTTTTGCAATTAACAAGACGAATGAAGCTTTACTACAACTTCCAGTTTCGCTTTTTAAGAGCATCGACTACAAAACGACAAGTGCAATGGTTGGCTGTATGCTATGTGAAAACATAGCCCAAACAACACAAGGACAAGCAATAGTAAACCCTATTGAAAAAGGTCACCCTGATATTGTCCCATCCTATGCAGTTAATGCATCGGAAGAAGAACTAAGAAATTTTGGAATCGGCTTAGAAGTCAAATGTACAGTCGGAAGTGTACCTACAGGTACAGCAGTACCAAAAGCGGCACCGCGAATTTCATTCCTAAATGGACTGACATGGCAGGCGCATCATCAAGAAGTCGTAGAACTGTTAGGAATAACATATGACTATTTTGAAGTACCGGGAGGTTTTAAACCCGCAATAACAGCAGCCTTTTATTCCAATCAGTTAACCTCTAATGACTGGGGACGAATTAGTGGAACAGAGGGAAGAAACACGAAAGTATGTAGTATGCTTGCTTCTGGCAAGCAAAAAATGGCCGAAGGCTGGTTTGCCATTCTTGATGTCGAAGACTACATAGAAAAATATACATCAATTCTCAATTTTACAATTTAGGAGGTACAACTTATGGAATACAACTATATCATGAACGATGCACATTCAGTCAGAATCAACAGTGAACTAATAATCAGTAATGAAGATTTATTGAACGCCATAAACTTCTGTAATGAGGCTATTCAAGCATTAGATAAACAAACCCGCCAATTCGATATCAACATTTTCGAGGTTCTTGGTATGCGAAATCTCAGCGGAATGGTTGGCGAGTACTTTGCTAAAAGCGTACAAAGATTTTCGAACAATGGATTGCAATCAAATCTTCACCAGGATGGTTATCCAGATTTGCTTCTCACAAACACTCCAGAACGCCTTTCGTATTTTGACACGTTATATACGGAGACAGATGGAAAGAAATATCCAAAAGACAAAGCACTATTTAGCCCATTTTTATATGGAGGCGTAGAAGTAAAGGCAACTTGTGGAAGTACTCCACCCGCTTCCAAAACACCAAAGCCCCTTATCGGAGAACAACGTATTTCTATAGTAAACTCTTTCGATTGGAAGGCTCACCATCGCGAAACAAACAACCTTCTTGCGATTTTCTGGGATTTTATCGATGAGGTTCCAACTGTTGCGGCCTGTTTCTATAGAAATGACCTAGTTATTGATGATTGGGGAAAAATCGTACAGCCAAAAGAAAATGGAGGGCGTACTACAAGCGTATCCATTATGAATTCTGATGGTATAACAAAAATGTGTGGTGGTTGGTTAGCGGTAATCGATCGTCCTGAATACATTAGCGCTTTTTCAAAAAAGAAATGGATTGGTAAAAAAGTAAAATAACTCGCTTATTTCATACATAAATCTACATAAAACAAAGACCGAGGGACTAAACCTTCGGTCTTTGTTTTATTCTGCTATGCTCAAAATGTACTTGCAAATCTGATCTATCATTTTAGGAGGAACACTTTCACCAATTGTATCTCGAATCAAGCCATCAGGAACTGTCTTTCCATTAACAACAAAGGAATACTCATAATCTGCAATGCTTTGCAATACAAGTCCTTCATACAATGATAATACTCTGGATTGATCAGGATGCAGTTTATTGTCTGAACAAGCAAATTGAAAGTTCTGTGTTAATGTGCTTGCCGGTTCATCCCACATCATTCTCTTATAAGCACTAACAAATCCTTTCATCAATCTTTTTTCTCCAGTTTGCTTATCTTCAACCCATGGTCGCGGTAACAGCGCACCGCACTTTTCGCAGTATAATGGAGTTTCAGTACTATACTTGTTTATTCCTTCCTCGTTATGAGCAGCCCCATGTCTTTGATTGCCCGTAAACCCGCATTCTGGGTTTACGCACTGATTATTAAATGCAGTTTCTCCTTCTGGGGTATTATCAACCCAGAAAATCTTTTTCTCATCTAACACTGGAACCTTATGCAATGGATTGAATTTCTTATCAATATTTTTTCCTTTTTCTGCCCTTAATGGGGGAAGGCTACCAATAGCTTCTCTCAATGTTATCCAGTGTTCAGTAACTAAGGTATCCGTTGCCGAATGCGTTGCAGGTGGAATAAGAGTTTTATGTGATGCAAAAACAGCTTTTCCATTCTCGTTTTTAGTCAATACCGTAATCAGTCTTCTTCTATGTTGAGGTATACCGTAATCAGCGACATCAACAACTTTAGGTTCTCCAACATAAATGCTATCCAACTCTCTTTTAATGAAGTCGATAATATTAATCAAATTATCTTCCTCATCAAGAATGAGTGTATTGACCATATTGGCAACATTCTCGAGTATTACCCATTCTGGTTGAAGCTGCTTAATAATTTTTATCGCTGGAATGATTAATCTGTTTCTGGGATCCATTTTAGGTCTAAGTCCCTTTCTGTAATCATTTAGCATTTTTCCCATTCCGTTAGATGACATTCCCTGGCACGGTGGAGTTGCGATTATCATAAATGGAGCTTCTTCATAATGAGTCCTATAATAATCCACAATTTCGTCTTGCAATTCCCAAATATCTCCTTGAAAACATTTTGCTTTAGGATAGTTATTTGCAAACAAGTTCATTCGTTCAGGCAGCAACTCACACCCTACTACTGTATTTATTCCGTTGGCTTTTAGTCCTAAGTCTCCAATTCCCGAAGACGAAAACAAGCTTATCGCATTTCTGTTCATTTTGTTTTCTCCTATACTAAATATCTGCACTTTTTCCACTCTTAATCCAGTGATCCAGTTCAGACTTCTTAAATTTCCACAGTTTACCGATTTTATGTGCTGGAATACCTTTGTCTTTTTTTATCCAATTACGAACAGTATCTTTATTCACACCTAAATAGTTAGCAGCATCTTCAATGCCTATCCACTTATCTTCATTAAGTACTTCCATTACACTTCTCCTTTCCTAAACTAAGCATAGCAAGTATAGCATAGTACAAACGAAATCTCAACCAATTTTATATGTTTTCATATGATTTAATATGAAAATAACTCTATCAGAAATGTTAACAGATATTAAATCTAAAATAACGGACAGTTGAAAAGCTAATCATTCTTTGCCATGAATCATTTTTCATTATTTCTGTTAACTCGACCCTCTGCATAACCTTTCTGTCCACTCAACCTTCGCCATTTTCATCCTGTCAACTCGACCTCTGATTTCAGCGGTTGATATATTCCCACAAAAGAAAAACCGGGTATCCAGACACCCCCTTTAAGGTTGTCCAGATACCCGGAAATTTCTTATCTCACGCCTTTTCTATGTTCAATTCTGTACTTTAGTCATCAATGCTATTGACTCGACGTGGCTCGTCATCGGGAACATATCCACCGGCTGCGCTACAATCGCCTTATACCCATGCTGCTCCATAAACGCCAAATCACGTGCCAAGGACGCAGGATTGCAGGACACATAAACAACGCGCTCAGGCTGCACCTCGGCAATCGCTGCCAGCACCTTCTGCTCGCAGCCCGCACGCGGAGGATCCACTACCACAACGTCCGGACGCACGCCGCCTGCAAGCAGCTTCGGCAGCTCCACAGCAGCATCACCGCAGATAAATTCCGCATTAGCGCATTTATTTTCTTCTGCATTTTTCTTGGCGTTTTCAATCGCAGGCGCTACAATCTCGATACCATAAACCTGTTTGGCGTGACGTGCAAGATACAGAGAAATCGTACCTGTACCGCAGTAAACGTCCACCACGGTTTCCTTGCCGCTCAGCGCCGCAAACTCCAGCGCTTTGTTATACAGCTTTTCTGCCTGCTCGCTGTTCACCTGGAAGAAGGCCTGCGCGGAAATATGGAAGCTCAGGCTGCCCAGACTGTCCTTAATCGATTCCGGTCCGTACAGCACGCGCGTCTTGCTGCCCATGACCACGTTCGTCTGTTTTTTGTTGATGTTCTGCACTACGCTCACAAGTCCCGGAACATGGCGTTTCAGCCATTCAATAAGCACGCCGCGGTGCGGAATGTCATAGCCAGAGGTAATAATAACCGCCATCACTTCGCCGCTGTGTACGCCCACGCGTCCCATAATATGGCGCACAAGTCCTTTGCCTGTCTTTTCGTCATAGGCGCTGATGTTATAATGCTGCATCCAGGTGCGCACTGTTTTCATAATTGCATTGTTCGCCTCTTTGGAAATCATGCAGGCATCCGTATCTACGACGCTGTGTGTTGCCGTCGCATAACAGCCTATCTGCAGCACACCTTCAGCATCCGCTGCCGCGGGGAACTGCATTTTGTTGCGGTAGCTCCACGGCTCCGCCGCCCCCAACACCGGCAATGCCTCTAAATTAAGATGTCCGATTCTGGTGAGCGCATCCTGCACCTGCTGACGCTTGCACTCCAGCTGTCCCTTGTAGCTCAAATGCTGCAGCTGACAGCCGCCGCATTCCTTATACACCGGACACGCAGGCTCCACACGCTCGGCAGATGCTTTGACAATCTCCTCCAGCGCACCAACTGCATAGCTTTTCTTCACCAGCGTAATAGTTACGCGCACCTCTTCCTCCGGCAGCGCGCCTTTGACAAAGACTGTAAATCCTTCATACTTGCCAACGCCCTCGCCGCTGCTGCCAATACCATTGACAGTTAACGTAATATTATCCCCCTGTTTTACAGGAATTATCTGCTTCATATATTTCCACCTTACTTTTTCGATTTTATTGTATATATATCTAATTATATCACAAAAACAGCCTGCAAAGAAACAGCAGCACGCTAAGATAATGCTTTACATCAATTCCGCAGCCTACATAACGCCAAAATATCACTTTGCATCTTTCCTGTAATTGTGAGAAGTGTGCAACATTTTCTGTAAAGCTATATACTTTTCATATAACATAAGCTATAATTAAGTTAGGGACATTGAGTTTCCGGGTCTATAAAGGTTTTATTTTGCGAAAGGAGCGATGCACAATGACAGTAAAATTTTTAAAATGCAGTATTTGCGGTAATATTGTCGGCCTGATTCACGACGGCGGCGGTGAGCTTGTCTGCTGCGGTAAGCCAATGCAGGAGCTTGTTGCCAACACTGAAGACGCAGCGCAGGAAAAGCATGTGCCCGTAATTACCGTTGACGGCAGCACTGTGCGTGTAGCTGTAGGCAGCGTGGAGCATCCCATGATTGAAAAGCACTACATCCAATGGATTTATCTGCAGACAACTCATGGCGGTCAGCGCTATATCTTAAAGCCCGGTGACAAGCCGGAGGCTGTTTTCGCTCTTGCCGAGGGTGCAGCTCCGCTCGCCGCTTATGCTTATTGCAATCTGCACGGATTGTGGGCGGCAAAGCTGTAACAGCTGATGCCTTACATTCATAAAACACTTCTTTTCTCAGTATCGGAGTCCCGACCGATAATGGTCAGGGGCTCCGATGCTTTTTTATTACTCAAAAAGCTAAAAAATAAAACCGGCCTCCGACAGCTATATGTAATAGCATATCAGAGACCGGTTAAATTACAAAAACAATCACGCCAGGCTTATGGTCTTAAGCCCCAAAGGCTGTTAAAAAGCACAGCGAGAGAATTATTTTTCTACCCACAGGCCTTTTTCGTCTTTTTTGTAGCCAGCAAATTCGATTGCCAACGCAGCCATAACCTTGGTTGCGTCCTTGATCTGTACGTTCAGCTCTTCTGCGCGGATGAAATCATCGTGGCACATTTCGCTGGGGTTTTTGCTGGTGAGCAAAACGTATTCGTTCTGCATTTCTACAAGTGCTTTTGCTTCTGCATTAAATTGTTCCATTAGACTAATCTCCTTAGTTTTTATTATTGTACGATAACGCTCAGGTCACCTACAGCATGGGTAATATCCTTAACTGCTGCCAAGAGTGCCAGACGGTTGTTCTTCACGCGAACGTCCTCGTCCATAACCATAACGTCTTCGAAGAATTTGTTAATCGGGTCAACCAGCTTAACTGCTTCAGCCATAACTGCAGCATAGTCATACTTGGTTGCTGCAACCAGCACTTCCTTGCTGGCTGCCATAGCAGCATTGTGCAGAGCGCCTTCAGCTTCAACTGCAAAGAGCTGCGGGTTGATTGCAGATTCTTCTTCAATCTTCTTGCACAGGTTAGCAACACGGGTTGCAGCCTGAATCAGTGCCGGAGCCTCTGCGGAAGCAACAAAGCTGTTCAGAGCCTTAGCACGGGCAACAAGATCGGTGAAATCGTCGTTCATCTGGTCAGCCAGAACTGCGTCAACTACGTCATAACGGATGCCCTGATCCATCAGCATATTGCGCAGGCGCTGTTTCATGAACTCAGCAATCTGCGGTACGAGCTTTTTGGTGTCCTCTGCCGGGATGTTCAGCAGGTACAGAGCGCCGGCGATAACCTTGTACAGGGATACATGGTAGTTGCCGTCCAGTAAAATGTTGATGATGCCCAGAGCCTGACGGCGCAGTGCGTACGGATCCTGAGAGCCGGTCGGAGCCAGACCGCGGCTGAAGGTAGCGCAGATGTTGTCCAGTTTATCGGCAATACCGGTCAGACGGCCGATATCGGTAGTCGGCAGCTCGTCACCGGCAAAGCGCGGCAGATAATGCTCGTAAATACCCAGTGCAACCTCAGGAGCTTCACCGTCGAGCTTAGCATATTCGCGGCCCATAACGCCCTGCAGCTCGGTGAATTCGATAACCATGCCGGTTACCAGGTCGCATTTGCACAGCAGAGCGGTGCGCTCCAGCTTTTCTTTATCAACCTTGGCATTGATAGCTATAGCCAGCATATCAACAGCCTGTACCAGACGTTTGCTCTTATCGTTCATATTGCCCAGGCCTTCCTGGAAGGAAACAGTTTTGAGTTTTTCCAGACGGTCAGCCAAAGTTTGTTTTCTGTCTTCGTTGAAGAAGAATTCAGCGTCGCTCAGACGTGCACGCAGTACGCGCTCGTTACCGTGAGCAACAATTTCCAAATGCTCCTTGCCGCCGTTGCGGACGGTGATGAACTTGTTCAGCAGGGAGCCGTCCTCTGCCAGTACCGGGAAGTAACGCTGATGCTCTCGCATCGGGGTGATGATGCATTCCTTCGGCAGAGCAAGGAATTTTTCTTCGAATTTGCCGCACAGAGCAGTCGGCCATTCTACCAGATAGTTTACTTCCTCCAGCAGGTCTTCATTGATTTCTGCATGACCGCCTTCGGCAATTGCCAGGTCAGTAACCTGTTGACGAATCAGCTCACGGCGAGCGTCCTGGTCAACCATTACATAGTTGTCATACATAACCTTTTCATAGGAATCAGCATCAGGGATTTCTACAGCGCCGATGGTGCCGATAGCAGCGGAAGCTACAGCGTTCTTAGCCTTACTCTTTACAGTGTCGAACAGAGCCTTGGCAGCATCGCCGATGGACTCATGAGCTTTAGCGTTATCCAGTGCGGAAGGACGCAGGAAGCGGTGACCGCGGCTGAATTTGCCGGATTTTACGCCGGTAATTTCAACAGGGATAACTTCATCGCCGAACAGTGCAACCAGCCAACGAATCGGACGGACGAATTTGAATTCATGATCTGCCCAACGCATGTTTTTCGGGAAGTTCAGGCTGGTGAGGATATCAGTCAGCAGGCCCGGCAGCAAATCCTTAACCGGTTGGCCTGCCAGATGCTTAACAGCATATACATAATCATCGCGAACAACGAGCTCTTTTACGTCAACTCCTTGGCCGCGAGCAAAGCCGATAGCTGCTTTAGAGGGAGCGCCGCTTACGAAAGCGATTTTTGCGGAAGGACCTTTAGCCTCAACAGTGCTGTCCTCCTGAGCCTCGGCAACGCCGCTGGCAATGAAGGTCATACGACGGGGAGTGCCATAGGTTTTAACTGCTTCGAAGGGAATGCGCAGCTCAGTCATTTTCTTTTCTGTCAAATCCTTTAATTGTGCCAGAATGGCAGGCATAAATTTCGCAGGAATCTCTTCTGTACCGATTTCAAAAAGTAATTTTTCCATTATTTATTCTCCCCTTTCTTGAGCAGCGGGAAGCCCATTTCTTCACGTTGTGCTACATAAGCCTTTGCACACAGGCGGGCCATCGCACGTACACGGCCGATGTAGGCAGTACGTTCACTTACGCTGATTGCTCCGCGGGAATCCAGCAGGTTGAATGCATGGGAGCATTTCAGAACGTAATCATAAGCAGGACGGATATAACCAAGCTCGATAACGCGCTTAGCTTCTGCTTCATATTTGTCGAACAGGTCAAACAGCAGCGCGGTGTCTGCTACCTGGAAGTTGTAGAAGGATTGCTCTACCTCGTTGGTGTGGAAAACGTCACCGTAGGTAATGTCGCCAACCCATTGGATATCGAATACGTTTTCTACGCCCTGGATGTACATAGCCAGACGCTCCAGGCCGTACGTGATTTCAACGGTTACAGGCTTAACGTCAATGCTGCCTACCTGTTGGAAGTAGGTGAACTGGGTGATTTCCATACCATCCAGCCAAACCTCCCAGCCAAGTCCCCAAGCGCCCAGAGTTGGAGATTCCCAGTTATCCTCTACAAAGCGGATATCATGCTCCTCCTGATGAATGCCGAGCTCAGCCAGGCTCTGCAGATACAGCTCCTGAATGTTTTCCGGAGAGGGCTTAACGATAACCTGGAACTGATGATGCTGGAACAGACGGTTTGGGTTATCACCGTAACGGCCGTCAGCCGGGCGGCGGGAAGGCTCTACGTAAGCCACACGCCAGGGCTCAGGTCCGAGTACGCGTAAAAAGGTAGACGGGTTCATTGTGCCTGCGCCTTTTTCGATGTCATAGGGCTGTGCCATAATGCAGTTTTGGCCTGCCCAGAATTTTTGCAGCTTCAAAATAATTGTCTGAAAATCCATGTTTTACCTCCTATATTTGTTACAAAGACGGCAATGGCAGCAGCTTGGTCCGAAAAACAAAAAGCACCCGCGTCCCCGTAACTTAAATGTTACAGGGACGGAGTGCATACAGCTCGGACTCCGCGGTTCCACCCTGCTTGACTGCAAAAAATGCAGCCCGCCTCAATCAATATACTTTTACAGCTCCAAAGTGCCTTCATCCGCCTTTGCCGCCTTGCACTGTCACGGCTCGCTGAGGTTGCAGACTACTACTCTTCTTCTTAGCTTAACTGTTAGTATATAAAATGCAGCGCTATTTGTCAAGTGCGGCAAATAATTTTGTAAATAACGCTCACAAAAATGTATCAGCTTTCACCATAACAAAATGCCCCCACGCGAACGCGCAGAGGCATTATTGCTTCAAGTTGTCAGGTTAATATAAATTAAGCGGCTATTATTTCTTTTCGATGAGCTTCAGCGGAGCAGAAATCTTAGCTTCTACTTTTTCGCCTTTAGCAGCTTTAACAGCTACTTCCAGACCTTGCTGGCCCATGATTTCCGGCTGTTGAGCGATAGTAGCGCTCATAGCGCCGCTTTCTACAGCCTTTACGCCGTCAGCAGTGCCGTCAAAGCCAACGATGAAGATTTGCTTGCCAGCACTCTTAGCAGCTTCGATTGCACCCAAAGCCATTTCGTCGTTCTGAGCGAAAATAGCTTTGATGTCCGGGTTAGCCTGCAGCATGTTTTCTGCTACAGTCAGGCCCTTGCTGCGGTCAAATTCAGCAGTCTGTTTAGCAACAACGGTCAGCTTGCTGTCAGCCAGCTTGTGGAAGCCTTCGCCGCGTTCACGGGAAGCGCTGGCACCGGGGATACCCTCCAGCTCAGCAACCTTAACCTTTTCGCCCAGCTTTTTGATAATGTAATCAGCAGCCATTTCGCCGCCCTTTACGTTATCGGAAGCAACCAGGCATGCTACATCACCCTGGTTAGCACTGCGGTCGAGGCAGATAACAGGGATGTTAGCCTTGTTGGCAGCCTTTACGGACGTAGAAATTGCATCAGAGTCAACAGGGTTAACCAGCAGAACGCTGATGTTTTGCTGCAGCAGGTCAGCAATATCATTAGCCTGCTTTGCAGGATCGTTCTGAGCGTCAACAACCTTTACAGTTACGCCCAGCTCCTTAGCCTTAGCTTCTACGCCTTTAGCCAGGGAAACGAAGAACGGATTGTTTTGAGTGGATACGGAGAAGCCAACGGTGATTTTCTTGTCGTTGCCTTTTGCAGCATCCTTCTTGTCGCTGCCGCCGCAGCCGACAATCATCATAGCCATTGCTACAATGCAGGTTAATACCAATAAAATTTTTTTCATGTGAGAAAATACCTCCCGGAATTAGAAATTACTATGCAGACAAAAACTTGAATTAAGCAGGCTGCGGCTGAAAAGCACTGGATGGTGCTTTACGTCCGCATCACGCTTAGTTTTTCTTTCTGTCCATCAGCACAGCCAGCAAAATTACTATACCTTTGACAACTTGTTGGTAAAAGCTGGATACGTTTAAGATATTCAGACCATTGTTCAGAGTGCCGATAATCAGCGCACCGATAATGGTACCGAAGATGCGGCCCTTACCGCCGGAAAGACTGGTGCCACCCAATACTACAGCTGCGATAGCATCCAGCTCATAGCCGGTACCGGCAGTAGGCTGAGCACTGTTCAGACGGCTGGTAAGAATAGCGCCTGCCATACCGCAAAGGAAACCTGTTACGGTATAAGCAAATATTTTAATGCGGTTGATTTTGATACCTGCAATGAAGGAAACCTTCTCATTACCGCCGACAGCATAGGTTTTGCGTCCCAGCGGAGTTTTGTGCAGGATGAACCACAAAATGAAAAACATAATCAGCATCATAATAGCAGGAACCGGCAGACCGGCAACATAGCCCTGGCCAAATTCCAGGAATCGGTCATCCTCGGACAGACTGCTGATAGGGTTGCCGTTGGTATATACCAAAGTCAGACCACGGAAAATAGTCATCGTCGCCAAGGTTGCGATAAAGGGCGCCACCTTGCCGTAGGTAATTACCAGGCCGTTGACACTGCCCAGTGCAGCACCGATGAGGCAGGCCAGCACGATACCGAATACAGGATCCATACCGCCCTTGATAAAGCTGCCCATGAGTGCACTGGAAAGCGCCAGAATACTGCCGACGGACAAATCAATACCGCCGGTTAAGATAACAAAGGTCATGCCAAAGGAAATTAAGGCATTGATAGAAACCTGACGCAGCAGGTTTTTCAGGTTGCTGGGATCGATAAAGCTGCTGTTAAGGCAGGAAATGACCACAAACAACACAATAAGTCCGATTATGGAACCGGATTTTTTTAAGATTGCTTTTACATCCATTATTTTTATTGCCCTCCCGTTGCAAGTGTCATGATTTTTTCCTGGTCTGCTTCATCGTGCAGCAGCTCGCCGGCAATGCGGCCTTCGTGGACAACGACGATTCGGTCGCTCATGCCCAATACCTCCGGCAGCTCCGAAGAAACCATAATAATCGAAACGCCACTTGCAGTAAGCTCGTTCATCAGCTCATATATATCGCGTTTTGCACCTACGTCGATACCACGGGTAGGCTCATCCATAATAATGACCTCCGGGTGTCTGCCAACCCATTTGGCAATAACCACCTTCTGCTGGTTACCGCCGGACAACGCACCGGCCTCAAGGTCCAGGCTGCTGGTCTTTACGCCCAGCTTTTTTGCCATTTTATCGGCAAAATCATTAAGAATATTAAAATTGATGACACCGCTTTGGGCAAAGCTGTCAACACTCGGCAGAGCAATGTTACGCAAAATGGAGAAGTCCAGAATCAGGCCCTCTGTTTTGCGGTTTTCGGTTACGAAGCCCAATCCTGCCTTAATAGCATCCTCAGGCTTGGTAATCTTCAAAGGCTCGCCCTTGAAAACCAGCTCGCCGCCTGCATGAGGATCAACGCCGAAAACGGCGCGCATGATTTCGGTACGGCCGCTGCCCATAAGGCCGGCAAAGCCCAAAATCTCGCCCTTGCGCAAGTTAAAGTTAATATCATGGAAAACTCCCGGCTGTTCAAAGTGCTTAACCTCCAGCAGCACCTCGCCCGGCTTATTGCGGCGGTCGGGATAAAATTCCGTAATGGAGCGTCCTACCATATCGCGGACAATCTGCTCCATGCTGTATTCCTTAACAGGCTTGGTTGCAACGGATACGCCGTCACGCATAACGGTAATCGTGTCGCAGTTCTGCGTAACCTCTTCCATACGGTGCGAAATATACACCATTGCTACACCACGTTTTTTCAGGGAGCGCATAACCTCAAAGAGCTTTTCTGTTTCTCTTTCTGTCAGCGCCGCCGTAGGCTCGTCCATAATAACAACCTTGGCATCCAGCAGAAGGTTACGGACGATTTCCGTCATCTGCTGCTGTCCTACCGAGCATTCGCCGGCTTCCATATCCAGTGGCAGCTCAATTTCAATTTCACGGCATTTCTGCTCTGCCATAGCACGCATAGCCTTAAAATCCAGGATACCCATGCCGTTGGTTACGCTGTGCATCAAAAACAGGTTTTCCAGAATGCTCAGGTTCGGCCAGATATTCAGCTCCTGATGGATGAATGCGATGCCGTAAGCTTCTGCCTCCAGAGGATTTTTGAAGCTGATTTCCTTGCCGTCGACAAAAATCTGTCCCTTATCCTGCTTGTGAATACCCGTCAGGATATTCATCAGTGTTGATTTGCCGGCACCGTTTTCACCCATCAGAGCGTGTACCTCACCGCTTTTAAGCTTCAGGTCAACACCCTTGAGCACCTCATTAGAACCAAAGGCCTTATGGATATTTCTTAATTCAATCTCCATACTTTTCCTTATTCCTACCTTACGCTAATTTTTAAAAGAAAACATTGCTGTGCAGAATCACATTGGCAAAAGGAGTAATTTCGCCGGTGCGGATAATGCATTTTGCATGCTTGGTTGCCTCCTTGAAGGCTTCGTGGTCTGCATCGATAATCCACTGCTCTTCAGTGAAAAGCTGCTTCATAGCGCCGTAGACAGCAGGATTTCTGCCTTCCATTTCCGCTGCAATTTCTACCTTTTCGATAACCATATTCTTGGCTACTTCCTCAACAACCTCCAGGAAGGAAGGAGTTCCCGGCTTCAGAGCCAGGTCGATTTTCTGCACGCCTGCAGGCACAGGCAGACCGCAGTCACCGATAACGATAGTGTCGGTGTGGCCCAAATCAGCCAGCACCTTCGCAATAGAGCTGTTCAACATTCCACCCTTTTGCATTACTTAAGCATCTCCTCTACTTCATGTAAATAAGGCATACCGCCCTGTGCTCCCAGCTTTTGCACCGAAAGAGCTGCGGCAGCATTGGCAAAGCTGATGCTTTCCTGCATGGATTTGCCATTTGCACGGGCAACAGCAAAGGCACCGTTAAAGGTGTCGCCTGCACCCGTAGTGTCAACCGGCTTTACCTTAAAGCCTGGAACAGTAATAACCTGTCCCTTTTCTGCATAGGCAACACCCTTGCTGCCCAGCGTCATAATCACCTTGCCCTGGTTCTGATCAAGGATATCCGCCTTGCCCTTACCGGCAAACAATGTTGCTGCCTCGTGCTCGTTGGGAGTCAGATAAGTGATCTTATCCAGCAGAGCCTGCGGCACCGGAGCAACAGGTGCGGGGTTCAGCAGCACAGGTACACCGTGCGCTGCGCATTTTTCGATAACATAAGCGTTAGTAGCGGCAGGAATTTCGTGCTGCAAGAGCACCATGTCTGCCTTGCTGATATCCTCCCACGCTTCATCAATCAGCGACGGGGATACCAGGTCATTGGCAGCCTTGATAACGATAATCGTGTTATCGTCCTCCGCTACGGTAATGTGTGCGGTACCGCTGTTTTCACCCGGCAGCACCTTCACATAGGTGGAATCAACGTTATTTTCCTTTAAAGCCTTCAATACCAGCTGGCCGTACACATCATCACCGATGCAGCCGACCATCATAACATCTGCTCCCAGGCGGGCTGCAGCAACAGCCTGGTTGGCACCCTTGCCGCCGGGAGAAACGGTCAGGCGGTTGCCGAAAATAGTTTCTCCGGGATGCACCCAGCGGTCACATTCAACAGTAATATCAATATTACAGCTACCTACTACGACAATCTTTGACATATTTTCTACCTCCTGTCTTCAGGATTTATATAATTTTTTGTAATAACAATGCGTATTGCCCGTCAATCAGGTTCGGCTGCAGCAAATCCTTAAGGAGTACTGCCTGCTTGCGGCTGGTTTTGGGCATGGTCTGCTGCCAATAGGTGATAGCAAGCTGCAGCAGCCGCAGCAGCTCCTCTCTGGCGCTCTTGTCGTCGGCAGTCAGCTGCCAGAAAAAGCTGTACCATTGGCGGAAGATATCCGCATCATCCAGCATCGCCGAACGCGATACGTTAGCGGTTACATCACGCAGGTGACGCAAAAGCAGCTGCAGAAGCGCTGTCTGCCGCGCAGGTTGTGCCTTCGGCACACGCCGCAGCAGCAGGCGGTACAGAAGCGTCAGCTCCCTGTAAATTCTGCAGGCCTTGTCAAAGCCATCCCAGCGTGCGTACACGACGAAATGCAGCTGCAGCTGCTGCAGGCTCCACGCCCACCGTTGCAGGTCCTGCTGCTTTAAAAGCCAGCGCCCGGCCTCACGCAGCAGAAACGCCGTCTCCTCGCGCCACCGCCTGCGTGCCATACGCGCCGCCAGACTGAGCCATTCGCCCATAAATTCCTGCAGCACTGCAGTATCGCCGGCGTACGTCCGCAGCCAGCACCGCACCAGCAGTGCAAGCATAAGACGCACTTCATCCAGGCGCCTGTCGCACACGGCAAACGTCAGCCGCAGCAGAACGCTGCCGCCCTGATGTGCCAGCTGCGGATTGACCAACAGCTGCTCCAAACGCGGCCTGCTTTCCTGCATCCAAGCCGCAAAAAGCTGCCGTTGCCGGTGGCGTAAGGCCACCAGCAGACAGCAGCTGATTGCTTGTAATGCTTCATTATCTGCTGCTTCAGCAATAATACCCGAAAAAGCTGTGCAGGCGTTTTGTTCTCTGCCGTCACGCAGAGCAATACATGTTTCTAAAATAAGTTCTGTTACCATATTCCTACAGGTTAATATCGCCTTCGTAGACGTCACCGGAAACAGGATCCACCGTTACCAGCAGGCCGTCGGCCAGCTTGGAGGTTGCTTTCTCCACGCCTACGATAACAGGCAGACCGCAGGTTACGGCAACAATAGCGGTGGAGGATGTCAGGCCGCCCTCTTCGGCGATAATCGCTGCTGCCTTGGCAGCAGCCTGCGGTACAAACTCATCGTTCAGCACATCAACTACAAGTATATCGCCCTTTTGGAGCTTGTCCTTGAAATCTGCCGCAGTTCTGCCTACGCAGATACGGCCGGTGACAGTCTTGCTGCCGATACCGGTACCGCTGATAAGTTTTGTACCCACTGTAACCACCTTAATCAGATTTGTACTGCCCGGAGTACCGATAGGCACGCCGGCAGTTATAACAACAGATGCGCCGTCCTTAATCACGGAGTGATGCAAAGCACACTGCAAAGACAGCTCTATCATTTCATCAGTATTTGTGGAGTATGGCCCCAAAAGCGGCAGCACACCCCAATAAAGCTGCATCGCACGCACGCGCTCAGGCAAGCGTGATACAGCAACAACAGTACATTGAGGCTTATATTTGGCAATCATACGCGCCGTAAAGCCTGATTCGGTAATCGTAAGAATAGTATCTGCCTTTATTTCCTGAGAAATCTGCACTGTAGCATGGCTGATGGCATCGGTAGAATGGATGCGCTCGCTGATGCCCTTTTTCTGAAAGATATGAACATAATCAAGCGCATTTTCCGTGCGAACGGCAATCTTAGCCATCGTCTGCACAGCCTCCAGCGGATATTTGCCGCTGGCAGTTTCGCCGCTCAGCATAATAACGTCGCTGCCGTCAAAAATAGAGTTGGCAACGTCGCTGGCCTCGGCACGGGTTGCACGATAGCTGTTAATCATGCTTTCCAACATCTGCGTAGCCGTAATAACAGGCTTGCCCGCCTTGTTGCAGCGCGCGATAATATCCTTCTGTACCAAAGGTACATCCTCGGTCGGTATCTCTACGCCCAGGTCGCCTCTGGCAACCATAATGCCGTCGGATACGCCGATAATTTCATCGATATGCTGCACACCGGCCTCATTCTCGATTTTGGAAATAATCCCGATGGAAGAGCCTGCTTCCTCAAGCACTTTACGGATAGCGATAACATCATCCGCCTTCTGCACGAAGGATGCCGCAATGTAATCCATATCATGCTCGACAGCAAAAAGAATATCTGCCTTGTCCTGCTCCGACAAAAACGGCAGCTTCAGCTCGATACCGGGGCAGGCCACACGTTTGCGCGAGCTCAGCTCACCGCCGTTGACCACCTTGGTATAAATCTTGCAGCCGTCAATGCGCACAACCTTTAAGGAAAGCAGTCCGTCGGCCAGCAGAATATTGCTGCCTATTTCTACCTCCTGCGGCAGACCGGCATAATTGACGTGTGCCATATGGCGGTCGCCCAGATAATCCTCGGTAGTCAGGCAGAAATCATCGCCCTCGTTCAGCTCGATTTTGCTTTCGGCAAACATGCCCAGGCGCATTTCCGGGCCTTTGGTATCTGCAATCGTAGCAATTACCTTACCGGCCTCTTCTGCTGCCCGGCGCACCAGCTGCAGCCTTTTGCTATGATCCTCATGATTGCCGTGCGAAAAGTTGAAGCGTGCCAAATCCATGCCTGCAAGCATCATCTTACGCAACAGCTCTACATTGTCCGTGCTGGGACCTACTGTACAGATAATCTTCGTTTTCTTCATCAGGACTGCGCCTCCTCAGTACTGAAACTTATTCTCACACAAAACCTCATAGGCATCCTCTGCCTCCGAAACCGGCAGGCAGATTTCATAAGCCTTATTATGCTTGCCTCCGGCACTTTTCAGCTGTACCAAAAAGCCGTTTTCCGTCAGCATTTGCTTTATTTTTTGGGCTTGTTCCTCAGTGTGGGCAATATAAATTGTTTTCCACATACTAGAATGCCTCCTGTAAATCAGGTAATTGTATTAAGCCTTGTAAGCTTTGATTTTTTCAATCAGCTTCGGCAGGATTACGTTTACATCACCTACGATGCCATAATGAGCAACGGTGAAAATCGGTGCCTCTGCATCCTTGTTGATAGCGATGATGATATCGCTGTCCTTCATGCCGGACAGATGCTGGATAGCACCGCTGATGCCGCAGGCAAAGTAGATATGCGGAGTAACGGATTTACCGGATTGGCCAACCTGTTGGGAGTGAGTCAGCCAGCCCTCATCAATAGCGGCACGGGTGCCTGCTACTGCGGAATTTTCAAAGAGAGCAGCCAGCTGTTCCAGCACGTCGAAATTTTCCTTGCTGCCGAAGCCGCGGCCGCCTGCTGCGATCATATCAGCTTCATCAATCTTAACAGCGTTTTCGCTGCTCAGAGCTTCTTTTTTAACCAGTTCAACACGGCTTACAGCGCCTGCTTCCGGAGTGAAGGCAATAACCTCACCGGTGCGGTTGTTGTCCATTTCTGCCGGTTTGAATACTTTAGGACGAACGGTACCCATTTGCGGACGGTTAACGTCGCAGATGATGGTAGCGCAGATATTGCCGCCCAGTGCGGGACGAGTCCAGGCAACGAGCTTGTCATCGGTTACATCCAGAGCGGTGCAGTCAGCGCACAGGCCGGTATGCAGACGTGCTGCAACACGCGGAGCCAGGTCACGCCCGTCATCGGTAGCACCGAACATAATGGAAGCCGGATCATATTTTTTGGACAGCTGGCAGATAGCATCGGTATATAACTCGGTATCATAATCTGCGTATTTAGCATCCTCAACAACATAAACAACATCAGCGCCGGCAGCAATCAGCTGCTGCGGCAGCTCGCCTGCAGCAGCGGTCACCAGTACCGCACAGCATTTTTCCTCCAGCTTGGCACACAGCTCTTTGGCAGCGCCCAACAGCTCAAAGGTAACATTCATCAGCTGACCATTTTCCTGTTCAGCAATAACCCACATATTTACACACTCCTATTCGTTATCTTCAGTATCGTCAGTTTCGGCAATAGCTATAGCCTCCATGGGACATTCGCGGATGCAGGCACCGCAGCAGACACACTGCTGCATATCAATCTGCGCCTTGCCCTCACGCAGCGTTGCAGCGCCCATCGGGCATACCGCCACACATTCCTCACAGCCACAGCAAAGCTGCCTGTTTACTTTTATCAGCATGGTTCACCTTAGCGGGTAATAACCTCTGCCTTAACCAGCTTTTCAAACAGCATATCTACTGCTGCATCAGCATCTGCTTCGGTAATGATTTCGCCATTGATTTCAGGCGGGGTCGGGGTGAAGGCTTTTTTAACCTTAGTCGGAGAGCCCTTCAGGCCTACGGTTGCAGGATCAATATCCAGGTCAGCAACGGTAAGAGTAGGAATCTGAGCCTTACGTGCTTTCATTTTGCCTTTAATGCTGGCAAAACGCGGCTCTTTTTCGGATTTGGTTACGGTAACCAGCAGTGGTGCGGCGCAAGCCAGAGTCAGCTGATAGTTTTCGTTTTCGCGGACAACAACAAATTTACCGTCTTCATAGCTCAGGCTCAGAGCGCCGGTAATCTGAGGAATTCCCAGATGCTCTGCCATTTCCGGGCCAACCTGTGCGGTGTCGCCGTCTACTGCCTGCTTACCGCAGAGCACGAGGTCGAACTCGCCCAGATGTTTTACAGCAGCAGCCAGAGCCAGGCTGGTTGCCAGAGTATCGCTGCCGCCCAGAACACGGTCGCTCAGCAGAACGCCGTCATCAGCGCCCATAGCGATTGCTTCCTTCAGAATATCGGTTGCCTGGGGCAGGCCCATGGTCAGTACAGTTACCTTAGCGCCTTCCTTATCCTTCAGGCACAGTGCTACCTCCAATGCCTGACGGTCATAGGGGTTCATAATATTTTCTACACCCGTACGGTCTAAGGTATTGGTTTCGCGGTTAAATTTTACTTTTGCCGTATCCGGCACTTGTTTTAAACAAACGAGAATATTCATTTGCTGCCTCCTTAAGCTTATTACAGGAGCTGCTGCTCCGGCTTTTTTACATTCTTCTCTTTATTTTAGCATTTTTGTACTTAAACTTGCAAGTATATCATGAAAGTTTATGAAAAACAGCTCAAATAATTACATCAATCTTTCTTTACCACACAGTTTTCACCAAGTATTTTGACCACATCCTCGGCAAAGCCCGGTGCTTCGCTGTTCACCCAGAAGTTAGGCGTTGTCTTGATAAGCTTACGCGAGCCCATCAGCTGCAGGTATACGCAGTCATCACCCTTGTATTTTTGAAACAGCTGCATCAGCTCACGCTGCACCAGCGGATTTTCCAGATGCGCTTCGATGCGCAGGCGGATTTCCGTAGGCGGCTTGGACGGCAGAGCGCGCACGCTGTTGGCAATAATCTTGCTTTCACGCTCATCCACGCTGAAGCGTCCTTCAATCGCCACAATACTGTCCTCATAGATATCCTTGACATTTGTATGATAAGCCTGCGGGAAAACGATAACCGGGAAGCGTCCGCTGAAATCCTCCAGCGTCAGAACGGCCATCGTATCACCGCGCTTTGTATTTTTAATTGTGCAGTCCGTAATAATACCGGCCACGCGCACGAACTGTCCGTCCTGTACCTGCGTTTCACCGCCGAACTGGTGCAGCGGCATGAAGCGCTGCAGCATCTGCTTGTAATCGCTCAGCGGATGGTCGGTAACGTAAAAGCCGATAATTTCCTTTTCGTTCTGCAGAATAAGCTGCTTGGGGATTTCCGGCAGCGGCGGCAGCTTGATTTCCGTCACGCCGAAGCTATCGTCACCGAACAGCCCCAGCTGGCCGTTAGCCTTGTCCCTCTGGCAGGCGGCACCCAAATCAACCGCCTGCTCCATAATAGACAGCATCTGCGAGCGTCTGGCGCCGAAGGAATCCATTGCGCCGCATTTAATCATATTTTCGATAACACGCTTGTTGACCACGCGCATATTCACACGGCAGCAGAAATCCGTCAGACTCTTGAACGGACCGCCCTCGTTACGGGCGCTGATAATGGCATCTACTGCGGCATCACCAGTATTTTTGATGCCCGCCAGGCCGAAGCGGATAGACGAATTTTTATGTACCGTAAAGTTGTGACCGCTTTCGTTGACATCCGGCGGCAGGATTTTGACATTATCATTACGACAGACGTTGATATACCAGCTCACCTTATCCGCATCACCGATAATGCTGTTGAGGAAGGCCGCATAGAATTGCGGACGCCAGTGCGCCTTCAGATAAGCGGTTTCATAGGCTACCAGCGCATAGGCTACGGAGTGTGATTTGTTGAAGCCGTAACCGGCGAAGTGCTGCAAGAGCGAGAAAATCTGGTCGCTGAGCTCTTCGGGGATATCATGCAGCTTTTTGGCACCGTCAATAAATGACTGGCGCATAGAATCCAGCTCCTTGGCCTTCTTCTTGCCCATCGCACGGCGCAGAATATCTGCCTGACCGAGCGTAAAGCCTGCCAGTGCGGAGGTTATCTGCATAACCTGCTCCTGATACAGAATAACGCCGTAGGTATCCTTCAAAATAGGCTCCATCAGCGGATGTAATACCTTCGCCGTGCGCTGTCCGTGACGGCCGGCGATAAAGTCCTCTGCCATACCGGTGCCCAAAGGACCCGGACGGTACAGAGCCACCAACGGAATCAGGTCCTCAAAGCTTTCGGGAGCCAAATCCATAACCAGCTTGGTGATGCCAGCCGACTCCAGCTGGAAAACGCAGGCCGTTTCACCTCGGCGCAGCATTGCGCAGGTCGCCTCATCTGCCAACGGTATATTATCAATATCAACCTCTTCACCCGTAGTTTCGCGGATAAAGCGAATGCAGTCACCAATAACTGTCAGCGTGCGCAGGCCTAAAAAGTCCATCTTCAGCAGACCAAGCTCTTCTACCTTATTTTTATCGTACTGGGTGATGACGCCACCCTCACTGCCCTGCTGCAGCGGTACGTAATTTTTCATATTATGCGGCGCGATAATAACACCGGCGGCATGCGTGCCTGCGTTACGCGGCAGGCCCTCCACGCTTTGCGCAAGGTCAATCAGCTTTTTGACCTCCGGGCGCGAGTCATATGCCTGACGGAAGTCCTTGCTGCCGTTCAGCGCCTTCTCCAACGTAATGCCCAGCTCACGCGGAATCAGCTTGGCGATTTCGTCTACCTCGCCGTAGCTCATGCCCAACGCCTTGCCGACGTCGCGCACTGCCGCGCGCGCCTGCAGTGTGCCGAAGGTAATAATCTGCGCCACACGCTCCTGTCCGTAACGGCGCACTACATAATCCAGCACCTGATTACGCTTCACATAGCAGAAGTCGGTATCAATATCAGGCATGCTGACGCGTTCAGGATTTAAAAAGCGTTCGAACAGCAGATGGTAACGCAAGGGCTCGATATTCGTTATGCGCAGCAGATAGGCCACGATACTGCCTGCGGCACTGCCGCGTCCCGGACCGACCGGAATATCATGGCTACGGCAATAATTGATAAAATCCCAGACAATGAGGAAATAGCAAGCATAGCCCATAGTGTTGATGATGTCCAGCTCAAAATCCAGACGCTTGCGGACCTTCTCATCCACAACCTCGTAGCGCTTAGGCAAGGCCTCCTCGCACAGGTGACGCAGATAGCTCACGGCATCAAAGCCCTCCGGCACCGGGAACTCCGGCAGCAGCAGATGGCCGAACTCCATCTTCACGTTGCAGCGGTCAGCAATTTTATTGGTATTGCTCAAAGCCTCCGGACAATCGCCGAACAGCGCCTCCATCTCATCATAGCTTTTCAGATAATAGCTGTCGTTGTTAAAGCGCATACGGTCCGGCTCATCAACCGTGCTGGTCGTCTGAATGCACAGCAGAATATCCTGCGCTGCGGCATCCTTTTGCTGCACATAATGCAAATCATTTGTCGCTACCAGGCCAAGACCGAACTCCTGCGCCAGCTGCTTCAGCTCCGCGCTGACCTTGTGCTCCTCATCAAGATCATGGTCCTGAATTTCCAAAAAGTAATTTTCCTTGCCAAAAATATCGATATATTCCTGAATGCAGCGACGTGCTCCCTCCAGGTTGTCCTGCAAAATCATCTGCGGCACCTCGCCGGCAACGCAGGCACTGAGACAGATAACGCCCTCGTGATACGTTCGCAGCACGTCCTTGTCTACGCGCGGTTTATAATAAAAGCCCTCCAGCTGACCAATGCTAACGATTTTCATCAGGTTATGGTAGCCTGTATCGTTCTCCGCCAGCAGAATCAAATGGTACATGCCGCGGTTATTTTTTTCCAGATGCGAGCCCTTGGACAGGTAAACCTCGCAGCCGATAATCGGCTTGATGCCTGCCTTGGTACACTCCTGATAAAATTCCACTGCGCCGTACATTGCGCCGTGGTCGGTAATCGCCAGACTGTCCATGCCCAGCTCCTTAGCGTAGGCCACCAGCTCAGGAATTTTCGAAGCGCCGTCCAGCAAGCTGTATTCCGTATGTACATGTAAATGAGTAAAGCGTTTTGTCATCTCTTGCTCCTTAAATTAAAAGACCGCTGCCGCGCAAATCTGCGGCAAATGTATGTAAAACTATTCTAGCATTACAGATAAAATTCCTGCCTAAAACTGAAAAAACATACAACCGTGAATTCACAATTCGTTCGTTGTATGTTCTCTTTATCTATGTTACAATATATTCAGACTTTGGACAATCGTGCTTACGGGTGGCATTGCCATCATTCTCCAACAGAATGGATGTGATGCCTATGAAGAACTACGACTTTAAGGACCTGATGGCCTTTTGCGTATTCATTCTGGCGTTGCTGACATTTATTTTTCAGTTCAGTAAATAACCCAGACATAGGAAAACCGCCCTTAATCTTTGCCTAGTGACAGGGCGGTTCTTCCGCAATAAAAGCTTTGGCAACCCACCGACGTAGGCGGTTGTCCTTTGTCTATAATATAGCATATTACGCTGCTTTTTGCAAGCAAACCGCTTGCTGTAAAAGCAGCTTTTTCGCTTCTATTCCCCTTTTTTACCCCACGCCAGACCGATAAGTAAAAAGAACAGATTATACACGAGCGCCGGCAACAGACTGTTGATTTCCCACGGGCTGATATGCTTCCAGAAAAGCGCCGCAAAAATGCCTGCACCCATAGCAGCCACGCCCATTGAAGCGCGCACCCTGCCCGGGAAGAAAATGCAGAACGTCAGCGGCAGAAAGATACCACTGCCCCGCAGCGCCATGGAGAGATAATTCCACTCCAGCACCGACGAATCAAGGTGCATAAAGACAAACACCATCGCAGTGACAGAAACGGCCAGCACGCTCAGGCGGCTTGCCCACAGTTGGCCTGCAGCCGTAGCCTTAAGCCAGATTTTGCTGACGATATCACGCGAAATCATCGTACCTACGCCCAGCGCCAGGCCTGCGATTGAGCCCAGGGCCGAAAGCAGCACGGCGCCCAGGCCGATACCTCCGAGCCATTGCGGCAGATAGGTAACGAGATACAGCGGCAGTGCGTCAATAGAATTTATCTCCGGATGGTGCAGATGCATGAACATACCGATCATTACTGACGGCAATCCCACGGGAATTACTATCAGTGCGGCAGCACAGCAGCCAACAGCTGCAGTTTTGGTATCGCGCGCCGAAAACAGCGCCTGCACATAGGTCTGCGTAGAAATAACGCCCACTATCATCGAACCGAGGCTGACAAGACCGTCCTCCACGCCGCGTCCGAAAAGGCTGAACCAGGGATATGCCGCAAAGCTCTGCGTCAAGCCCTGCCAATGTCCCATATCGGCGTAGGCCATCACGCCGCCGACGAAAATGCTGGCGAAAATCAGCACAATCTTAAAAATCCCGGCCATTCCGCTGCTGCTGAGGCCACCGAAAAACACCAGCAGCAAAGTAACAGCGATAACAATGGCCGCTGCAGCCAAAAGCGGTACCCCGAACAAGCCTGCAATGAGATGCAACGCCGTCAGCGTGCTCGCTACGATGCTGAAAAAAATACCGGCGCAGGCGCTGAAGGTCGCCAGCCACCCCGCAGGCTTGCCATAATCCGTAACGAGATACTCCGCTACGGTGGTCAGTGAGCTGCGGCGCAAGGGCACAGCATAAAACGCCGCCATCAGCAAAAGCGCAATGCCGCTGCCGAGCGTAAACCACCAAGCCGTCAGCCCCAGCTTAAAGCCAAGCTGCGCCGTACCAACGGTAGCAGCGCCACCGACAATCGTGCCGATAATCGTGCCCGCGACAAGGCCTGCGCCCGAGCTGCGGCCTCCTACGTTATAATCATCGGCAGACTTCACCCTTTTGGCTGCCAAAAGCCCCGGCAGCAGCGTCACCAGAAGCGTTACAGCCAGGCTTATATAATGTGTAGCAGTAAGCTGCATATCCAACCCTCCAATATTTTAAGCTGCCGGATGCAAACGTTCTGCCGACAGCATTAATTCTAAAAAGCTCAGTATTAGTATAACACAAAAAATACGGCAAAAAAAGCATAGCCTCCGCAAGAATGCTTCGCTGCGGCAGCAGACGAAAAAAGCGCTTGCGAGCTTGTTTTGCTCAGATTGTTACATAAAAACTATCTTCTTTATTATTGCGAAATTCAGCTTTTTTCTGTATAATATAGTTTATACCTTTATATATTTAGTGTATGCTTTTTGGAGGAAAATTATGAGCCGTTTAAGAATCGAAACACCCGACCAGGCACAGCTTACGGTCGAGCGCTTGTACAAGGACCTGGAACGACACATCATCGCCAGCCCCCCGGGACTGTGCCCTGTTGACCTGCAGCTGTCGTTCCTCAAAGTCTGCCACGCACAAACCTGTGGCAAATGCGTACCCTGCCGTGTAGGCCTCGCGCAGCTGCAGAATCTTATGGAAGACGTGCTCGCCGGCAAGGCTGACATGCACACTCTGGATTTAATCGAAAGCACTGCGCAAAATGTTGCCAACAGCGCTGACTGCGCCATCGGCTTCGAAGCAGCCAAAATGGTTTTGGCCGGTCTGGAAGGCTTCCGTGAAGATTACATTAACCACATAAAGAAGGGCAAATGCTCTGTCAACGTCCATCATTCTATTCCCTGCGTTGCTTTGTGCCCGGCACAGGTTGATATCCCCGGTTACATTGCACTGGTTGGCGCAAGCCGTTATGCCGACGCTGTCAAGCTCATCCGCAAGGATAACCCCTTCCCGACTGCCTGCGGTCTTATCTGCGAGCATCCCTGTGAAGCACGCTGCCGCCGCAGCATGATTGATGCTCCTATCAATATCCGCGGTCTGAAGCGTATGGCTGTCGATAACGCGCCCAGCAACACTGTTCCGCTGCCCGAAAAGCAGCCTGCTACCAACAAACGTATCGCTATCATCGGCGGTGGCCCCAGCGGTATGTCCGCAGCCTACTATCTGGAGCTGATGGGCCATCATGCTGTTGTGTTCGAAGAAAAGAGCAAGCTCGGCGGCATGCTGCGCTACGGCATTCCTGCTTACCGCTTCCCGCGTGAACGCCTGCAGGAGGACCTAGACGCTATTTTGTCCACCGGCGTAGAAGTACATCTCAACACCAGAATCGGTAACGAGGAGGGCGATATCCCCTTCGAAAAGCTGCGTGAGGAGTTTGACGCGGTTTATATTGCCATCGGTGCTCACACCGACAAAAAAATCGGTATTGAAGGCGAGGATTCCCACGGTGTTATCAGTGCGGTAGAAATGCTGCGCAACATCGGTGAGGAAAAAATGCCTGACTTTAAGGATAAAACCGTTGTTGTTATCGGCGGCGGCAACGTTGCTATGGACTGCACCCGCAGCTCCATCCGTCTCGGTGCCAAAAAGGTTATCATCGCCTACCGCCGTCGTCAGGATGACATGACAGCGCTGCCCGAAGAAATCGAAGGTGCTATTGCCGAGGGCGCTGAGCTGTACGGCTTAAAGGCTCCGCATCACATTGAAGCAGATGCCGAAGGTAATGTGGCCGCTCTCTGGGCTGAACCGCAAATCATCGGTCCTATCGATGCCTGGGGACGTGCACGTCCGATTCACGCTGACGTAGAGTTGGAGCGCATTCCCTGCGACGTTATCGTTGTTGCTATCGGTCAGGGCATTGAGCTGCGTCCGTTCGAGGAAGCCGGCATCAAAATCAAACGCGGTACTATTTCCGCACTCTCAAGCAGTGAGCTTGCCAACAATGAAGGCGTCTTCGCCGGCGGCGACTGCGTAACCGGTCCTGCAACAGTAATCCGTGCTATTGCTGCCGGTAAGGTTGCTGCCGCTAATATTGATGAATATCTGGGCTATAATCACACCATTTCCTGTGATGTAGTTATTCCCGACCCGTCTATTGACGATAAACGTCCCTGCGGCCGTATCCAAATGCACGAAACCGAAGCAGGCGAACGTAAACATACCTTTGAGCCGATTGAATGCGGCATGACCAAGCAGGAAGCCTGCCAGGAAGCAGGACGCTGCCTGCGCTGCGACAAATTCGGCTTCAGCACACTGAAAGGAGGCAGAACCTTAAAATGGTAAACCTGACAATCGACGGACAAAAAGTTTCCGTTCCCCAGGGGACAACAATCATGCAGGCTGCTGCCACTGTCGGCATCGAAATCCCCCGCCTATGTTATCTTAAAGGCATCAACGAAATCAGTGCCTGCAAGGTCTGCGTAGTTGAAATTCAGGGACAGAACCGTGTAGTTACCGCCTGTACCACTCCGGTACAGGAAGGTCTGGTGGTTTATACCAACTCCCCTAAGGCCCGCAGCATCCGCCGCACCAACGTGGAGCTGATTTTATCCCAGCATGACTGCATGTGCGCAACCTGCGTGCGCAGCGGCAACTGCAGCCTGCAGACTTTGGCCAATGATCTTGGTATTTACGATATTCCCTATGAGCGCGATGTTATCGACACTCCCTGGAACCAGGAGTTCCCGCTCATCCGCGATTCCAAAAAATGCATCAAATGCATGCGCTGCGTCCAGATTTGTGACAAGGTGCAGAAGCTGCATATCTGGGATGTGCAGAACACCGGTGCCCGTACTACCGTAGACGTTGCCGGCAATGTTTCCATTGAGGACAGTGACTGCAGCCTCTGCGGTCAGTGTATCACCCACTGCCCCGTTGGCGCGCTGAAGGAGCGTAACGATGTTCCCAAAATTTATGACGTATTGGCCGATCCCAATAAGGTAACCGTAGTACAGGTTGCACCTGCAGTACGCACCGCCTGGGCCGAAGCCTTTAACCTGCCGCCCGAGCTGGCAACCGAAGGCCGCATGGTAGCAACACTGAAGAAAATCGGCTTCGATTATGTCTTCGATACCTGCTACGCTGCCGACGTTACCATCATGGAGGAAGCAAGCGAGCTTTTAGAGCATCTGCAAAAGCCGCAGGACCACAGCTGGCCTATGTTCACCTCCTGCTGCCCCGGCTGGGTAAGCTATGTAAACAAAACTCATCCGTACTTCGTGCCTAACCTTTCTACCACCAAATCTCCGCAACAGATTTTCGGTGCGCTGGCAAAATCCTATTTTGCACAGAAGAAGGGCCTGAAGCCGAAGGAAATCTGCTCTATTTCCATCATGCCCTGCGTTTCCAAAAAACGCGAGGCCGCTCTCTTCTCTATGCGCAGCAGCGGCACCCATGATGTAGATATTGTACTCACCACGCGCGAGTTTATCCGCCTGCTGCGTGCCGAGCACATCAACCCGGCAATGCTGGACGAACAGCCCTTTGATAATCCGCTGGGCCAGAGCACCGGCGCCGGAGTTATCTTCGGTGCCAGCGGCGGCGTAATGGAAGCAGCATTGCGTACTGCCTACCATGTAATCGAAGGCAAGGAAGCTCCCGAAGATGCCTTCACCGACGTCCGCGGCACAGAAGGCCGCAAGGTACGTGAATTCACCCTCGGAGGCGCAACTCTGCGTACCTGCACGGTAAGCGGTCTGGGTAATGCAGGCAAGCTGCTTGACGAGCTGAAAGCAGGCAAGGTTCATTATGACTTCGTGGAAGTTATGGCCTGCCCCGGCGGCTGCGTTGGCGGCGGCGGCCAGCCGATTCATGACGGCGAAGAGCGTGCCGACGTACTTGGCAATAAGCTCTATACCATCGACAGCAACCGTCCTCTGCACCAGTCCCACAACAATCCGGATGTACAGGAGCTTTATAAGGACTTCCTGGAAAAACCGCTGAGTGAAAAAGCAGAGCAGCTGCTGCACTCCGACCATGTAAAAGAGCATAATTATATGTAATAGGAAACGGGAAGAAGAAAACGACTCGCAAACTGCAATGTCTTCATTTGAGAGGCAAGATGCATTACCAATAGGGCAAGAGAAGGCTCCCCTAGGGGGAGCTGTCACCCGATAGGGTGACTGAGAGGGGAAAGCCGGCAACGTTGCTTTAGAGAAATCCCCTCTCCGTCATCGCTTTGCGATGCCACCTCTCCCCAAGGAGAGGCTCTCTCGAAAACCAAGCGTAAGAATATATTAATTGCACAGCCAATTCTTCCAAAATCTATGAGGTCAATCATGTACACACAACCCTATACCTACACACAGCAAATCCCCCTCTCCCTGGACGATGGCCACGGCGACTACAACCGCAGCTACGAACGCAGCGACGATGACTTCGATTACGCCGACTACTCCACCGACCACAGAGATAACAACTTCCGTAACTACGAGAAGAAGCGCCGCAAAACCAATAAGGAAATTATTGAGGACATGCTCAAGCGCTGGGATTAAGCAAAAAACTGTGTAAAACAAAAGTAAGAGGAGAACACCTTTTATCCTGTAAAGGACTGGGTGTTCTCCTCTTTTAATTATAGAAAAGGGAGTGTTATGTAAAGCTCAAGCTATACATCTAGCCTTATTTCAGCTTGCTGCCGTAGTGGTCACGATTGTCGCCGCCGTATACGCGTACACGTTCAATCTTTCCTCTGTCGCCATCCGCACCGGAGATACGGGCAACATGGATGCGGCCCATTTCAGGTTCAAATTCACGAACCAGCTTGTGATCCAGCTTCACGCCTTTTTCAAGCGCTCTGTACAGCATTGCTGCGAATTCGTAGCGGCTCATCATACGGTTGCCGTTGAACATGCCGTCAGGATAACCCTCAACGATGCCTGCTGCCGCCAGACGGCCGATGTATTCGTAAGCCCAGTGGTTTTCGGGAACATCCGGGAAGAGCTTCATTCTGTCCATCTCAATCGTGCCGCCCATGCCTGCGGTCAGCTGACCTACAAGCGCGGTGAGGTTAAGCTACATTAGCTCTCAGATCTACGATTTCCTTAGCCATCGCCGTACGGGAATTGCTTACGCGTGCGGTACGGTCCAGGGAGAAGGAGATACCTGCGTTCACCATATTCTCGCCATTGCCGAAGGTTCCGCCTACGCTCAGCATAACCTTTTCATCCGGACGGTAGAACGCACCTACCGCAGCAGCGTTTCTGCCCTTGTAGTTGCCGTAGCCTGCTGCAAAGGTCAGTTTGTCATCGGGATCGAAATCCATCGGGTGCAGCGCTGCGAGAGCGGCAGCACCGGCGCCAACCTTGTCAACGCGGCTACCGAGATTGTCAACACGATGATCAAGCTCGCTGAAATGCTCTCTGAATTCAGCATGCTCTTTATCGTTTTGTGCCTTGCTTGCGATATCGTCAATCGTCAGTCTGCGTACTTCTTCATTGGTGTAGCCGTCTTTTACTACCAATGTAGCAGTTCCGGCTTCCTTATCTCTCGCAATATCAGTCAGCTGTGCATCCTTCAGTTGGCCTTCCAGCGTAACATCTCTGCCATTGTTAACATTGAGAGTAATGCTGCCATCTGCACCAATGCTGCCGCCATTCACGTATCTGTCCTGAGCTTCAATTGCCTCGTTCAGCTTTTCGCTATTAATGCCAAGCTCATATGCATGGTTGCTGCCTTCACCATTATCTTCAATCGTCAGGATATTGGTATTTACAGCAACGGTAGTAACGGTATTAGTATCCTAGGTGTTGTCCTGAATGAAGCCCTTCAAAGCTTTTTCATCAATACCAATTACATAATTCTTATCATCCAAACCGCTACCGCCTACGCTGTCATTTACAGTAATGATAGCATGACCGGATTCTGCAGTAGTAATAGTATTGGTATTATTTTTCTGAATGGTTTGAATGAGTTTATCTTCGTTAATGCCTACGGTATAATGGTAATTACCATCATCACCCTGACCACCGGTAACAGTCACATAACCATTTCCGTCATTCTGTACAGTAGTAATGCTATTGGTATCAATAATAGAAGGAATTTCTGCTATCTTTTCCTGTACCCACTCCTGAGAAGCAATGCCGTTTACAGAGCTTGCAAAGGTTCCACCGGCATTATCAGTAATCTCGGAAGTCAATGTGCCATTTGCAAAGGTCAATTTATTGCCAGTAATCTTGGTATCGGTATCAACAATAGCTGCAGCAAGCACATCATCATTAGCTCTTACCAACTCATAGGTATTGACTGTCTTCCCCTGACCGGGAGTTGCTCTAACCGCTTTAATAACAGTATCTTTCAGGCCTGCCTGACCTGCTTCACCGTAAATGGTCTTCGCCATGGTGATATCATTGGTATAGAGAGATTTGATAATTCTGTCAAATTCACCTACAGAAATCTGCGCCATGGACTCCTTGCACTGCATTTCGGAATTATCACCCTTATGTACAGGTATGTAACCAAAGCCTTGCGGATTCCATTGTCCGTTATGGGTATGATAAATAAAAGGTGTGAACAATTCAATCTGCTCGCCGGAGCCAATCTGTACCTGCGCGTGTCCCAAATCTGTCCAGAAATATCCGGTAGCATTATGAGCCTCCGCAGCATAAATCTGTCCTGCAGTGTCTTTGGAAACAGTCTTGTCAACAGGGGATGGGGTAGGAGTGTCAGCCCACACGGTAGTATAACCCATCATGCCCATTGCCATGATTGTCGCCAGTACGCACTTTGCCAAAGCAGTTTGCTTTCTATTCTTTTTCATTTTCAATCCCCCTTTTCCACGCTGCGCCACAGTGACGCAAGCTTAATCCTCGTTAAAAGCATTTCGTTAATCAAATATAACTCAGATAAGGTGGTACTAAAATTCAAGGCCTTGAAAATTTAGCAGTTCGTCTCCTTTACCTGCTTTAATTGTACTCTTTTCGTCTCCGTACGTCAAACTTTCGTATTCTTCATAAAGACACTAAATAGTAAAATATTCATAAACAATTTTTCATTCGTCACTTTTACGCATTAATCATAGTTGTTAGAATTTTCTCTTTTATATATCTTATACTTTAATAATTATTACAAAGAAAAGAATGTAAAATATTTTTGTCACAGTAGACAATTTCTTGACAAAAATGTGAACTGCACTCATAGCAAGGCAAAGCCATTGCTAACTGTGTGCGTCATAAAAAGACAGCATAAAATCCACCAAAAAAGTCCATCTTCTGCGGACACAAGGAAAGTAAATCAACGCATGCCGAAAGGCCTGCAACCCTTACGGGCCGCAGGCCTTTTTTGCTTCGTTTTGTATTTATCACCTATGTCAGCACTTCTACCGCAAGCACCGCCTGTAAACGCTTACGCGTTTAGCACCAGGCAGACTTACTCAAAGTTTTTCTCTTTGAACGGGCATTCCTCTACGACCACACAGCCGCGGCACAGCGGCTTGCGTGCCTTACAGATTTTGCGCCCATGCCAGATAAACCAGTGATGCGCGTCACTCCACTTTTCACGCGGAATAATTTTTTCCAGCTCCTTTTCGGTAGCCAGCGGGTCCTTGCCCTTTGCCAATCCCAAACGGTGCGACACACGGAAAACATGCGTATCTACTGCCAGCGCCGGAATGTTATAGATAATGCTGGCGATAACGTTCGCCGTTTTCTGCCCCACGCCGGGTAATTCCATCAGCGTTTTGATATCATTCGGAATCACGCTGTTAAAGCGCTGCGTCAGCATATGGCACATGCCAAGCAGGTTTTTGGCCTTGGCATGATACAGACCGCAGTCGCGGATTTCCGCTTCCATTTCCTCCTGCGTCAGCGCGCCCATTTTTTCCGGCGTATTTAGACGCGGAAACATACGCGCCGTAATCACATTTACGCGTTCATCCGTACATTGGGCCGAAAGAATTACAGCTACCAAAAGCTCAAACGGTGAATTATAATTCAGCGCCGTCTTGCTGCCCTTGTAGGTTTCCTCCAGCTTGGCCAGAATAGCTTCTCTTTGAGCCTTGCGCATCAGTTCGTCAGACTCCTTACCGGTGCAGGAATACGTCCGCCGCGGTTGATGAACTTTTCAGCGCTGAACTTCTTCACGCCAAGAACAGGCGCATAACCCAGCAGACCGCCAAATTCAACGCGGTCGCCTACGTCCTTGCCCGGAACAGGAATCAGACGTACTGCAGTAGTTTTATTGTTAATCATACCGATAGCAGCCTCATCGGCAATAATTGCGGAAATAGTAGCTGCCGTGGTATCACCGGGAATAGCAATCATATCAAGGCCAACGGAGCATACGCAGGTCATAGCTTCCAGTTTTTCCAAGGACAGAGCACCGCGTTCTACCGCAGCAATCATACCGGCGTCCTCACTTACGGGGATAAACGCACCACTCAGGCCACCAACATAGCTGGAAGCCATAAGGCCGCCCTTTTTAACTGCGTCGTTCAGCATAGCCAGGGTAGCGGTAGTGCCGGGGCCGCCGCAGCTTTCCAGACCGATTTCCTCCAAAATATGCGCAACACTGTCGCCGATTGCCGGAGTCGGAGCCAGAGACAGGTCGATAATGCCGAACTGGGTATTCAAGCGGCGTGCAGCCTCCTGTGCTACCAGCTGGCCGACGCGGGTAATCTTGAAGGCAGTCTTTTTAATCGTTTCGGCTACCATACCGATATCGCCGTCACGCACCTGCTCCAGTGCGTATTTAACAACGCCCGGTCCGCTTACGCCAACGTTGATAACGCTTTCCGGTTCGGTTACGCCGTGGAAGGCACCTGCCATGAACGGGTTATCAGGCACAGCATTGCAGAATACAACCAGCTTAGCACAGCCGATTGCATCGCGGTCAGCAGTACGCTCGGCAGCAGCCTTTACAACCTCGCCCATTTGTTTTACAGCATCCATATTGATACCGCATTTGGTAGAGCCAACGCTTACGGAAGAGCAAACAATGTCGGTAACTGCCAATGCTTCCGGAATAGACGCAATCAGATTGCGGTCGCCCTTGGTATAGCCCTTGTCCACGAGAGCGGAAAAGCCGCCGATGAAGTTAACGCCAACCTGCTTGCCTGCGTTGTCCAAAGCCTGTGCCAGCGGTACATAATCGTTGCTGTCACAGCTTTCGCCAACCATGGAAATCGGCGTTACGGAAATACGCTTGTTGATAATGGGCACGCCCAACTCAACCTCGATATCCTCACCGGTTTTTACCAGATGCTCTGCCTTACGGCAAATCTTATCATAAATTTTCTGCGCTGTTACCTTGATATCCGGATGACCGCAATCACGCAGGCTGATGCCCATGGTGATAGTACGCACATCCAGCTTATTTTGGGTAATCATGCGCGTAGTTTCTAAAATATCGTCAGTATTAAATAACATGACAGCCTCCTATATACGATGCATTGCGCTGAAAATTTCTTCGCTCTGCAGACGGATTTCTACGCCGATTTCTTCGCCCAAAGCAGCCATTTTGTCGCCTGCTTCGGCAATAGGCACGTTAGCCTCTGCCATATCAGCAATCAGCACCATATTGAAAAAGCCTTGCATAATGTTTTGGTTGATGTTGATGATGTTAATATTCATTTCTGCTAAAGCATTGCTCACCTTAGCGGTAATACCTACCTTATCCTTGCCTACGATAGTTAAAACAACTCGCATATCTGCGTCCTCCTTCAAAATAAATTAAGAGCAGCACTCATAGTACTGCTCCTATTGTATCACATCTTAGGCGCTCTGTGTTGTATACATAAATAAAGCGCTTATTTTTCCGCCTCATACTTCGGTTTGGGAAACTTCATGATGAACTCCGTCCCCTGCCCTACAGTGCTCACCACACGTATGCTGCCGCCATGGAAGCCGACGCCGTGCTTGACGATGGAAAGACCTAAGCCAGTACCCTCAATCGCCTTATGACGGCTGCGGTCGACACGGTAAAAGCGTTCGAAAATATGCGGCAGCTCGCTGCCGGGAATGCCCATACCGGTATCAGCTACGCTCACCGTATACTTATTTTCTCCTTCGCTCAGGCGCAGCGTAACCTCACCACCGGGATGATTATACTTCAGACCGTTATCCAACAGGTTGAAGAAAATTTCCTCCATCAGAGAAGAAATACCAAGCAGCTTGCTGTCGCCGCCGGTGCTGTCAACAAGCTGCAGACTGACCTGCAATCTGCATGCCTTGTCCTTCAGGCGTGCCAGCGCACTCTGCGCCACATCCTGCAGCGTAAATTCCTCCATCATATCATGCGTCAGCTCATCGAGCTTCGACAGCTGCATGATGTCATCAATCAGACGCAGCAGATTGTGCGCCTCATCGTTGATTTTCTGCAGAAAGCGCTTGGTATCCTCCGGCTTCACCAGGCCGCTGAGCATAATTTCCGAATAGCCCAGCACCGACTGCAGCGGTGTCTTCAGCTCATGCGAAACGTTAGCCGAAAACTCACGGCGGATTTTCTCCGAAGCAGTACGCGCCGTCACATCCATAATCAGCAGCACAAAGCCCTTATCGGTAATTCTGCTGCCGTTTAGCTGATAATAGCTGCTGCCGCGGTTGATTACCAGGCGCCCCTTGCCCTCCTGCTCAATTTTTGCCAAAAGCTGACGGATTTCGTCACTGTCATCAAGCATAAAAAAGCTCGTTCCCAAAAGCTCCTGCTTTTCCTTGCCAAAGAATTTTACGGCACTTTTATTAATCGATTCGATTTCCCAAACCGGATTAAGGAACAGCAAGCCTTCATCCATATTATTAGTTACGGCCTTCAGCTCCTGCTTTTTATTTTTGTAACGGCGCATTTCCTTCTGCAGCTTTTCCTGCTGCAGCTCAAAATACTCCACAATCGGCTTCAGCTCAGGGTAAACTACAGCTTCAGAATCAGGCTGCTCCAGATTAAGGTTTTCCAATGGTCGCAGTATTCTGGCGGTAATTGTTTTGGCTGCCCAAAAGGCACCGCACAAAACTGCCAGTGCCAGCAGCACAAAATAACCAAGAATTATTTTATACTGTTGAAAAACGGCGTCATTCGTGCGCGAAAGGCGCAGCACATTGCCGTCCGGCAAGCGCACGGCATAGTACAGAATGTTTTTGCCCAAGGTTTCGGACGCACGCTGGCTACGGCCCTCACCGCCTTTCAGTGCCTCCTGCACCTCCTCGCGCTGCAGATGGTTCTCCATTGATTCGGCGTCAGCATAATTGTCGTACAAGGCGTGACCGTCCGGCGCAATAAGCGTTAAGCGGTCGGCAAGCTGCAAGCGCTGCAGCTCGCTCACCGGCACATTGCCCTCTCCGTCAGCCACAATCAGCAGATTAGCCTCACGCTTAAGGCTGGCGAAGCTGTCCTGCGTAATATATTGGCAGGAAACCCAGAAGAAGAGCAGCAAAACAAGGCCTACCGCTGCCCCTGTCAGCAGCAGTATACTGCGAAAAAGCCTCTGCTTCATTTTACGGCCGCCATTCTGTAGCCAACGCCACGGATAGTTTCAATCAGCTCGCCTGCCTCACCAAGCTTCTGGCGCAGAGTACGGATATGCACATCAACGGTGCGAGTTTCACCGCTGAATTCATAGCCCCAGATATCGTTAAGCAGCTTGTCGCGCGAAAAGACAATACCCGGATGCTGCAAAAACTTACGCAGCAGCTCGTATTCCTTCAGCGTCAGCACAACCTCACTGCCGCCTACGCTCACCTTATGCTCCATCTGTTTGACCTCCAGGCGACCGATGCGGATAGTTTCCTCGTCGTCCTCATCGCGGCGTGGTGCTGCGCAGCGGCGCAGCACAGCCTTGATGCGCGCCACCATCTCCAGCATACCGAAGGGCTTAGCAATATAATCATCAGCACCGCTGTCCAGACCCTTGACCTTATCAAACTCCGAGCCCTTGGCTGTAGCCATAATCACGGGGATATTCGAATAACGTTTATCAGCACGCAAACGTCTGAGAATGCTTACGCCATCCTCATCCGGCAGCATAATATCTAAAACAATCAGCTCAGGCACCTGCTTTTCCAGCAAAGCGAAAAGCTCTCGGCCGCTGCCGCAGCCCTGTGCCTCCATGCCAACGGACTGCAGGGTATAAACCTCCAGCTCGCAAATATTTTGTTCATCCTCCACGCAGAAAATCATGCAAAACACCACCTATCAATACTCTTATGCATTATTATATACGCAAAGCCGAATTTTTTCCTGTTAAATTTAGGTAAAAAATTTAACAGGCGTAAAAAAGCCCGACAGCATCACTTGGTAATACTGTCGGGCGGTGTTGAGTTTTTGGGGGAAGCTAAGAATCAAAAAACTTGCTTTCAGCCAATTTTTTTAATGCTTCTATAGCCATATCATACGAAATATTTTCTTCTAATAACTGTATTGTCAGATTTTCATAATCCTTCCTGTAAACATTTTCCTTAATTATTTCTTTAAGCAATCCACTTACATCAACATCTGGCAAAGCAGAAAAACAAATAGAGGATTGTGCTCGAACTTCGCGCACTTCCTTAATCAAATCTTTGAACGTATCATCTTGCGATACCAACGGTAATAATTTATAAATGTCATAAAGATGACGAGAATGCTTAGCAACCTTTCCAGATAAATAATAATCACAAACAGCAAAAACTTTGTCAACCAAAGTACGGTCAATCCCCTGCACTTTCATCATAAAAGGAGCTAAGCCAAAAGTATCAATAAATTCAGGAGCCTCATGCTGCATCATATCACCAACATAACTATATACAGGCAGTAAAACAGTCTGGAAAGATACTGCCGTATAAGATGTTTCCAATAAAACCGCAGATTTCACAACTGAACTGGAAGAAGCCAAAACCGAATCATACGCAACAACATAACGATTATAATCACGACGGCTTCTGGTTTCATCGACATTTTCAATTACCATTCCCAGTTCTTCAGCTGAATCAAGTATTGCTTTTTTGACTTTCTTTTTCTGTCCTTAAGATAAAGAAACATCAATTGTAAGATCTATATCCTCGGAAAATCTACGAATTACCTTATGACATTTACTGAGTGAAGTCCCGCCTTTGAAAACAATAAAAGGAATTTTTTCGGCTAGCAGTTTAAGCAATACAGTAACATAATAATCTTTTTCTATAATCTGCATCATCTGCCTGGTCTGTTTATATGTTAATCTGAGCGCCTGAAGAAATTGTTCACGATCCTCATGCAAATATACCATTAAAGATAACCCCCGTTTCCACAAGATTCTTATACAGCTTATCGGGATAATAAGAAAAATAAGGTTTCATTTCGTTGACAGTCAGCCCGGACTTATCCATGTACCGGTAAAGCTTTTCCTTTAAAGAATCGCCAGTAACCTCAGAATACATATCAATGTCCCTGAGAAGATCCAAAAACTGCAGGATCTTATAGTTCCCATCATTTACAGTCACCTTAGGGCGACGAACAACAACCTTTGAGCCTCCGAGAGTAGTCTCGCGGCGGTCTTTTGTAGCCTTGTTGGAAACCACCTCATAAACCATCGGCAGATGCGTCGACAGGCCAAGCTGATTAAAAAACATAAGGCCGCTAATATAACCACAGCGCTTATTGTCACTCAAAAGATATTTATATTCAAGAACATCATCAGGAGAAAGCTCAGAACCTGACTTAAAAATAGTCTTAGTCGTAAGAAAATAAATGCCACTATCAAACCGTTTGATTTTCCCGGAATCAACCAGATTTTTCATCTGTTTTCTGATATTAGCATAATTGATACCGCTAGTCTTAACATCACTTAAGAAGATAGGCTTATTGGGCTCAAAGTTTTTCAACAAGTAATCATATAAAGCTTCCATTTTTCTCTCTTCTTTCACAATATAGCAGTATTGTTCTGCCTTTTTGTTACCATTATATCAAAAAAGCAAGGAACAGTAAACATACAAAAAAGGCTGAGAGCAACGCTCCCAGCCTTGTACTATTTACTATATGCGATTGTAGAAAAAACGAAAGATGCCTGCGGCAGTCCTTTCCCTGCAGTTTAAATCTGCCAAAGTCTGTGATACACTCCGTTTTCCATATTATCGATTACATCTACCTTAAACGGCATATTTTCAATAATATCCAGTGTATCAAAATACGTATCCGGCGTAGCATAAAACTTAATCAGTCCGCTGGTGCCGTCTACGGTGCTCACCATGGCCAGATGCTCATAGCCTTCCATAATCCAGTTAACATCTGCAATACGCTCAGGCTCAACCTGCGCATAGATCATACTGTGGGGTCCGGGGTCATTGTCACTCATTCTTTTACAACCTTTCTGCGTAATAAGCTGAATTGCAGCAGCGGCTTGTCGCTGGCTGCGGAAAATTTCTGCTGGGCATGCGGTGCGCAGTCAATCGACGTACCTGCTTCATCCAGCATTTCTGTCAAAACAAAGGGCATAGTGCTGCCGTCGGGCATCAAAAGCTCCAGAGGCTCGCCTGCCTTTACATTATTGCGCTGCTCAAAATAAGCGCGCTTTTTCTCAGCATCATAGCCTGTAACGATACCAACAAAATCGTGTGTCTGCTCATACTTCGAGCTGGTGTAAACCTGCGCATTTCTGTCAGGCTTGGCCACAGCAAAGCCTGTGGTGTACTGGCGGTGGGAAACCTTGTTCAGCTCGGTAATCCACGCTTCCGGCACGCTGTAATGCTCCATATCTGCCCAACATTGGTCGATAGCCTTGCGGTAAACGCTGACTACCGTTGCTACATAATGCACGCTCTTCATGCGGCCTTCAATCTTCAGGCTGCACACACCGGCACGCATCAGCTCCGGCAGATATTCAATCAGGCACAGGTCCTTGGAGTTCATCACATAGGTACCGCGTTCGTCCTCCTCGAGGTCGAAGTATTCGCCTGGGCGCTTTTGCTCGCCCAGTTTATACATATTATATTCCCAACGGCAAGCCTGAGTGCAGGCACCGCGGTTGCCGTCGCGCCCTGTCAGATAGGCGCTCAGCAGGCAGCGTCCGCTGTAGGAAATGCACATCGCGCCATGCACGAAGGTTTCCAGCTCTACCGAGGTTTTTTCGCTGATTTCGCTGATTTCTGCCAAGGACAGCTCACGTGCCAGCACAACGCGTTCAGCGCCAAGCTGCTCCCACGCCTGTACAGCGGCGTAGTTGGTGGTATTAGCCTGCGTGCTCACATGCAGCGGCATATCAGGCACAACCTGACGGGCAGTGCTCCATACACCAAAATCGCTGATCAGCAGTGCGTCAACCTTGGCCTGCTGCAGACCGCGCAGATAATCCGGTAGTCTGTCGATATCCTCGTTGTGCGCAAAAATATTTACCGTTACATAAACCTTTTTGCCGAGGCTGTGCGCATACTCTGCCATCTCCGCAATTTCCTCTAAAGAGAAATTGTTGGCAAAGGCACGCAGACCAAACAGCTTGCCGCCCAGATAAATAGCATCAGCACCATACAGCAGGGCCATTTTTCCTTTTTCCATATTACCGGCAGGAGCCAGTAATTCGGGTTTAACTAAGTTTCTGCTCATTAATTCTCCTTAAAACACTTCTCTGCTCCGCCACACTGACAGCGCAGAAATATTTAATAACCTATTATTAACCTATTTCCTCAATCGCCTTCAGATGCTCGGCGTAGGTTTTGGTAAAACGATGGTGTCCGTCCTTTTCCGCAACAAAGTACAGATAATCTGTCTGCTCCGGCTGCAGCACCGCCTTAATCGCGGTCAGTCCCGGACTGCCAATCGGTCCCGGAGGCAAGCCGGGATTTTGGTAGGTGTTATACGGACTCTGAATTTTGGTATCCGCAAAGGTAACTACTTCCTTCTGCGTTCCCAAAAGATACTGGATGGTCGTATCCGACTGAATAGGCATGCCGATAGCCACACGCTTGAGAAAAACGCCGGCGATTTTCGGCTGCTCTTCGGCAAATACTGCCTCCAGCTCCACCATCGAAGCCATATTTACTACATCACGCAAGGGCAGGTTACGTTCTGCCACAGTTTTGGCAATACCGCTGCTCTGCATTTCCTTATCAAACTGCGCAACCATCATTTTGAGCATCTCCTGCTCGCTGATTCCCACCGGGAAATCATAGGTTGCCGGGTAGATAAAGCCCTCTGCCTTAAACAGCACATTGCTGTCATCGGTCTGCATGTAAGGATAGGGTGCATAATCCTTCGCCGCTGCCATAAACTTATCAGCACTGCCAAGCCCTTCGGCCTCCAGCTTCTTCGCAGTTTTCGCCACGCTGTAGCCTTCCGGTACGGTAAAGCGCACCTGTTTGATGCGTCCCTTAACCATAACATCAACAATCTGCTGATTGCTCATGCCGCCGTCAATCTGGTAGGCACCTGCCTGCAGCTTAGTAGCCAATCCCTTCCAGCGCGCCTCCATTTTAAAGGCAGCGGGATTTTTTACCAGCTTTTTTTCATGCAGCAGCTCGGCGATATCCGCCGTAGTCATGCCGTCCTTGACAACAATAAGTCGTGAGCCTTCTACGGCAAAGCCCTTATTATTGCCCTGTCCGTTAAGATAAATTGTAAATGCTACCACGCCGGCAATCAGCAGCACCGCCAAAGCACCTGCTGCAGCCTGCACCGGATTGTCGCGCACCAGCGTTTTAAGCTTTTCTATATCCATCAGAAAACATCGTCACATCGCATAAAAATACCGGACCGAAGTCCGGTAAAATTGCTGACTGTGAATTACTCCTCGTCCTCAAACATTTCGTCATACTTAGCAGCAACTGCTTCATATTCTTCGTCAGTCGGAGCGGTGTAAACAGCTTCGCCGTTTTCGTCAAAGTCCATGCGTGCGATAACGCAGGTATCTTCTTCTTCATCATGCTCGTGGCAATCGCAGTCGTCATCCTCGCAGCAGCAGTCTTCCATCGGAACCAGTACTGCGAATTGTTTATCATCAACAGTGATAACCATGTCCTGATAGAACTCGTGCTCGTTGCCTTGCTCGTCAGTCAGAACAACGCAGATAACTTCTTCTTCACCTTCAGCTTGCATAGCTGCTAATTCTTCATCTCTAATGTCTTTTTCCATAAAGGCACCTCTTTCGTCATAGCTCAATAAATAAAAAGCTCAATTTTAATCTAAACATATTGTATAATAGGGACGCTAATCTGTCAAATTTTAAAGCTCTTGCTGTCCAGATAATTTTGCAGAATAACAACTGCCGCCATCATATCAATAACCTTCTTACGCTTTTTGCGGCGTAAATCCGCATCAACCAGCACCTTTTCGGCAGCCACTGTGCTCAGACGTTCATCCCAAAGCACAACCTGCACCTTCGGGAACATGGTGCGTAACTTTTCAGCCATTGCTTCACAGGCCTGCGCGCGTTCACCGATAGTGCCGTTCATGTTTTTGGGATAGCCTACAACCAATGTATCTACCTCATGCTCGGCAATCAGCTCGGCAATGCGGGCATAGTCGCGTTCTTCGGTAGTACGATGAATAGTTTCCACGCCGTTGGCAATCATGCCCAGCAAATCGCTCACAGCGATACCGATAGTTCTTGTTCCTACATCAAGGGACATTTTACGCATTAAGTCAATTTCTCCTTTTACTTGTTAATCTGCTGCAGATAATTCTTTACCAGCTCTTCAATCAGCTCATAGCGCTCGTGACGGCGCAGCTTGGTGCGTGCATCCTCAAAGCTGGTGATATAAGTGGGGTCACCGCTCAGCAGATAGCCTGCCAGCTGGTCCACAGGATTATAGCCCTTCTTTTCCAGGGCAGCATATACTTCTTTTATAGTTTCGGCAACGTTCAGCTTTTCCGGCTCACGTTTGAACATCATAGTTTCTTGAGATACTTCAGACATACGAAACACTCCCTTCGTTTTTCGTAAATATATTGTAGCACATTTTGAGTAAAAAAGCTGTGTTTTTCTGGTTAATTTAACAGATAGATAGCAACAGCAATTTAATATTAAGCAAAAAGCATAGTTTGAAAACAAAAGGCACATTACTCTTTACTCATAAATGTGAGTAAGGCAATGTGCCTTCTTGCTTGTAATTACAGCTTCGCAACGACATCCTTATCAAAAACCTTCGCCAACAGTTCCTTGGCTCTGGCATCAACCTCTTCATCAATATACCCCTGCACCTTCAGCAGCGCAAAGGTAATTGCCACCAGATCATCACTGTATCCCAGCACCGGCGTCATATCCGGCACAAAATCCAGGGGAGCGATTAAATACCCCAAAGCTCCCATAATCAACGCCTTTTCCTTCGCAGGATCCTCCGGCTTCTGCAGTACGCACCACAGCTGCACGACCTTGTACAGCAGCTCGATGCCGATGTGAGCACCGTAGCGGCTGATTTTATGCAGCAGGCCTTCCTCGCTGTAGCTTCCGGAATACTTCTGCAGCTCGCCGTCATTGATTTTCTTTTTGTCAAAGTCTTTGTGTTCTGTCATTTTGCTCCACTCTTTTCCAAACCGTGGACGAATGCTTAGCGCATGTTGATGAATTGCAGATCAACGCCGAAATCTCCGGCCTTAAGCAGTTGGATAACAGCCTGCAGGTCATCCTTTTTCGCACCGGCAACACGTACCTGGTCATCCTGAATCTGAGCAGTTACCTTCAGCTTGGAAGCTTTGATAGCTGCCACGATTTTTTTGCCGTTCTCTTTGGAAATACCCTGTTGGATTTCCAGAGATTGGCGAACGGTGCCTTTGGCAGCGGGCTCAATCTTGCCCGGAACCAGGCAACGCAGAGGAATACCGCGTTTAGCCATTTTTTGGCGCAGCATATCTAAAATTGCGCCCAGCTTGTACTCGTCCTCAGCTGCAATTTTTACTTCCTTCTCACCGAGCTCGATGGAAGCATTGCTGCCGCGAAAATCATAACGTTGATCAATCTCTTTCTTAACCTGGTTGACAGCGTTATCCATTTCCTGCATATCAACTTGGGAAACAACGTCAAAGGAACTATCTTTTGCCATTATTATTATCCTCCTAAATGTAGCTAAAGTTTATCATGCCTAATTATATCAGAGAAAGCGCTTTAACGCCAGTAAAACTACCGGCAGCGGCAATTTTGCTTATTTGCCTGCATTTTTACCGTGCATATAAGCATGCTCCTGGCTAAGCTCCTGCAAAAGCTGCAGGCCGCTCCAGGTGCAGTTGGTGGGTGTCAGCATCGCCTTCAGCGCCACCTGACGCAGCTTGCCCTTTTTAATGGCAGCCAGCAATCTGTCCAGATCCTGACGGCTGAAGCCGCACATGAGCAGCATTTCCTCCTGCCCCTCGTCACCGCTGTAAGCCTCACTGACAGACGCCACCTCGGGCAAGCCTGCCAGATAGCCTACAGGCTGCAGAAGCTCCTCACGCGTCACGGCGCGCAGCTGTGTGCGCAGCATCATGCAAATCAGCTTCAGCGCCTGCAGACGCTCAGGCGTAAAATTATAGGCCAAAATTATTTTTTGCATATGTATCTCCTATCTCAGGCAAACAAATCAATCTGGTTATTTTCCGGCAAATCGCCCAAAACGCCCATGTCTGCCAGCTTTTCTATGACACTCTTGTTGACACCGGAACGCTGGCGCAAATCCTCCTGAGAGATAAACGGCCGGTTGATGTCCCTCGCCGCAGCAATGCTCTTGGCAGCGTTTTCACCTACACCGCCCAAGGCAGCCAAAGGCGGACGCAGGCCGTTTTCCGTAACCAGGAATTTAATCGGGTCCGACTTATATAAATCCATCTTATCAAAGCTCAGACCGCGCTCCAGCATCTCATTTACCAGCTCCAGATAGGTGACAGTCGTTTTATCCAGAGGCGAAGCCTTGAAGCCCTGCTGGTAAACATTCTTGATAAAATTCTTTACATAGCTCTTGCCCTTGGAAACATGGGTGTAGTCAAAATCCTTGGCACGTACCGTAAAGTACGCCGCATAAAACTCTTTCGGATAATGCACCTTGCAATAGGCAATACGGTAGGCCATAAGAACGTACGCAACGGCGTGCGCCTTTGGGAACAGATACTGTACCTTTTCGCAGGACTTGATATACCATTCGGGAATATTTACTGCACGCATAGCCTCGAGCATCTTCGGCTCCAGACCTTTTTTCGCCGCCTTGCCCTTACGCACGTGCTCCATCGTCTTAAACGCCAGACTGGGTTCCACGCCCTTGGAAATCAAGTGCGTCATAACGTCGTCACGTGTAGAAATAGTTTCGGCAACAGGCTTGCCTTCCTTAATCAAATCCTGCGCATTGTTCAGCCATACGTCCGTACCATGCGAATAACCGGATACACGCACAACCTCACTGAATTTTTTCGGCTGTACGTCGCTGATCATCTGACGCACAAACTTCGTACCGCATTCTGGGATACCGAAGGTGCCTACGGCACTGTCAATCTGCTCCGGCGTAACGCCGAGGGAGGTTGTATTCTGGAAGATACGCATCGTTTCTTCATCGCCCACAGGAATCTTCTTGGGATCAAAGTTAGGATCTACGTCCTCCTGCAGATATTTTTCCAGCATCTTCAGAACCATCGGATCATCGTGGCCCAGAATATCCAGCTTAACCAGACGATCATTGATGCTGTGATAATCGTAGTGAGTAGTAATCGTAGTGCCATCCTTATCATCGGCAGGACGGTTCATCGGCGTAATATAATGGATATCCATATTACGCGGCACAACCATGATGCCGCCGGGATGCTGGCCTGTAGTGCGCTTGATGCCGGCAAAGCCTTCAACCAGCGCAGCCACATGCGCCGGATGCACATGCAGATTCTTGCTCTCGTAATATTTTCTGATAAAGCCTATCGCCGTTTTATTGGCGATAGTAGCAATCGTACCGGCGCGGCAAACGTTATCGCGGCCGAAAAGCTCCTCGGTGTACTTGTGCGCTACGCTCTGGTCGGACATAGCGGACGGATCATCGGGATCGATACCGCCGGAGAAGTTCAAATCAATATCAGGAACCTTATCACCGTGGAAGCCCAGGAAAACCGCGAACGGGATATCGTGACCGTCGCGCAGCATCCTCGTACCGCATTCGGGACAATCCTTCGGCGGCAGGTCAAAGCCGCTGTCTACCTCATTGTTCATAAAGAATTCGCTGTGACGGCAATTCGGACAGCGGTAATGCGGCTTCAGCGCATTAACCTCGGTAATATCCAGCATCGTAGCAACAAAGGACGAGCCTACACTGCCACGCGAGCCTACCAAGTAACCGCGGTCGATAGAATGCTTAACCAGCTTATGCGCAATGTAATACAATACAGAGAAGCCGTGGCCGATAATAGCGTCCAGTTCCATCTTCAAGCGGTCCTCAACAATCTGCGGCAGCTTTTCGCCGTACCATTCATGCGCTTTGGCATAGGACAAATCACGCACGGCATCCTCCGCACCGGGAATAGAAGGCGAATACAGCTGATCGCGGTCGGGAACAGGCTTAATGCGTTCAATCATATCCGCAATCTTATTGGTATTGGTAACAACAACCTCGTAGGCTGCTTCCTCTCCCAGATAAGAGAACTCCTCAAGCATCTCCTCTGTAGTATGCAGATACAGCGGCGGCTGCAAATCCGCATCCTTATAACCCTGACCGGCCTGCAGAATCGCACGCAGCTGTGCATCCTCAGGATTGAGGAAATGCACGTCGCAGGTTGCTACAGTCAGCTTGCCCAAGCGTTTGCCCAGCTCATAGATTTTGCGGTTATGCTCCCGCAAATCCTCCTCCGTGCAGTAATTTTCGCGCACCAAAAACTGGTTATTGCCCGTAGGCTGAATTTCCAGATAATCATAAAAGCCGGCTATTTCCTCCAGCTCCTCATCGCTCGCACCTAAGCGCACCGCGCGATACAGCTCGCCCGCCTCGCAGGCCGAGCCGAGAACCAGACCTTCACGATGCTCCTCGATAACAGCGCGCGGCAGCAGCGGACGCTTATTCAGATAACGCAGATGGCTGATAGTAACGAGCTGGTACAGGTTACGCAGACCGATTTCATTCTTCGCCAGAATAATAATATGGTGACTGCTGATTTTACTCTTACCCTTAGTCGCAGCATCGGGATTTTCCGTATCAACGGCATCGTCCTTCGTCTGGCGGTCGCTGATAAGATAACCCTCCATGCCGAAAATCAGCTTCAGGTCACTGCCCTCCGCCGCATCAAAGCAGAACGGAAAGGCCTGCACTACGCCATGGTCGGTAATCGCCAAAGCCTTGTGGCCCCAACGGATTGCCTGCTTGACGAGGCCCTCCATCGGCGTCAGGCCATCAAGCTTACTCATCTTCGTATGGCAATGCAGCTCAACCCTCTTGACCTCGGCATTATCCATGCGCTCCTCCTTAGCATCGAGCTTCATAATGCCGCGAGGCACCATGCACATCTCGTCAAAGGCAAAGCGGTCTGGCGCAACATCACCCTGCAGACGCAGGCGCATACCGGGCTTCAGCAGATTTTTGAACTCGTTGCATTCCTTGCGAGGATCGCCGCCGTCACGCTTGTCAAAACGCAGCTTAACGAAAATACCGCCGGTATCATCACTAACGTTAAAGGTAAGCACAATAGAACCCACGCGCGTTTCCTTATCAATAAAGGTCTGCAGCGCACCGTCCTTATCCAGACTTTTGACAAAGGTGCCTTCGATAACAACGTTGCGCTCTTCCTCTGTCACGGTATCCAGCTTACGTGGCGTACCCTTAATTTTTTTGCCCCAAAGCTGGCCGTCAGCCTTCTTTTCACCGTATAAGGCTGCCATGGCCTGCAGATACTCGGGGTCCTCCTCCGGATTGTTGTAGGACACTTCACAAGGAGGCTCCGGCGGCAGAGTTTCGCCGATTTCAATATCAGGCGGCTCCGGCGGTAAAGGAATTTCCTCCGGCAGCGGCTCGCCGGTGCAGTCGGTAATCTCTACCTCTGCCTGCGGCTCACGCTGCATCACCTGGCATTTGGAGCCATCGCCGTCGCAAATCATATCTACGCTTTGCAAAGAAAAAGCGGCTGCAAGCTGCTGCGCCGCCTTCTGCAGCAAACCGCCGGTAAGATGGGCGGCACAGCTAAAGTGCACCTCCCACTGACAGGCAGACTCGTCTACACAAATCTGATTGATATGCATCAGCTTCAGCTGCATCAGTTCCACCGAGGAAAAGGTCATCGAAGCTAAAAAACTATAAAATTTTTCTTCATCAGGAATCAGGCAATATTTTTTATTCACATTAAATCCTTTCCTAATAATGACGGGAGAAGTTGTTGGATTATGATGTACGTTGAGGCAACGCAACAACGCAGATGGTGTGCTATCTTCTATTTTTCTGAGATAAGCTAGAGTGCGTCAGATGCTAGGCGCGGATGCCGACGTCGTACTTTTAGTACGTCGAGGCGACGCAACAACGCAGATGGCGTGCTATAGGTTATCTCATATTTTCGACACCAACAACACCCTCAATCCCCTGCAACCCTCTAACCAAATCTCCGCCATCGGGCGCAGTCTTGCCGAGCTTCAGAAAGACCTCCAACACCAGACGATTCTTTTCCTTATCACGCTTTACGTTCAGTGATTTTACCTGCACGCCGTTGAGCGACAGATAACCGGTAACATCGGTGATAGCACCTGAACGGTTTGTAGTAATGATGCGGATAAACTGGCGGTCACTGCGGCTGTTGGCAGCAAAGCGCTTTTCCCAGGTATGAAATGTAACCAGAGTTATCATGGTGATAATGGTTGCCACGCTGCTGAGGAAGTACATACCGCTGCCGGCAGCAAGGCCGATTGCGGAAACCATCCACAGACTGGCAGCAGTTGTCAGACCGCGAATAGTTAAACCCTCGTGCAGAATGGTACCTGCGCCGAGAAAGCCTATGCCGCTGACAACCTGGGCTGCAATACGCGCCGAGTCACGGCGTTGGCCGATATCCTCCTCCAGCTTGGCAGTCTGAGGATAGACATCATCAAAGCCGTAAAGCGAAACGAGCATAAACAGCGCCGAGCCCACGCACACAAGAATATGTGTACGGAAACCGGCAGGACGGTCACCACTGCCTCTTTCTATACCGACAATACCGCCGAGAATTGCAGCAACAACCAGCCTGATAACCATAACAACCTCTTTGTTATGCAAAAAAGAAGTATTAATTAAATCCATGCCAGTATCACCTCACAGCTTCTGTTCCCTCTGCCTGCGCCGGGCGCAGACACGGGAACTGAGTTATTTTTACAGCTTTTGCAGCATCTCCTTGATAGCAGTGATATAATCACCGTCCAGCGGCAGCATGCTTACTTCGCCGGTCTTACGAACTTTTACTTCCAGCTCGCCGGTCTGCAGAGTCTTAGGACCTACAACTACGCGCAGCGGATAGCCGATCAAATCTGCGTCCTTGAATTTTACGCCCGGACGCTCCTTGCGGTCGTCGATAACAACCTCAACGCCTGCTTTGTGCAGCTCGTTGTAAATTTTCTCAGCCTTAGCAAAGGATGCTTCGTCCTTTACGTTTACAGGTACAACAAGTACTTCATACGGAGCAATAGCAACAGGCCAGATCATGCCGTCGGCATCATGGCTCTGTTCAACGCAGGCAGCCATAGTACGGCCAACGCCGATACCGTAGCAGCCCATTACCATCGGCTGCTCTTTGCCGTTTTCATCCAGATAGGTACATTTCATAGCTGCGCTGTATTTGGTGTGCAGCTTGAATACCTGGCCTGCTTCGATACCGCGAGCCTTAGCAATCGGAGCGCCGCAGTGCGGGCAGGGATCGCCTTCAGCCATCAGACGGATATCGGCAACGTAGGTCGGAGTGAAGTCACGGCCCGGATTAGCGTTGATGTAGTGGAAGCCTTCATGGTTAGCACCACAGCAAACATTGTGCATATTCATAACGGTTGCATCGCAAACGATAATAACCTTTTCGGGATCAAGGCCTACAGGGCCCATATAACCACCGACAGTGCCAGCCTTAGCCAACAGCTCTGCCTCAGCCATTTCCAGCTCAACTGCGCCTACGGTGTTTTGTACTTTGGTTTCGTTAACCTCGTGGTCACCGCGAACGAAGCACAGTACCAGGCCTTTTTCGCATTGGTATGCAACAGCTTTTACGGATTTTTCAATCGGAGCGTTGAGGAAAGCGCAAACGTCGGCAATAGTCTTGCAGTTCGGAGTTTCAACCTCGCTCAGCTCCTGCATTTCTTCTGCCGGAGCCTTTATCGGATACAGCTCTGCCTTTTCGATATCGGCAGCGTAATCGCATTTGGTGCAGTAGGTAATTTCTGCTTCACCGCTGTCTGCCAGCACCATGAACTCATGGCTACCGGTACCGCCGATAGCACCGCTGTCTGCTTCTACCGGACGGAAGTTAAGACCGCAGCGGGTAAAGATTTTGTCATAAGCATCATACATAGCCTTATAGGAAACGTCCAGACCTGCTTCATCACGGTCGAAGGAATAGCCATCCTTCATAATGAAGTCACGGCTGCGCATCAGGCCGAAGCGCGGACGGCGTTCGTCACGGAATTTATCCTGAATCTGGTACAGGTTCAGCGGCAGCTGGCGGTAGGAACGCACATCGTTCTTAACCAAAGTAGTAACCATTTCCTCGTGGGTAGGACCAAGGCAGTATTCGTGGCCGTGACGGTCCTTCAAGCGTACCATTTCTGCACCGTAAGCGTCCCAACGGCCGCTTTCCTTCCAGATTTCTGCCGGCTGCATAATCGGCATCATGATTTCCTGGCAGCCTGCATGGTCCATCTCTTCACGGATAATATTTTCGATTTTTTTAATAACACGCCAAGCCAGTGGCAGATAGGTGTACATGCCATTGGTGGATTTACGCATAAAACCGGCACGCAGCAGCAGCTGATGGCTCGGGATTTCAGCCTCGGACGGAACCTCACGCAGAGTGGGTGCATACATTTTAGAAACTTTCATTAACGGGATACCTTCCTCTCAAGTAAAATTTTATCTATTTCAGCAAAAAGCTCGCTTACAAGCTGATCTTCGGGAACCTTGCGCAGGATTTCGCCCTTGCGGAATACCAGTCCCTCGCCGATGCCGCCGGCAATACCGACGTCAGCCTCACGTGCTTCACCGGGTCCGTTGACCACACAGCCCATAACGGCAACCGTAATGGGTTCTTCAACATCCGCCAGACGGCGTTCAACCTCCAGCGCCAGCTTTTCCAGACTGATGCGGGTGCGTCCGCAGGTCGGACAGCTGATTAAGGTCGGTCCGTGCTCACGCAGGCCAAGGGATTTCAGAATGTCATACGCTACACGCACCTCGTTCACCGGGTCACCGGTCAGCGAAACGCGAATAGTATCGCCGATGCCTTCGGCAAGCAGCGTACCGATGCCTACTGCGGATTTGATAATACCGCTGTTGACAGTGCCTGCCTCCGTAATGCCGACATGCAGCGGATAATCACACTGCGCTGCCATCAGACGATAAGCCTCCAGTGTCAGCGGCACATCATGCGCTTTGAGTGAAATCTTAATGTTACGGTAATCCATCGCTTCGAGAATGCGCACGTGGCGCCAAGCCGCCTCCACAAGAGCCTCCGCAGTGGGATGGCCGTATTTTTCCAGCAAATCCTTCGGCAGAGAGCCGGCGTTGACACCGATGCGGATAGGAATATTGCGTTCCTTCGCTGCTTCAACCACAGCGCGCACCTTTTCTTCACCGCCGATATTGCCGGGGTTTAAGCGCAGGCCGTCAACACCTGCTTCAATCGCTGCCAGAGCCAGCTTATAATCAAAATGAATATCGGCAATGACAGGAACCGGACTTTCCTTACAAATAGTTTTCAGGCCCTCCGCCGCTGCCATATCAGGCACGGCACAGCGGATAATATCGCAGCCTGCATCTGCCAGACGCTGAATCTGCTCCAAGGTTGCAGCAGCATCGTCTGTATGTGTGTTAGTCATAGACTGAACGGCAATCGGAGCATCGCCGCCCACAGCCACGCTGCCTACGTGCAGCTGGCGGGTTTTTCTACGTTCTATCACTTTCGTTCACCTCTTAACGTGTTATATCTTTAAAGGTGGAAAATACTGTCAGCGCTAAAATCAGCGCAATACCAACCATCTGGATGTTAGTCATAGCCTTGCTGCCGAGCGGTTTACCGCGCAGGCCTTCCAAAAGCAGCAGTACAAAATGTCCGCCGTCCAGAGCCGGCAGCGGCAGCAGGTTGATAACGCCCAGATTGATGCTCAAAAAGGCAACAAAGGTAATCAACGGCAGCATGCCCTTTTCCGCCACCTGACCGGCCATCTGCGCCACACCGATAGGACCGGCCACCTCAGCCGGAGCCTTACCGGAAACAATCTTGTACAGGCCGTTCAGCATAGAAACGATAATATTTTTTGTATAGACGCAGCCTTCTTTAATCGAGCCGAAAAAGCCAAGGCTGACCTTGTTGAACTTAGGGCTGATGCCGATTAAGGGACGGCCTGCCTCTCTGTCATACACGGGAGTCATGGTGTAGCTTTTTACAGCGCCCTTACTTTCTGCAGTCAGCGTTAACGGATTAGTTCCGCTCGCACGCAAATTGGTAACAACCTCCGTCCAGGTAGCGACAGGCTTATTGTTAATCGTCAGAATGCGGTCGCCGTTACGCAGGCCTGCTCTTTCCGCAGCCATGCCGTCTACAACAGTGCCCAGGATTGGCTCATTCACCAGCTCCTGTCTGCCCTCCAGCATAAAAATACCGCTGAAAAGAATAATAGGCAACAGGAAATTCATCAGCGCACCTGCCAGAATAACCAGCATTCTGGACGGTATCGGCTTAGATTTAAAGGTTCCCGGTTCAGGCGGATCGTCAGGATCCATGCCTGCGATTTTATTATAGCCACCCAACGGAATAGCCCGCAGGCTGTACAGAGTATCGCCGTCCTTTTGCTGATACAGCTTAGGACCAAAGCCGATGGCAAATTCATCAACACGCATACCTGTGAGCTTCGCCGTAATAAAATGACCGAATTCGTGTACCGTAACCAGCACACCAAAAACAAAAACAGCGGCTAATATTGTTAGCATTTTACCTCCTTACGATAGTCGGCAAGCTTTGCCGGCCTTCAGTCTATAATTTAGCAATAACCCCTTTGGCAGCAGCACGCGCCCAGGCATCCGTTGCTTCAATATCCTCCAGCTGCGGACGCAGAACATTGTTATGCTGCGCTGTAACCGTAGCAGTGATATAAGGGATATCCAGATATTTAATTTTGCCTGCCAAAAAGGCATATACAGCCTCCTCGTTGGCAGCATTAAAGGCACATGGCAGAGTGCCGCCGGCCTTACCGCAGTCAATAGCAATCTTCAAGGAAGGAAATGCTTCTAAATCAGGTGCTTCAAAGGTAAGGTTACCCGCAGCAACAAGATCAAGCTGTTCAAAGCTGTAATTATAGCGCTCCGGCCAGCTCAAAGCGAACTGAATCGGCAAACGCATATCAGGCACACCCAGTTGAGCAATCACACTGCCGTCGCAAAATTCTACCAAGCTGTGTACAATGCTCTGCGGATGCACAACGACCGCAATTTTATCATAAGGCATATCAAACAGCCAATGTGCCTCCATAACCTCCAGGCCCTTGTTGGCCAGTGTAGAGGAATCAAGCGTTACCTTCTGCCCCATGCTCCAATTTGGGTGATTGAGGCATTGCGCCAAAGTTACATTTTTCAGCTCACTGCGTTTTTTGCCGCGGAAGGGACCGCCGCTCGCCGTAATAATCAGACGCTTGACTTCCTTTTGCGTACCGCCGCGCAGAGATTGGAAAATAGCGCTGTGCTCACTATCCACAGGAGTCAGGCTTACACCATGCTTACGCACAGCCTCCATTACAATGCTGCCGGCAGCAACAAGTGTTTCCTTATTCGCCAGCGCAATGTTCTTGCCGCAGGCGATAGCAGCCAACGTCGGGCGCAGGCCGGCATAGCCTACCATAGAACCAAGCACCGTATCCGCTCCCTCGTAGGTAGCGGCAGTCAGAAGGCCTTCCTCCCCGGCTAAGATTTCCGTCTTGCCGTGATAGCGGTCAGCCAAGCGCTTAGCAGCGTCCTTATCCGTCAAAACGGCAATATCAGGCTCAAACTGCTTAATCTGCTGCTCTAAAAGCTCATCGCTTTTATGCGCAGCCAACGCGCGTACCTTCAGCTTTTCAGGATTGGCAGCAGCCACCTCCAAGGTCTGACGACCGATAGAGCCTGTACTGCCCAAAATAGAAATATTCTTCATTTGCTATCCTCTATTCTTGAAACATAGATAAAGCGCTGATAATCATCAGCAGGTAATACACAACCGGTGCCGTAAACAGCAGGCTGTCGAAACGGTCCAGCACACCGCCGTGACCGGGGAAAATCTTACCGGAATCCTTAATATCAAAGCTGCGTTTGACAATAGATTCGATCAAATCGCCGACCGGAGCAAAAATTGCCACCGCCAGCGCCACTGCCACAGCATGCCACAGGGCAATGCCCAAGCAGATAATACATAAAAACAGTACGGTCACAAAGCAGCCTACAAAGCCGCAAACAGCGCCCTCAAAGGATTTCTTCGGGCTGACGCTGCAGAACGGTGTCTTACCGAAGGCACGACCGAAGAAATAAGCAAAGGTATCGCTTGCCCAGGTGCCCAAAAGCACAATCCACAGGCAGATTTCGCCGTACTCAAATACACGGAAGCCCAAATCGATATGCGGACCGCCGTCAAAGGTGCGCAGCAAAATAATGTGCGCAAACAAAAGACCGCAGTACAGCATGCCCCAGGCAGTAAGCGCACTGTTTTCTGCCCAATGCTGCTCGCCTCTGTTGCAATGCAGCCACAGGCCCTCAATCGTACTGAAAATGAAGAACAGCGCTGTGAGCATCACAATAAATGCCAACGTATAAACGCCCTCCAGCTCAAAATAATAGCCTGCGCCGGCAACCAGCACCATCAGCAGTGCGCCCACGCCACCGGTCAGCGTGTAGGCATGATAGCCCTTGTTCTCCACCATCTTGTGGTATTCGTACCAGGCCACAGCAGCCAAAACAGCAACAGCAGCATTAAAAAGCATACCACCCTTGGTGATAATGCCGACTGCCGCAATAATACCGATTACACCGGTAATAATACGTGTTAACATAGTTAAAATACATCCTTCTTTGAATTATAAAATTAATTGGAGCCCTGACGAAGTATATGGCGTCTTACCTATTTTCACCTTTCTCTAGGCAGCCGGGAAGATGCCGGAGACGAGGAAGGGCGACGACGCCGTACATACTCGTACTGCTAGGAGAACTGACGACGTATATGGTTTCTTACCGGCTGATTAGGCCGCCGAAACGGCGCTCGCGCCCCTGATAAGCCAAAATCGCCTCCACCAGATGATCCGGTGTAAACTCCGGCCAGAACACCTTGGTCGTCCAGATTTCCGCATAAGCAATCTGCCAGAGCAAAAAGTTGCTGATACGCAAATCACCACCCGGACGGATAAGCAGATCCGGCGCAGGCAGGCCCTTGGTATACAAATGGTTTTCAATTACATTATTATCTATATCGTCTACGGCCAGAGTACCGTTGGCAGCTTCCGCCGCAATAGTACGCACAGCATGCAGGATTTCTGCTTGTCCGCCGTAGTTTATAGCCAAATTCAAAATAATACCGGTGTTGTTTTTCGTTGCCTCTATTGCGTGCTCCATCTTCTGCTGCACAATCTCTGGCAGACCTTTACGCGAGCCGATAAAACGCACCTGTACGTTATTTTCGTTAAATTCGTCAATCTCATTGGTCAGATAACGGCTTAAAAGCTCCATGATGAAGTTTACTTCCGTCACCGGACGCTTCCAGTTTTCTGTCGAAAATGCATAAGCACTGATAACCTTAACTCCCAGCTTATCAGCTGCACGTACAATAGTTTTCAGTGTTTCCGCTCCGGCCTGATGGCCAAAGGTGCGCACCTTGCCTTGAGCCTTAGCCCAGCGACCGTTACCGTCCATAATAATAGCAATATGCTGAGGAATATTCTGCATATCCAGATCCTCAGTATGCATTACGATATTATTCTTAGTCTTATTTTTTGTTTGAAACAAGCCTCTAAACACAAGCATCAAGCCTTTCGCTAAAATTTGTAACTTGCTTTTAGTTTTCTTTACTTTTCCCCTGATTAAAGAAGAGGCGTGCCTCCCTCTTGCGGGAGGCCGCCTTCCTGATTTTGCATTGCAGTCTTGAATTACTCAATAGCGCCAACCGGGCAGCTAGCAGCGCAAGCGCCGCATTCTACGCAGTCTTCACCGATTTCGTATTTACCGTCAACTTCAGTAATAGCGCCAACGGGGCAGGTAGCAGCACAAGTACCGCAGCCTACGCAAGAATCCTTATCAATTTTCAGAGCCATTCGTCGCACCTCCTTCCTTATCTATACACAATGGTAAGAGCTAATCTATTAGCAGACAACTGCTGTTGTCTTACTACATATCTGCGCACCTCGCGACCTTCAAAGTCTGCCTCGCTTGCACGCGGCGGCAGCAGAGACTGCACCTCATAGCTGCAGCCTGCGGCCTCCAGGCGACGGGCAGCCTCCTTGAGAGGCAGTGCCAAAACCTGTGGAATTTCCATTATACTTCCATTACTTCTTTTTCTTTGTTAGCAGCTGCAGCGTCGATTTCTTTCATAACCTTATCTGTCAGCTTCTGTACCTTTTCAGTACCCTTCTTAGCCTCGTCCTCAGTGATTTCCTTAGCCTTTTCGGTCTTTTTGATAGCATCGTTGGCATCACGGCGCAGGTTGCGGACTACAACACGGTATTCCTCAGCTTTTTTATGTACAACCTTAACCAGGTCCTTACGACGCTCTTCGGTCAGCTGCGGCAGGTTCAGACGAATGCAGATACCGTCGCTGTTCGGGTTCAGACCGAGGTCGGATTTCATAATTGCTTTTTCGATATCCTTCAGAATGTTTTTCTCCCAAGGTTGAATAACAATCATACGCGGTTCCGGTACGGTTACGCTTGCCACCTGAGTTACAGGTGTCGGGGAACCGTAATAATCAACCATAACCTTCTCCAGCAGAGAGGGAGTTGCACGGCCAGCACGCAGGCTTGCCAGATCCACACGCAGAGCAGCAACGGATTTTTCCATCTTGCTCTCGATACCGCTGATAATTTCATTAACTGTTGCCATTATTCCTTACCTCCTACCAGGGTACCAATTTTTTCGCCTGCAGCAGCACGCAGAATGTTACCCGGTTCATCAATATTAAATACTACAATAGGAATGTTGTTATCCATGCACAGGCTGATTGCAGTGGAATCCATTACGCTGAGATGACGTTTGATAACCTCGATGTAAGGCAGCTCATCAAATTTCTTCGCATCCGGATTAACTGCCGGGTCGCTGTCATAAACACCATCTACGCCTTTTTTAGCCATCAGTATAGCATCTGCTTCGATTTCCGCAGCACGCAGAGCAGCGGTGGTATCGGTGGAGAAATAGGGGTTACCGGTACCTGCGGCAAAAATAACGACTCTTGCTTTTTCCATATGGCGGATAGCACGGCGACGAATGTAGGGTTCTGCAATCTGACGCATTTCAATAGCGGTCTGCACACGGGTCGGAACCTCTAAGTTTTCCAAAGCATCCTGCAACGCCAAAGAGTTGATAACGGTTGCCAGCATTCCCATGTAGTCAGCAGTAGCACGGTCCATGCCTTTGTTGCTGCCGCTGAGTCCGCGCCAGAAGTTACCGCCGCCGTTAACGATAGCAACCTCTACCCCTGTCTCAACTACAGCCTTGATTTGCTTGGCCATAGCATATACTACTGTCGGATCAATGCCAAAGCCTTTTTCACCGGCCAGGGCTTCACCACTAAGCTTTAAAACTACACGTTTGAATTTCTTAAGTTCTGTCACGATAGCGACCTCCCATTTTTTTACTTATTCCTATACTCTATTCAATAATTATACCAAAAATACCTGCTTTATTCTACCAAAAATTTTATAAAGAATTAGCGAAAGAAATTCCCCGGCTAATCTGACCATAGATAATTTTTCTGTTCTGGCAATATTATTATAACCAAACAGCGATATAATAGTCTTTATCATCTTATAAAGAGGGGAATGTTTATATGGAACATATAGAACACAAAGCACAAAAAAGCAATGCCACCCTGGCAATCTGTATCACCGCACTGTTTATGTCGCTCAATATTATGATGAGCTCCTTCGGTCTGCCGGTACCGGGCGGTCATTTATATCTCAATGATGTTATCATCTGCACGGCAGCAATTCTGCTGGACGATCCTAAAGCAGCCTTCATCGTTGGCGGCGTGGGTGCTTTCTTGGGCGATTTATTCTTCTACCCGACACCGATGTTCGTTTCTCTGGTTACTCACGGCATTCAGGCTGTTGTTATCTGCCTCTTGGCACACCGCGGCGGCAAGGTCAGCTTCAAGGGCGCTGCTCTCGGCGTAATTCTTGGCGCTGTTATTATGGTTGTAGGCTATTCTCTGGGACGTGCTTTTATTTACAGCACACCGCACTACGCTTACATCAAGCTGCCCTACCAGATTCTGCAGGCAGCAGTCGGCGCTGTCGGCGGCCTGGTGCTTTGCTTCAAGGCAGGCCTGCTGGAGCGCTTCGACAAAATGGTCCGCAAATAATTTTTACCACATAACACAAAAGCTGTTGTACGCAAGCACACGTACAACAGCTTTTTTATTTGCGTCTGTCTGCTGCCACGGCTTGGGCAGCAGGTCTATGACAACATTATTTTTTTACAATTACAGTGCGTCCTTAAACACACTGCCGCCGATAAATTCGCGCAGGATAGAGTTATTAGGAATAACATTATCCTCCAACGGCTTAACGTAGCTTAAAATGTTCAGCAGACGGTGCGCAGTAGTGTAGGCCATGCCTGCGGACTGCGGTACAGCACGCAGCAGCGGCTCCGCATATTTTTTCAGCACAGCTAATTCGTAAATCAGCGTGGTGTTGAAAATGATATCGGCACTGCTCTGATACGGGAAGATGTATTTTTCTTCACCATCACGCACGTCGGACCAGGTTCTCAGCGTAGTTTCCGCATCATGCGAACGGAACTGGCTGTCGCGCACCATACGGCGCAGCAGACGCATATCGGTAGTACGGATACGGTTATACTCGTCAAAGGACATCGGTGTGAGCGCACTGACATAAATTTTTATTTTATGTTCCGCCGGTATGGACGGTGTCAGCTTCTCATTCAGGCCGTGGATGCCTTCGATAACCAGCACGGAATTTTCCTGCAGCTGCAGCTCGTTACCGCGATATTCACGGCAGCCGGTGCGGAAATTGTACTTGGGCATTTTGACCTTTTCACCAGCCAGCAGACGCTGCAGATGATCGTTGAACAGCTCCAGGTCGATAGCCTCCAGACATTCAAAGTCATAGCTGCCGTCAGCCTTACGCGGCGAATCGACACGGTTTTTATAATAGTCATCCATAGAAACGGCAATCGGGCGCAGGCCGTTAACTGCCATCTGAATGCTCAAACGCTGTGCCGTAGAGGTCTTGCCGGAGGAGGACGGACCTGCAATCAGCACCAGCTTCAGCTCATGGTGACTTGCCAAAATATCGGCAATATTAGCCAGCTTCTTTTCATGCAGCGCTTCCGCTACCTGAATAATCTTTTCGGCATAGCCTAAATCAATAATTTTATTGAGCTTGCCCACAGTATTGCAGTGAATCATGGCCGACCATTCTTCTGCCTCCTGATAGGCATCGTTAAGGCGCGGCTGGTCTACAAAGGGCGGCAGCACCTGCCAGTTACCGTTGTCAGGGTAATTGATAATCACGCCGTCAGCATACGGCAGCAGCTCAAAGCAAGGCACATAACCGGCATCCGGGCACATGGGGCCGAAAAGATAACCGGGTACGCCCTCCAGAAGGTTAATCGTCAGCACGGTGTCATCCGGCACCTGAGCCAGCAGCGCCAGGTTATCATCGCTGCAGATGGCGCAGGCCATATCAATAGCCTCGGATTTAGGCAGACGCAGCAGCTTAATAGACTCTTTGCGTTCTGCCATTTTGTGCATATATTCTTCAATGCTGCGGATATCCTCAGCGGTAAGCTTACGCTCGCTGTTATCCTTACAGTAGAGTGCGCTTCCCAGAGAGTTGCGCACCTCCAGATGTACATCGGGATAAAGCTTTTTGGTTGCCGCAATCAGCATAAACAGCAGCGTGCGCACATAAACACGCATGCCTACGGAATTGTTGACTTCCACGAAATCAACAGTGCCGTCGGCAGTAAGCGGACGCTGCAGGTCACATTCCTCACCGTTATAAAGTCCCATAACGATGGGAGAAGCATATTTATCGCTCAATCTTTGAGCTAAAGGCAGCAGAGTGCTGCCCTCCTCTACTTCGATAATTTGTCCATTGGACAACTGCAGCTTAAGCATTTTATTCGCCAACGGCTTGCATTGCAGCGTTGACCTTGACAGCCATACCCTTGATTTTCTTCAGAGGTACGGCGCAGACAGCGATACGCACGCCTGCAGCCAGAGGAACTGCAAAAATGTTGTCCTCATGCAGCTTTTCGCAGATTGCATCCGGGTTTTTAGCGGGGATAGACAGGAAGAAGCCTGCTACATACGGCAGCATCGGCAAACCGCATTCTTCCGCTTCCTTAGCGAACAGATCGGCACGTGCCTTAATCATCTGATAATAGTAATCACGCTCAGCGCAAACCTTTGCCAGCAGCTCGGGATCGCTGTAAATGGTTGCCAGAGTGCGCATAGCCGGACGGTTGATGTTGGACCAGGTTGCACGGCTGGTGTATTGGTTGATAGCGGCGAACTCGTCAATAACGCTCTTGTCGGAGGAAACGCCGATCATAGCGCCGGTACGCTGACCGTACATAGTGAAGCCTTTGGACATGCTGTAGCCTACAATACAGAGAATGTTGGCAGGCAAGCCGGAAAGCTTTTTAAAGATTTTGCGTACTTCTTCTTTTTCGCCGGCATAATCAATGTATGCAACGTCCAGGAAGAAAACGATGTTTTTGCCCGGTACGGCAGCTTCCTTCAGAATTGCCAGCACGCCGTCCATATCCTCGCCGCTCAGGCTGTAGCCGGTAGGATTGTGCGCCGGAGTGTTCAGCAGATACAGCAGGTTATCCTGCTTAGCAAGCAGCTCGTCAACCTTTTCCTTTAAAGCAGGCAGGTTGAATTTGTTGTTTTCGTCCAGCATTTTATAGGTGGTGAAATTGCGGCCCATATCCTGGCACAGCACCTTGTAAGCACCCCAGTACCAGTCGGAGCAGAGCACGGTATCACCGTTGTCGGTGTAGTTCCAGATAGCATGGTGGATAGCACCGGTGCCGCCTGCGGTTGCAACTGCGGCAATGTAGCCTTCCGGACGGGAGTTGCCGAAGGCAGCAGTCAGTACGCAGTCCAGATATTCAGGCAGACCGCTGATAGGTGCGTAAGCAATCATTTCGTTAGTGGAAAGACCGCGGAAAACATCTTCTACAGTCGGCAGGCAGACGAGCTTTTCATCCTCGTCCAAAATAGCGCCGATAGTAGCGTTGGTAACGGCATCCTTGCCGTATTTGGCAGCAGCTGCCACTGCAGCAGCGTTAGCACCGAAAATTTTATCTTGGGCAGATTTACCCTTAGCGTGTTTTGCAGCAATACTCATAGTCATAGTTAAATACTCCTTTCAAAATTACAAATCAATAACCGTAGCGCCGCTGCCACCGGCCTCCAGCGCCGCCGTTTCCAGCTTTTTGACAAAGCGGTTGGTCGACAGATATGCTGTCAGGCCGGCGCGCAAGGCACCGGTTCCCTTGCCATGGATGAGGCGCAGCTGGCCGATACCGGCAATCAGCGCATCATCAATAGCTTTATCTACAACGGGAATTGCTTCATCCAGCGTCATCCCGCGCAAATCAATTTCCTGTTTGGCACTGCCTGATTTGGCAATGAACATCTGGTGTGCGTAATTGGCAGCAGCATTCTTGCTGAAGCCCTTACGCTTTTTAGGCGCAGCATCGGTATGCGCAGGCTGTGCCTTGGTCAGCAGGCATTTTTTTGCTGGCACCGTCATTTTCAGAATACCAACCTGCACTGTTACATCGTTGCCGTTGACATCGGTGATAATACCGTTCTTCCCTAAGGAAACAACAAAGACATTCAGGCCCTTCTTGGCCGTCTTGGCAGATAACGGTGCGCCCTCCGGCAGCGGTGCGTCCTCGCTCAATGTTTTGTTGAGCTTCTTGCGCGCTTCCTCTGCCGCCTGCTCCAGGCGCTTCGTATCGAAGTCAGCCTTCATGGAGCGCAACTCCTTCAGTACGGCTTCGGATTCACGGCGGCTGCGGCGGTAGATTTCATCCGCCTGCTCACGCGCCTTGCGCAGCATTTCATTCTTACGGCGCTCAAACTCGCTCTTGGAATAAGCAAGCGCGTTGCGCAGCTGCTCGCTTTCGCGGCGCAGGTCCTCAATCTCCTTACTGCCGCTTTCATAACGGCGACGTTCGCTGTCCAACTCCTGCAGTACATTTTCCATATGCACATGCTCCTGGTTCAGCAGCTCACCGGCATTTTTGATAATATCCTCAGCCAAACCCAGACGGCGACTGATGTTGAAGGCATTACTGCTTCCCGGTACGCCCATCAGCAAGCGATAGGTAGGACGCAGTGATACAGGGTCAAACTCCACGCTGGCATTTTCCATGCCCTCGTGACCGTAGGCAAAGGTTTTCAGCTCACTGTAGTGGGTTGTTACCATCGTCAGCACGCCCTGCTCATGCAGGTGCTCCAGCATCGCCATAGCTAGCGCAGCGCCCTCGTTCGGGTCCGTACCGGCACAGATTTCGTCAATCAGCACCAAATCTCCTGCCTTGACCTCGTTTAAAATGCTGATTAAATTCGTCATATGGGCAGAGAAGGTTGACAGGCTCTGCTCAATGCTCTGCTCATCGCCGATATCCGCATAAACTGCGCGGAACACCGGCATTTTTGCACTGCTTGCGGGGATAAACAGACCAATCTGCGCCATCAGCGTAAAGAGGCCTACAGCCTTCAGCGCTACCGTTTTACCACCTGTGTTAGGGCCGGTAATCAGCAGCATGGTAAATTTATCGCCCAGCTGTACATTCAAAGGCACTACCGTATCCTTCGGCAGCAGCGGATGACGTCCCTGCGCAATTTCTACGCCGCCGGACAGCACCAGCATCGGGCGTACCGCATGCTGCTCCTGCGCCAGCAAAGCTCTGGCGCAGATAACGTCCAGCGTAGTAAAGATTTCCAACGAAGCCAGCAACGCCTTCGCCTCCGCGCCCACGTTCTGCGTGAGCTGACGCAGAATACGCTCCATTTCCTCGTGCTCCTCTGCAACATAACGCTTGATATCATTGTTCAGGTTGACAACAGCCAGCGGCTCGATAAACAGCGTTGCACCCGTACCGCTCTGGTCATGCACAATACCGGGGAAATTCATCTTATATTCCTGCTTTACAGGGATAACGTAACGGTCGCCGCGCATCGTCACAATGTTATCCATGAAGTACTTCTGGTTATTGGGGTCATGCAGGATGATGTCGAGCTTTTCCTTCACGCGATTTTTGGCAATCTGAATCGCTGTACGCAATCCGCCGAGCTTCGGCGAAGCGTTGTCCTTGATTTCGCCATACTCATCAATCGCACTGCCAATCTGCTTTTCCAGACGACTAAATTGCGTCAGCTCCGCTCCGTATTCAGCCAGATTAGGTGCAGTTTCCGCATTTTCCGCAGTAAAATCCTTCATCGAAGCAAAGGCCTGCACCGTTGTCTGGATATGCTGCAGCTCCTCCGGCTCCAATACGCTGCCAAGCTCCGCGCGCTTCACGTCAGCGGTAATATTGAAAGCACCGCCGAAGGGAAAACGTCTGCCTTCATCCAGAATGCGCAGCGCTTCCGCAGTTTCCTCCTGCAGGCGCTTAACCTTACTGAATTCACTTTCAATCTGCAGGGAAATTATTGCCTGCTTGCCTAAAAAGGTTGCGGCCTTGGAGGCCAGCATATTTTTTACTTTATCAAATTCTAATGTCTTTACAGCAAAGCGTGCCATAGTTTTTTGCACCTCTAAATCTAAATCATAATATATTATTATAGCATATTTGCAAAGCTTTGTGCTACTGCCTGCAACAGCTATTCCCTCTTACCGAGGCTGCATAAAAACGTAATCCGTTGAAAGCGCAGGCATCACTTGGCGATAAAAAGCTCGCCGTCACGCTCGTAGGCATAGCATTCCTGCTGCAAAATGCGGGCAATACGCACAAAATCATCTGTTATATCGGCATCAGTATAAGCCACCAGCATCTTTTCCGCATAGCTGCGTCCCTTATAATAGCCCACGGCATCCTGCATGAAAAAGCCGTCCGTATGCTTATACAGCACCTCGGCGAAATCGTCTATCACCTGCTGCCACGGAGCAGGCTTCAAAGCACCGTTATCATAAACAGCGCAGGGAATATGAAAAACATATCTGTGCACTAAGGCAACCTCCTTCAACCCTCTTTATCCAAAAACGGCCACCGACAGACGTTTTGCTGCCAATGGCCGTTTATTTTTCTGACTCACTGCAACAGCAGCTCAGAGCTACACTAATTTAGTTTTCGTGATGGCGTTCCTTGTTCTTACGAACATACTCCATGATAATACCTGCGGTTTCTTCAATCGCGCGGTTGGAAACGTTGATAATCTGGCAGTGCAGACGGCGCATAATGCCTTTAGCATAAGCCAGCTCGTCATCGATACGCTTCATATCGGCATAGGTCGCAGTATCGGACAGGCCCATGGTTTTCAGGCGCTCGCTGCGGATTTCGTTCAGCTTGAACGGGTCAATCAACAGGCCGATAATCTTATACGGCGGCACCTTGAAAAGCTCCTCGGGCGGAGCCAGCTCCGGTACCAGCGGCACGTTGGCAACCTTAATCTGCTTATGCGCCAGATACATACTCAGCGGAGTTTTGGAGGTACGGGAAACGCCGATAATGACAACGTCCGCCTTCAACAGGCCCAGAGGATTTTTACCGTCATCGTATTTAACAGCAAATTCCACAGCCTCAACACGCTTAAAGTATTCGTGGTCCAGAGAGTGAATCAGGCCGGCCTGATTCTTCGGCAGCAGACCGGTAGACTTTTCGATGGATTTCAGCATCGGTCCCAAAACGTCAACTACCTCAACATCACTGCTCATAGCCTTGTCCGCCATATGCTCGCGCAGCTCCGGCGATACGATTGTATAGCAGATAACCGCATGATTTGTTGCAGCCTCTTCTACAATTTTATCAATCTGTTCCTTGTCCTTTACGTAAGGAACACGGATAACATCAAATTTTTCTTCTACGAACTGACTGGTTGTTGCCTTAACTACGGACTCCGCAGTTTCACCAATAGAGTCAGATACAGCATAAATAACCGGATTAAGCTTCGTTATTATGATAATTACCCCCCTTACCCTCAGCCAGATCTACCAGCAGACGAGTAAAATTAGTTTTTGTGATACGTCCCAGAACCTGATACATGCGCTTCTTTTCATCAATGATTTTTACTACCGGCAGACAGTCGATTTCATTATCAATCAGTCTGCGAGCTGCCGAAGCGGCAGGCTCATCCGGAGTAGCTACGATGATTTTGGAAATCGGCGTCATTACCATGACCACGGGAATATCACGCAAATCATTATTATTGATAGCAGCCTTCAGTAAATCCTTTCGCGACAAAATGCCGTTCAGCATGCCTTCCTCATCCAGCACGAACACCGTTCCGACATCCTCAAGGAACATGGTAACAACTGCTTCGTAGGCGCTCTTGTCATGTTTAATCGCTACCGGTACCGACTGCAGATCCTGCACAGTAATAGCAGAAATTTCTTCCATCAGCATACCCAAAGTATTTTTACCGGTATAAAAATAACCAACCTTCGGTCTCGCATCAAGAATACCGCCCATAACAAGGATTGCCAGATCACTGCGTAAGGCAGCGCGGGTTACATTCAGCCTTTCGGCTATATGCTCGCCGGTAATAGGTCCGTCCAGACGTACAATTTCAGCAATTTGCTTCTGCCTGTTGCTTAAAGCTATGATCTTCACACCCTTTCTGTCTAATACAATAGTCTATAATATAGGTATAGTATACACTATTAACAGAAAAAATGCTAGATTGCGACACAAATAATTTCTGCAAATTTTAGCTGTATAGCTTAAATTTCTAATTGTGTTATTTTTATCTGCGCCCCTTGTCCTGACCGTGACCGCTGGGAATGTAATAGCGCGTTCCCACCAGCTCATCCGGCAGGTACTGCTGCTCCACCCAGCCTCCGGGGAAGTTGTGCGGATATTTGTAATCTATGCCGTGCCCCAGCTTGGCAGCACCGGGATAATGCGCATCACGCAAATGCTTGGGCACACTACCGCAGTTACGGCTGCGCACATCCGCACGCGCCTTGGCAATGCCCATATAGGCTGTGTTGCTCTTGGGTGCGTTGGCAATATAGCATACTGCCTCCGCCAACGGTATCTGCGCCTCAGGCCAGCCTACAAAATCCGCAGCCTGCGCCGCAGCATTGGCTACCACCAGCGCCTGCGGGTCAGCCAGGCCTACATCTTCCGCCGCACAGATAACGACGCGACGTGCCACAAAGCGCACGTCCTCGCCACCCTCAATCATGCGCGCCAGATAATGCAGCGCAGCATCCGCATCGCCGCCGCGCATGCTCTTGATAAAGGCGCTGATGATATCGTAATGCTGGTCGCCCTTCTTATCATAACGCTGCAGCGCCGTACCGATAACACTGCGCAGCGTTGCTACCGTCAGCACACGCTCGCCCTCCTCCGGCAGCATGAACTCGGCCTGCTCCAGAATGTTCAGCGCACTGCGAGCATCACCTGCCGCAAAATCGGCAATAATCCTCAGCGCCTCAGGCTCCGCCTTAAAGCTGTTGCCAAAACCACGCTCCGGGTCGGCAATCGCACGCTCCAGAATCTGCTGAATCTGCGGTGCCTGCAGTTTTTCCAGGCGCACCACCTTCATGCGCGAAAGCAGCGGCGAATTGATTTCGAAGAAAGGGTTTTCGGTAGTAGCACCGATGAGCACTATCGTGCCGTTTTCCACGTAAGGAAGCAGTACATCCTGCTGCGCCTTGTTGAAGCGATGAATCTCGTCGATAAACACGATAGTACGGCCGCGTCCGCTACGCCTGTCCTCCTGCGCCTTGGCGATGAGCTTGCGCAGCTCGGGCACACCGCTGGAAACGGCGTTAATGGCCTCAAACTTTTCGCCGGTGACATGCGCGATGACCTTCGCCAGTGTTGTTTTGCCGGTTCCAGGAGGTCCGTAAAATAGTACGGACTGCAGTACATCACGCTCAATCATACGGCGCAGCGGACTGCCTGCGCCCACGGCGCTCTCCTGCCCCACAAAATCGCTGAGGCGTTCTGGACGCATGCGGTCAGCCAAAGGCTTCGTCTGTCGCTTTTCAGTTTCAAATAAATTACCGAATAGATTTTCCATCGCTCTTTACCTGTATCTTTCTGTGACGAAAATTATCTCATAAAAAAATTAATCCCCACAATGCCGTCCAGCTCCGTGTTTTGAACCTGCATGTGCAGGTGGGTGCCTTCCCTACCAATCGCAAACGTCCACTCAAAGGAGGCATGTTTTTGAAAGAAGGAGTATCAGGCTCCCTAGGTTAGAGTGTTGGCTCAAAACCTTTGGAGCAATGTAACGAACATCGCAGGGGTATAATTAACAACTATTCTTCAATTGTCTTTAACTTCTATCGACATACATATAATACCAAAAATGGAAGCGTTTTTCAACGCTTCCATTAAAAATTTTTGAATATTTATTTCGCTTTATCCACTTGACAGAAGCAGGCTAAAGTGCTTATTTGTCTTCTTTGTCCTTCTTCATCAGCAGGCTGGTCTTGATGTGCAGCTCACGCAGCTGTTTTTCATCAACATCGTTAGGAGCCTGAGTCATCAGGTCGGATGCGCTCTGAGTTTTCGGGAAAGCAATTACGTCGCGGATAGAATCGCGCTGAGCCATAATCATGATCAGACGGTCAAGACCGAATGCCAGACCACCGTGTGGCGGAGCACCGTATTCGAATGCGTTCATCATGAAGCCAAACTTCTCTTGTGCTTCCTCATCGGACAGGCCGATAGCTTCGAATACCTTCTTCTGTACGTCGCGGCGATGGATACGGATGGAACCGCCGCCGATTTCGGTGCCGTTCAGAACCATATCATAAGCCTTAGCATATACCTTGCCGGGGTTGGTCAGCAGCAGCGGCAGGTCCTCGTCACGCGGAGCGGTGAACGGATGGTGCATTGCAACATAACGTTTTTCTTCCTCATTGTACTCGAACATCGGGAAGTCAACTACCCAGGTGAAGGCCAGCTTATCCGGATCAATCAGACCACGGCGTTTAGCCATTTCGATACGCAGTGCGCCCAGAGAAGCAGCAACTACAGACGGTTTATCGGCAACGAAGAGCAGCAGGTCACCTGCTTCAACTTCAGCAGCTTTTTTGATTGCTTCGATGTTTTCATCGCTGAAGAATTTAGCGATGGAGGATTTTACGCCGCCTTCTGCCGGGAATTGCAGCCAAGCCATACCCTTAGCACCGTAGATGCCGCAGAATTTAACGAGCTCATCCAGCTGACGACGCGGAATATCTGCATATCCTTTTACGTTAATGCATTTTACCTGACCGCCGTTAGCGATAACATTGTTGAATACCTGGAAGGTGCAGCCTTGAACAGCTTCGCTGACATTTTTCAGCTCCATGCCGAAGCGCAGGTCCGGTTTATCGCTGCCGAAACGATCCATAGCATCGTCCCAGGTCAGACGTTGGAAAGGAATCTGGATATCCTTGCCCAGAGCACCCTTGAAGATGTGGTGAATTAAGCCTTCCATCAGCTCCAGGATTTCGTCAACTTCCATGAAGGACATTTCCATATCCAGCTGGGTGAATTCCGGCTGACGGTCTGCACGCAGGTCCTCATCACGGAAGCAGCGGGCGATTTGGAAATAACGCTCCATACCGGCTACCATCAGCAGCTGTTTGAAGATTTGCGGAGATTGCGGCAGTGCATAGAACTTGCCGGGGTTTACACGGCTCGGAACGAGGTAGTCACGAGCACCCTCCGGAGTGGATTTGCACAGCATCGGAGTTTCAATCTCGAGGAAATGGTTATCATCAAGATAGTCGCGCATCAGTTTAGCAACTTTGTGACGCAGAATCAGATTGCGTTGCATTTCCGGACGGCGCAGGTCCAGATAACGGTATTTCAGACGCAGGTTTTCATCGGTATCAATGCCGTCTTTGATGTAGAACGGAGGAGTTTTTGCACCGTTCAGCACTTCGATATCATGTGCCAGTACTTCGATAGTACCGGTAGGAATGTTTTCGTTGATGGTGTCCTCATCACGCAGACGTACATTACCAATTACTTTGATAACATATTCGTTACGGATGTCCTCGGCAGTTTTGAAGCTGCTGCCGGCGCTTTCGGGATCGGCAACAACCTGCACGATACCGCTGCGGTCACGCAAATCGATAAAAATCAATCCGCCGTGGTCACGTCGTTTAGCAACCCAGCCACACAGTACAACCTGTTCGCCGGCTTGCTCCTTGGTCAGCACACCACAATGATGGCTGCGTTTTTCATTAATCATCTTTAGCACCTCTACTTATAAAGTATTGAAATAACTAATAATATCATTAACAGCGATTTCATGTTGCTCGCTTGTTGCCATGTTACGCACAGTAACGGCATTACGGCTGAGCTCATCCTCGCCAAATATTAACACTTGCTTAGCTTGGAATTTGTTGGCCTGCTTCATCTGGGACTTCATGCTGCGGCCGTTAAAGTCATATTCAACCTTAAAGCCTGCACGACGCAGCTCGATGGCGGTTTTGAAAGCCAGCGCAAAGTTTTCCTGCTTGGGGCAGACAACATATGCGTCAATGCTTTCATCAAATTCGGGCAGCAGATTCTGCTTCTCCAGAGCCAGCAGCACGCGCTCCATACCCATAGCAAAGCCGATGCCGGGGCGGGCTTCGTCACCGCTGATTTCCTGTACCAGTCCGTCGTAACGGCCGCCGCCGCAAACAGCGCTTTGTGCGCCCAGCGGAGCGTACTGGATTTCAAAAGCAGTTTTTGTATAATAATCAAGGCCACGCACAAGATTGTGGTCAACCTCATATTCAACACCAGCAGCGGTCAGCAGCTGTTTCAGGCCCTCAAAGTGTTCCTTGCACTCATCGCACAGGCATTCCTCCAGGCTCGGTGCGCCCTCGCCCAGCTCATGACAGTGCGGATTTTTGCAGTCCAAAAGACGCAGCGGATTGCGGTCGAAGCGGCCTTGGCAATCCTTGCACAGCTCGTCGAAGTTAGGCTTGAAGAAAGCCTGCAGCTTTTCTCTGTGCTGCGGACGACATTTGGGGCAGCCTACGGAATTGATTTTCAGCTTCAAATCCTTCAGGCCCAGACTCTGCAGTACCTGCACAGCCAGCAGAATGATTTCCGCATCGACATTCGGACCGGTTACGCCCAGAGCTTCTACACCGAACTGGTGGAACTCACGCAGACGGCCTGCCTGCGGACGGTCATAACGGAACATAGGTCCGATGTAATAGAACTTCGTGGCAGCGTCATCCTTGCTCAGCTTATGCTCAACGTAAGCGCGGACAGCACTGGCGGTGTTTTCCGGACGCAGGGTAATGCTGCGGTTGCCGCGGTCGGTAAAGGTATACATTTCCTTTTCAACAACGTCGGTGGTATCACCGATACCGCGTTGGAACAGCTCTGTATGCTCAAACACAGGAGTTCTGATTTCTTTGTAGCCATATTGTGCGCAAATTTTGCGCATGGTTTCTTCCAGATAACGCCATGCGTTAACGTCGGAAGGCATAATATCCTTCGTACCTCTGGGTGCTGTTGTCAGCATAGTCTATCCTCTCCTAACGGCACTCATGCCTATTACAGGTCTGTGCCTTCTATATTAAACAAATCACGGCGACGCTCTGCCAGTTCCTGCAGGCGCGCTCCATACACTGCCACATTTTTCGGCATATTCAGTTTATGCAGATGGTGTCCGTCAGGCAAAGGCACCTTGCTGGCAGATGCAGGTCCCACACCAATCACCGGATGACGTTCCTCCATCATCTGGATATTATAGATACTTTCCGTACCCGGCTTGGCATAACCGATGTTTGCCAGATGCCCCAGCATATAATGCTGGCGGTACAGATAGTAAGGCTCTAACCCAATCGCAGCAGCCATCTCAGCGGCCCGCTGCACCATTTTTTCCGCTGCCTGCGTAGTCAGCACTGCCTGCTCCTGCTTTTGAAAGAGCGGTGCGCTGCGCTTCAGCGTAAGCGTATGCACAGTAAGATTCTCCGGCGCCAGCTTTACTGCCTGCTCCAAAGAATATGCAATCTCCTGCTCCGTTTCCTGCGGCAGACCGATAATCAGATCCACATTCACAACAGGAATCCTGCTTTTGCGCACAAGCTCATAAGCATTGTAGAAATCCTTAACGCTATGACGCCTGCCAATCAGCTGCAGTGTTTTGTCATGGAAGCTTTGCGGATTGACGCTGATGCGGTTCACTCCCGCCGCCTCCATCGCCGCCAATTTAGCCGCACTGAAGCAGTCCGGGCGACCGGCCTCCACCGTGAACTCGCGCAGATGCCGCAAGCCTTCGCAGTTGCTTTGCAGCAGTCTTCGTTCCACAGCCTGCAGCAAACGTGCAAATACCTTATCACTCAGGCTCGTGGGCGTACCGCCGCCGATATAAAGTGATTTTACACGCAAGCTATGCATACCTATTAATTGTACCACATTTTGCAGGTCTTGTTCAATCATATTTACAAAGTTTTGCTGAGATTCTTCATCCTGCGGCACAATTCCCGCCGGGAACGAGCAATAGCTGCAGCGCGAAGGACAATACGGCACGCCGATATAAATACCGGTATCCGTAAGGCGCGTACTGTCGCTGAGGATATGATTCTGCTTAAGAGCAATGTCCGTAAGCAGCCTTCCCTGCGACATTGGCAGCAAATAGTTTTCGCTCAGATATTCCGGCAAGGCCGCAGCCTCTACACCGCCGTCCAGCAGCTTATGCGCCAGCTTCGTCGGCCGCACGCCCGTAAGAATACCCCATGGCAGCTTAGGCTGCAGACCGGTAAGCTCGGCAAAAACCTTCAGCACGACGAGCTTCACGCAACGTGTTATATCACCGCTCGCCGCAGCTTCGCTGCAAGGCTCGCTCGCTGTAAAACTTTGCTCCGCACCTTGCAGGCAGGCGCTGATACAGCCGTGCTCGCGCGCAAGCGTCAGCGTCAGCGCAGCGGACGGCGCCGGCTGATAGCCAAAAAATGCGGCCATGTCGCTCACAGGCCGCGCAGCATCAAGCTCCAATGTATTACGTAAGCAAAAAAACATTTAATTCTCCCGTCCTTCACCGGCATGCCACAACTGCTTGTACAGCACTCTGTAAACCGCTGCTACAGGTACGGCAAAAACCATACCGAGAATACCGAACAGCTTAGCACCGATGAGCAGACTGATAATCAAAACTACAGGATGCAAATCAATCTTCTGTCCCATGAGCTTAGGCATAATAAAATTGGCATCCAGCTGATAATATACCAGATAAAAAAGCGCTACATGAAAGGCAGCCTCCGGCGCCTGACCGTAAGCGATAAATACAGCAGGCACAGCGCCCATCAGCGGGCCGACTACAGGTACCGTTTCGGCAAGGATGGCCCAAAAGCCAAGCACCAGCGGAAAATCAATACCCAAAAAAGCCGTGCCGATGGTAATCACGAAGCCGGAAATCAGGCTCAGCTTGCCCATGCCGCGCACATAGGCGCTCATGGTTCTGCCGATTTCGTCCACAACCTCCGCCGCCTTCTCCTGCGCGTCGTAGTTGAACAGATTAATCACCATCAAGCGCAGCTCGCGCCAGTCCTTAAGAAAATAAAAGGCAAGGAAGGGCACGATAATCAGTCCTATCAAGCTCTGCACAATCCCCAGACTGGACTGGACAAGATTACGCAGCACCGTTCCTACAAAGCCCATCGCCCAGTTCAGCAGACCGTTGACCAGCATATTGAAATCGGACGGCAAGAGCGGAATGGTAGACGGGTCCTTAAGCATGCTGTCCAAATCCTGAAGATTGGATTTGACGGCCAATGCCGGCAGCTTTTGCAGGAACTCGTTCATCTGCCCGAAGAGCGGCAGAATAATGAAGCCGATAATCATAAAAATAAAGATACAAAAGGCCATTAATGCCAGGATAATCGCCACCACGCGCGACAGCTTAATCATGCCATGCGCCATGCGCACCTGCGCGATAGCATTAACCAGCGGATAAAGTGCGAAGGCCAGGCCTACTGCCAGCAGCAGCGGCAGTAAAAAGCCTGCCATTAAATATAAAACATAAGAGATTGCTGTAACAACACCCAGCTTAAAGAAGGTGCTTTTACGTATTTGAGGCCAATATTTCAGCATAATGTTTTATTGCAGGAAAGGATTCCTGCGACGCTCCCAGCCCACGGTAGTAGTAGGTCCGTGGCCCGGCAGCAGCTTAACGTCGTCATCAAGCACCATCAGCTTTGTTTTGATGGACTGGATTAGTGCGCGATAGCTGCCTCCCGGCAAATCGGTGCGTCCGATAGATTCGCAGAAAATAGTATCACCGGCAAAAACTACCTTGCCCGGCGCGTAGTAATAACAGAAGCCGCCTTTGGTATGTCCCGGCGTAGCAAAAGCTTCAAACTTCATGCCTGCCAGCTCCAGCACATCACCGTCATGTACAAGGTGGTCCGCAGGCTCATTTTTCAATTCTTCACCGATAAAGAAGGAAAGGTTTCTGTTCGGCTGTGTCAGGCAGTCAGCATCATCCTCGCCGATATATACCGGCGCACCGGTAGCCTTACGCAGCTCTGCCAGCGCACCGATGTGATCGCTGTGACCGTGAGTCAGCACGATAGCGACAACCTTAGCCTTAGCCTGTTCAATCATTCTCAGAATGGTCGGGCAATCTCCGCCCGGATCGAAAATAACGCCTTCACCGATAGCTTCGTTTACGGCAAAATAACAGTTGGTAGCAAGCATACCTGCTTCAACATGATAAATCTTCATTCTTCAACCTCCGTTGATAAATCTATGCACAATATAATTATAACAGCTTCGTGCTGTCCAGCAAAATAGTTACCGGACCGTTGTTCACCAGCTCTACCAGCATATGCGCGCGGAATACGCCAGTTTCTACCGGCAGGCCTGCCTTGCGGCAGCCGTCGACAAAGCGCTCATAATAGGCGTTGGCCACATCAGGCGCTGCCGCCGCCGTAAAGGACGGACGCTTGCCGTGGCGGCAGTCACCGCACAGGGTAAACTGAGAAACCGCCAGAATCGCACCGCCTACATCCTTCACCGACAGGTTCATCTTGCCTGCCTCATCCTCAAAAATGCGCATACCGCACACCTTGTCGATAATATAGGCCAGATCCTTATCGGTGTCACCCTCGGCCACCCCCAGGAGCACCAGAAGGCCCTTCTGTACCTCGCCGGTAATCTTTTCATCTACAGTAACATTGGCGCGGTCTACACGCTGTACAACTGCTCTCATTTCTTCTTGCCTCCGCTGCCGTTCGCCGTAGAAATCAGGCGCTCAACAGAATAAACACCCTTCATGCGGCGGATACGGTTCATAAAATATTCCAGCTGCTCCAGGCTCATGATATCAAGTCCCATATGCATGGTAGCAATTTTATTCTTATCTGTGTGACAGGCAAGCGAGAAAATATTAATCTTCGTTTCGCTCGTCACATTCATAATATCGCTCATCAGTCCGGTTCTGTCTACGGACGTAATCACGATATTAACCTTATAGACATCATCAATGCCTACATCCCAGGCAACCTCAATTAAGCGACGCTGCTCCTCGGGGTTATTGGTCAGGATATTGGGGCAGTCCGCACGGTGTACGGAAATGCCGCTGCCGCGCGTAATATAACCGATTACCGGGTCACCGGGAATCGGGTTGCAGCAGCGCGCCAGCTTAACCATGATGCCTTCCTCGCCCTTAACGAGGATGCCGTGGCTGGCCTTAGCCTTAGATTTTCGCGGCTTCAGCTCTGCCAGTACCTGCGCCAGGTCCTTGGCGGTTTCCAGCTTCTGCTCTTTTTTATAGATTTCCACCAGCTTGGACATAACAGTGTTCAGTGTAACACCGCCGTAGCCCAGTGTTGCCAGCAGATTTTCATCCGTATCAATGCGGATTTTGCTGCCTGCTTCCTTCAGCTTTTCCGGAGACATCAGCACCTTAGGCTCGTAGCCGAGGCGTTTAACCTCACGCTCCAGCATTTCACGGCCCTTGACGATATTTTCCTCACGGCGCTCCTTCTTGAACCAGCTTTTGATTTTATTGCGTGTATCGGAAGAGCCGACAACATTAATCCAGTCACGGCTCGGGCCGTTGGACTGCTTGGAGGTGATAACCTCTACGATATCGCCGTTCTTCAGCTGGTAGTCAAGCGGTACGATGCGTCCGTTGACCTTGGCACCTACGCAGCGGTTGCCTACGTCCGTATGGATGCGGTAAGCGAAGTCAATCGGCACACTGCCTACAGGCAGGTCGATAACATCACCGCGCGGCGTAAAGACAAAGACCTCATCGGCAAAAATATCCATCTTGACCGTGTTGACAAAGTCGCGCGAATCATTCATATCCTTGTGCCATTCCAGCAGCTGACGCAGCCAGCTCAGCTTGGCATCAAAGCCCTTGTCACCGCCGGCTGCAGGCTTGCTGCCGCCGCTTTCCTTATAGCGCCAGTGCGCAGCGATACCGTATTCGCTGATGCGGTGCATCTCAAAGGTACGGATTTGGATTTCCAGCGGCTGACCGCCATTGGAAAGCACTGTCGTATGCAAGGACTGATACATATTGGATTTCGGCACCGCTACATAGTCCTTGAAGCGGCCCGGAATAGGACGCCACATGCTGTGTACGATACCCAGCGTTCCATAGCAATCCTTAACGGTGTCTACCAGCACACGGATGGCCAGCAGATCATAAATCTCGCTCAGCTGCTTATGGTCACGCAGCATTTTCTTATGAATGCTGTAAAAGTTTTTCGGTCTGCCCTGAATTTCGCAGCGGATACCGGCCTTCTCGACAGCGTCCTTCAACGTTGTCATAGCCTCGTTAATCATATCCTCACGCTCACGGCGTTTAATTTTTACCTGCTCTACCAGGTCGTAATAAATATCCGGCTCCATATAACGGAAGGCCAGATCCTCCAGCTCCCATTTAATGGTATAGATACCAAGACGATGTGCGAGCGGCGCATAAATCTCCAATGTTTCCCGAGAAATAGACTGCTGCTTATGCACAGGCATATACTTCATCGTGCGCATATTATGCAGACGGTCAGCCAGCTTAATCAGTACAACGCGGATATCGCGTGCCATCGCAAGAAACATTTTGCGATAGTTTTCAATCTGGCGGTCTTCCTTGGAAATATATTCGATTTTACCCAGCTTGGTAACACCGTCTACCAGGTTTGCTACCACGGTGCCGAACTGCTCTTTGATATAGTCCAGCTTATAATCCGTATCCTCTACTACATCATGCAGAAAGGCAGCAGCCAGTGTTTTGTCATCCATCTGCAATCCCACAAGGATGCTGACAACACCAATCGGATGGATAATATACGGTTCACCGGATTTACGTGTCTGCGCAGCGTGCGCCTTGGCTGCCAGCTCATAGGCCTTACGGACAAAAGCTACCTGCTCCGGCGCAAGATATTCTTCTATACGCGCAAACAATTCATCTATATCAGTAATATTAGTTATTGCGTTTGTTGAGGGCATTCTCCCCACTCCCATCTGCACTTCATCAGCAGCGCAACAACTCGTGCTGACTCAGGCGGTAATTTTCTTTATAAATGTGCTCCAAACGCTCTCTTTCCTGCTGCAGGGTTACATATAGGGGTGCATCCTCCAGCGAGCAGCGTTTAATAGCAGCTTTTTCTATTATACCATTATTATAGCTGATAAAGCCAAGCTCTTCCATAATTTTTACAGCTTGTTCACTTATTTGTTCCGCATGAGCAGACAAAAGCTCTTCGACGCTCACAGTTGTCCGCATTTTAAGTGCATTCATCACCAGCTTATAGGCCTGCATCATCGCATCCCTGTCCGGATGCGTTAAAGCCAGGCGCTGCAAGCGCTCCTCTAAATCCGGCTGATTAAAGAGCAGCGTTACATGTTTTGCTCCCTGCTGCCGCAATCTGCGCATAATATCCGCCAGCGGATAAGCAGGCAAATCCAACAGCACTATTTCTTCGGCCTGCTGCAGCCTTTCCTGGCTCATCCCGGCAGCCTCCTCATAAGAAGCCAGCTCCAGATAATCCCCCGCAGTCTGCAGCACCTCGGCGGGCAGCGACTGCTTATCTTCGGTATAAGCAAGCACCTTGTTATGCACCTTGACCAAGCCCAGCAGCAGACGCCATTTATCATCGGCAGCCTGACGCATATCCCCCAGCGTCACCTGCTGATGAATGCTTACGGCCTGCAGTTGCACGCTCGTTTCGTTATTCCAGACATTTATTTTCGGCTGAAAGGCAACATCAGCCACCATATTTTCAAACATATACGGCAGCAAATCCGCATTGTTCCACATCAGGCCGCGATAAGAATTATAGCCCTTATCCAGCACAAACTGCAAATGATTGCGCTCCTTGCCCATAGCGCGCTGATTATGCAGCAGCGCCTGACGGAAGGCAAAAACAGGTGCCTGATTTTCGCAGCCGCAGGGCTCCAGCAGTGCCAGCTGCTCCAAATCCCTGATGCTGATTTCGCTGCTGCCGCTCAAAACACAGTCAATTGCCTGATGCGGCAGATAATCCTCCGGACTCAGCTTTTGCGCAACGTATTCGTGGAAGCGGCGCTTGAATTCCGGCAACAGCTCTGCCGGCAGCGTCAGGCCCGCAGCCTGATGGTGACCGCCGTACTGCGTCAGCAAATCACGTTCGGCATCTATCGCCTCGTAAAGATTGAGCGCCGGAATACTGCGGCAACTGCCCTTGGCAACGCCGTTATTCAGGCTTATCAGAATCGTCGGCAGATGGTACTTGTCTACCAGGCGTGAAGCCACGATACCGATAACGCCCTGATGCCAGCCTTCGGAAGCAAGCACGATTGCCGTATCGATATGCTTTTCCTGCGCCAGCTGTGCTTCCGCCTCTTCCATAATCTGACGGCTGATTTCCTGCCGCAGTGTGTTTTCACGATTAAGCTCGGCGGCAATCTTCTCCGCCTTCACGCTATCGTCGGTTACCAAAAGCTCCACCGCCAGCTGCGCATGCTCCAGCCTGCCCACGGCGTTCAGGCGCGGCGCCAGGCCAAAGCCGATGTTATCGGAAGCAATGCCCGTTTCCGGACAGCCGCTGGCCTTAATCAAAGCACGCAGGCCAACCAGCTTCGTTGTTTCCATAGCCTTCAGGCCACGGCGCACCAGCTCGCGGTTTTCGCCTATTAGCGGCACAATATCCGCTACCGTTCCCAGTGCCGCCAGCTCTGTAAGTTCCTGCCACTTCGGCAGCCTTCCCGGCTCGCGCTGCTCCAGCGCCTGACACAGCTTGAAGGCAATGCCTACACCGCTCAAATGCTTAAACGGATAGCCGCAGTCACGCTGCTTGGCGTTGATAATTGCGTAGGCAGGAGGCAGAACCTCAGGCACCGTATGGTGGTCCGTAATAATAATATCCAGAGACTTCGGCGCATTGGCTACCTCGTGCAGGCCGCTGATGCCGCAGTCCACGGTAATCACCAGCGTTGTACCCTTTTCCGCAATATTTTTCAACGCTTCGTCATTCAGGCCGTAGCCTTCGCTTTTACGCTGCGGGATGTAGGTGGCAACCCTGCCGCCGCGCTGCTTCAGATACAGGTACAGCAAGGAGGAAGCACTGATTCCGTCCACATCATAGTCGCCGTAAACCGTAATCTGCTCTCCCGCCGCCAAGGCCCGCTCTATACGCTCAACCGAGCGCTGCATATCCTTCAGCAAAAACGGGTCATGAAAGGGAGCAGCGCTTCCGTAGAGAAAATCACGCATCGAAGCTGCATCCTGCAGACCGCGCTCCAATAAAATACCGGTGACCATCGGCGAAATATTCAGCTCCTCCGCCAAATAGTCTGCCTTCTGACTGTTATATTCTTTTATATCCCAAATTCGTTCCTTGTGCATCATTGGCGGCTACCGCTCTCGACAGCAGTCTTGTCTGCTGCAGCCGGCTCTGCCTTTTTTACAGCCTCGGCCTGTGCTGCCTCGTTGTGCAGCAGCTGGGTATGCTGCAGCATGGCAACGCGCTCCTGCAGGCGTTTGTTTTCTGCCTGCAGCTGCTGCATTTCCTCACGCATCTTTTTATCCTTCAGATAATGCTTGGCCTTCATCGTCAGCAAAAAGCAGGTGGCAACCAGCACGCCCATTAAAAACGCACCGAGAATTACCAGCACCAGTGAGGCGCTGAAGCTCCAGAAAACAAAGTTCAAGGATACTGCTACCGCATTCTGCACGGCAAACAATGCTACTATCATACAAATAATTATAACTAAGATTAAAAACGGCATTCAGCTCAACTCCTTTAGTATAAATTTTAATATATTATAACTGTTATAATTCTGCCAGCATATAAAAAAATCCTGCTTATGCGGCAGGATTTTTAGTGTATACATACTCATTTAAGGCTTAATTTTACCTATTTCACAAAGACTGACAGCAGACTGCTATTTTTTCTTCAGCTTCTCCAAAATAAAGGCTGTCACACGGCTCTGCTTGTCAACCTCCAGCGCAAAACGCAGCGGCTGCTCCTTGTCGTCCTCCCAAAAATATTCGTAGGTGGTATTATCGGCAGCATAAACAACCGCATCAGGCAGGCCGTACTGTCCTACAGCTCTGCCGGCACTGTCCCCGATGCTTACGCCGCGCATCGTAATATACTTGGGATCAACAACACGGATTGCATCTACTGCCTGTTTTTTGCGGGCAACACTGATTACGGCGCCCTCAAATGTATAGTTTATCTGCTTACGCTTTTTATCTATTTTCTCCTGCTTGACGGCACCAAGGCGCTCCTCGGCCTTCTGCTCGTCAAACTTCTGTCCGAGTGCGGCATAGCCAAGAGCAAAATCCTCCTGCGTCAGCTCGTCCCTGCTTCCGGCAACGGTATAGGGCGCGTAGATAAAGCCGTCCACACCGTCCGATTCGGCCTCCAGCCAGTCACCGCTTTGGCGGATAACACGCAGCAGCGAATGATGCGGCAGTACCTTTAAAACATTGCCGTCCTCAGCGGCACTGCGGAAGTTAATATCATCGGCCTCCAAAACTACAAAGCTGCCCTTATCATATCCCTTAATTTTTTCACCTGTATAAAACGCTTCCTGCTCCTTGGCCGCAGCGCACAGCTGCATTCCCGCTGCCAATAAAAGTGTCAGGCCAATTGTTTTGACTAGTCTCATTGCCACTGCATCTCCTAACTAAATTCCATAAGCGGCATGTGCCAATTCCTGCACCGCCTTAACTGTATATTGCGAAGTACTGTATAAATAATTATCATGCAAACTTTGCACGCGGCCGTTCTTTACAGCCTTAATGCTCTTATAGGCCGGATTTTGTAAAATGCGCTGACGGAATTGCTCCGGGTCGCCTTTTTTACTGTAATCCCAGCTCGGCGTAATAATCAGCTCCGGATTAAGCTCCAGCATTTTTTCCTCCGACAGGTTGCTCTGATACGGAATATCCATGCCATCAAGCACGTTATGCACGCCTGCATAATAGCACAGGCCGCTGAAGGTGCCCCTCATGCCCAGCGGTCCGGTAAAGGAAAGTGCCAGCACATTAAGCGGCTTATCGCCTGCAGCCTGCAGCGCCTGCTTACGCACAGCCTCCAGCTGCGCTTCCATGTTTTTGGCCATCGCCTCACCCTTGGCTTCTTCGCCTACGGCAGAGCCGATTTCCCTGATAAACTTAAAGATATCCTGCACATTATTCGGCGTATGGCACACATAAACCTTGAGTCCCGCGCTGCGCAGTCCCTGAATCAGCTCCACAGTATAATCCGGGATAATAACAAGATCAGGCTGCATGGCCAGCACACTTTCCAGGTTGCTTCCCTGCGCTCTGCCCTTGACGGATTTCAGCTTGTCACCGGCACTGCAGATACCGGGATCATCGGCCAGCAGCGACAAGGCTGCCAAGCGCTTACTGTCAACCATATCCAGCAAAATTTCGTCGGCAGATACGTTCAGGCTCACAATACGCTGCGGCTTTTCGCTGAAGCTCAGCTTAGTGCCAGTTGCATCCGTCACTGTGTACAAAACCTTACCGCTGCCAGAGGTATTCTTCTCCTGCGGTCCGCAGCCGGCAAGCAGCAGACAAAGCAGCAGGCAAACTAAGAACAGAATTTTTTTCATAATATAACCCACCCAAAAATAATATTTGTTTCTATCTGTTACTTATTATACAAAAAAGGCGGAAATTATGCAAATTAGCCGGTCGAAGTCAGCTTGCCGCTGCAAATTAACGCTGTAAAAAGGCACCGGCCATCCCCACATATTCATGCAAAGCCATACAGGTAACGTCAAAGGCCTGCAGCTGAGGCACCAGCCAACGCGGGTTAAACTTGCCCTGCGGATTGAGTGTGTAATCACAGGGATAGGCAGCAACCTTTACGCCCTGCTCACCTAAATAACGTTCAAAGAACTGCATGCTGCGAGGCATATGCAGCGCACTTGTCAGCAGCAGCACGCTTTGGTAGCCACGCTCACGGCAGTGCATGGCAGTATAGGCAGCATTTTCCTTCGTTGTTCTGGCCTGCGTTTCAACAATAATCTGCTCCTGCGGCAGCCCCAGCTGCAGCAGAATACGCTCGGCGACAAGCGCCTCGCTCACGCCGTCCCTGAACACCTGCCCGCCGCTGATGAGCACCGGCAGCGAATGCTGCTTTGCCAGGCGTGCTGCCGTCAGCAGGCGCGCCGCTCCGGCGGACATCAGGCCTCCGCGCTCAGTGCCGTCCGGTGCGGAACCGACGCTGCCGCCGCCAAGAACAACTATCACTTGCGCAGCGTAAGGCTGCTGCTGAATATAACGGTTCTCCAACGGCTGTCCCAGCAGCTTTGCTCCCAATAAGGTAGAGCTGAAATATAACAGCAGCGTCAAAAAAGCGCTTAAGCTGAAAGCAAAACGGCCGATGTTTTGCCGCCGCCGCCACAAATAAACACTCAGTATGATTCCCAGCAGCACAAACAAACCCGGAGGTAGCAAAAAGGCTGCGATAAATTTCAAAATATAAATCATTCCAGTTCTCCTTAACAGTACCGATAAAAACAAAAGCTTCTCTTGCAATATCACCTATTATTGTAGCTTTTTCAGCCGTCAAAAACAAGAAAAATAGCCTGCGGCATTCATTTTTCCTAATGCACACAGGCTATAGTTTTAATTTTAATCTCTGCCGGGTTTCAGCTTACGCAGCATCATCCATAACGGACCTGCGAGGAAGGTGGAGGTATAAGCACCACTGGAGAAGCCTACCAGCATAGCAAAGGAGAAGTTGCGGATAGTTTCACCGCCCCAGATGAAGATAGCTACAACAGCGAACAGAGAGGTACCTACAGTATAGATACTGCGTCCCATGGTCTGCCAGATACTGTTGTCTACCATTTCCGTCATGCTTTCGCTGCGGCGATGGATTTTCAGGTTTTCACGGATACGGTCGAAGATAACGATGGTACCGTTGACAGAATAACCAACAACCGTCAGCAAAGCTGCAACGAAGGAGGAATCAAGCTCCATATGGAAGAGGGAGAAATAGCTTAGGGTTACCAGTACGTCGATAATCAAAGCAATAATCGCTGCCAGAGCAAAGCGGAATTCAAAGCGGATGGTGATATAAGCAATCATCAGGAACCAGGAAAGCACAATCGCCATCACAGCCTGTTGAATCAGCTCGCCGCCGACAGTAGCACCAACGTTTTCAACACGCTGGATAGCAAAGTCGCCAACCTTGCTCTTCAGGTCGGTCATTACCTGCTGACGTTGCTCGTCGCTGATAACGCCGGTACGAATCAGCACGCCCTTAGAGCTTTTGGCATTGCTGTCGCTGCTTTCCAGCTGGATAATAGCATTGCCCAGATCCTTTTCTTTAAGCACCTCACGTACCTGAGAAACGGTAACAGGATTTTTGAATTCCAAATCCATGATACTGCCACCGGTAAAGTCAATGCCCAGGTTGAAGCCCTTGAAGAGCATGGAGCCGATACCGATAATCAGGAAGGTGATGGTAATAGCGAAGAAAATTTTATAACGCTTAACGATAGAGAACTTCATTATTTAGCCACCTCCTCTTTTGCTTTCGGTGCTCTTGCACCAAACAGGAAGGGACTCTTGGTGATGTTACTGTAAATCAAAAAGCGCAGCAGGAATTTGGTAACGGTTACTGCGGTAAACATACTCAGCAAGGTACCAAGTGCCAGGGTAACAGCAAAGCCCTTGATAGGACCGGTGCCCAGGTAGAACAGTACGGCTGCAGCCATGATAGTAGTAAGGTTGGAGTCAAGGATGGTTACGATAGCGCGGCCAAAGCCGGAATCCATCGCACTGCGCAGAGTTTTGCCGCGCTTAACTTCTTCCTTGAAGCGTTCGAAAATCAGTACGTTGGCGTCAACCGCCATGCCGACAGACAGGATAATACCTGCGATACCGGGCAGTGTCAGTGTTGCACCCAGATAACGCATTACCAAAAGCAGCAGCATTACGTACAGCAGCAGAGCAATGTCCGCAACTACACCTGCCAGACGGTAGAACAGCAGCATAAATACAAATACGCCGATGATACCGATGCTGAAGGCCTTAACACTCTTGTCTTTGGAATCCTGACCGAGGGTAGGGCCAACGGTACGGTTTTCCATAACTTCGATTTTAACCGGCAAACTGCCGCTGCGCAGCAGGATTGCCAGATGCTCGGCTTCCTCAACGTTACGGGAGCCGGAAATCTGTGCATGGCCGCCGGTGATAGCTTCCTGTACTACAGGAGCGGTCAGTACCTGGCCGTCAAGCTCGATAGCGATTTTTTTGCCTACATTGCGGGCAGTAAGGTCAGCAAATTTTTTGCCGCCCTCATCATTAAATTCCAGACCTACTACAGCCTGATTCCCTTGGGAAACCTGTGCCTTAGCGTCCTTCAGGTCACTGCCTGTGAGAACAACCTTGCCGCTTTCATCCTTGAACTGCAGCATAGCGGTACGGCCCAGCATAGCAATAGCCTTTTCAGGATCCTTTACGCCCGGCAGCTCAACAATAATACGGTCCTTGCCCTGACGCTGAATAACAGGCTCGGTCAGGCCCAACTCATTTACACGACGCTCAATAACCTTTACACTGCGGTTGACAGCGTCATCGTCAACCTTAAGTTCCGGCGTATCCACAGCCTGTAAAACTACATGAGTACCACCTTGCAGATCCAAGCCCTGTTTAATGGAATTAGCCAGAGGCGAGATGTATACGCAGAAACCGCCGATAATCGCCAAAGCGACAATCAGAAATTTCCCGAATTCATTCCAACGCAAAATAACTTCCTCCTTAAGATTTTTTTGGATTAACTGGATTTAATTTATAAGCTAAGCGGACTGAGAGTGGTAATCCCGCTTTCACTTGCTAAAAGCTGTACAAGCACGTCAAATTCATCCCGCGGCAGATTCGGCTGAATAAAAGCATCGTAAGCGATGCCCATGAGCAATGCGTTTTCCGCCTGCGGCAGAAAACGGTCATAATAACCCGCGCCCATCCCCAGTCTGCTGCCGTCGCGGCCGAAGGCCACTCCGGGCACCAGTACAAGGTCAAGCTGCTGCGGCTGCAGCAGCTTCGCCGGTTGGCGGACGCTGCGGATGCCGTAACGGTCAAGCTCAAACTCCAGCATGTTTTCCAGCTGAACAGGAGCCATCTCCGTTGCCGACTGCACCAGCGGCACGGCAACAGTCTTGCCGTCGGCCAAGGCCTGCTGCAGAACCAGGTCTACAGACAGCTCATTTCCGAAAGCCAAATAGCCCATGATGCAGTTCGCTTTGCGATATGCATCACAGGCCAGTATCTGACGGGCAGTCAGCAGACTGCCGGAAGCAGCCTGCTCTGCGGTCAATTGCGACCGCAGCCTTTTAAAATACTTGCGCAGCTCAACTTTTTCTTCTGCAATCACCATCAGGAATTTTTAGCGGGGTTTTGGAAACCGCTGACAGCATTGCGCGCCATTTCGATTACTACGCCTTCGGCAACCTCTACCTTAACGCGTTTTTCGGAAATAGCGGTAATCTTACCATAGATACCGCCAATGGTAATGATTTCGTCGCCTTCCTTCAGGCTGTTTAACAAATCCTGTCTTTTTTGCTGCTCTTTTTTCTGGGGTTTCCAGAGCATGAAATAGAATATGCCGCCCATTAAAAAGAAGGGCCAGAGAGAATTGAGCAAAGCCATTGTATCTCCACCTTGCATATTGAACACCTCCACATTTTATCACTTCCCGCAAATTCGGACATATTTGCAGGTTCCTCTTGCAAACATTTTAGTATGCAATAGTTCAGTTTATTTATACCACTTTTATATATTCTCTGTAAATCGGAAAAATCCTTGTTATCAACGATAATTTTCTAAGAATCTTTCGCGGAACTCAGGGAAGCAGTCATTAGCGATAGCCTCACGTATTTCCTTGGCAAAATGCAGCAGGAAATGCAGATTGTGAATAGACAAGAGTCTCAGACCGAAAATCTCTTCTGCCTTGAACAGATGGCGGATATAAGCACGGCTGAAGTTACGGCAGGCATAGCAGTCGCAGCCTTCCTCAATCGGACGGAAATCCTCAGCGTAGGTTGCGTTGCGTACTACCAGACGGCCGGTGTGCGTCATAGCGGTGCCGTTTCTGGCCACACGTGTCGGGAATACACAGTCAAACATATCAACGCCTAGGTTTACTGCCTCTACAATGCAGTCGGCAGTGCCTACGCCCATCAGATAGCGTGCCTTATCCTTCGGCATCAGCTCGGTGGTATGTGAAAGGATATCGTACATCATCGACTTAGGCTCGCCTACGGACAGACCGCCGATACCGTAGCCGGCGAAGTCAAGCTCTGTCAGCTGCTGTACGCTCATGCGGCGCAGCTCGGGATACATACCGCCCTGCACGATACCGAACATGGACTGATCCTCACGCGTATGAGTTTCCAGACAACGCTTGGCCCAGCGTGTGGTACGCTCGGTAGAACGCTTGGCATAATCAAAATCGGCGGGATACGGGATGCATTCATCAAAGGCCATCGCGATATCAGCGCCCAATGCCTCCTGCACCTGAGTAGAAACCTCCGGCGAAAGGAACTGCTTGCTGCCGTCGATATGCGAACGGAACATTACGCCCTCTTCGGTGATTTTGCGCATAGCGCCCAGGCTGAATACCTGGAAGCCGCCGCTGTCGGTAAGCATACCGCGTTTATAATTCATAAACTTGTGCAGACCGCCTGCCTTGCGCACCAGCTCGTGACCGGGACGCAAAAACAGATGATAGGTATTCGACAAAATAACCTGGCTACCCATATCGTACAGCTCTTCCGGTGCCAGAGTTTTTACCGTTGCCTGTGTGCCTACAGGCATAAACATCGGAGTTTCAAAGGTACCATGCGGCGTATGCAAGCGGCCAAGACGCGCACCGCTGCGCGGACATTCTTTAATTAGTTCGTAGGTTACTGCGTGTTTAGTCATATGCAACTCCTAAAAATATTTATCAGCGCCTTCGGCTTTGCGTCGAAGGCAAAAAATCTTATTTATTGAGGTCTGTAATAAACATGGCATCGCCAAAGGAGAAGAAGCGATATTTTTCTTCAACCGCCTTCTTGTAGGTCTGCAGCATAATCTCACGGGTAGACAGAGTGCTTACCAGCATCAGCAGCGTGCTCTGCGGCAGATGGAAGTTGGTTACGAGGTCATCCACCAGACGGAATTTGTAACCGGGGTAGATGAAGATATTCGTCCAGCTGCTGCCAGCGTGCAGCTGACCGTCAGCGCCCGCAGCCTCCAGAGTGCGTACTGCCGTAGTGCCAACCGCAATAATACGGCGGCCTTCGGCCTTCGCCTTATTTACTGCATCCGCAGCCTCCTGCGATACGGTGTAGAACTCCTTATGCATCTTGTGGTCCTCAATCTTCGCCTCGCTTACGGGGCGGAAGGTACCAAGGCCTACATGCAGCGTTACAAAAACCTCTTCGCAGCCGATTTCCTTGATTTTCTGCAGCAGCTCCTTGGTAAAATGCAGGCCTGCAGTCGGAGCGGCAGCACTGCCGCGCTCACGGTTATAAACAGTCTGATAACGCTCCTTATCCTCCAGCGGTGCCGTGATATACGGCGGCAGAGGAGTTTCGCCCAGACTATCAAGAATTTCTTCGAAGATACCGTCATACTTAAAGCGTACTACGCGTCCGCCGAAGTCGGTGTGCTCAATAACCTCGCAGCTCAATTCATCGCTGAAGTTAATCTTGGCACCAACCTGCAGCTTTTTACCGGGGCGCACCAGAACCTCCCAGTCGGTTGCATCTCTGCGGGTCAGCAGAAATACCTCGACATGGGCACCGGTATCCTTCGTGCCGTGCAGGCGCGCGGGAATAACGCGGGTATCGTTAAACACCAGCACATCGCCGGGCTTAAGATAATTTACCAGATCATAAAAATGCTTATGCTCAATTTCACCGGTCTTTTTGTCAACAACCAGCAGGCGCGAATGGTCGCGCGGCTCCATAGGATGCTGAGCAATAAGCTCCTGTGGCAAATCATAATCAAAATCAGTTACTAACATGCAAAATTCTCTCTTTTCTTATATATTACAGGACACATAGCTTCCTGCTAACGGACAAGCTGAGTTCCGGGATAATAATGTGCCAGAATCGTTTTATAGGTAGCCTTGGCATCGGCGTTAGCCATACCGCGCGCCCCCCAGGCACTCAAACCGAGGCCGGAGCCTTTCCCCTTGCCGTGGAAAATAATTTTTTCTTCCTTGCCGCCGCCCAACAAATGGTAGCTGCGTACTAAATTTTTCCAGACGGGCTTTTTCGACTCATTGACCTTGATGCCTATATCCTTGCTGCCTATTTCCATACCGTAATGATCTTCGATAGGCACCTTGAGCGTTTCCGGTACCGGCGTACCGGTTTCGATATCAAATAAGGTACTGTTCAAGCCTAACAGGTCCTGCAGCTCACTGCCGCTGATTTTGGCAGCACCGGCCTCACCCGAAAGGATAATATATTTTACCCGTCCCGTGGGCGTTCTGTCAACACCTGCATCATCAAGCGGGGACAGACGTATGCTCGTCAGCTTGCCGGTGGTATAACCGCGCTGTGCTGCCAGACTTTCCAAAAGCACCGGAGCAATGCGGCTTTCCCAGGTATATTCCGGGCTGTCGCTGTCGTAATCCTCTACCGACTGCAGATAGCTTACGGCAGTACCGCGCAGATTCAGCGCGCTTTCGGTTCTGCCGCCGCTGCTTGAAGTAGTGACAGCTTCAATCGCCCGACCGTAAGCATCAGCAAGATACTGTCCTTTCGTCGCCTGAATCAGCTTCGTCACAGCATACTTTTCAATGCGCTTGCCGGTACCTCCGTAAGGCAGCTCCCTGTCGGTTGCAAGCAAAGCATAAGCCTTGTCGCTGTGCTGCATTTTATACATAGCATAGCTGCGGGCAGCAACCGCCTGTGCCTTGATAACCTCATCAGGCCATACGGACATCGTTTTGGCAGGCAGCACGCTCGCCAGATAATCCTCCAGCGGCAGTCTGTTGACTACCAGTAGCTTATTACCCTGCTCGGCCTGCAGCTGAAAATCCCCTTTATAACTGCGTTTATTGATTTGCGGTGAGCTTTTGCCTGCCGCCGTAGCAACAAACGCTTCATTACCAAATTCATTGTTATCATCAAAGAAAAGCTTTCCCTGCTGCGCATGGATGAAATATTTTCCCTTGGGCATCGTAGTAGTTTTGCCCGATGAATCACGCACTGTGAATTCATCCTCACAGCTCAGCTCTGCCGTTGCCTGCCCCACCACAATTCCTATGCGGATTTGCTCGGCGGCTACCGCAGCAGAGGCAAATATAAAAGTAAATAACAGTACAGACAGTATCAGTAATTTTCTAAGCATATACTTTTCCTCGATTTGCTAAGTTTAAGAAGAGGAGCAGTGAACATTGAAAAGCTCCCATTAAGGGGACAATGTGAATTGTCCGTATAGTAAGAGAGGCTCCCCTAGGGGGGAGCTGTCACCCGATAGGGTGACTGAGAGGGGTCTGCAGTCTAGTCATTTCCCCTCTCCGTCATCGCTTCGCGATGCCACCTCTCCCCTAGGAGAGGCTTTTCTGCGTCTTGCTATAAACTCTAATTATCTGTTCACCATTTTAATATTTTTGCTTACAACCACAAACTTATCCTGCGTTGCTTCCGCCTTGGGCTTTTTGCGGATTTCGTAGCGGTCACGCTCGCTGAAGACACAGCCGCAGTACTGCTGGCGATACAGCCCCAGCTCCAGGCTGATATCCACGCCGCGCTGGTAGCCGACGCGGAAATCCTCGTAATAGAACGGAATACCGAACTCCGCCGCTGCCGCCTCCGCCTCCTTTTTTATCAGCTCATGGCGCTGATAGGGGCTGACGAGCAACGTAGTCGAAAAGGCATCGTAGCCGTTTTCTTTGGCAAACTGCGCTGCGTAGCGCAGGCGCATACGGTAGCAGAAGGCACAGCGCACGGTAGGCTCTGACAGCATACCGCGGATGCATTCCTCTATCGGATAGCTTTTGTCGATAATAAGATTGTAGCGCTTCTTCTCACAAAACTCCCGCAGGGTGCTCAGCCTGTGCTTGAACTCCTTGTACGGATGAATGTTAGGATTAAAAAACAAAATATCAAAATCTGTTCCCGCCGCCGTCAGCTGCTCCGTAGGGTAGCAGGCACAGGGACCGCAGCAGGCGTGTAATAATAATTTCATTTTTCCTCCTGAACAGCTAAGCTGCCTTACTGATTTTCGGGAAACGGTATTCCCAGATATCTATAGGTTTCGCGTGTTGCCATACGTCCGCGCGAGGTGCGGTTCAGCATTCCCTGCTGCATCAGATACGGCTCGATTACATCCTCAATGGTTGAGGACTCCTCGCTTACGGCTGCAGCAATTGTTTCGATGCCGACAGGACCGCCGCCGAAGGTTTTGACGATGGTCGTCAAAATTTTGCGGTCGTTGCGGTCGAAGCCGTAGCGGTCAACCTCCAGCTTAGCCAGCGCTTCGTCTGCCAGCTGACGGTCGATAACCTCCACGCCCAGCACCTGAGCGAAATCGCGCACACGCTTCAGCAGACGGTTCGCGATACGCGGCGTGCCTCTGCTGCGGCGGGCAATTTCCATGGCGCCTTCCTTGTCGATTTTTACATTCAGGATTTCCGCTGCACGCGTAATAATAAACTGCAGCTCCTCCGGCTTGTAAAATTCCAGGCAGCACTGTACGCCGAAGCGGTCCCGCAAAGGCGCTGCTATCGCTCCCAGACGCGTGGTAGCGCCGATAAGCGTAAAATGCGGCAGGTCCAGACGCACACTGCGTGCCGCAGGACCTTTGCCGATAATAATATCTAACGCAAAATCCTCCATAGCGGAATACAGGATTTCCTCTACGGTCTTGGACAAGCGGTGGATTTCGTCAATAAAAAGTACATCATTGTCGCCAAGGTTGGTTAAGATTGCTGCCAAATCTCCCTGACGTTCAATCGCCGGTCCGCTGGTAACGCGGATGTTGACATTAAGCTCATTGGCAATAATGTTGGCCAGCGTAGTTTTGCCCAGGCCCGGAGGCCCGAACAGCAGCACATGGTCCAGCGCTTCGTGGCGGCCAGCGGCAGCCTTAATGAAAATAGACAGATTATCCTTGACCTGCGTCTGACCTATATATTCATTTAACAGACGCGGACGCAGGCTGTACTGCCAGCCATCTGCTTCCTGTTCCGCCCCGGCAATAATTCTATCATCAAATTCCATAAGTTCCTCCTAGCAAGCCTTTTGCAGCCTACTGCTACAGGCTCAAATACCGCCAGACGATTTATCTGCGGGAAATTACTTCATCATCAGCCTTAAGGCCTGCTTCAGAATTTCCTCGCTCGTCTTGGTTTCTGCGCCTTCGATTTTCTTGATTATGGGCATAATCTCGCTGTTGCTGTAGCCAAGGGAAGCAAGTGCTTCGATAGCCTCCGCTACAGCACCGCTGCCTCCGGCAGCTACTGCTTCGCCGAAGCTGTCAGCACTTTCGGCGGCTACGGGTCCGACCTTGTCCTTCAATTCCAGCAGCAATCGCTCCGCCGTCTTTTTGCCGATACCGGGCAGCTTGGTGAGCACCTTGATATCACGGCTCTGCACCGCCAGATAAAAGGCATCAGGCTTAACTGCGGATAAAATACCCAAAGCCATCTTGGGACCTACGCCGCTGATAGTCAGCAGCAGTTCAAAGAGGTCATAATATTCCCGGCTCAAAAAGCCGTAAAGAACAATGGCATCCTCGCGTACTGCGGTGTGGATGTGCAGGCGTACAGAGGCACCCTGCGTCAGCTGAGCAAGCTGTGCCGCCGGCATGAAAACACGGTAGCCTACGCCGCCTGCCGTTTCGATTATGCAGTTGTCTATGCCCAGGCTGTCAACAGTTCCCTTCAATGAACCTATCATTTATCTGCCCTCCTGCCATCTGCGCGTAGACGCAGTATTGATGCCGCAGATTGCCGCTGCCAGCGCATCGGCCGTATCATCCGGTTTAATTTTTTCGCGGATATTGAGCAGATGCATTACCATATAGATAACCTGCTCCTTCGTCGCACTGCCTGTGCCTACTACCGACAGCTTAATCTGCATCGGCGTAAATTCCATCACCGGCAGTCCCTTGTTGGCCGCAGCCAAAAGCACAACGCCGCGTGCCTGTCCTACAGGAATCGCAGTAGTCACGTTGCGGTTGAAAAACAGCTTTTCGATGCTCAGCAGATCCGGCTTGAAGTGATCGATAATATCCGAAATATCATCGTAAATCTTCTTTAGCCTCAGCTCCGGCAGCATATCCTTATCCGTCAGCACCGAGCCGTAAAAAACGGGGCGCAGACGGTTTCCTGTCATATCTACCAAGCCATAACCGCAGATGGCGGTACCGGGGTCAATTCCTAAAACCAGCATAAAAAACCTCTCAAAAAACAGAAAGCAGACATCAACTGCCTGCTTTCCTTTCTGCAACTATGCTTCGCGCACATTGCAGTTACTTCGTAATAATAATATTATTCCTCGTCGTCTTCCGGCAAGTCAGCGTTGGTGTAAACGTCTTGTACATCATCGCAATCATCCAATGCGTCCAGCATCTTCTGAACCTTTTCGGCATCCTCACCGGACAGCTCAGCCATAGTATCGGGAACCATGGTGATTTCGGACATTGCAACTTCAATATTGTTATCAGCCAAAGCCTTTTCTACATCGTCATAAGCAGCCGGATCGGTGATAATTTCGAAGCCGTCTTCGCTGCTCTTGATATCCTCAGCACCTGCATCCAGAGCGATCATCATCAGATCATCCTCGCTCACACCGGTTTCGGCGCTAACTGCGAAGATACCTTTTTGTTTGAACATGTAGCTTACGCAGCCGCTGGCACCCAGGTTGCCGCCGTGCTTAGAGAATACGTGACGTACATCGGCAGCGGTACGGTTACGGTTATCGGTCAGGCAGCTGACCATCATAGCAACGCCTGCAGGACCGTAGCCTTCATAGGTAATCTCTTCGAAGCTTTGGCCTTCCAGAGCACCTGCACCCTTTTGGATTGCACGTTGAATGTTGTCTTTAGGGATATTGTTAGCCTTAGCCTTGGACAGAGCCAGCTTCAGCTTCATGTTACCGGTAGGATCTGCACCGCCCATACGAACGGCAATAGTGATTTCACGGCTGATTTTAGTAGTGATTTTGCCGCGCAGAGCGTCAGCCTTGCCTTTTTTATGTTTAATGTTCGCCCATTTAGAATGTCCTGACATTGTAAATTCCTCCAAACTTTCTCTTTGCCATATTTATTTAAGCATTTACCATAATATTTTACCACGCCGGCTGTGTTTTTTCAACAGCAAACGCCGACATACAGCTTTATTTTGCAAAAACATCCTTAATACTGTCATAATGCAAAAAGATTCCCTGTTGCGCCAGCTCCTGAATTTCCTCCAAGGTCGCCAGCTTGTATTCCAGTGCCTCATTAGGGCGGATTTTTACCTGCTCCGGTGCAAAGGGCAGCGTAAAAAGATAGCAGTCGACGAAATAATTATCGCCCTCGCCCGGATTCTCACGGTGATAGGTCAGCGCAGGTCCGCCTGCGCAGGCAGAAACATCAAGACCGGTTTCCTCCCACACCTCGCGGTTCACAGCCTCGCGTGAGCTTTCACCCGCCTGCACCGCACCGCCGGGAACCTCCCACCAGCCGGCAGCCCAGGCCTTCGTCAGCACGCGTCTGGTAATCAGAAAGCGTCCGTCTGTGTTGCGCACAACGCCAAGCACCGTCAGATGATACTCGCCGTCCTGCAGTATCCAGTCATTTTTCTTCATCGTCCGTCCGGTAAGACGGCGTTCACGGTCATAAATATCCCATTGCTCCATTGTAATTCCCCCTCTTAAAGCAAGCGCGGCAAATATTTGAAAATCAGCCAAAAGCCACAGGTCATGGCGAAGGCAATGCTGCCGCTGTCATAATCTATATAACCGAGATACAGGCTGTTTAAGCCCGTAACAAAAATCATATTCAGCCACATAAAGCCGTAGGCCCATAATAATATCTGTACCCACAGCGGCGGCTTTTTATAGTGATGAGGCTCATTATTCTTTGTCATGCTTATCTTCCTCATCTAACAGCTGCACAGCATCCAGCTGCTTCTGCAAACGTGCTGTATAGCGCTTGGTGGTATGCAGAGCGTTCTGCCCCTCCTCCAGCTTTTTAGCTGTTTTATCAAGGGCTGTTTCCAGGCCGGCAAGCTCCTGCTTAACCTTGTTCAGCAGCTGCCACACCTCTGTAGTACGCTGCTGCACCGCCAAGGTACGGAAGCCCAGCTGCAGGCTGTTCACCAGCGCTGCCAGCGTCGTCGGCCCCGCCACGCACACTCTGAACTTCAGCTGCAGCTCTTCGGCCAGTCCCGGCAAGGCCAAAGCCTCCGCAAACAGGCCCTCGCTCGGCAGATACATCACGGCAAAATCCGTCGAATACGGCGGACAGATATATTTTTCGCAGATATCCTTCGCTTCGCTCTTTAAGCGTCGCTCCAGCTGCTTTGCCGCCGCATCCGCCGCCTGCGTATCACCGGCCTCACGCGCCTGCTGCAGGCGCTGGTAATCCTCCAGCGGAAACTTGGCATCAATCGGCAGCAGCACCTCCTGCTCCCGCTGCCCCGGCAAGCGCAAAGCATATTCCACGCGCAGGCCGCTGTGCGGACGCACCTCTGCATTTTCTACATATCTTGCACGGTCAAGAATATCCTTGAGGATATTGCCAAGCTGCATTTCGCCCCAGGTACCGCGCACCTTGACGTTCGAAAGAACGCGCCGCAGCTCATCCACCCCGCAGGAAAGGCTCTGCATCTGTCCCAGTGACTGGTGTACCTCGCCCAGGCATTTGTTGACCTGCGCGAACTTCTGCTCCAGCGATTGATTAAGGCGCTCGTCCACAGTCATGCGGATGCGCTCCAGGTTCTGGTCCGTCATATCCGCCAGACGCGCCACGCGCTTGTCAATCTGTTCGCTCAGCCTGTCGCTCGCCGCCTGGTTTTCCAAGCGCGCCGCCCGCGCCAGTGTGCTCTGCTCGCCGCGCAGGTCGTACATGCTTTCCGCAAGCCTGCGCTCCAAAAGCTCCAGCCGCTGCGCCGTCATGTCCGCCTTAGGGCGTCCCTGTATCAATAATATTATCACACCTGCCAGCAGCAGAGCTATGACAATCATCAAAGCTATAGCCAATGTATTCATTTTTTCTATACTGACCTCCGTTATTTTTTTATTATAGCAGAAAAACAGTACATAGCCAACGTATTAACGAACAAAATTTTTATATTTAACAAGATATTTTCATAATATCACTTTTTTAACAAAATCAGCTTACATCTGCGCCCAAATCGTGTATAATATATTCATACATTATTTATTCCAACGAGGTATTACGTTATTATGATAGATGAAAGTCCTAATCTCAATTCTGCTGATAAAATTCTTGAGGCCGCAACCAAGCTGTTTGCCATGGACAGCTTCGCTGCCGTGTCCATCAAGCAGATTTCTGTTGCCAGCGGCGTCAACAGCGCGTTGATTTCCTATTATTTCGGCGGCAAGAAGAATTTATATCAGGAGGTTTTATATACTGAGGCCGAAAAATTTCTGAAGCTGCAGGACAAAATCCGTCAGCAGCCAGGTTCACCGCTGACCAAGCTGCGTACCTATGTAGACGGCATTGCCGAAATGCAGCAGCAGAACCCTTACAACATTCATCTGATTTACCGCGAGCTGCTGACTCCGCAGCCCATGTTTGAAAATTATGTGCGCAGCAAGCTGTACCGCATCCATCAGTTCATGACCGAGCTGGTTGAGGAAGCGATTGCCTGCGGCGAAATCGTTGCGGATATCAAAGCAACCCACGTTGCCTTCACTCTGGAAGGTATTATCATGTTCTTCTTTCTGATGCACAGCCATATCTGCGAGCTGGGTAATTTTAAAAACGGTGCTGAGCTTGATTACCTGCTGCAGGCGCTCAACACCTATCTTGCATCGCTTAGCAAAAAATAAATATATTCCTCAAATAAAGCTGCTTTCCGGCAGCTTTATTTTTGTTTACAACTTTGTTGCTTGACGCTCTCTACATTAGAACCTATAATTTAATTGAACGATTAAAAATTTTACAACAATAACATTATTCTGCAAGGGAGCTGTTAAATCATGCAGTCTATTATGGAAAAACTTCCCAAACTTCCTGATAAAAAGAAACTTGTTGCCGGAGCTGCCGTTGTCGTACTGGCAGCCGCAGGCTGGCAGCTTTACAGCAGTATTATGCATAAGCCACAGGAGGCAAACTACATCCCCATCGTCCGGACTATGACGATTGGCGAAAGCATTGCCGATTCCTCCACCGTATATCCCGGCGAGGTGCGCGGACGTTATGAAAGCCAGCTGGCCTTCCAGACTGCCGGCAGAATCGCTTCCCGTCTTGTCAACGTAGGCGACCGGGTACACGCCGGCCAGATTCTGATGACGATTGATCCGAAGGATGTAAACCAAAGCGTAGAAGCAGCCAATGCACAGCTGGCATCTGCCATTGCCAACCAAAAGCTGGCGGCCGACAATGCGGCACGCTTTAACAAGCTATATGCCGGCGGTGCTGTGAGCGAAGCAACGCGCGACCAGTACAACACCCAGCTGGAGGCAGCCAATGCTGCGCTGCGTCAGGCACAGGCCAACGCCAACGCCAGCGGCAACCAGCTGAGCTACACGCAGCTGACGAGTGATGCCGACGGCGTTGTGGCAGCCATCACCGGTGAAGCAGGCCAGGTAACGGCAGCCGGTACGCCGATGGTCACCATCGTGCGCAGCGGTGAACGTGAAATCCAGATTAACGTGCCGGAAAACGTCAAGCTGAGCGTCGGCCAGCAGGCGGAAATCAGCTTCTGGGCGCTTCCAGATGTTACGGCGAAGGGCACTGTCCGCGAAATTTCGCCTATTGCCGACAGCATTACACGTACCTATAAGGTGCGCGTTGCTGTGCCGCAGCTGCCTGCAGCAGCCAAGCTCGGCATGACTGCCAAGGTCTGCTTTAAGGACGCTGCGGCGTCCGAGGACGAGATTGTTATTCCCGCTACCGCGCTGTATCAGGTGAACGGCAAGACACAGGTCTGGCTGGTACGCAATAACCGCGCTGTGCTGCAGGACGTTAAGGTTGCCGGCTACGTAGGCAACAACGTACGTTTGGCAGGCGGCTTAAACAAGGGTGATATTCTGATAACCGCCGGCCTCAGCAAGCTTGTCGATAACCAACAGGTACGTCTGACCAAAGGCGGTGATATCTGATGTCAAGCAACGAAAAGCATCATGCCAACTGGGCAGAATGGGCTATTAACCATCGCCAGTTAGTTTACTTCTTCGCTGTGCTTGTGCTGATTATGGGTATGTTTTCCTTTAAATCGCTCGGACGCAGCGAGGACCCCAGCTTTGCCGTCAAGCAGATGGTAGTATCCGCAGCCTGGCCCGGTGCCAGCGCCAAGGATGTAGAAATGCATCTGACAAATACTTTGGAAAAGCAGATTCAAAGTCTGCCGCAGGTTAAGAAAATCACCAGCTATTCGCGCCCCGGTGTCTGCGTTATTACGGTAGCGCTCAAGGATGAGGTTGCCGGCAACATGGTACGCCAGCGCTGGCTGGAGCTGCGCAACATCGTAAACGACGGCAAGAAGGACTTGCCGTCGGGTACCGTAGGTCCGTTTTATAACGACCGTTTTGATGACGTTTACGGCAATATCTACGCAATTACCGGTGACGGCTTCACCTATGAGGATATGCGTAAATACGCCGAAAAAATCAAGCTCGACTTCTTCAGCGTGCCTGATGTCAAAAAGGTTGAGCTGGTGGGCGTGCAGCCGGAGAAAATCTTCGTGCAGATGCAAACTGCCAAGCTGGCACAGCTGGGACTGGATATCAACAGTATTGCCAACACTATCAAAGCACAGACCTCGGTCAATGCCAGCGGTATGATTGAGGCCGACACAGCCAACTCCTACCTGCGCATTACCGGCAGCCCCGACAGCGTGGAAAATATTGCTGCCATCCCCATCAATGCCAACGGCCGTGTCTTCCGCTTGGGCGATATCGCAACCATCACCCGCGGTTATGCAGACCCGCCGGAAACAATGATGTACTATAACGGCAAGCCCGCAGTCGGCATTGCTCTTTCTATGGAGGACGGCGGCGATAACATCAAGCTCGGTGAAAATCTGGCCAAGGAAATCGCCCGCATCCAAAAGGAGCTGCCGCTCGGATTGGAGCTTAATCAGGTTGCCAATCAGCCTGAGGTAGTAAAAAAATCCATCAGCGAATTCTCCGAAAGCCTTTACGAGGCAATTATCATCGTGCTGGTAGTCAGCCTGATGACGCTCGGACGCCGCAGCGGTTACGTAATTTCCTGCTGCATCCCGCTGATTTTGTTAGGCTCCTTCTGCGCAATGTTCGCTTTGGGCATCGATTTGCATAAGGTATCCCTGGGTGCACTGGTTGTTTCCCTTGGTATGCTGGTCGATGACGCCATCGTCGTCGTTGAGCTGATGGAAGTAAAAATGTCCGAAGGCATGCCTCGTAAGGAAGCAGCCTCCTATGCCTTCAAAACCTGCGCCTGGCCGCTTTTGACAGGCACCACCATTACCTGCCTCGGCTTCATGCCGATTGCCTTCTCCAAGGCCAGCGCTTCGGAATTTGCCTACAGCCTTTTCCCGGTTATGACCGTAACCCTGATGCTGTCCTGGCTTGTTTCCGCAACCTTGGCACCGGTATTGGGCTATGAATGGATACGTCCTACAGTTATCAAGCAGGAATCTTATGACAACTGCTTCTACCGCGCCTTCCGCAAGCTGCTGCACTGGGCCTTGGGACACCGCATTACGGTTATCGGCATTACCTTGGCGATGCTGGGACTTTCCATGTTCATGCTGCGCTTCGTCAGCCAGGAATTTTTCCCCGCCTCCGTACGTCCGGAGCTGTTGGTAGAGCTTAATATGCCTGAGGGCAGCTCGATTAAAACAACTGATGCCGCGGCACGCAAGCTGACGAATCTGATTAAAGACGATAAGGAATTAGACCACGTTTCCACCTACGTAGGCGAAAGCGCACCGCGCTTTGTGCTGGTAATCGACCCGGTACAGCCGCGTGATAACTATGCACAGCTCGTAGTTGTTGCCAAAAGCGTTGAAGACCGCAAAAAACTGGAGAAGCGCATCAGCGAGCTTGCTGCCGAGCATTTACCGGAGGCTATAGTTTACTCCCGCTCGATTCCGCTCGGTCCGCCTGCTCCCTATCCTGTTATGATCCGCGTCAGCGGCAACAGCGATGCGCAGGTTAAGGAATATGCGCAGAAGGTGCGCAAGGTGATGGCCGCTAATCCCTACGTCAACATGACACGTCTTGACTGGCTGGAGCAGACCAACGCCGTTAAGCTGAAGGTCGACAATGACAAGCTGCTGCAAATGGGACTCACACGTCAGACTGTGGCCAACGCTCTGCAGGCTCAGGTATCCGGTTATACCGTAGCAACCTATCTGGAGGGCGACCAGCAGATTGGTATCGTTTTCCGCCTGCAGCCTGACCAGCGCGCAGATATTTCGCAGCTGGAAACTATTTCCATTCCTACGAGCCAGGGTGCTGTGCCTCTGTCTCAAATCGCGCATCTTGATTACACCAGCGAGGACAATATCATCTGGCGCCGCAACCTGCGTCCTACAATTACCGTCAACGGCGGTATTGTTGACGGCGTTACCGGCAACGATGTTACCAAGCAGGTGTATAAGGAGCTGGAGCCTCTGCGCAAGGAGCTGCCTGCCGGCATGAGCATCGAGGTCGGCGGTTCGCTGGAGGACAGCAACGATACCTTGAATTATCTGATGAAGCCGATACCGCTGATGCTGCTGCTGATTGTCGTTCTGATTATGCTGCAGATGCAGGATATCCGCAAGCTGCTGGTTATTATGCTGACGGCGCCGATGGGTATAATCGGCGTTATCTTCGGCCTGCTGCTGTTCAATTCCGCTTTGGGCTTTATGGCGGAGCTGGGTATTCTGGCGCTCACCGGTACAATTATCCGTAACAGTATGGTGCTGGTTGACCAGATTCAGCAGCATCTTGATGCCGGGATGGAGCCTGCCAAGGCGATTACGGAATCGGCGATTGTGCGTTTCCGTCCGATTATGCTGGCGGCTTTCACTACGGTACTGGGATTGATTCCGATGTTCGCCAGCCAGTTCTGGAATGCAATGGCTGTAGCTATTGCCTGCGGCCTGACAGGTGCAACGCTGCTGACGCTGGTGGTACTGCCGGTGCTGTATGCAATTGTGTTTAAGGTTAAAGCAGAATAGAGCTGAGATTATAGTGTTTATAAAAAAACTGCCTTGCTGAAAATTTCAGCAGGCACAAGTCTTGTTCTCCCTTGACATTCCCCTGTATTTCAAGTAAACTTAAACTAAGTTCTTCAAAACCGCAAGTAAGCCTATGCATCAAGCTCATTTACCTGCGGACAATTAAATAAGCAGTATATCCTGCAGATGCATTTTCTGCAGAAGCTTAAGCAAGGCCATTTATCTGGTACATTCTAAGAGTAGTACAAACTGACGATTTTTTTATCGTCAGGGTACTGCTCTTTTTTTGTTTTTCCGCTGCTTATGTATTTTTTATTGCATCTGTGTTAAAATGAAAGAAGAAAAACCATGCAAGACCTGGCAACAAAATTTGCAAACATGACGATTCAAAGCGACTTCATCTTCAAAAAGGTTATGTCACGCAAACGCATCTGCAAGCATCTGCTGGAGGAACTGCTGCAGATAGAAATTGCTGACATTAACTACATTGAGGCAGAAAAGACGCTTGAGCCTGAGTACACCAGTCGCGGCATCCGCCTTGATATCATCGTAGCGGACGATAAAAACACACACTATAATCTGGAAATGCAGGTAAAAAACAAAAAGAATCCCCAAACCAAAGCCTTCGTTCTGCCCAAACGCTCGCGCTATTATCAGGCGCTGCTTGATTTTGATTTGCTGCAGGCAGGCCAGCCTTATGACCTATTGCCGCCGACCTTCATCATTTTCATCTGTATTTTTGATTTCTTTGAAAATGGTAATTATGTCTATACTTTTAAAAAGCGCTGCCTGGAGGATTTGGAGCTGGAGCTTCCGGATAAAGCAACCACCATGATTTTGAACACTAAGGGTACGCATGGCGAAATCTCTAAGGATCTCAAAAGCTTTTATGATTATGTAAACAATCACATTGTAACTACTGATTTCACCAAGCAGATTGATAATGAAATCAGCTATTTGAAACTCGATACGAAAGTGAGGCGAGAATATATGCTTATGGAAGCTCGTTTGTTAGACGAACGGCGTGAAGGTATTGCTGAAGGCAAAGACGTAGGCCTTGTTGAAGGCGAAGCTGTTGGTATTGCAAAAGGCGAAGCTAAAGAAAACTCGTTACTGCTAAACGTATGCTGGCTAAAGGATGCTATTCTCTCGAGGTTATCGCTGAACTTACAAATTTATCTCTCGCTGATGTGGAGAAGCTGAAGAAAGAGGTTTAAGCACGTAAAGCAAGCCTAATACAAAAATAAACACAACGCACTAAAACCCATGTCCCGCCGAAATCGGCAAGACATGGGTTTTCTGTATTCTCAGCGCACGCTTTAGCAACAGCGTGCGCTATTTTATTATCTTCTGCAGTACGCCTGCATCCGCAAGCCTCTGCTTTAATCCTTCTGATACAAATCATAATAATGCCCCTTGCGCGCCAGCAGCTCCTCATGGCTGCCGCATTCCGCAACAGCACCCTCGTCAAGCACCACAATCTTGTCCGCATGACGGATGGTGGAAAGACGGTGCGCAATAATCAGCGTGGTGCGTCCTACCGCCAGCTCGTCTAGCTCCTTTTGTATCTGCTGCTCTGTAATATTGTCGAGCGCACTTGTAGCCTCATCCAGCACTACTACCGGAGGGTTTTTGAGAAAGACACGTGCAATCGCCAAACGCTGCTTCTGGCCGCCGCTCAGCTTCACGCCACGCTCCCCCACCTCGGTATCGTAGCCCGCAGGCAGCTTTTGAATGAACTCATCCGCCGCCGCAGCCTTCGCTGCCGCCTGCACCTCGTCCGCTGTCGCATCCGGTTTGGCGTAGGCTATGTTGTAGCGCACGCTGTCGCCGAAGAGAAAGACATCCTGCTGCACCAGGCCGATTTGCCTGCGCAGCGATTCCTGCGTAAATTCACGGATATCGCAGCCGTCCAGCAGAATTCTGCCGCTCTGAGGCTCGTAAAAGCGCAGCAAAAGGCTGGCAATAGTTGTTTTGCCTGCTCCCGTAGCGCCCACAAAGGCCACAGTTTCACCTGCTGCCACGCTCAGCGAAAGGTTGCGGATAACAGGTCTGCCGTCCGCATAGGCAAAGCTGACGTTATCAAAGGTGATGTTCCCCTTGCAGGGCGGGCAAATTTTAGCATCCGGTGCATCAGTAATCTCGGGCTTTTCCTGCAGCAGCTCATAAAAACGCTTGAAGCCTGCCATACCGCGCTGATATACCTGAATGAAGCCTAAAAGCTGCATCAGCGGTTTCATAAACAGGCCCACGTAGAGGAAGAAGGCCACCAGCTCGCCGAAGCTCATCAGCCCCTGATTTATCAGCAGGCCGCCCACTACTAATATCGCCACATTGATAAAGTTGCTGAAGAAAATCATACTGCCGACGAAATAAGATGTTATTTTGAAGGATTTTTTGCATACTTTCAGATAGGCATCCGCCTTTTCCATAAACTGCGCCATATCGCTGCGCTCACCGGCAAAGGCCTTGATCAGACGCACGCCGTTAATGCTTTCCGCAGCCTTGCCCGTTACCTCGCCCATTGCCACACGATTGGCAAAAAAGGCCTTTTTCATGCGCAGGTTGACGAAAACGGTATGCACCGCCTTCACCAGAAGCAGGAAGGCAATAAGGCTGCCCAGCATAGGATTCATGTAAATCAGAATAACCATCGTGCCAAGCATCGTCAGCCCACAGACGATAAGATCAATCGGCGCATTGCCTGCGAAGCCGTTAATTTCGCTCAAATCGCTGGTGAGGCGCGAAAGCAGCTGACCGCTTTTGTTTTTATCGTAAAAGCCGAAGGACAGCTTCTGCAGATGGCTGAATAAATCGCGGCGCATATCGCGTTCCATGGAATAGCTCATGGACTGCGCCCAGTAGATGATGCTGAAATGCATGCCGAAGTTTACCAGATACATGGCAAGCAGTGCTGCCGACCATTCAAGGAGCAGCGGCAGATTCTTAAGCGGCAGCTGCTGTTCCAGCATCAGCTTTACTACATAGGGAAAGAACAGCTCGAGCAGTGCGCGCAGCAATGAGCCAATCACGAGAAAGAGCAGGATGCCCTTATACGGTTTATAATAGCTGAGAAATGTTTTGAACATAAAGCTTTCCTATCCTCTATTCATATATATTCCAAAACGCGGGCAGCAGCTTTTGCCGATGTCCCCGGCGTAAAACGCTGCCGCAGCATGATAATCTTTATTTTATAATGATACAGTCTACACTATATAGCAGGTATAAAGTCAATAGGATGTGTTCTTAAATAATATCGCAAGGCAAGTTATTTGCCAATTGCTATAACGCAAGCGCTTCACTAAAAAACTGCCATTCTGAAAATCGAAAGGCAGTTTTTTGTGTTGCTTCAGCCTTATTCGGCAAGCAGCTTGCCTGCTTCCGTCAGCTTGGCAATTGCTTCGTCGTCGGGAGCACCCAGCGCCAACACGCCGTCAGCTACAAGTGTTGCGCCAGCATCCTTAACGCGTGCTTCCCAATCCTGCATGTAGCTTCCGCCCCAGCCATAGGAGCCGAAGAGCGCTACCTTTTTGCCTGCCAGCTTGCCTTCCAGCTCAGTGAAAAACGGCTCGAATTCGCATTCCTCCAGCACCTCTGCGCCCATTGCCGGGCAGCCCAGTGCCAGAGCGTCATAGCCTGCAGCCTCGTCAGCAGTGATTTCGCTAATATTTTTTACAACAGCCTCCGCACCGGCAGCGTTAATTGCTTCTGCAACAGCGTCAGCCATCATTTGTGTGTTACCGGTACCGGTCCAAAAAATTACAGGAATTTGTTTCATGATTATGTCCTCCTTTTGCTTTAAACTTTACTTTTGATAATAACCCTGGATTTGTTCCAGCAGAAAATCAGCACCCTTTTCGCCCATAAACGGCAGGTGTGTTGCCACCACACCGTTCATAAACGGCGCGCTGATGAGCACCTTCATGTTGCTTGCATCTGCCTGCGTGAGCGCCACGTCATCCGCGAAAAGCAACTTGTCGCGCAGCTCACGTATTTCCTGCAGCCATTCGCCCTCCTCGGCGTAGGCTTCTACATCTGCCGCCGGTTCGGTGATGGCCTTCAGGCTGTGCGCGCACATTTTATGCGTCACGGTGATGCCTGCCTGCGCCAGGAAAGTGCTCACACCCTGCACCAGGTCATAATCACCCTTGACAGCGGCCTGCCTTGGCTTGCTGCCGCCCATCATGGCAAACATGCTGAGCATGGACATGCCCTTTTCCTTCATTTTGATGCGCATCAGCACTATGGGCTCAGAAGCCTTGCCAACTGCTGCGCCTACCTGCTCCAAAAAGCTTACGGTGCCGCTGTAGCCGTAGGGAACGGCATAAACATACGGCGTGCCAAACTTTTCTTCAAGGTATTGGGCAGCGGCCAGGCCTTCGTTGCCCAGCACAATATTTACCTGTGCCTTGCCCATGGCCTACAGCTCGTCTACGCTGGTGTCGCAGCAAAGGCAGGCGTTGCAGCGCAGTCCCAGCGCTTCATCCAGCAGGCTCTTTACCTCCCAGATGTCGCTTGCCATACGGTAGCGCCACGCAGAGGCGCCAATGATGTTGTACACGCCTGCCTCCTGCGTTGCATCCTTCTGTGGCAGGTTGCGCACGAGCAGTTTGTAGGTTTCGGCCAGGCCGACGCTGTAATCACCGCGGAAGCCGCCCTGCTCGAAGGCCACAAGCTTAGCCTTGACCTCGTTTTGCATATAACGGCACACGCCCTTGATGTCGGTGCCGATGAGGCCCACAAAGCCCAGCATGCCTGCCACGCTTACGGAAACCGCCGCCAGCAGCGCGGAAAGAAAGATTAAAATCGTGCGCATGCGCATGACGCGCACACCCAAGCTTTTGGCCAGCTCATCACCCAACTGCAACGCATTTAGGGAACGCGCACACAAAATCGTGCCGATAATACCAATGGCGCTATAAGGCAAAAGCATTTCCACATGCCCCCAGCTGCGCCCCTGAAAGCCGCCTGCCATCCACATAACCGTGCCTTGGATTCTGTCGCTGTAAAATACGTTCAGCGCCGCCATACCGCCGCCGAAGAAGGTGGCAACCGCCACGCCCGCCAGAATCATGCGCAAGGGGTTGATGCCCTTTTCCCACGCCAGGAAAAAGACGATGCCTGTGGAAAGCACGGCGCCGACGAAGGCTGCCAGCGGCACCATGGCAGATTGTTCTGGGAAAAGCAGCATTATCACCATCGCAAACAGGCCCGCACCGGCGCTCACACCGATGATACCAGGGTCTGCCAGCGGGTTGTGCAGCACGCCCTGCAGGTTGCAGCCTGCCAAAGCGAGGTTAGCACCTACAAGCACTGTCACAATCGTGCGGGGCAGGCGGATGAGATTCACAATGCGGTCGGTGTCCGCATCCGCCTCGCCCAGCAGTGCTGCCCATGTTTCGCTCACCGAAAGGCTCACTGTACCGCTGCCGATGCTCACGAAAATGCCTACGACGAGCAGGATACACAAGCTGAAGAACACTGCTATGCGCACTTTTTCTTTTGTTTTGGCATCATTACTCATTACTTGGCCTCTCCATACATATATTCTTTCATAATCTTCATCGCATCAATCGTGTGCGTGCCGGGGTTAACGGTAAACAGACTAGGCGGCAGCTGGTACACACGGTTATTCTTCACGGCGTTTACATCATGCCAGATGGCGTTGTCACGCATATTGGCGCGCAGCTTCTCCAGAATTTCCTTGCTGCCGCCCATGGTAATCAGCATCACGATGTCGGGATTTTCCTTGGCTACGAATTCCATGCTCAGCGGAATGTAGCTGCTGTCCTTCACGTTTTCGGCCTTGTCCGCAATATTTACGGCACCCAAACGCTCTGCCAGATCACCGCTAAAGCTCTTTTTGGTGGACATGTTGAAGCTGTCCGGCGAGCCGAAGATGATCAGCACCTTCGGTCCCCTGCCCTTCTGTACGTCCTGCGTCAGCGCAGCATATTCCTTTTCTATCTGCGCACGCTTGACGGCAGCTTCCTTTTCTCTGCCGGCAAAGCAGCCAAAATCGTCTATGCTTTTCAGCACATCCTCATAGGAGTTTATCATGTTCAGGTAAAGCGGCACGCCGGCCATTTCCAGAGGCTTGCGCAGCATTACGTGGAAGGGTACGTTGGTGCCTACAACCAGATCAGGCTTCAAGCTCATGATTTTTTCCAGATTCGGCGCGTGGATCATGCCTACTTCGGGGATGTCCTTAATGCTTTCCTTGATGTCGTTGGGATATGAAGTGCTGGTAGGTCTGCCGACGGCCTTGCCACCGATGGAGGCGAAGATTTCCAGATTGGAGGCATTGAGAAAGACGATTCTTTTGGGCTCCGCGGGGATGTGTACCTTGGCGCCGGTGCTGTCGGTTACGCTGACGGCGGCGTTGGCTGCGAGCTTGTGCTGGCCTCTTGCCAGCAGGAAGTAGCCTGCCAGGGCTATGATTACGACAAATACGAGTAAGATATATTTTTTCATACGCAACTTCCTTTACAATATTAGCCATTGCTATCTTTAAAATTTAATTAGCCTACTCTAACTTTACTATGACATTATCTTATAAGATGAGGGTTTTGTCAAGATAAAATTAGCGTAGGCTAATTTGGTGAATCAGTTTACGGTATGCAATTCCAGTGAGATATCCATTTTCAGCACTTCTTTTGCCTGCATGTCGCTTTGCAAGCGCAGCTCTTTAAACTTGCAGCCGTCGCGTTCTGCCTGCCGCAGCCAACGCAGCAGGGAATAAAAATTGCCGACAACACTTATTTTCACTGTCTGTAGCTGCAGGCCCTGCTGCAAAGGCACAGGATTTCCCTCCATCTGCATGCTGTTTAGCAGAATACTTTGCGCTTGTGCCTGCTTTTGCAGGCGCTGCAAGAGGTTGTTTAAATTCAGATTATGCTCTACCTGCTGCTCTAATTTTTTTTGCTTATCCAATAGCTTGATTTTATATGTTTTATAATCACTGTGTTCATCAGCAAAGCGAATCTGCTGTGTCAGTTTTCTCTGCAACTTCTGTATCTGCTCTACCGTCAGTTGCCGTTCAGTCAAAAGCTCCCATGCCTGCATTCCCAAGCCTACAACCAACACGAAGGCTATGCAGGCAAGCAGATTAATTGTTTTTTCTCCTGCTTTCATTGCTTGCCCTCCTTCATCTGCAGCTGCAGTTTATAAACAAGAACGTTACCCTGCTGCTGCGATTGCAGAAGCTCTACTCTGCTGTAATTTCCACATTTTTGCAGTTGCTCCACAAAGCTTTCTAAAGACAAATTATCCACCGCCTGACCCTGCAGCACTAAAGGCTTTTTGCTGCCGTTGTATTCCAGCAGAGTCAGCCAACAGCCGGGAATCATCTGGCGGCAGATGCGTTCCAACTCACCAACGGCCTCCTTCGAAGGTTTAGACGCTGTAGCCAACAGCTTTTCCAAACGCTGACATCTATGTTCCACAGCCTTGCTTTCCTGCATACGCTGCTCCCACTCCGCATACTGCGCTAATCGCTGCTCCACCTCCCGCAAATCGCGTTGCGCCAGATAACAGCCTCCCCAGGCCCCGACATAAGCTAACAGTGCCAAAGCCAAGGCAGCGCCGCTGACCTTAGGCAGCCAGCGTCCAAAAGCGGCCGCTGCACCATGCAAATACTTTTGCTTCTGTCTATATACAGTCGGCAGCTGCTTACCGGTAAACCACTTCTCTGCAGCTTCATCAAACGTCATGTCGCTTAACAAAATGCCCTGCAGCTTTAAAAGCAAGCTGCTGCACAGATGCTCCAGCTCAGCGCGTGAAGTATCCTGTAAGGCCGTAAAAGTTACCTGATATTGCTGTTCTCCTGCTTCACTAAATTCTGTTGCCTCAAAGCTATAAGTATAGTCCTCTTCAGGCCAAGGAACACTCTGCTGTATCTCCCATTTTAAGACAGCCTGCAGTTCACGCCGCCGCATTGAAGGCAACACCATCTGTTCAGAATGCATCATTGCTGCTGCAGGCAGCAATAAAACCATCGCACCTTCTTCCACCTCACGCTTCAAAAGCATTTCACGTAAAGTATCGGCAAGTCTTTGCTTATTTGTCAGGCACTCTTCATCTAGCTGCTCCTGCCAGCTATGCTCACCATTCTGCCAATATGCCACCTGCCCCGTTTGCAGCGACAGCAGCAAAAGCGCCTGCTTAAGGCGCCATCGGCAGCGCAAAGCGCACAGTACAGGCTCAAACAGCTCCTCAACACTAATACTTTTACCATACTTCATCATAAGAACATCCTCCAATACCATGTAATGATTTCTCTACCCCAAAAATATGCAGTGACTGCCGCCGCACACAAAAACGGTCCGAAGGGAATCGCCTGTTTCAGCTTCCCACGCCTGCACAGCAACAGTAATGCTCCCACAATGCCACCGCTGATAAAGGCAAGCAGCAAACACAATACTCCCTGCTCTAAACCGAGCCAGATACCCAACGCCGGCGCCAACTTAACATCGCCCTCGCCCATACCGCCGCGGCTGGCAAAATACAGCACCAACATTATTGCCAAAATAATTCCAGCGCCGTAAGCAGCATCAAAAAGCTGCCTCTCATACCACGCGCGTACTAAGCCAACCGCCGCTAAAATTAATGTTGTCTTGTCATAAAGCAGCATAGATTTCAGATCGGTATAGGTGTGATAAAGCAATCCAAGAACAAAAATAACGGAAAACATGAATACCTCCTTAAATTTTTCCAGAAAAAAGCAAATAGGACCCCTGCATTGCATTACTACAACACAGGAGTCCTAAAACTCTTTACTGCATATTTACTTTTTCTGCTTCCAGATAAAGCCAATGCGCTTGACTACAGAGCTGAAAGTCTTGCTTGCTAATTACCAGTTCAGGTCCTCAACCTCTTGACGGCCTTTGCCGGTCAGAGCATCCATCATGATGCGTTGCTCGATTTGAGCAGCCAGCTTCTTGGTGAACTTAACAGTATCCGGATTAACGGACATGCTGTCGATACCGCTCTTAATGAGGAACTCGCAGAACTCAGGATATACGCTCGGAGCCTGACCGCAGATAGAAACGGTCTTGCCATCCTTATGAGCAACCTCGATCAGGTGACGAATTGCACGGCGTACAGCCAGGTTACGTTCGTCATAGATATGGGAAACAGTATCGTTATCACGGTCGCAGCCCAGAACCAGCATGGTCAGGTCGTTGGAACCGATGGAATAGCCATCGACAAATTTGTTGAACTGGTCAGCCAGAATGATGTTGGACGGAATCTCAGCCATCAGCCAAACCTTGAAGTCCTTACCACGGGACAGACCGCAGTCAGCCATAATCTTGGTAACCTTTTCGCATTCCTCTACGTTACGGCAGAACGGAATCATAACGTTCAGGTTCTTCAGGCCGAACTCTTCGCGAACTTTGCGAACAGCCATGCATTCGAGCTTGAATGCTTCGATATATTTAGGATCATAGTAACGGGAAGCACCGCGCCAGCCCAGCAGAGCGGAAGGCTCGTTCGGCTCGAATTCGTCGCCGCCCTTCAGGTCGCGGTATTCGCTGGACTTGAAGTCGGAGAAGCGCATGGTTACCGGTCTCGGAGCCATAGCCTGGCAAACTTGGCGGATGCCTTCAGCCAGTTGGTCTACAACCTTTTCCGGTTGACCGATTTTGATCAGATACAGCGGATGTTCATGGATATAAGTAGTCCAGATGAACTCTTCGCGCATCAGACCGATGCCGTCGCAAGGCAGAGTAGCATATTTTTCAGCCAGCTCAGGATCGCCCAGGTTCATATAAATCTTGGTGCCGGTCGGTGGGAAATATTCAGCAGCAGCAACTACTTGTTGTGCCGGCTGTTCAGCCTTCGGCTCTTCGATGATGCCTTCATAAACAACACCATGAGTAGCATCAATGGTTACGTCAATGCCATCGGGAATGGTGGTGGTAGCAGCTTCGCCACGGCTCTTGGTACCTACGATACAGGGAATGCCCAGCTCGCGGGATACGATAGAAGCATGGCAGGTCATTCCGCCGCTATCGGTTACGATTGCTTTCGCTTTCTTCATAGCCGGTACCCAGTCAGGAGCGGTCATTTCGGTTACGAGGATTTCGCCTTCCTTGAACTCGTCGATATGGGACGGATCCAAAATTACATGTACGCGGCCTGCTACATTACCAGGGCTGGCAGGCAAGCCTTTAACGATAACTTTGCGATCAGTAGTCACTTTCTTCTCCTCTTTCGGTGCACCATTTTCTTTGTTACGACGGCTCCATACGGTTTCAGGACGGGCTTGCAGGATGTAAACCTTGTTATCGCGCTCGTCAACGCCCCATTCCATGTCCATGTAGCAGCCATAGTGTGCTTCAATTTTCTTAGCGCATTCAGCCAATTGTTTTATTTGCTCATCAGTCAGCTTCTGCTCGTTTTGCTCATCCAGCGGAACAACAACTTCTTCGCAGTCGCCGTCAGCTTTACGGATCAGCTTAATGTCCTGCGCGTTAACGTTCTTTTCAACAATCTCGCAGGTAGCTTTATTTACAGTATAGTTATCCGGAGTTACGGTGCCTTGAACAACATATTCGCCCAAGCCCCATGCGCCTTCGATGAGGATGTTCTTGTCGTCGCCGGTAGCAACGTTAACAGTGAACATAACGCCTGCAGCCTTGGAGAATACCATCATCTGTACTGCAGCGCTCAGTGCTACATCCAGATGATCAAAGCCTTGTTTTTCACGGTAGTAAACCGCACGGTCGGTAAAGCAGGAAGCATAGCATTCCTTAACCTTAGCAACGATGGTTTCTGCACCCTTTACGTTCAGGTAGGTGTCCTGCTGGCCTGCAAAGCTTGCATCCGGCAAATCCTCTGCGGTAGCGCTGCTGCGAACAGCAACGAACGGATCAGCCTGGCCAACCTTTTCACCCAGCTCTTTGTAAGCTTGGGCAATCATGTCCTGCAGATCCTGCGGCATTTCTTCGTCCATAATTGCCTGGCGGACCTTAGCGCAAACCTCGCGCAGCTGAGCGCTGTTGTCTACGTCCAGACCGGCAATTAAAGCTTTGATCTTTTCGTACAGACCGGTCTTTTCAAAGAAGTATCTGTAAGCGCAGGCAGTAGTTGCGAAGCCATACGGTACAGGTACGTCAACATGAGAGGTCAGCTCGCCCAAGGAAGAAGACTTACCACCGGCGATTGCTACGTCTTTTCTCTCCAGCTGGTCAAACCACAGCAGGAATGCTTTTTCTTTCTCCATAATAATTTGCTCCTTTTAAAATACTATACTTTTTTCTGGGGAAATCCTTAATATAGTGTATACTATATCACATTTAAAGGGCATATTCAAGCGATTTCTGCAGTTTTTTTAGATTTTTTGTAGAAAATTCACCGGCATGCTATAATACAGATAAAAGTGAGGTGCGTGCCATGAATTTTATCGACAGCTTTTGCAGTAACATAAAAAAGGTAATTGCCCTTATAGCTTTAATACTCCTTTTAACGCTCGTTATTTTAATTTTTACGCATACATCATTAGGCTATTTTCTTGTGCTGCTGCCCATAACACTGCTGATTATTTACCTTTTACATAAGATAAAAGAGCTGGATGAACAAGAAAGCTTCTTCCACAGCGTAGTTTTAGCCGTTCTGGCTTTTATTTTAGTTCTCTGTGGACTGCCGAAGGAGGGAGTATTGCTTTCCGCCGTTGTCTATGCCGCAAAGCTTTTGTACAAATACAATAGGATGCTGCATCCGCAGGAGGAAGAACAGCAATACAATAATAATATGAATAATATAGAAGCAGACAGCGCCGATGCTTACGTTCCCCTTATCACCTATGACGATACCTGCCCCGACGACGGCGAGGACTATGGCCCTGAAGGCAGCGTTATCTGGGGACCGCGTACTATCGAAGAAAAGATCTATATGATGACGTATAATAAGTTGCGCAAATTCAATTCAAAAAGATAGACATAGAGACTA